>ENA-ORLY01000048-ORLY01000048.1-human-gut-metagenome-genome-assembly--contig:-NODE-48-length-185086-cov-9.721262_pt1 | contig 185086 bp, 184 predicted proteins | sample MGYA00243071_ERZ508832 | MGnify/ENA primary metagenome ERZ508832 (study PRJEB26277, sample SAMN04329777) | human gut metagenome | biome: human-associated habitat | host: Homo sapiens | place: USA... | reverse complement strand
AAAAGAAACTGGTCTACGGATATATTGTAACGGAGCATAAGCTCAAAAAAGATTTGCAGACTGGGGTGCTGTCCTTTGTTTTCGATATTTGCAAGATAGCGAGGAGAAATATACATTTCATCACTTACCTGTTTGCGGCTTTCTTTGCGCCCCGTCCGCGCAGCTTTTATAGCTTCTCCAAATGCCTTGAAGTCATATTTTTCTACCGGTCTTTTTGCCATATTTATTCACCCAGTTACATTTTACTGTTCCTCTTTCTTCTTGGATATGTTTACACAGTACATATCATTAGCCAAAATATTTCCTATTATGTATTTAAGAAATTCTATATTCTTTATGAAATCTTCAAAATTTGCAGTTATCCTTTTAGCATAATCAAAAGAAAGGACAGTACAAAATATGAGTATAATCTTGAAAACAACAAATCTCTGCAAATCGTTCAACGGGCAGACAGCCGTAAATAACATATCGTTGAACATTGAAAGAAATTCCGTCTATGGATTGTTAGGACCAAACGGAGCCGGAAAATCTACAACACTCAAAATGATAACAGGTATTTTGAGGCCCACATCTGGGAGTATTGAGTTTGACGGCCACGCATGGAAACGCAGCGACTTAAACCATATTGGAGCGTTAATTGAAATGCCGCCGCTTTATGAAAATTTGACCGCCTATGAAAATCTGAAAGTAAGGACTACTATTTTAGGGCTGACAGATAAGCGGATTGACGAAGTGCTGCAAATCGTCCGGCTGACGGAAACAGGCAAGAAAAGAGCCGGACAGTTTTCTCTTGGTATGAAACAGCGTCTTGGAATTGCAGTTGCATTACTAAACAACCCGAAGCTGCTCATACTTGATGAACCAACCAACGGGCTTGACCCGATTGGGATTGAAGAACTTAGAGAGCTTATCCGTTCCTTTCCTGCAAAGGGTATTACCGTTATTTTATCAAGTCATATTCTCTCCGAGGTACAACAGACCGCTGACCACATCGGCATTATTGCGGGCGGCGTCTTAGGCTATGAGGGAAAACTTAATGCAAACGAAAATTTGGAACAGCTTTTTATGGACGTTGTAAAAAGCAATCACAGGGAGGGTTAAAGCATGGACTATCTAAAATCAGAACATTTGAAATTCAAGAGGACAATATCGAACAAACTGATTTTCATTGTTCCGCTAATTACGGCTATTTTTGCATGGCTTATGGGTGGATATATGGGGTATCAGTACATGACGCTTTACTGGTGGTATGCGTTCCTGCTTCCGGGAGCAATCGCAATTTTGTGTTCTTTGTCACACAGAAAAGAAGAAAACGCCGGGAAATACTATTCGGTATTTTCTATGCCTGTAAATCTTTCGAGATTTGAATTTGCCAAGGGCATTATCTTAGTCGAAAAACTGCTTGTTTCAGCGATATTTTTAGCATTGCTTATTTCTATCAGTAATATCATTGCTCCGGCAACGGCAGTATATTCTCTTTTACACAGCATTACAGGAAGTATCGGAATTATCCTTGCGTCTGTCTGGCAAATCCCTTTGTGTCTGTACTTAGCACGCAAAACGGGAATGTTTGTGCCGATTGTGTTAAATACAATACTTGGGATTGTCCTATCTACTGCTACCGTATTAGGAAATACAATAGCATGGTGGTTTGTACCGTATTGTTGGGCAGCAAAACTGGCAGAGCCACTTATGGGAATTGAAATAAACGGAACTTATGCGGGGAATTGTGGATTTTCTATAGCCATTATGATTTCCATTTCGTTGTCAATACTCTTGTTTCTTATTTTATCCTATGCCGACGCAAAGGATTTTTCCAAAGGGAGGTAGACAGAAATGGGTTTTATTTATGCGCTTCGTTCTGAACGGGAAAAAACGAAGCATACATCGTTTTGGGCTATTCATTTTTGTGTACCCGTTATGGGGGCATTGTTATTTCTTGTTTACTATTCCCAGTATGCCAGCACCGCAGACAGTAAAAAGCTCAAAATGATATTGGAAATTACGACAACGTTTTTTCCGGTGTTGATAAGCGTTATTGTTGGTCTGAACGTTGCACTGGAAGAAAAGGCTTCACACTTCCAAACGCTACTTGCTGTACCAAACAGACACAAAAATATGCTTGCAAAATTAACTTATCTTTATGGTTCGGGGGTATTTGCATTGTTCTTTCTGTTCCTGTTATTTGTGATTGGCATACATCTTTTGGGAATGGCTGATACAGTGCAGCTCGGAATGCTCATTGGAGCCGCCGCCGGGATGGCCTTTTGTAATTTTATAATATACATCTTGCACCTGTTCCTTAGCTTCAAATTTGGATTAGGGTTATCCCTGTTTTGGGGCGTGTTTGAAAGTCTGCAATGTATCTTATATAGCAATATTGAGCTGAAAGGTGTAGCCCGGTATATCCCCTTTGCATGGTCTATGAATTGGGTACAGGATATTTTGAGCCGACAAATTTTCAACTATGGAACAGAAAAAATATGGATTGCAGCATTAACGACAGGCGGCTTATTGCTGACCTTATTATGGTTTTCTCATTGGGAGGGAAGAAAAAATTATGAATAAAAGCAAAAAAATAATGCTACTTCTGCTGTTTACCTTTATCGTTTGTGTGGCTCTTGCTGGCTGTACTTTACAGGACAGAATCGAAGAATATTCCAGTGACAAGGAACAATGCTATTTGAATACGGAAAATGTAACACATTTTTCCTATAAAGGTAACGATTACACCATTTTGGCAGATACCGTATCAAATGGCGGGCTTGGAGAATGGATTGGATATATCCGGCAGCTTGCCGCCATAGACGAGAACGGAAAAATATTGCTGCAAGAAAATGTTGAACCGGCAACTTTTCAATCCTTAGCGGATTTGGTGGAGAAAGCACCAGAAGCCGCTTACATTATTCCTTTTCTCAATGTATATGCGGCTCCTAACGCAGACGATTATCTTATTGTAGATGTAAACGGAGGGTATCATAAAGCTGTTATCAGCGAAAATGTCAAAGATAGCGATACTGTTTTTGATTTTAAGAAAACAGAAGAATCTATAAATGACAGCTTTGAAGTCAATCCAGAAAATGCGACACAACTTCTTTGGGGCGGGACGGTTTATCAAGTAACGTCTGATATGGTATCAGATGATGAATTAGGCAGCTACATTGATATTCTCGCTGAAAGTGTTACATTCGATACAGAAACGAAAATCCCTTTGTCAAAAGAAGATTTAAGCAAGATTGACTGGTACGGGGAAAATGCCGGACAGGGGCGAGAGTCTTGGTTTTACACAGATGTCTATGAGATTTACGGAACCGATAAAGCGGAAGCGGTTGCGGTCAATGTAAATGATAACTACTATATTGCAAAGCGACAATGACAGCTTTCCTGCCCTTGGAGCTTGTGCTATACTAAAAAGGACAACGAAAGGAGGCAACAATATGGCGGCGATCCTTATGATTGATGATGAACGGGCTATTTTAGAGCTTGTCAAAAACGGGCTGCGAAAGGATGGGCATTTCGTGACCACTTATACCTCTGCCGCACAGGTACCGCTTGATAAGCTGAACAGATATGACTTGATTATACTGGATATTATGATGCCAGATGTAGACGGCTTTTCCTATTGTGATAAAATTCGTTCCCTTGTAGACTGTCCTATTCTTTTTCTGACAGCAAAGACAATGGAGCATGACATCACATTTGGGCTTGGTCTGGGAGCAGACGACTATCTGACAAAACCATTTCGTATTGCAGAATTGCGGGCGAGAGTAAACGCCCACCTACGGCGTGAACGTAGGGAACGACATACCGCACTTACCTTTGACCGCATAAAAATTGATTTATCTGAAAAAGAATTACGGGTAGATAACACGCCTGTTGCCTTAACAAAAAGCGAATATCTGATTTGTGAATATCTTGCAAGGAATAAAGGACAGGTATTTTCAAAAGAACAGATTTACGAAGCTGTTTTCAGCTTAGAGGGCGACAGTGATAATTCTACGATTTCTACTCATATCAAGAATATCCGGTCAAAATTGAACAAACTGGATATTCAGCCGATAGCGACAGTCTGGGGGATTGGATATAAATGGGAATGAAAAAAACAACATCACTGAAAGCGTCTTTTTGGAAATTCTTATGTATGCTGTTGATTGGACTAATAGGTGCGGTGGCAATACCATTTAGTCTTATTTTAGCTGGAACCAGTACAGGGCTTATTACCTATGCGGATTATTCAGAACGCTGCACAAAAGATCTTGCTCCTGTTATTGCTGCAACGCCGGATTTGGCAGATGTGCAGCTTCCTATGGGCTGTGAATATTTGGTGCTGGATAAAAATTATCAAGTGACGGAAACGACCTTAGAGGGCGACGATTTGGACCGGGCTATGGAATACGCAATATCCGGGCAGATAAATACAAACCTCAACAAACAGTATTTGCTTGTGACCCGCAAAAATGAATATGTAGTGCTGCAATATTACATAGGTTCACAGTTTACAAATGAATGGCTTTATGAGCATTTTCCCTCACCGGAAATTCTGCTTTATATTTTTATAGCAATCAACTGTATTGCAGTATGCGTGATATTGACAGCGAAGTTTGCAAAAAATATGCGGACGCAGCTCTCTCCGCTTTTTGAAGCGACAAGGCAGGTAGCAGAACAAAATCTTGATTTTGAAGTGGGACATTCAAAAATCAAAGAATTTGAGGACGTACTTTGTTCTTTTGCAAATATGAAAGATAATCTGAAAATATCTTTAGAGAAGCAATGGAACGCGGAACAGTTACAGAGAGAACAGATTGCAGCACTCGCTCACGATTTGAAAACACCTTTGACCGTCATTCAAGGAAATATTGATTTGATAAATGAAACGGAGCTTGACGACGAACAACGTCTATATGCGGGTTACATCACTGAAAGCTCCGAACAGATAGGCATTTATATTAAAGTGTTAATTGACATTTCCCGGACAATCGCCGGGTATCAGCTTCATTTGGAGAAATTTGATATAGCTGATTACATGGGCCAGATTAAAGCGCAGGCAAGCTCTTTATGCCTTACCAAAGGAATTTGTCTGCAACTGGAAACGGGGGCTAATCTGGGCACACTCAAGGCGGATAAGCTGCTGTTGGAACGGGCAATTATGAACGTGATAAGCAATGCGTTAGACTATTCTCCACCACAGGGGACAATTTATGTAACGGTGCAAAAAACGGACTGCTTTTTGCATATATCTATAACGGACGAGGGAGGCGGCTTCACACCGGAGGCTCTACATCATGCACAGGAACAGTTTTTCATGGGCGACAAAAGTCGTACTTCTAATATGCACTTTGGTATGGGACTTTATATCACAAGCAGCATTATCAAGCAACATGGCGGGCAGCTTGTTTTAAGCAATTCTAAAAAGACTGGCGGCGCACAGGTTATTATCAAAATTCCATATTAAAAGTAGTGGGCGGTACTGTGGTATCGCTCATTATTTTTTCAAATCTTTATGAAATCTACAAACTTTCCATATAGCATATGGGTAAAGAATAAAACTACAATCTGCCGGACGACGGCAAAAGAAAAAAAGCCGTCGCAAAGCAGAGGTATTTTCACGCGCTATTTCTAAATTACGGCGGCTTTGTTTTCAGAGCCGCCGCTTTCTTTTTGCTTATCGGCAAGTCTACGACGACCCGAACACTGTAAAAATACGGCGGCTAATGGAGGTAGCCGCTATGATATATAGAGCGTATCGACAAAGTACGACACCTTTCAGCTTATCAAAAAAAGCCCGACCACCACCGGGGATATTTCTATCCTTAGATATGAACTATCAAATCATCTAAATACTTTTTATTATTCCTATGCGCCTGTCTGCCGTTTGCAGATGGGCGCATTTTGCATTTTACAGAAGATTTTTCAAAGAAATTTTCGCTTTCGTCCGGCGTTTGAAAAAGTCGTCTGTATTATCCCGCGAAAAGGGGAGGTACTACCGCCTTTCGGCAGAAAGGAGGTGATTACATGGAACCTAATCGCAGAGAATTTCAGAAGCAATGTGTCTTTCAAAGTTTCTGTAAACGGGTGCTACACAACGAAGCCTGTAACGCCCATGATGAAATCCGGCGACGCAGGAAACGGGAAGTTTCTTTTTGTGACCTTGCCTTGCATGAGGAACGACAGCTTTACACTACGGATAAATATTTTCAAGCTGAAACAGCCGAGCCGACTTATCAAATGGCAGGAAAAGAAATAACCCCGAAGTTATTGCTTGAAGCAATACGCACCCTACCGGAAGAAAAGAGAACTGCTATACTTCTGTACTATTTCGAGGGCATGACTGACGTGGAAATCGGAAAAATGTTCAATACGTCGCGCAGCACGATACAGTACAGACGGACAAGCTCTTTTGAACTGTTAAAGAAATATTTGGAGGAACACGCTGATGAATGGAACGAATGGTAATCAAAACGACTACCCGGAAAATGCCCTTGTTCCCTATCCCGTTATTTTGGCGGCGAGCAAAGGCGACCCGGACGCTATGAAGATTGTATTGCAACATTTCAGCGGCTACATAGCAAGTCTTTCCATGCGGAAGCTCTATGATGAGCGAGGAAATGTTTATTTTGGAGTAGACGAAGAAATACGCGAAAGGCTGCAAGCAAGACTGATGAGGGCAATCCTCACATTTAGGGCTGAATAAACCAACGCGGTATTGGAACGCTTCCCCCTTTTCCGTTCCATATCGCAGGACAGCCCTCTGCTCTTTGACAAAGAAAGCGGCGCAATAGAACGGCGACGCAGCATAAGGCAAATCAGATACATTCGATATATGGGGAGCCGTTGGGCTGATACGCCATGACCGAAAGGAGGGACAAAACGAGCGAGAATTATCAGCGTTCCAAAGCAGACTTAGCAACTCTGCCGCCACAATCCATATAGCGGTATAATGATACTCCTTTACCGCCGTAGTCCGAGCGTTAAAAGCGTCGCAGGCAACGGGTAGAGCTGCATGAGAACCATGCGGAAGTGAAATTCTTGTGAGGTTTGCTAAGACCGTCTGATGAGCCTATTTTCCATTAAATTGAAAGAAGATAAGGGGGATTTTGAATGAATAAATCAAATAGCAGTGAAGAAAAAGAACTGCATTTATATAAGGAAACAGAAGTAAAAGTTCCTATTCATTTGAAAATAACATTAACAATAAAGGAAGCGGCTGAATATAGCAACATAGGTATCAATAAGATTGACTCCATGTTAAAACAGCCAAACTGCCCTTTTGTTTTATATGTTGGAACACGAAAGTTAGTGAAGCGTAAAGAATTTGAGGAATACATTCGCCGAGAATTGATTATATAGCCTTTAATAGCTGAAATATTTGTCTGTTAAGATTGAAAAAACGGAGTCCTTGTGATATAATTTATATTTGCGTTGGACTCTTTTTTTAACGTGAAAGGAGTCCGTCATGGGAAAAAATTTAAAAGGCAAAGAGTGTGGGAAAGGTATTTGTCAAAGAAAGGACGGTTTGTATTTCGCAAGATTTTATGCTAAAAATGGTGCGCGTCAAAATGGATATTTCAAAACGCTGCCCGAAGCAAAAAAATGGCTTGCTGACGCAAAGTATGAAGATACACATAATCTAATCGTTACTGCGCCTGATATGACAGTAGATAAATGGTTCAATTATTGGATTGATAATATCATTTGTGACCTTGCGCCAAATACGATAAGAAATTATCGTGAGCGTTACGAAAAAAATATTCAGCCATTGATAGGAACTATGTGTATAGCTGATGTAAAACCTATGCACTGTAAAGCTGTCTTAAATCGAATGGAAACAGAATATGCAGGCTCAACAATCCGGCAGACCTATATTTCAATGGGAACTATGTTCAAATCAGCAGTTATGAATGATATTATTGCAAAGCACCCTATGAATGGTGTTCGATATACGAAACCAGTCCGGGCAGTAGATGATATTAAATACTTAACCGTTGAGGAACAGGAAAAGTTTCTTGAAGCCGCAGAGCGTTCTCATAATTATAGACAGTATGCTTTGTTATTAGAAACGGGTTTGAGAACGGCTGAATTGATTGGTCTGACATGGGACGCTATTGATTGGAAAAAACGTACTTTAACTGTAAATAAGAGTTTAGAGTATCGACACAGCCGGAGATATTGGCGTGCCGGTCCGCCTAAAACGAAAAAAAGTTATCGTACTATTCCGCTTACAGAACGCGCATATACAATCCTAAAAAGTTGTTATGATGAAAAAGATACCCGGAAAGAGTCTGAAATGCTTTCACAGATTTTGGAGTACACAGACAGCAGAACGGGAGAAAAGAAATGTCTTGTCATGCGGGATTTGGTATTTATCAACTGGCGAACAGGAGAACCTGCTAAAAACAGTTCTTACGATACACATTTATATAAATTGTGTGATGAAGCTGGTATTAAGCGTTTTTGTATGCACGCCTTACGACACACTTATGCTACACGCGCGATTGAACGCGGCGTACAACCTAAAGTTTTACAGCAACTATTAGGACACGCAAGTATTAAAACAACAATGGACAGGTATGTCCATGTTACGGACGAGTCCCTTGCAAAAGCTGTTCAGCAATTTGAAGCAGCTACACCCACAGTTGAAAAAAGGGTGTAAAAAGGGTGTAATAAAAATATAGAGAAAGGCGAAAACCCGCATAAATAAAGGGTTTTCGGACAGGTAAAAGATAAAATGAAATTAGGTATCGTCGGACTTCCGAATGTCGGAAAGTCTACATTATTTAATTCACTGACCAAAGCAGGAGCGCTGTCTGCAAACTATCCATTTGCAACCATCGATCCGAATATCGGTATCGTTTCTGTGCCGGATGAGAGAATCGTAAAGCTCGGTGAGCTTTATCATACCAAGAAGGTAACACCTGCAACGATCGAATTTGTGGATATCGCAGGTCTTGTAAAGGGAGCAAGCAAAGGCGAGGGACTTGGCAACCAGTTCCTTGCAAATATCCGAGAGGTAGACGCAATTGTTCATGTGGTGCGCTGTTTTGAAGATACCAACATCATCCATGTAGACGGATCGATCGATCCGGCAAGAGATATTGAGACCATCAATTTGGAGCTGATCTTTTCTGATATTGAGATCCTTGACAGAAGAATCGCAAAGATTGCAAAGCAGGCGAGAATGGACAAAACGCTTGCAAAGGAGCTCGAGCTTGTAGAGGCGGTCAAGGCACATCTTGAGGACGGCAAGATGGCAAGATCCTTTGAGGTGCCGGATGACGAGGATGCACAGATCTGGTTCAAGGGATACAATCTTTTGACGGCAAAGCCTACGATCTATGCAGCGAATGTTGCCGAAGATGACCTCGCAGATGACGGCGCATCAAACCCACATGTCGCAAAAGTAAGAGAGATGGCAGCAGAAGAGGGCGCAAAGGTATTCGTCATCTGTGCGCAGATTGAGCAGGAACTGGCAGAACTTTCTGAGGATGAGAAGAAGGAATACTTGGACGATCTCGGCGTGGAATCCAGCGGACTGGACAAGCTGGTGGCGGCAAGCTACAGTATTCTCGGTCTAATCAGCTTTTTGACGGCAGGCGAGGACGAGTGCCGTGCATGGACGATCAAGAAGGGAACCAAGGCACCGCAGGCAGCCGGCAAGATTCATACGGACTTCGAGAGAGGCTTTATCAAGGCGGAGGTTGTCAACTACCAGGATCTTCTGGATAACGGAAGCCTCGCTGCAGCGCGTGAAAAAGGCATTGTCGGAATGGAAGGCAAGGATTATGTGGTAAAGGACGGAGACGTGATCCTGTTCCGATTTAACGTATAATTTTAGACATACATGATTTTGAAAAGAGACGCATATACTTTTCCGAGGAAGCAAACGGGCGGGAAGTATATGCGTTTTTGCGATCTGGCGAGGAAAGAGGTCATCAATGTAAATGACTGCAAGTGCCTGGGAAACGTGCGGGATCTGGATTTTGACGAGTGCGGTGGATGCATCAAGGCGCTGATTGTGCCGGGACCGGCAAAGTGGATGGGCTGCATGGGCAGGGAATTTGAATTGTTTATTCCGTGGTGCAAGATTGTGAAAATCGGACCAGACATCATTCTGGTGGACATTGATGAGAAAGAAGCAAAACATAAGGTAAAATAGGCGTAGGGGACAATAAAACAGAAAGTTTGTACAAAAAATGACAATTTCGTGAAAATACATAAAAAACAGGTCATATAATCGTGTAAATTTCATTGACAAGCAACAAATGTATAGATATACTACAATATATAGGCAAAATTGCCCATGGAGGTAGCAAATGAAGTGTCCATTTTGCAGCAGTGAAAATACACGAGTGATCGATTCCAGACCGGCAGATGACAACAATTCCATCCGCCGCCGCAGACTTTGCGATGATTGCGGAAAACGCTTTACCACCTATGAGAAAGTGGAGACCATTCCGCTGATTGTGATCAAGAAAGACAACACCAGAGAGCAGTATGACCGTTCCAAGATTGAGGGTGGTGTGCTGCGCGCCTGCCATAAGCGGCCAATCTCTGTCAATCAGATCAACCAGCTTGTGGATGAAGTGGAGACGGAGATCTTTAACCGCGAGGAGAAGGAGATTCCGAGTTCCCTGATCGGCGAGCTTGTGATGGATAAGCTTAAGGATCTTGAGGCGGTTGCCTATGTCCGTTTCGCGTCGGTGTACCGTGAGTTCAAGGACGTCAACACGTTTATGAGCGAGCTGAAAAAAATGCTCGACAAATAAGAACAGAAGGTAAAGTTTCTGTCGATTATTGTCGATACAATAAAAAGTTATAGTAATAATTTTTTCTGGTTACAATGGAGAGTTTCTAATGAATTTGTCAGGAATCCGCATAAGTGCGGGATTTTATGATTACAACTCCATAGAGAATCAAACTGTTACCGTGGGATCGGAACTGCCGGCAGAACTTCCGCAGAGCGTAACGGATCAGGCACCGTCCGCAGAGGAGTATACTGCGCCTGCAGCCATCAGGAAGAGCGGACCGGATCAGGGAGCCATCGATTACGCGAACAGCTACCAGCCGGATGCGGTCTACGAGCTGAAGGGCGTGGACAGCGACATTGCCAGACTGGATGTCGAGCGTGCCATTTCGGATATGCGTAAGGATCAGGTACTCGAGCAGTATCAGTTTTTTGTGGGAACGAATCCTGACGAGGCACAGCCGGTCAGACCGGATGAGAATTTTATACTATAGAATCATGAGCGGATGAGAATTTTATACTATAGAATCATGAGCGGATGGGACTGTATACACATGTGTATGCAGTCTTTTTTGTGTAATAGGAAACTTTGTTCCTATTACACAAAAACGCTCTGAGAAAAACGAACTGCGCGAATCGGAAAATTCCGGGTGGATATTTTGGCGAAAATGTAGTAATCTATGTAAGGATGCGCACTGAGTGAGATGAGTAAAGGAGCAAAAGGGCAATGCTGGAACGGTTTTACCCGGGAGAATACGTAGATTCTACCTATGAGATCGATTTTGAACGCCTTTATGAGGATGGATATCGAGGCGTTATTTTTGATATTGATAATACGCTGGTGCCGCACGGAGCGCCGGCGGACGAGCGGGCGTGCGCGCTTTTTGCACATTTGAAGGAGCTGGGATATCATTGCATGCTGCTGTCGAACAATAAGGAACCGCGCGTGAAAATGTTCAATGACGCGGTGCAGGTTTCTTATATCTACAAGGCAGGAAAGCCGAATCCGGCGAATTACAGAAAAGCGATGGAACAGATGGGAACGGATGAGAAAAACACATTGTTTGTGGGAGATCAGATTTTTACGGATGTCTACGGCGCCAACCGCACGGGAATCCGCACGATTCTGGTAAAGCCGATCCATCCGAAGGAGGAGATCCAGATTGTCTTAAAGCGCTATCTGGAAAAGATCGTCCTGTTTTTCTATCGGAGAAAATGCCAAAAGCAGCAGAGCGCAGCGCAGAAGCGATAAAAGAAGCAGTTTGTGCTGCAGAAAACAGTGGCAGCATGTGACAATGAAAAGGACGGGTGCCAAAACCCGGGATGGAGGAAAAAATGAAAATAGCAATCGGAAATGATCACGCGGCAACAGAGTTAAAATTTGTCATTATGGACTATTTAAAGGAACTGGGACATGAGGTTATCAACTTTGGAACCGACGGAACGGACAGCTGCAATTATCCGGAATACGGAGAGAAAGTCGGCAGGGCAGTTGTGGCAGGCGAGGCTGACTGCGGCGTGCTGATCTGCGGAACCGGCGTGGGAATCTCCATCGCAGCCAATAAAGTCAACGGCGTGCGCGCAGCGGTGTGCTCCGATACAGCGACCGCGCGTCTGGTAAAAGAACACAACAATGCCAACATTATCGCATTTGGTGCCAGAATCGTCGGAACAGAGCTTGCGAAAGATATCGTCAGGGCATATCTGGATGCAGAATTCCAGGGCGGAAGACACCAGACCAGAATCGATATGATCCATGAGATTGAGAAGCGCAACGCTTAATAATACCGGGGAGATTGCGCCAGGAACAGAGCAAAAAGCGTGCAAATTCGCATGGCGCAGTGCGGTATATGAAAAAAAGCTTGAAATATAGCGCTGTTTATTATAAAATAGAAAAATCAGAGAGTAAAACTCGAGCGTATTTTTAAGGAGGAAATTTACATGATTTCAGCAGGCGATTTCAGAAATGGTATTACCATTGAGTTAGAGGGTAATATCTATCAGATTATCGAATTCCAGCATGTGAAACCAGGAAAAGGTGCAGCATTTGTAAGAACTAAGTTAAAGAATATTAAGAGTGGTGGTGTGGTTGAGAAGACATTCCGTCCTACAGAGAAATGTCCGACTGCCCGCATTGACAGAAAAGATTACACTTATCTGTATGCAGATGGTGACTTATACAACTTTATGGATGCAGAGACTTATGAGCAGATCGCACTCTCCAAAGATGACATCGGCGATGCGCTGAAGTTCGTGAAGGAGAACGAGATGGTGAAGATGTGCTCTCACAACGGAAGCGTATTCGCAGTAGAGCCGCCTCTGTTCGTAGAGCTTCAGATCACTGAGACTGAGCCGGGCTTCAAGGGTGATACCGCTACTGGTGCAACCAAGCCGGCAATCGTCGAGACAGGAGCTACCGTATATGTACCTCTGTTCGTAGAGCAGGGCGATGTGATCAAGATCGACACACGTACAGGCGAGTATCTGTCCAGAGTATAATTGAAAACGGACTTCGGTTCAAGATGAGAAACACAACCCCCGGAAATATCAAGTTCCGGGGGCTTTCTTTATGTAACGTTTTGTTTTTCTAATTTAGGAGCTTTTGTTCTTATTTCGTCAATGTGTTCGTATAAATCGTCTCGTATTGGTGAACGCATTGGGTCTAAAATGAAATCAATACCCTCTCGTCGGGCATTCTTGGCGGCTGGTACAAAGTCACTGTCCCCAGAAATTAAAATGATTCTGGCAGTATTTGGTGGAGATGGAAGATGCGGCAGCCTTTCTGGTGGATACCAGCGACAACATGATTTTAAGCCACCGGAGCAGTGCGCTGGTGGGAAGCACATTGGAGAGCGCAGCTTCCGATCCACTGATGCAGAGTGTTGCGGAAAAACTGGATGCGGGAGACCTGGAGACGACCATTTTAAACGGTTATCAGGTGTCGTTTGAGCAGGTTGATGCCTCCAATGTGCGCGATTACGAGTAGCAGCGCGTGGTCAGGCATTAAAATGTGTCTGGCGCAGCAGAATTCCGATGGAGAGGAGAGCCATGACGGCCTGACTGATGAGAAGTCCACACAGATAGCCGCGGATGCCGTAGACGGGGAGGGCAAACAGCACAAAGAGGATGCGGATGCCGCAGGCAATCAGATTCAGCACGAAAGTGATGCCCGGGTAGCCGAGCCCGTGCAGAATACTGCTCAGCGTCACGCCGAGGTACAGGAAAGGACAGATCCAGCCGAGCGTCCGTATAAATGTTCCGGCGAGCGCGTTCCCAAAAAGCACATTCCCGATAAAGTGACCGGTAGCAAGAAAACCCGCTGTACAAAAAAAGCCCCACAGAAGACAGACCCGGATGGTTTTTAAGACCGCGCGCCGTATGAGCGCATCGTTTCCGCCGGCTTTGGCTTCTGAGATGGCGGGCATAAGAAGCACCGAAACGGAGTTGGTGATGACGGACGGAAACATGATGACGGACATCGCCATGCCGGTTAAGATGCCGTAGACGCCAAGCGCCTCGGAAGCCGTGTAACCGAACAGGCGCAGGCGGCTTGGAATCATGATGTTTTCAAAACTGGAAAAGAGCGTTAAAACAACCCGGTTTGCCGTAAGCGGAACCGCCATGGCAAGGAGATTGCGCGTGCCGCATTTCACGGAAAGCGCCGTGTCCGTTCCCTCCGGAAGTTTTGCGACGCTGACGGAGACGAGCGTGCTTGCCACTTCGCCCATCACAGCTCCCCACATTGTGACGGAGAGCGGAACGGCGGTCTGCTCCCGCATATGGATCTGATAGAGCAGCCAGACCGTGCCGACGCGGGCGATCTGCTCTGTGAGCTGTGTGAGAGCGGGGACGCCCGTCTTTTTCTGTCCATAGTAGCAGCCGTTGATGCAGGCGTGGATACAGCACGGGACAAAGGAGAGAGAGATGATTTTAAGGAGCGGGATGCACCGCACATCCCCGAGCATGGAAACACCGATAAAGTCTGCGTATTTCCAGATTACAAAGCCGGTCGCGGCAGATAAAAACAGCGACAGCAGCAGGCCGATCCGAAAATAGAGCCTCGCACCCGCGGGATTGTTCTGCGCAAGCTCGGAGGAGACGAAGCGTGAGATCGCAGTCTGAATTCCGGCGGCGGTGACGGCGAAACCGAGCGCCATCACCGGGGACAGCAGCTGGTAGATCCCAAGACCTTCTGCACCAATCAGCCTTGAGAGGAATATTCTATAGAAGAAGCCGATAATCCGTGTGAGCACACCGGCGAGTGTGAGCAGCAGTGTGCCGGTGATCAGGGAATTTTTCAGAGAATTTCCAGAAACGGAATTCCTGGGAAAATGAATGTCTGGCAAGTGTGTCTCCGGGAATTGGAATCTTTTTATTATATGTAAGGTGTGGGGGAAAAATGTGCGATCAGGAATATAAAGCAGGTGTGGTCTATCTGGATAATGCTGCAACGACGCGGATGGCGGAGGAGGCCGAAGCCGCTATGCAGCCTTATCTGGTGGAAAAGTTTGGCAATGCGTCAACGGCTTACGGTTACGGGGAGGAAGCGCAGGCGGCGATTGCCCATGCGAGAGAGGTGATTGCAGCATCACTGGATGCCAGACCGTCGGAAATCTATTTTACATCGGGCGGATCGGAGGCGGACAACTGGGCAGTTAAGGGGGTGGCGGAAGCGTATGGAAAATACGGTCGTCATATCATTACCAGCAGGATTGAACATCACGCGGTCCTAAACTCCTGCCATTATCTCGAGGAGCAGGGCTACGAGGTGACTTATCTGGACGTCGATCAAAACGGAATGATCTCGCTGGAACAGTTAGAGCAAGCTGTCCGGGAGGATACGATCCTGATCTCGGTCATGTTTGGAAACAATGAGGTCGGAACGATCGAACCGGTCATGCAGATCGGAAGGTTCGCAAGAGACCATCAGATTTTGTTTCATACGGATGCGGTGCAGGCATATGCCCAGATTCCGATCTCCATGCAGCAGTACCACATCGATCTGCTTAGCGCGAGTGCACACAAATTTCACGGACCGAAAGGTGTGGGATTTTTGTATGTAAGAGACGGGGTTACGATGCCTTCCTTTATCCACGGCGGCAGCCAGGAGCGTGGAAAACGCGCGGGAACGGAGAATGTGCCGGGGATCGTCGGGATGGGGAAAGCGGTGGAACTGGCATTCTGTAATATGCGCAGAAGAATCCGCAGGGAGATGATGCTGCGCAATTATCTGATTGAAAAGATCATGCATGAGATCAAGGGGGTCCGCCTGAACGGACATCCCACGAACCGCCTGCCGGGGAATGTGAATGTGAGCTTTTCCGGCGTGGACGGTGCATCGCTTCTCATTCTGCTGTATGAGGACGGAATCTGCGCCTCGGGCGGCTCCGCCTGCAACACCGGGGAGGAGCGGGTCTCCTATGTAATCGGGGCGTTGGGCGTGCCGGACGAATACGCACCGGGGACCGTGCGTATGACGTTGTCGGGAGAGACGACAAGGGAAGAGATCGACCGCGCCGTGGAGGCGCTCAAGCAGAATCTTAGGAAACTGAGAGATGAAAAATAGTTTTCTCTGGGGAAAAAATATGTGAAAATATTACAAAAACGAAACGTACCTTTGCGGGAAATGAGAAAGTGTGCACAAGAATAATTATGCAGTTTGCTTTTTGAGAGAAAATCGCAAAAAGAGATTGCAAAAAACGGCAAAAATCGGGCACAGAAATGAGCAGATTGCCCGTACTTTCAAGTGGTTTACCGGTTGCGTCAAATTTGACAAAGAAAAAAAATTATGCAATAATTGCGCGGAAATCAGAGAAACACGTTTGGTTTATAGTAGGAAAGGATGAATAATATGATAGAGAGAAAAATCAGATTGTCTGACACGGAGGAAGTAAAGGAGTTTGTGAGAGCTGCCGGAAAATGTGATTTTGATATCGATGTTTGTTATAACAGAGCTGTGATTGATGCAAAATCACTGCTCGGAATGCTGTATCTTGGACTCAGCAAGGATCTGACCGTAAAATACGGCGGACAGAACACCGGGTTTGAGAATACGGTACAGAAATATGCAGTCTGCTAGTCAGACAGACGGAGACAGGGCTGCTGCCGGAGAGAAACCTCTTCGTGCAGCAGCCCTGTTTTTGTGTTACACTGTATAATAAGAAACCGGAAAGTAGGGAGCGCTGCCGTATGGATGCACAACAGGAAAAAGACGAAAAGAAAATCATAAAGATCTCGGTGCGGAATCTGGTGGAGTTCATTCTGCGGGAGGGAGACATTGATAACCGCCACGGGAGAACTGCGTCCCCGGAGGCCATGTGGGAGGGCAGCCGTATCCATAAGCGCATTCAGAAGAGCAAAGGCGCGAATTACCATGCGGAGGTGCCGCTTAAGATCGAACTTAGCGAGGGAGATTACACGCTTGCCATCGAGGGGCGGGCGGACGGAATCGAGATTACGTGCGACGGGGAGAGACAGCTTGATTTTTCGGATAACTTCAACCATCTTACGGTGGAGGAAGACATGCATGTGACGATTGATGAGATCAAGGGGATCTACATGAATCTGGATGCGCTGGATGAACCCGTGGGCGTGCATCGCGCGCAGGCGATGTGTTATGCCTATATCTATGCCTTGCAGCATGATCTTGCAGAGATCTCCGTGCAGCTGACCTACTGCAATCTGGATACAATCGAACTGACAAAGACGGCGTTTCTGGGGAATCTGAAATACTTTAGGGAAACATTTTCGTTTGCGGAGCTGGCGGAGTGGTTCACCCGGCTGACGGACGAATATAAAAAGTGGGCGGATTTTCAGTTCGCCTGGCAGAATCTGCGGCAGGCTTCCATCAAAAAGCTGGAGTTTCCCTATGCATACCGGAAAGGACAGAAAGAACTGGCGTCGGACGTATACCGCACGATTGCGCGCCGGAAGAATCTGTTTATCCAGGCACCCACAGGCGTCGGGAAGACCATTTCGACGGTCTTTCCGGCGGTAAAGGCGGTCGGCGAGGGACTCGGGGACAAGATTTTTTATCTGACGGCGAAGACGATCACGGGCACGGTGGCAAAGGAAGCATTTGAACTTTTGCGCACCAGGGGGTATCAGGCGAAGATCATCCAGCTGACGGCGAAGGAAAAGCTGTGCCTGTGCGAGGAGATGGACTGCAATCCTGTACACTGTCCCTACGCGAAAGGACACTACGACCGCGTGAACGATGCGGTGTACAATCTGTTGCAGAAGGAGGATGTTTTTACCAGGGAAGTGATCTTAGAGCAGGCGCGGGAGTACCGGGTCTGCCCGTTTGAGATGTCGCTGGATACGGCAACCTGGGCGGATGATATCATAGGGGATTATAATTATGTCTTTGACCCGAATGTTTATCTGAAGCGTTTTTTTGCGGAAGGAACGCGCGGGGACTACATTTTTCTGGTGGATGAGGCGCACAATCTTGTGGAGCGGAGCCGGGAAATGTACAGCGCGGCGATCTATAAGGAAGATTTCTTGGCGGTCAAAAAGCTGCTGAAACCCTATCAGGAAAAGCATGACAGACGTGCGGAACGTGTGATCCGGCATCTGGAAAAATGCAACCGCATCCTCCTGGGGTACAAGCGTGAGTGCGAAAACTATGTCGTATATGAAAATATCGGTACGCTGATCTTTGCATTGACGCGCCTTGCGGCAGATCTGGATGAGTATCTGCAGAAAAGTCCCGATTTCCCGGAGCGCAGGGAAGTAAATGAATTTTACTTAAACCTGCGCAATTTCATGAATATCTACGAGCTGGTCGACGAGCATTATGTCGTGTATTCAGAGCATGAGGAGGACGGGCGCTTCAAGCTGAAGTTTTACTGTGTGGATCCCTCCCTCAATCTGCAGGAGCGCATAGACAAGGGAAATGCGACGATCTTTTTCTCGGCGACACTGCTTCCGATCCAGTATTATAAAAGCCTGCTGTCCACCCGCAGGGATAATTATGCGGTCTACGCGCAGACGGCGTTTTCCGAGGAACAGCGCCTGCTGCTGTTTGGAAATGACGTCAGCAGCAAGTACACGAGGCGTGGCAGGGCAGAGTATGAGCGGATTGCATTATATATAGAAAAAACAGCGCGAGCGAAGCAGGGAAACTATATGGTGTTCTTTCCGTCCTACCGGATGATGCAGGAAGTCTACGATGTGTTTTTAGAGGGCGGGGAGACGGATGAAATGCGTCCGCAGGAGTATTTTCCGGAAGGAGCAGAGAATGCAGAGATTGTGGAGCATTCCGAAGAGGCAGAGATTGCGGAGCATCCCGAAGAGGCAGAGATTGCGGAGCATCCCGAAGAGGCAGAAATTGCGGAGCATCCCAATGATGCGGAAAATTCCGGAAATGCAGAGCCGCGTCTCTGGTGCATGATGCAGCAGACCGGGATGCGTGAGGCGGAGCGCGAGGCTTTCTTACAGGCATTTTCCGGTGAGACATCGAAACGGCGAGGCGGTTCACTGGTGGCATTCTGTGTGCTCGGAGGTATTTTCGGAGAGGGGATTGATCTGAAAAAAGAACAGCTCATCGGGGCGGTGATCGTGGGAACAGGACTGCCGCAGATCAGCAATGAGCGCGAGATTTTAATGCATTATTATGATGAGAGAGCGGGGGCAGGCTTTGATTATGCGTACCGCTTTCCGGGAATGAACAAGGTATTGCAGGCGGCCGGACGCGTGATACGGACGACAGAGGATGTGGGAGTGATTGAACTGCTGGACGAGCGGTTTTTAAAGAGTGATTACAGAGGGCTGTTCCCAAGGGAATGGGAACAGCGCCGGATATGTAACGTAAATGAAGTAGAACAGATGTTAGCCGAGTTCTGGGAGAGACGGCAGGAGCTTTAAGAATTCTTCCGTAGACTGCGCGATTGGAAGCGTCGGGTTGACTGCGGTGACCATCTGGCGTGCCGGGAGCTTTTCCTTGATCTTTACGATAAAGAGCTCTTTGGACTCGCGGTTTAGGCAGTAATCCGGGATAAACGCGATTCCCAGGCCGATACGTGCCAGATCAATCAGAAGATCGTTGCTGCTCAGCTCGATCTGCGGCATCAATTCAAGCTGGTGCTGCAGAAAGAGGTTATGCAAAAATTCGCTGGTGGTGCTCTTGCGGTCGAGCATCAGGATCGGGTACTGCTGCAGATCCTCTAAGGCAATCTCCTGCTGCTTCAGATTAAAATAGGCAGGGTTGGCGATAAAGACGTCGTGAAAGCTGCACACAGTCTTGCGGATGTAGGACTGGTTTAAATTAGAGTTGGGAAAATTGGTCACAATCAGATCGACTTTTCCCTGCTCCAACAGCTCTACGCAGCTGAGAGAGGTTGAGTTTGTCACTTTGATCGGGACATTCGGGAACTTCTTGTGGAACTGCTTTAAATACGGCACGAGAAAATAGCGGCAGATGGTGTCGCTCGCGCCGATGTGAAGCTGCCCCAGACCGAGGCTGCCGGAATCTAACAGCTGGCTCTCACCGCGCCGGATTAAATTCATGGCAGGTTCAATATGCTTGAGCAGAATCTTTCCTGCCGGAGTCAGCTGTACTTTTTTGGTACTCCGGATAAAAAGCGGCTGCTCCAGCTTTTTCTCCAGCGTCTTGATTGACTGGCTGACGGCGGATTGGGAGATATAGAGCTGCTTGCTCGCCTCGGAAAAGCTGAGGGAGGTTGCAACATAATAGAAAACTTTATACAATTCGTAATTGATATCCATGGTTCCTCGTTTCTGTCGGAGCGCTGCTCCGAACCGTTCTGTAGCGTGTTAACTATAATTATAAGACCTGCTTATAAAACTGTCAAATAAATCTTATGTGATATATTAACCATAATAATAGAAGAGATTAAATATATTAATTATGCTTATTTGTTCGCATATGCTATACTTCATATAGAAAGTAGGATAAGATAGAAATACAAACGATCAGTAGTTTCGCCGATGGCGTGCGCAGATGGAGGGAAAATATGAGCAACGTAAGACGCGTATATGTGGAGAAAAAACCAGCATTTGCTGTCAGAGCAAGAGAGCTGGAAGCAGAGATCAGAAATTATCTCGGTATCAGTGACGTGAAGGGAGTGCGTGAGCTGATCCGTTACGATATGGAGCATGTATCGGAGGAAACCTACCGCAAGGCTCTGGTTACCGTTTTTTCCGAGCCGCCGGTGGACGATGTGTACGAGGAAAATTTTGAGTTAAATGGCGCGAGAACTTTTTCCGTAGAATTCCTGCCGGGACAGTTTGACCAGAGAGCGGATTCTGCCGAGCAGTGTGTGAAGCTGTTAAATGAGAACGAGGAGCCGCTGATCCGCACGGCTGTGACCTATGTGATCGAGGGAGAGATCAGTGATGCAGAGTTTGAGGCGATCAAAAAGCACTGCATCAACCCGGTTGACTCCAGAGAGACCGGTCTTGAGAAGCCGCAGACGCTGGTGCAGTCGTTCCCGGAGCCAGAGGATGTAAAGATTTTCGACGGATTTTCTGCGATGCCTGAGGCAGAACTGAAGGAACTTTATGATTCCCTCGGTCTGGCGATGACATTCAAGGACTTTATACATATTCAGAATTATTTTAAGAATGAGGAGAAGCGCGACCCGTCCATGACGGAGATCCGCGTATTGGACACCTACTGGTCTGATCACTGCCGTCATACGACGTTTTCCACAGAACTTAAGGACGTAAGCTTTGACGACGGCTATTACCGTGCGCCGATGGAAGAGACCTATCAGGATTACCTTGCCACCCATAAGAATCTTTACGCAGGACGTTCAGACAAATTCGTGTGCCTGATGGACATTGCCTTAATGGCGATGAAGCGCCTCAAAAAAGAAGGCAAGCTGATGGATCAGGAGGAATCCGATGAGATCAATGCCTGCTCGATTGTCGTTCCGATCGAGGTGGACGGCGTGACCGAGGAGTGGCTTGTAAACTTTAAGAACGAGACACATAACCACCCGACAGAGATTGAGCCGTTCGGTGGTGCTGCAACCTGTCTGGGCGGTGCGATCCGTGACCCGCTTTCCGGACGTACCTATGTCTATCAGGCAATGCGTGTGACCGGTGCGGCAGATCCGACGGTTTCTGTGAAAGACACGATCCCGGGCAAGCTTCCGCAGAAGAAGCTGGTGCGCGAGGCGGCACACGGTTACAGTTCTTATGGTAACCAGATCGGTCTGGCAACCGGTTATGTCAAGGAGGTATACCATCCGAATTATGTGGCGAAGCGCATGGAGATCGGTGCAGTGCTCGGTGCGGCTCCGAGACGTGCGGTGCAGAGACTGACCTCCGATCCGGGAGACATCATCATTCTGCTTGGCGGCCGTACCGGTCGTGACGGCATCGGTGGTGCGACAGGTTCTTCCAAGGCACATAACACAGAGTCCACCGCAGTCTGCGGTGCAGAGGTGCAGAAGGGTAACCCGCCGACAGAGCGCAAGATCCAGAGATTATTCCGCCGCGAGGAAGTGGCGCATATTATTAAGAAGTGTAATGACTTCGGTGCAGGCGGTGTATCGGTTGCCATCGGAGAGCTGGCAGACGGACTGCGCGTGCAGCTGGATAAGGTGCCGAAGAAATATGCGGGACTTGATGGAACCGAACTTGCAATCTCAGAGTCCCAGGAACGTATGGCGGTTGTAGTGGCGCCGGAGGATGTACAGAAGTTCCTTGCATTTGCAAAGGAGGAGAATCTGGAAGCTGTCGAGGTTGCGGTTGTGACCGAGGAGCCGCGGCTGGTGCTTATGTGGAGAGGAAAGGAAGTCGTAAACTTATCCCGTGCATTCCTGGATACCAACGGTGCACATCAGGAGACCAATGTGGCAGTGGATATGCCGGACCCGAAGGAAAATTATCTGAATAAGATCGATACACCGGCGGTTTCCGAGGCGTTAGCAGCAGGCGATATGAAGAAAGCATGGCTCGCAGAACTTGCTGACTTGAATGTGTGTTCTCAGAAGGGACTGGTGGAGATGTTCGACGGTTCCATCGGAGCGGGAAGCGTATACATGCCGTTCGGCGGGAAATATCAGCTGACCGAGACACAGTCCATGGTGGCAAAGATTCCGGTGATGACCGGCAAATCCGATGCGGTCACGATGATGGCGTACGGTTTCGATCCGTATCTGTCTTCCTGGAGCCCGTATCACGGTGCGGTCTATGCAGTGCTTGAGTCTCTGTCGAGAATCGTGGCTGCCGGCGGCGATTACAGCAAGGTGCGCTTTACCTTCCAGGAGTATTTCCGCAGAATGAGCGAGGAGCCGAAGCGCTGGAGCCAGCCGTTTGCTGCTCTGCTTGGCGCGTACAATGCACAGATCGGATTCGGGCTGCCGTCCATCGGAGGAAAGGATTCCATGTCCGGAAGCTTCAACGAGATCGACGTACCGCCGACACTGGTATCCTTTGCCGTGGATGTAGCAAAAGAGGGCGACATCATCACGCCGGAGCTTAAGGCAGTGGGAAATCAGCTGGTACTTTTCTCCATCGAGAAGGATTCTTATGATCTTCCGGTCTATGCGCAGGTAATGAAGCTCTATGCGGTGCTGCATGAGCTGATCGGAAAGGGTGCGGTCGTATCCGCCTATGCGCTGGATGGAAAAGGACTTGCGGCGGCAGTCAGCAAGATGGCATTTGGCAATAAGCTTGGTGTGACGATTGAGAAGGAAGTGTCGGAAGAGACACTGTTTGCACCGGGATTTGGTAATATCGTGGCGGAGGTTCCGGTGGAGAAGGTTGGTATTGTCAAGGAGGCATTAAAGGCAGCGGGACTTTCTGGAAATGAGGAGCTTGTCGGCTGGGTAAATGAGGAACAGAGCTTCTGCTACGGCGGCATGAAGCTTGCACTCGACGAGGCGATCGCGGCGTGGAGCGGCACGCTGGAGAAAGTATTCCCGACCCGCGTGACAGATAATAAGGACGAACTTGACACCGGCATCTATCAGGCAGACAGTATCTATGTCTGCAAACACAAGGTGGCAAAACCGACCGTGTTTATACCGGTATTTCCGGGAACGAACTGCGAGTACGACAGTGCGAGAGCATTTGAGCGCGCAGGTGCGGACACGATCGTAAAGGTATTCAAGAACCTGAATGCAGAGGACATCCGCGATTCGGTTGAGGAGTTCACAAAGGCGATCGATCAGGCACAGATTATCATGTTTCCGGGCGGATTTTCCGCGGGAGATGAGCCGGAGGGCTCTGCGAAGTTCTTTGCGACGGCGTTCCGCAATGCGAAGATGACAGAGGCGGTCATGAAGCTTTTAAACGAGCGCGACGGACTGGCACTCGGCATCTGCAACGGTTTCCAGGCACTGATTAAGCTGGGGCTGGTACCGTATGGTGAGATCCGTCCGCAGACTGCAGATTCGCCGACATTAACCTACAATACGATCGGCCGTCATATCAGCAAGATGGTATACACGAAGGTTGTGACGAACAAGTCCCCGTGGCTGGCACAGGCAAAGACCGGCGAGGTATATTGCAATCCGGCTTCCCACGGCGAGGGACGTTTTGTCGCTCCGAAGGAATGGCTGGAGAAGCTGTTTGCAAACGGTCAGGTGGCAACACAGTATGTCAACGAGGCGGGTGTTCCGACCATGGATGAAGAGTGGAATGTCAACGGCTCCTACATGGCAATCGAGGGAATCACAAGCCCGGACGGAAGAGTGCTCGGCAAGATGGCACATTCGGAGCGTCGTGACCGGAGTGTGGCGATGAATATTTACGGTGAGCAGGATTTGAGACTGTTTGAGTCCGGCGTGGAATATTTTAAGTAAAAGAAAAAATAACGGGAAGTAAAAGAGACCCTGCAGCGAGGAGAAAAACCTTTCTGCGGGGTCTTTTGCCGTTCGGTTCTTGGGGGATTGTTGATAAAACAACGCAAAATGAGTATAATAGTGTGAAAGGGAACGGAAAACGGGAAGAAGAAAGATGGAGAAACGTATGAATATTTTAGTGCTGGGCGGAACGGGATTTTTCGGAAAACATCTGGTGTGGGAACTTTTGCACCGGGGACATGAGGTGACGATCGCAACACGCGGCCGGACGCCGGATGATTTTGGAGACAGAGTCAGACGTCTGATCGTCGACCGGACGGATGCCCGGCAGATGGAGCAGGTGTTTGCCCATAAATATTATGACGTTTTCTACGACGATCTGGCTTACTGTGCGGGGGATGTGCGCACCGTGCTGGAGGCGGTGCCCTGCAGAAGGTATGTGATGGTGTCCTCGGCATCCGTGTATAATCTGCATTTTCAGACCGTGGAGACGGACTATGAGCCGGAACATGACAGACTGGTCTGGTATACGGATTACAGCGGATCGTATGACGTATTGAAGAAAAGTGCGGAATGTGCGCTCGTGCAGCAGTATCCGATGAAAAATGCGGCTTTTGTGAGATTCCCCTACGTCATCGGCAGGGATGACTACACGGACCGGCTGTACTTTTATGTGGAACATGTGGTGCGGCAGAAACCGATGTATATTGATAATATGGACGCACAGATGAGCTTTATCAGCGTGGACGATGCGGGGCGCCTTCTGGCGCATCTCGGCGGGGATGAGATCCAGGGTGCCGTCAACGGAGCGAGCCGCGGGACCATCTCGCCGCGGGAGATCCTGACTTACGTGTACAGACGCACCGGAAAAGAGGCGTTTCTTGATGAGACCGGCGATCCGGCGCCATATAATGGGACGCCCGGCTACAGCATCAATACAGAGCGCGCCGGGCGTACGGGATTTGTGTTTTCCAATCTGAAAGACTGGATCTATGAACTGCTTGATTTTTACATAGAGCGCGCCGCAGAAGAGATGCGTAAATAAAAACAGGACATCAACGTATAAAATGTCAGTGAGAATGAGGACTGGAGCGCCGGATGCGGCGGTCAGTCCTCAATTTTTATGAATTCCGGCTTGCGTTTCCGGAAGACCGTGTAGTAAATAAAACCGGCGTCCTTTAAAATCTGAGGCACTTTCTCAAAGGCAAAGCCGACATGTTCCGGGGCATGGGCGTCCGCGCCGACCGTGATGATCTCACCGCCAAGCTCACGGTAGCGCGCGAGGATCTCCTCGCAGGGGTTCGGATGTCCCAGTCCGTATTTGAAGCCGCCGGTATTGATCTCGATGCCTTTCCCTTTTTCAATCAGAAGTCTTAGAATCTCGTCGATCACGTCGCTGTATCTGGCGTAGGTATAATTCTCGTTGCGCGTCGGACCGTAGCGCACGACATAGTCGATGTGACCGTAGACGTCAAAGTCATCAAATGCCCGGATGTTTTCCAGGATGGACTCAAAGTATTCGCGGTATCCTTCCTCCTCGGTGTGCGTCTTCCAGAATGGCGGAAAATACGGATCATAGCCGTGTACCACATGGGAGGAACCGATGACAAAGTCGAAGTCATACTGCGAGAGAATATCGGCATGCAGCGCTGCCAGATGCGGCTGGAGCCCCAGCTCGATGCCGTAGCGCACGCTGATCTGATCCCGGTACTGTTCCTGCATGGCGAAAACGGATGACGTGTAGTTCGGCAGGTCTAACAGGAACGCTTCCGGGTTGTCCGGATAGTCGATGTCCAGATGATCCGTAAAACAGATGCCGGGGAGCTTTGCCCTGATTGCAGCGCGGATCATGTCCTCCTGCGGGGCGTCGCTGTCACCGGAATATTGGCTGTGCATATGTGTATCCCATAACATAGAGATCTTCCTTTCTGTGTGAGTTTAATGGATCAGTTCGTTGAAAAATTCCGGGAACCCTACGCGGAACTGTTTCTCGCGGATCACATATCTGCGGTTATCCGTGTGCAGGGTGAGCGTCCGGAGCCCCTGACTGCCGGAGGTACATTCAAGCTGGCGGATATCCCGGCGCAGCAGGGTTTGTGTCCGGCGGGGGAAACGGGAAATAACAATTTTTTCGCGGTCGTAGGTGATTTTCTGCAGACTGACATAAAACAGTGCCAGAACGGTGCCGACAAACACGACCGGAAAGAAAAGGGCGCCGTAGAGCTTTTCTTCGCGGATGATCTGCAGCGTTCCCGAAATGCTTTCCCCGGAAAAAACGGTCAAGCCGAAAAACAGAAACATGACAACCGCATAGAGGATGAGGAGCGCGTAATATTCGCCGGTCCGGTAGCGCAGTGTTCCGCAGCCGGATGCCGCAGACACCGGATTGTCGTACGGTGTGTTTTTTTGCTTTGCGGTGTATTCGGGACGGGTGAACCGTAACGATGCCTGATAAAATTGCCGGTAGCCTTCCAGATTCGCATTTGCGCTGACACAGCGGCGGCCGTTTCTGTCATACAGATCAAAAAAGTCCTGATTTTTGATCCGCATCTCAGAGATTTCATACCAGTGAATGGTCTGGTAGGGGCGGAACGGTTTCCCGATCAGAAGGATTTCTTCATTATATAGAACATGACGTGCCTGCATGGCGTAACCGCCGAGAAAGCAGACGACAACTAACAGGATGGTGACGCCGATGCATGAGAGCAGAGAGCCTATATCCGATGCCTCAAAACCGATGTCCTGATACATAAGCACCATAAAAAATGTGACGATACACGCGCAGAGACAGCCTAGGGCAGGGAGCAGCAGGACCCTGCCGCGGGAAGTGGCAAGCAGCTGCATGCCGGAACTCTCATATTCCCGCTGGCTGCGGCTTTTGCGAAACAGCGGCGTCGCGGATAATATAAGAACAAAAACAAACAAAATCAGTAAAAAAATAAGTTTTGACATAAGAAAACTCCTCTTTGGTATGTTTACAGGTTACCAGAAAAAAGTATAACACAGCGGGCGTGCAGCGTCAGCAGATTTTCCGGTGTATTTTCAGATTTTGTATATTTTTCCGGAAAAGGGAAAAAAAACCTATGATATAGTGAAAAATTTAACAAAGTGGCAATAAAGTGGAGAAAAAGGCTTGAACTTTCTATGGAAATTGGTTAGAATATAGGAAGCACGGAGCCAATAAGCATAAGTACCTTGTGCTTGCCGGTTCCAGGGGATTTATGCCCGGCGATTACATTTACAAATTCTAGGAGGAATTAAAAATGGCAGTAAGAGTAGCAATCAATGGTTTTGGCCGTATCGGTCGTCTTGCTTTCAGACAGATGTTTGGAGCAGAAGGATATGAAGTAGTAGCAATCAACGATCTGACAAGCCCGAAGATGTTAGCACACCTGTTAAAGTATGACTCATCTCAGGGTAAGTACGAGCATGCAGATGAGGTATCTTTTACAGACGATTCCATCATCGTATGCGGCAAGGAGATTAAGATCTACGCATTCCCGGATGCAAATAACTGCCCATGGGGAGAGTTAAAAGTAGACGTTGTATTAGAGTGCTCTGGTTTCTACACATCCAAGGAGAAGGCTCAGGCTCATATCAACGCAGGCGCTAGAAAAGTTGTTATCTCTGCTCCAGCAGGAAATGACCTTCCTACTATCGTATACAACACCAACCACAAGACATTAAAGGCTTCTGATACCATCATTTCCGCAGCTTCCTGTACAACAAACTGCTTGGCACCGATGGCAGACGCTCTTAACAAATACGCTCCGATCCAGTCCGGTATCATGGTAACCATCCATGCTTACACAGGAGATCAGATGACTCTTGACGGACCGCAGAGAAAGGGTGACTTAAGAAGATCCCGTGCAGCAGCAGTCAACATCGTTCCGAACAGCACAGGTGCTGCAAAGGCAATCGGTCTTGTTATTCCGGAGTTAAACGGCAAGCTGATCGGTTCTGCACAGCGTGTACCGACCCCGACAGGTTCTACCACAATCTTAACAGCAGTTGTTAAGAAAGCCGGCGTTACAAAGGAAGACATCAACGCAGCTATGAAGGCAGCAGCAAACGAGTCCTTCGGTTACAACGAGGATGAGATCGTATCTTCTGATATCGTTGGTATGAGATTTGGTTCCTTATTCGATGCAACTCAGACCATGGTAAATCAGGTATCTGATGATCAGTATGAGGTTCAGGTTGTTTCATGGTATGACAACGAGAACTCCTACACATCTCAGATGGTAAGAACCATCAAATACTTCTCCGAGTTAGCATAATTGAGAGAAAGAGATTGTTCTCGGACAATCACGTGATAGACTCAGAAAGGGGTCCGGTCTTTTATGGACCGGGTCCCTTTTTGACATTTTGCATATTAAAGGGGGACATGGCATATGTCATTAAACAAAAAATCCGTAGATGATATCAATGTAAAAGGCAAGAGAGTGCTCGTAAGATGCGATTTCAACGTACCGCTCAAGAATGGCGAGATTACAGATGAGACCCGTATCGTGGCTGCACTTCCGACGATCCAGAAGCTGATCAACGATGGCGGCAAGGTCATCCTCTGCTCCCATCTTGGAAAAGTAAAGAACGGACCAAACGAGGGCGAGTCCTTAGCACCGGTTGCAAAGAGACTTTCCGAGAAGCTTGGCAAGGAAGTTGTATTTGTATCTGACTACAACGTAACCGGAGAAGCGGCTACCAAGGCGGTAGAGGCTATGAAAGAGGGAGATGTTGTATTACTTCAGAATACACGTTTCCGTGGCGAGGAAGAGACCAAGAACGGCGAGCAGTTCAGCAAAGAGTTAGCAGATCTTGCAGATGATTATGTATGCGACGCATTCGGTTCTTCCCACAGAGCACATGCTTCCGTAGCAGGCGTGACAAAGTTCATCAGCGCAAAGGGCGGCTCCAACGTTGTCGGCTACCTGATGGAGAAAGAGATTGCATTCCTTGGCAATGCAGTTGAGAATCCGGTAAGACCGTTTGTTGCAATCCTTGGCGGTGCAAAAGTTGCAGACAAGTTAAACGTTATCTCCAACCTGCTTGAGAAGTGTGATACCTTGATCATCGGTGGCGGTATGGCTTACACTTTCTTAAAGGCACAGGGTTACGAGATCGGTAAATCCTTAGTGGACGACAGCAAGATCGACTACTGCAAGGAGATGATGGCAAAGGCTGAGAAGCTTGGAAAGAAGCTGTTACTTCCGGTAGATGCAGTGACTATCGCTGATTTCCCGAACCCGATCGACGCTCCGGTTGAGGTTGAGGTTTGCGACGTTAAGAATATGCCGGCTGACAGAGAGGGCTGTGATATCGGACCGAAGACGGCTGAGTTATATGCAGAGGCTGTTAAGACAGCAAAGACCGTTGTATGGAACGGACCGATGGGTGTATTCGAGAATCCGACACTTGCAAAAGGTACGATCGCTGTAGCAAAGGCACTGGCTGAGACAGACGCTACCACAATCATCGGCGGCGGTGATTCCGCAGCAGCAGTAAACCAGCTTGGTTTTGCAGACAAGATGAGCCATATTTCCACAGGTGGCGGCGCATCCTTAGAGTTCTTAGAGGGTAAGGAACTTCCGGGTGTTGTAGCAGCAGACGACAAATAAATAACAAAATCCTGCTGTCGTGACGGTACAAAACGTCGTGGCAGCAGATACATAAATGGGATCATTCTTAAGGGAAAGAGGATTTTAAAATGGCAAGAAAGAAAATTGTAGCCGGCAACTGGAAGATGAACATGACTCCAAGCCAGGCAGTAAAGTTAGTAGAAGAGTTAAAGCCGCTTGTAGTAAGTGATGATGTTGAGGTTGTATACTGTGTTCCGGCAATCGATATCGTACCGGTTGTAGAGGCAGTCAAAGGTACTAACGTTGCAGTCGGTGCAGAGAATATGTACTACGAGGAGAAAGGTGCCTACACAGGAGAGATCTCTCCGGAGATGCTGGTAGACGCAGGCGTGAAGTATGTTATCATCGGTCATTCCGAGAGACGTGACTACTTCAAAGAGTGCGACTGCATGCTGAACAAGAAAGTTAAGAAAGCATTCGAGTACAATCTGACCCCGATCCTTTGCTGCGGAGAGACATTAGAGCAGAGAGAGATGGGCGTTACTCTTGACTGGATCCGTCTTCAGATCAAATCGGACTTAAAGGATATTACCGCAGAGCAGGTTGCTTCCATGGTAATCGCATATGAGCCGATCTGGGCAATCGGAACCGGCAAGACAGCAACAACCGCACAGGCACAGGAAGTCTGCAAGGCAATCCGTGACTGCATCGCTGAGGTATATGATACCGATACAGCTGAGAAGGTTCGTATCCAGTACGGCGGATCTGTCAATGCAGGAAATGCGGCAGAACTGTTCGCACAGCCGGATATCGATGGCGGTCTTGTAGGCGGCGCATCCTTAAAGGCTGACTTTGGAAAGATTGTAAACTATAAGTAATAGTTTAAAATTACAGAGAATCAGGATCGCTGCGGAGCGGTACGATCCTGGAACGGGGACCCGCTTCTCTCTGCGGTAACAGGCGGAGAGAGACGGGTTTTCGTGAAAATTTGTAGTGATAAGCGTAAGAGAAATTTTGAGTGACAGCGGAGAAAATGTATGCCCAAAAAGTGCAAGGGAAAAAGAAATGCACTTGTAGTAACCGTGGCGGCTGTACTTCTGGGAGATATTTTTGCGGGAGGACAGAATATTCCGGCACAACAGACGACCTGGAATGCCGGAGATACAAAACGTACGCAGATGACAGAGAGCGCAACACGGAGAATGGACCTGACAGACGCATTTGCAGTGATATTACAAGGTGCGACGAAGAAATTTATCGCAGGATATGCAGTTGATGATTCGTTTTTGATGTGGCTGGCTGCCAGATACGGAGATGAGACGGTGGTGCGGATCGCGAGCGCCGTTCTGGATGGAACGGAGGATCCGGAAGTCTGGTATGACATTACCGGCAGCTCCATCCATGTACTGTGGTTGATGTATTGCAGGGACAGTGGTTTTCAGCAGTACCGGCTGCAAAATGTATACTGGAAAGACGCCGGGGAGGATGGAAAGATCGTGCTCGGCTTTGCGGGCGACATCAATTTTGCCGACGACTGGTATACGATGGAGTATATGAACCGGCAGACGAATGGCATCTATGACTGCTTTTCGGAGGATTTGCTCTCGGAGATGCAGAACGTGGATGTGATGGTGATGAACAATGAGTTCACCTACGCAGAGAGCGGGAGCGTGGAGGCGGTTCCCGGGAAGGCATATACCTTTCGGGCAGATCCGGGGGATGTAGAACTCCTCTCTGTTTTTGGAACGGATGCTGTGACGCTTGCCAACAATCATGTGTATGATTACGGGGAAGAAGGATTGCTGTCGACCTTAGACTGTCTGCGGAAAGCGGACATCCCTTATACGGGGGCGGGCGAGAATCGAAAAGAGGCATCCAAGATCCTCTCTTTTGTGATTGGAGGCAGAAAGATTGCCATTGTTTCCGCCACACAGATTGAGCGGGCGACCAAGTATACAAAAGAGGCGACGGAGACGGAACCGGGAGTATTAAAGACCTTGAATCCTGCCGCATTTCTGGAGGTGATCCGGGAAGCGGACGCCACAAGTGATTATGTGATTGTGGAAGTGCACTGGGGAACGGAAGGCAGTCTGCATGAAGAAAAGTCCCAGCGTCTTCTGGCGGAGCTATATGCGGAGGCAGGCGCAGACGCGGTGATCGGCGGACATCCGCACCGGCTGCAGGGATGTGGTTTTACCGATGGTGTGCCGGTTGCGTACAGTCTCGGAAATTTCTGGTTTTCCACCGGGACGCTGTATACAACGCTTGCCAAGATTACGATCACAGAGGACGGCGCGGTGACACTTTCCTATGTCCCGTGTATACAGAAGGGACTAGTTACAAGCATTCTGACAGAGCAGGATGATAAAGACGGGTTTTATCATTACCTGGCTGCAATTTCCGATGACATCGGAATGGATGCGGACGGTAATGTTTATGATAAAACAGCGGGGGATTACCCTGCGCAGACAATCGTGTACGATTCGGATACAAGCAAGACGGAGATTCGCGGCACGACAGATAATGATGGGTATGCCATCGACATTGTTGGCAACCGAAAATAAAGAGAGAGGGAAGAACAATGAGTAAAAAAACAACAGTACTGATGATCCTGGATGGATTCGGATTAAACGATAAGACGGAAGGAAATGCCGTTGCACAGGCGAAGAAGCCAAATATCGACGCACTGATGAGGGAATATCCGTTTGTAAAGGGAAATGCCAGCGGACTGGCAGTAGGTCTCCCGGACGGACAGATGGGTAACTCCGAGGTAGGACACTTAAATATGGGTGCCGGCAGAATTGTATACCAGGAGCTGACACGTATTACCAAAGAGATCAACGACGGCGAATTTTTCAGCAATCAGGCGCTGCTTGACGGTATCGCCAATGTGAAGGAGAACAATTCCGATCTGCATTTATACGGACTTCTTTCGGATGGCGGCGTACACAGCCATATTACACATCTGTACGGTCTGCTCGAGCTTGCGAAGAGACAGGGCGTAAAGAATGTATACGTACACTGCTTCCTGGACGGACGTGACACGGCTCCGACTTCCGGTAAGGGATTTATCGAGGCACTGGAAGCAAAGATGGCGGAACTGGGCATCGGTAAGATTGCTTCGATTTCCGGACGTTATTATGCGATGGACCGCGATAACCGCTGGGATCGTGTGCAGAAGGCATATGATGTGCTGACCAAGGGCGAGGGAGAGACCGCAGAGAGCGCTGTTGCTGCAATGGAAGCTTCCTACGCAAAGGATGTGACGGATGAGTTCTTCGTACCGACCGCGATTACCGAGAACGGCAAGCCGGTAGCGACGATCAAGGACAAAGATACCGTGATCTTCTTCAACTTCCGCCCGGATCGCGCACGTGAGATCACAAGAACCTTCTGTGCCGATGAATTTGACGGATTTGACAGAGGCGCGAGAAAGAATGTGAAATATATCTGCTTTACCGAGTATGATGTGACGATCCCGAACAAGGAAGTTGCTTTCAAGAAAGTGGAGCTTAAGAACACATTTGGCGAGTATCTGGCAGCGCACGGCATGACACAGGCAAGAATCGCCGAGACAGAGAAGTATGCGCACGTCACATTCTTCTTCAACGGCGGCGTTGAGGAGCCGAACGTTGGTGAGGACCGTATCCTTGTGAAGTCTCCGAAGGTGGCTACCTACGATCTGCAGCCGGAGATGAGCGCACCGGAAGTGTGTGAGAAGCTCTGCGCAGCCATCCGTTCTGAGAAGTATGATGTCATTGTCATCAACTTTGCTAACCCGGATATGGTTGGACATACCGGTATCATTCCGGCAGCCATCAAGGCAATCGAGACCGTAGATACCTGCGTCGGAAAGGCAGTGGAGGCGTTAAAGGAAGTCGACGGACAGATGTTCATCTGTGCAGATCACGGAAATGCAGAGCAGATGGTGGATTACGAGACAGGTGCACCGTTTACCGCACATACGACGAATCCGGTACCGTTTATTCTGGTCAATGCAGATCCGTCCTACACACTCAGAGAGAACGGATGCCTTGCAGATATTATCCCGACGTTAATCGAGCTGATGGGAATGGAGCAGCCGGCAGAGATGACAGGAAAGTCACTTCTGATCAGAAAATAAAGAATAGAACGAGAAAAGCAGTCCCGGGGGAGGGGCTGCTTTTCTTGTGTTAGGATTCAGAAAACGGGGGGACCGTTTTCTGGAACATCTGCCCTGGTGGCAGATAAAGAGGAGTTATATGAAATTAGATAATTGCAAAAGTAGTGCTTTTGTCCTATCTACGTGTTTATTATAACTCTGGTACTAAAGTACGTCAAGGGAGAAACATGTATTTTTTTTAAGACAAAATATGAATTAGGCTGTGTGAACAAGTCTATAAGCCACACTAATGAAATAATGAAAATGTACAAAAATACTAATAAAAAGAACCCGATTTTCTATATCGCAGAAATGGTGTGAGAGGGTAAAAACATTGACTTTCCAAAAGCGGCTGTATTATAATTTTGAAGTACAGTGCAGAAATAGTCTGCGGAAGTGGGTAAAGCTGTAAATATCAACAAAAGAAGCCGGAAAGGCTTCGGAAAAGAGGATGAAATGCAGGAATTTAAGCCGGTAAAAGAGGGAAAAGTACGTGAGGTATATGATAATGGAGACAGTCTGATTATTGTAGCCACAGACAGAATCTCAGCTTTTGATCATATTTTAAAGAATAAGATCACAAAGAAGGGCGCAATTCTTACCCAGATGTCGAAGTTCTGGTTCGATTACACCAAAGATATCGTGCCGAACCACATGATTTCCGTGGACGTAAAGGATATGCCGGAATTTTTCCGGCAGGAACGTTTTGAGGGAAACAGCATGATGTGCCGGAAGCTTGAGATGCTTCCGATCGAGTGCATCGTGCGCGGATATATTACAGGAAGCGGCTGGGCAAGCTATCAGGAGAACGGCACCGTATGCGGCATTAAGCTGCCAGAAGGACTGGTAGAGTCCGACAAGCTGCCGGAGCCGATCTACACACCGAGCACAAAGGCTGAGATTGGTCTGCATGATGAGAACATCTCCTTTGAGGAAAGCGTGAAAGTGCTGGAGAAGATCTACCCGGGCAAAGGTGCGGATTACGCGGCACAGATTAAGGACAAGACGATTGCTCTTTACAAAAAGTGTGCAGAGTACGCACTGAGCAAGGGCATCATTATCGCAGATACCAAATTCGAGTTCGGTCTGGATGAGAACGGCAACGTTGTTCTGGGTGACGAGATGCTGACACCGGACAGCTCCAGATTCTGGCCGTTAGAGGGATATGAAGCCGGAAAAGGTCAGCCTTCCTTTGACAAGCAGTTTGTCAGAGACTGGTTAAAGGCAAATCCGGACAACGATCTGCTTCTGCCGGATGAGGTGGTAGAGAAGACCGTGGCCAAGTACAAGGAGGCATTTGAGCTTCTTACCGGAAAGCCGTTTCAGGCATAAAAAGACAGAATATCAGATTCGTAGATGGGGAAATCAATGAGCGATAATAGAATCAATAAAAATCAGCCGGTGGGGGATGAACTGCATGAGGAGTGCGGCGTCTTCGGAATGTACGATTTTGACGGCGGAGATGTGGCATCCACAATATATTACGGACTGTTTGCATTGCAGCACCGCGGACAGGAGAGCTGCGGTATTGCAGTCAGCGAGACGAACGGTCCGAAAGGGAAAGTGACCTCCTACAAGGGAATGGGACTGGTCAATGAGGTTTTCACTGAGGAGAATTTAGAACCCATGCACGGGGATATCGGCGTGGGGCATGTGCGCTATTCGACAGCCGGTGCGTCGACCAGAGAAAACGCACAGCCGTTGGTGCTCAATTATGTCAAGGGAACCCTGGCTCTCGCGCACAACGGTAACCTGATCAATGCGGCGGAACTCAGACATGATCTGGAGTATACAGGAGCTATTTTCCAGACGACCATTGACTCTGAGGTCATTGCCTACCATATCGCAAGGGAGCGTCTGAAATCCAGCACGGTGGAGGAAGCGGTGGGACGCGCCTGTCGCAAGATCAAGGGAGCGTATTCCCTTGTGGTCATGAGCCCGAGAAAGCTGGTCGGAGCAAGGGATCCCTATGGTTTTAAGCCGCTTTGCATCGGAAAGCGCGACAATGCCTATATCCTTGCATCGGAGACCTGTGCGCTCGATACGATCGGCGCGGAGTATGTGCGTGATGTGCTGCCGGGAGAGACGGTGACGATCACGCCGGAGAATGGAATTGTCTCGGATATGTCCCGCGCACTGCCCAAGGAGCAGGAAGCGAGATGCATTTTCGAGTACATATATTTTGCGAGACCGGACAGTCATATCGACGGCGTGAGCGTATATGCATCCCGCATCAAGGCAGGACGGTTCCTGGCGATGGATTCGCCGGTGGATGCAGATCTTGTGGTGGGCGTGCCGGAGTCCGGCAATGCCGCTGCGCTCGGTTATTCGCTGCAGTCCGGCATCCCGTACGGAACCGCTTTTGTCAAAAACGGCTATGTGGGACGTACGTTTATCAAGCCGAAGCAGAGCAGCCGTGAGTCCAGCGTCCGCGTGAAGCTGAACGTCTTAAAAGAGGCGGTGGACGGCAAGCGCATTATCATGATCGATGACTCGATTGTGCGCGGAACCACATCCGACCGCATTGTAAAAATGCTGCGGGATGCCGGAGCGACGGAGGTGCATGTCCGCATCAGTTCACCGCCGTTTTTATGGCCGTGCTATTTCGGTACGGACATTCCGGAGCGGGAACAGCTGATTGCGTACAACCGCACGATCGAGGAGATCCGGGACATCATCGGAGCGGATTCGCTCGGTTATCTCGGAATTGACCGCCTGAGTGAGATGGCAGACGGACTGCCGATCTGCAAGGGATGTTTTAACGGTATTTACCCGATGGAGCCGCCGAAGGAAGATATCAGGGGAGACTACGAGAGGTAAAAAGCTTCTTGAAAATATAGAAGAATGTGGCAGGCAGCAGAAAAGTTTAGATTCGAGGAAAATGCAGCAAGCGGCAGGGGCGCCGGGAGCAAAGGGAAATGCAGCAGGTGGCAGGATATCTTGAATTTTAGAAAATGCAGCAAGCCTATGGATAAAGGTAAGGAGAAAAAATGAGTACAGACAGATATTCAAGTCCGCTCTCAGAGCGGTATGCAAGCAAAGAGATGCAGTATATTTTTTCACAGGATATGAAGTTCTCCACATGGAGAAAGCTGTGGATTGCACTTGCCGAGACAGAGATGGAGCTGGGACTTTCCGAGAACGGAAAGCCGGTCATCACGCAGGAACAGATTGACGAGATGAAAGAGCATGTGTACGACATCAATTATGATGTGGCAAAAGAGCGCGAAAAACTGGTGCGCCATGATGTCATGAGCCATGTATACGCGTTTGGACAGCAGTGCCCGAAGGCCGCAGGCATCATCCATCTGGGAGCGACTTCCTGCTACGTGGGCGACAATACGGATATTATTATCATGAACGAGGCGTTAAAGCTGGTGCACAAGAAGCTGGTCAATGTCATTGCGGAACTGGCAAAGTTTGCAGATACTTACAAGAATCTGCCGACGCTCGCATTTACGCATTTCCAGCCGGCACAGCCGACAACGGTTGGCAAGCGCGCCACACTCTGGACACAGGAGTTTTTGATGGATCTCGAGGATCTGGAATATGTGATGAGCACTTTAAAGCTGCTTGGATCCAAGGGAACGACCGGCACGCAGGCAAGCTTTTTGGAGCTGTTTGACGGGGATCAGGAGACCATCGATAAGATTGATCCGATGATCGCAGCGAAGATGGGATTCAAGGAGTGCTATGCCGTATCCGGACAGACATATTCCAGAAAAGTGGATACCAGAGTGGCAAATATTCTTGCCGGTATTGCAGCAAGTGCACACAAGATGTCCAACGATATCCGTCTGCTGCAGCACTTAAAAGAAGTGGAAGAGCCGTTTGAGAAGAACCAGATCGGTTCCTCAGCGATGGCGTACAAGCGCAATCCGATGCGTTCAGAGCGTATCGCGTCTCTTTCCCGCTATGTGATGATCGATGCGTTAAATCCGGCGATTACCTCTGCAACCCAGTGGTTTGAGCGCACATTGGATGATTCTGCCAATAAGCGTCTTTCTATTCCGGAGGGATTTCTGGCGATCGACGGAATCCTGGATCTGTGCTTAAATGTTGTCGACGGACTGGTGGTCTATGACAAAGTTATCACGAAGCATATGATGGCGGAACTGCCGTTTATGGCAACGGAAAATATTATGATGGACGCGGTAAAGAACGGTGGCAACCGTCAGGAGCTGCATGAGAAGATCCGCCAGCTGTCCATGCAGGCAGGAAAGAATGTCAAGGAAGAGGGTAAGGACAACAATCTGCTGGAGCTGATTGCGGCAGATCCGGAGTTCAATCTGACGTTAGAGCAGCTGCAGGCAACCATGGAGCCGTCCAAGTATGTCGGACGCGCACCGGTACAGGTGGATGCATTCCTTGCAAATGTTGTAAATCCGGTATTGGAGAAGAATCAAGACGAACTCGGCGTAAAGGCGGAGATCAACGTATAACAGAGAAGTGGCTAAAAAACAGGCAAAGCACCGTGGTGCTTTGGCCTGTTTTTTTATGGAACTGTCCCAATAAGCATATCATGTTTGCTTTGATAAGTAATATTATAAGAAGACCACACCGTGGGATTTCAGATGGAAATGCAGATGGAAATTCGGTTCAAAAAATATGGAATTTCTAACCAGCCGAATGTCTGCATCTTCGATGATCCATGTCTTTCCAAGTTTGGAGCACTCCGCGGGTCATGTCCGCATCCCGGAAGACAATTTGTAGGACTTTTGTGTGTCCCTTGCGGCACCAGACAACAGATGGCATAAATGCCATCTTTATGTCGAACAAAACATAACCGCGCGAAGCCGCTGTCTGAGGCGGCATCTGCCATATTTTCAATAGCAGATGCCGGCGAGTTCGGTTCGCGCGGTTTTATATTGTCTGTGAAGAGGTGCCATTAGGGACACCAGAAAGTCCGCCCATTGTCTCCGGTGTGCCGGACATGCACCCGTCGGATTGTCCAAACGTGGAAGCGACACGGAATCCGATGCAGACATTCAGCTGGAAGAAATTCTCACATTTTTCTCAAACAAATATTCCATCTGCATTTCCACATGAAATCCCGAAGTGTGTTTCTGATAATATTACTTATCAACCCAAAGAGATCTATGCTTATTGCGACAATTCCACAAAAAAGGCGCTTCCGATTAACGGTAATCGCCCATATAAAACAGTGCAACGACGCCTGGACCCGTGTGAGCGCCGATGGTCGGACCGACATGGTTGATCAGAAAGCTTTCATAGCCGAAACGGTCTTTGATGAGATCAGCAACATACTGTGCATCTTCGATGCAGTCGCCGTGGCTGATGAAAATGATGTCATTCTTGTCACGCCAGCCGCCAATTTGTTTTTCCATGGCATCCACGAGAGCAATCAGCGACTTTTTGCGTCCTCGCACTTTGGAGAGCGGAATCAGATGTCCCTCATCATCCACATGAAGAAGTGGTTTTAAACTGATCATTGTACCGAGAAAAGCAGCGGTTTTTGACACGCGGCCGCCGCGGTAGAGATGAAACAGATCATTGACGGTGAAATTATGTACAAGGTGAAGTTTGTTTGACTCAAGCCAGTCTGCGGTCTCTTCCAGTGTATGTCCCTGCTCCTTTAAGGTGACGGCTTTGTGCACCAGAAGTCCCTCGCCGAGAGAAGCGCAGAGAGAATCGATGACGATGATTTTCCGGTCGGGGTATTTTTCGGAAAGTTCTCCCGCAGCGAGCCTTGCGCTGTTGTAGCTTCCGCTTAAACCGGAAGAAAAGGCGATATGAAGAATATCGGCATTCTGTTCGTTGATTATTTTTTCAAAAACAGCGGCAGCCTCCTCGGGATTGGCCTGGGAGGTCGTGGGAAGAGAACCCTGACGCATGCAGTCATAAAATTCCTTTACCGGAAGCGGATGCTCCCAAGAATAAGTAGTATCGTTAATCGTATATGTAAGAGAAAGCATGCCGATCTGATGCTGTTCTACATAGGCAGCCGGAAGATCGGATGTGGTATCGGTTGTAATGATAAAATTATTCATAAGACCTCCTGATACATGTATTTGTATTTATTATAATGGAAGCAATGCGAAAAGAAAAGTTTCCGGTAGTAATTTCTAAAAAAAATATAAATTTGAAAAATGCTATTTACATATGTAAGAAAACGATGTAAAATAAGCACATCTTTTATCAAATAGTTGGATTTTATCCACATTTCTAAGTATCACGCTATATGGAGGCAGTTTCATCCATAATTCCAGTAAGGACAATCACACAGCACAGAGTGAAGTGAGGAACAAATGAATATTGTATTTTGGGGAGAAACACACCGGAGCGGTACGACGGCGAACTATACTGCAATGGCAGGCATTTTGCCGCACTTATGCCCGGACAGGAAGATTGTGTGCGGCAGCCTGCAGAGGGAGCGATGCGAGGATTCGGCACTCTTTTTGTGGGATGCGGGAGTGTGCAGTCCGGCGGGTCAAAAGAAGCTCCTTTTGACAGCGGATCTTGTGGTGGTAAATTTTGAACCGCAGGATTACGACGGAATGGAGCAGTTCTTTTTGCGCCATATGTATCTGGAGAAGCGCATGGTGTATCTGTATGCCAACTGCATCGGGACACCGGAGCCGGATGTGCTAAACAGAGTATATCGGGTGGATGAGGGGCAGATTGGCATCGTGCGGTACAATGCAGCGTATGACTGTGCATTGAAGCGCGGACTGGGCAGCTCTTTTATAGCGGAGGAATACGGGTCTGCGAGAAGCAGCAGGAATCAGGAGTTTATCGATGGATTAGTAAAAGCGGCGGATCGTATTTTAAGGGAGGTATGTAAGATCGATAAAACCGGACATGTTTGGTAAAAGAAAAAGACACAACAGAAGGGTGAAGGAGGAAATTATTATGGAACAGGTAATGAAACATTATGGAAATGCAATCCTTGCAATTATTGTATTGCTTGCACTCGGCGCAATCATTATTGCGGCGCTCTCCTCGGACGGATATGTGGCGACGGAGTTCAAGAATGCGCTGACGGGATTCTTTTCCCGCATGAATGGCTTAACGCCATAGGGAGGATGACATGGGGGAGATCATGACGTTTGAACCAACGGAAGCGCAGTTTGGGGTTTTCTGGAAATATCTGCAGCGCCCGAATGTTACCGATGTGGACTACAACGGAAGCGAATTGTGGATTACGGACTTAAAGATCGGAAGGTATCGTGTAAAAGAGCATCTGTCCGATGCATTTATCAGCACTTTTACGCACAATATTTCCAACTGCGTGAATCGTCAGTTCAATAATGCCAATAAGGTGCTGGAGGCTGATACCAGAGAACTGCGTATCAGTATTATCCATGAGGCGGCGGCCGCATCCGGCACCAGTATCTGTATCCGGAAGTCGCCGAGCATGGTGCGCATGAACATTGAGAGAATGCTGGAAGAATCCTATTGCCCGGAACGGATTTTACAGCTTTTGATGAACTGTGTGTTGGCGGGCATGAATTTTGTGTTCGGAGGAGAACCCGGTGCGGGAAAGACGGAGTGTGCGAAATTCTTTATGCAGTTTATACCGCGCGAGGAGCGGGTAATTACGATTGAGGATTCGCTCGAGATCCATTACCGGGACATCAATCCGGGGGCGGATGCGGTGGAGCTTCGTGTCGGAGAAGATTTTTCCTACACGGATGCCATCAAGGCGAGCCTGCGGCAGAATCCGAAGTGGCTTGTCCTCTCGGAGGCAAGGTCGGTGGAGGTGACGTCGCTGCTCGAGCAGTGGAGTACCGGCGTGAGCGGCTTTACGACGATCCACCTGGATGATGTCAGAAAGCTTCCGGATCGCATTCAGAATATGATGAGCGATGCGCGTGACGCAGAGCGTATGGAGAACCGGATCTACCGCTATGTGAATGTGGGGATTCTGATCCGCTGCGTCAGACAGCCGGACGGAAAGATCCGAAGATATATGGATCAGCTGTGTTTTTACAGCAGGGAGCAGTATGAGAATCGTATTTATATGATACTGGAGGATGGGGAACTGCTCTCGGAAGAGCTTCCGCCTGCGATTGTGAGACGCCTTGGACAGGCGGGAATAGAGGATCCGTTTTGCTGCGCACACTGGCAGAGATACAGGAGAGAGGGAAAATAGATGAAAAGAGAAGGACTGTGGGAGAAACTGCGGCTGTTGAATCCGAAAAATCTGCAGCGCGAAGTGCATGTGTACGGTTATCGTTTTTCGTGGAGGACGCATCTTATGGCGGTGATAGCCGCTCTGGTTGGAATCGGTGGGATTGGAATGGTGTTTCAGCTAAAACCGCTGTTTTTGGCAGGGGTGCTTTTGACAGTGCTTTTCGTATTCCCGGTACTGGTACTTGATATGTATAAGAAAATGTATGAGCAGAAGCGTTTTGGAGATGCATGTGCCTACATGGAACAGCTGCTCTATGCGTTTCAGAAGACCGGAAAGATCGTGAGTGCATTGAAGGAGGTGCGCGGAATTTTTGGGGAAGGACAGATCCGACTCTGTGTGGAGGAAGCGATTGCGCATATGGAGTACGGGCATCCGGTCGGAGAGCAGGGCGTTCTGCGTGAGGGTTTACAGAAAATCGAACGGTATTATGCCTGTGATAAGCTGGCGACGGTACATGAACTTCTACTGAATACGGAGGAATATGGCGGGGATGTGGAGGCATCGGTCACGCTTGTTCTGGAGGATATTGAGCGGTTCAAAAAGCGTGGATACCAGCTTCAGGCGGAGAAGCGGAAGAGTCATACAGATAATGTGATTTCCATTGTGGTGGCAGTGCTCTTGTGCGCGGCTGCATTGTATCTTTTAAATGAGATGCAGGAGATGTTTACATCAGAGGTTGACGTATCGGTGTTTACCGTTCCTGTGATCCAGATATCTTCGATGGTGTTTCTTTTGTTGCTGCTTGCATTTTATGTGAAGAGTGTCAGAAGCCTGACGGCTGACTGGCTGGAGGAAAAGCCGCTGTATGACACGGCATATATCAGACACAGCTATGAACTGGTAATGGGGTATGAAAAGAAAGCACAGCAGTATCGGCGCCTGATTCCTGCAGGAATTGTGACTATGACTGCGTTTGTGTTTTGGACTGTGGGATGGCGCATTGCGGGAATACTCCTGCTGGTGACTGGTTTACTGGTTGCAATGCAGCCGAGAATCAGTTACCGCATTGCCGAGCGGGACGTGACGGCGGAATTGTATCAGGTGCTGCCGCGCTGGCTTTTTGAGATGGTATTACTTTTACAGAACAATAACGTTCAGATGGCGATTACAAAATCTGCACAACATGCCCCGGCGGTGCTCGGGAGCGAACTTGCGGAGCTTTGCGCGAGAATGGACGAGCGTCCGGATCAATTACAGACATACACGGACTTTTGCAAAAAGTTTGATCTCCCCGAGATGTTAAGCTGTATGAAAATGCTGCATGCTTTTTCTGAAAACGGAACAGGAGATATTGATGTGCAGATGAATCATCTGATTGAGCGTGTGGTTCTGATGCAGGAGCGCGCCGATGTTTTGCGCAGTGAAGAGCGTGCATTCCGGATGAAGTTGATTTTTGCATATCCGGTGCTGGCAGCCACTGGAAAACTGCTGGCAGATCTTACGGTCGGAATGGCGTTGATGATGCAGGTTCTTGGAGGCATGGGAGGTGCGTGAGTGAAATATATCATAGAAGTGTTCAGTGTGATGCTGGTGCTGGTTTTTAATCTGCTGCTGTGCATCAGTATGCTCGGGGTGAGTGCCGATGTGGCAGCGGCGAAGGAATTTAAAGCTGCAATGATTGCAGAAATTGAGAACAGTGACTTTAATCCGTACGTGATTGATGGCTGCAAGGCGCAGGCAGGAACAGAAGGGTACGAACTGGAAGTGCAGTCCTACACCTACGGTGGACAAAGCGACCGCAGGATTGCGGGGATCAATCTCTATTATAGATACCGGATACCACTGTTAGGGGTCTCGCAGCAGCGGGTGACGAGAGGAATCGCACGGTAAAAGGAGGAGCAGGATGCAATGGAGTCTGGAAGAACTTGGAATGACAATGCTGGTATTGCTGGTGGGCTGGTTTGGATGCACGGCAATTCAGGAGATATGGATGCAGGTGGCTGGCATGCTATAGGGGGATTTCGTGCCCGGACGTGTCAGAGAAAAGGAGCGTACAGATGAAAGAGATCGCAGAGGTTTATGGCAATGGATTTTTGCAGATTGCAGGCGGAATAGGGGCATTGCTCTTATTCTTCCATGCCGTGGATGGGCAGGGGATGATCGGTATGGTCCTGCGGTATTATATGACGGGAATCTGTGGGAGTTAAGTGTCCAACAGGAAAAGAACAGAGGTGATCAGATGGAGCAGGTACTTCAATGCTATGGAAAGGGAATTGCGGCAGGAATTGTGCTGATAGCAGTCATGGTACTGCTGTTTGCAGGAATTCGTGACGAGCAGGGCAACCGGGGAATTATTAACATCGTAAAGACATGGATACCGGAGGAAGAGACAATCACAGAAAACGCTGCCATTGACGCTTTTGCGGAGGCGGGGGAGGTGGCGTACCCCACGATCCGGTATGCGTACAATGGTATGCTGCACAGGGGAGCATATCTGCCGGGAGACTTATTTTCTGCGGTAGACGGAATGGGAGAAGAACGGAGTGTTTTGTGGTGTGAGATGACAGATCCGCATGGAAACAGCTGCACAATAGAATCACAGCAAGGTGAGGTTGTGTTTGATGTGGAGGGGATCTATACGGTGCGGGTCTGCGCGACAGACGAAGCAAACCGCAGAAGCGTCTGTGAGTTTCAGATACCTGTGAACCGATGAGAAGACAGAAAGCCGGGAAAGGAGATATATGTGAAAAATGCAGCGATGATCATTGTCAGTGCAATCATGGGATTTCTGATACTCGGGATTGTGCTGACGATTGGCGGAAGCATGAACCGCAGATGTGAGGTGGAGACGATTCTTCCTTCCACAATGGAAAAGACGGTCGAGGGGATGCCGTTTGCGGAGGCGGGGTGTTCTTCCGGAGAATTGGTGATTGCGGAGTGTGTGGAACTTCTGGCGGCGGAAATCGATACAGACTCCGATGTGGTTTTGAAGGTCTATCAGAATGATGTGCAAAAGGGGGTATTGTCAATGAAATTACAGGAAAAGTTTCAACATCCCAATGGAATGGAAGGTACGGCAGAAGCGGTCAGAACAATTATCCGGGAAGAGAGGGAGAATGTATCAAAAGAGCAGTACCGGGTGCGGTTTTACCAGAACCGGGAGGGAATGCTCGGTGAGGGAAGCTGTTATAAAGTATATACCGTGGAGGAGGGACAATGTCTGCAGCCACCGGCAGAACCGGGAGGCAATGGTGTGGTATTTGCCGGCTGGCATGACTGGAATGATTACGCGGCGGACTTTTCACAGCCGATAGAAGAAAATCGTGATTATTATGCCGCCTGGGAATAGATATGGGAATTGCAGGGAATACGGCAAATGTGTATGGTGCAGATCGTGGCACCGGATCATGACAGGCAGTTGTAGACTATATTATCAATGCGATGATACGATCTACAGAGAGAATCGGTAAAAAGAGGGTTAACTGGAAGTGATAGAGGGAAGCATTAAAAGCGTAGCTGAGATTATAAAAATATAGAAAAAAACGTACTGTGTAGTGTATACTAATGTAGTAGTAGATATGCCTCTTTAAAAGCGAACGAAAGTGTTGATTTGTATGGCAAGTGTTCAAAGAATTGGATTCAAGTGAAAGGAGCTATGAGAAACTGGTGGAAGCATTTATGAATGAAGTTTTTTAAAGGGAAGCGGCAAAGACAGAAAAGGAAATTATAAGAATCAGGGAGATTAGTTTATGAAAAAGAAAAGCGTAGTAGTATTATTAACAGTAACAATGGTGACAGAAATGACAGCAGCAGGTTGCGGAGATAAGCAGCTTGCGCTTGCAACAGATAGGGTAAGTGTCGAACTGGGGTATGAGCTTAATACGGATGTAGCGGCTTATGTGGCGGATGCGGATATCGCAGTGGAGACAACAATTGATTTTGGGGCGGTTGATGTAAGTAAGCTTGGAACTTATACGGCAGTGGTTACTTATAAGGATCAGACAGCGTCCCTTGAAGTGGACGTAGTAGATACCACAGCGCCGGAGGCGGAGGTGGTGAATCAGGTTACAGTCGGTGTGGACGAGCCATTGTACGTGGAGGATGTTTTAACGAGTGTAACCGAGCTGACCGGGAATGTAATGGCAACATTTGACGATCTGGCAGATGAGTCTACCGATGCCACCGAGAAAGTAGAGACCACTGAGGGTGTAGAGGCTACCGAGGGTGTAGAGGCTGCCAAGGATGTGGAGACCACTGAGGACATGGAGGTCACCGAGGAAGTAGAGGCCACCGGAGCGTCAGAAGATATGGAAACATTTGTGTTAGACGATGTAACGGTAACAAATGACGCGATAGTCTTTCATACAGTGGGGGAGTACAGTGTAAGCTTAACACTCGCAGATGAGAGTGGAAATAGCAAGCAGGTAGAAGTGCCGGTACTGGTTGGTACAGAACCGACATTTTTGGGAATTGAGGATCTTACCGTAACAACCGGAGCAGAGAATGTGGACTATCTTTCGGGTGTAACGGCAACGGACAGCAATGGGAATGATCTGACAGATAAGATCGAATGTGATGACAGCAAAGTAGACCTGTCTTTGGCAGGAGAGTACGAGATTACTTACACGGTAACAGATGAGAACGGGTTTACTGCAAAGCAGACTGCTAAGGTGACAGTTGCAGATGGAAAGACCTCTAAGAAGGATACCAAATCTGCTACAACAAAGTCGGAGACAACAAAGGCTGAAACCGGATCAACCAACAGCAGTGCTACAAATACTGGAAGCAGTAATACTGGAAATAGCAACAGTGGAACATCTGAAAGCAGCAATTCCGGAAATAGCAACAGTGGAACATCTGGAAGCAGCAATTCCGGAAACAGTAACAGCGGAACATCTGGAAGTAGCAATTCCGGAAATAGCAACAGTGGAACGTCTGGAGGCAGCAACAGCGGAAGCAATAATACCGGAAGCAGCGAGAATGGAAGCACAACGCCGAGTGGTGACAGCGGAAGTACCGACACTGGAAGCTCCACACCAAGTGCAGACACTGGAAGCAACAACGGTGGAAATTCAAGTTCAGATGGAACGATGTCAGTTCCAGATGATTTTATCCCACTAGATCCGTCACTTGGAGATAACTCCGGGACTGGCGGAAATGGCGGGGGAAATTCCACGATCACATTTAATTAGATATAACGGAGGATAATTATATGTATAGTGAGCGCAAGCTCAGATACGACAGAAGTACAATATATAAGATTATTTTATGCGTATTGTTTGTGATAAGTGCGTTATTATTTTCTGATAAAGTTATGGCGGGAACATTGGCAGAAGGCGCGGCAAGTGAGATACAAAAAAATGTATTTAATGTTTTGCCAGTAGGACAAAATGATGAGAATACTACGGTAGGCAGATATGCTTTGAATTACACGGGCAATATAAATGTCTATTCCTCACCGTCACCGAGATATGATGATGAATCTTATTGTAGTCAGACGTTACTGGGATGGTCTAATAGTTCGATGGCGACGCTACATGGTGATAATAACACGACTCATATTGTAAAAGCATATTTGATATGGGAAACTCGGAAGAGATATAACAAAGATGATAGTAATGCAAATCATGTAACATTCATCATGCACGACGGAAGATCAGGAGCAAACATTTATCCTGATTGGGTCTATGTAGACGATCGCAGTTCGCGGTATGTTTCTGGATGGGAGCAGTCCCGCCCCCGAATTTACTGCAACGTTGCGGATGTAACAACTATCGTTAAAACATACGGGTATGGTGATTACTATGTAGCCAATATACCGGTATGCCGTGCATCCGATCTCTGGGAGCAGGATACGGGAGGCGGTGGAACGCCGACCGGCTGGCAGCTGATTGTCGTGGAGGAAAATGCTTCTTATCCGGTACGTGCGGTGACTTTAAGTGTGGGATCGAGATTCCGGTTCGGAGATGTTGATTGGGAGGGCGATGATTATGGTTTCGATCCTGTCTCCAGAGCAACTGTTACGATGCAGGCAGAGTTGTTTGATGGTTTAAAAACCAAGGAATACGGAGACGTGACAGGACAGATACTTTTTGGATGTATCGATGCGGCAAGGGTTACGGAAAATCCCAAACTGATATCCATGTTTACACAACAAGCTCGGGATAGTGAAAAAAATGTAAGGAACGGCGGGACTGTAATAGAGGGGCTTTACCGTGATGGATCACTATTTTGCCAACAAACGGATATGTGCTCCGTTTTGTATAACGTTTCGGGATTATCATATGGTGCGACAGTGTTTGGGGTGGATGTTGCCAATGTCCGTTGGGATACCCAGCTTTACATCGGAGCGGCGGTAGACATTGCTTTTCCGGAGTTTGAGTCGCAGCAGACAACAAGTATATCGGATGGAAAGGTTATCGTAAAAGGGAAGATTGAAAATACATCTGCACAGGATGATACTGGTCTTTTTGACGGCGAACTGACGGTGACACTGGATCCGAATCTGACTCCGGATCTGACGAATTACAACATTGCGGTAAATAGCAATATTGTGTCCAGTGCTACTGTGAGGCAGGGTACGGTGACGGGTGCGGACGGGACAGTACATAATACGGTTATCTTTTCTGGTGGTGGCATATCAAGTTGGTTTAAGGGAGATAAGATTGAGTATACGATCTATTGCCGGATCAGCGGATCCGGTATGAGTCGGTTTGATAACAGGGATCAACTTGATGGGTATTTAAAATCTGCAGGAGTTGACACGGGACACTGGATCGACAAAGCATGCATTGCATCCAGCTGGTGCAATGCTTTATTCCGGGTTGATCTGATTGCAGGAAATGGAATTCAGAGTGTCAGTGGTGTACGCAATTATATGTCTGGGGCAGCGGTTACAATTGATGCGGTGGTAAAAAATGGTTACCATTGGACGGGATGGACTGGCACGTATGAGACGGATAGAAAGCAGTATGCGTTTGCCATGCCTGTACAAAATGTGCGAATGACTGCAAATGCGCAGATTAACCACTCAACTTTAAAAGTTGATCCCAATGGGGGAACATGGCAGGGAAGTACCGCTGTGCAGAGTTTTACGGAGCACTATGGAACGGCTAAATCCATTCTGCATCCGGTAAGAACCGGATATACTTTTTCGGGCTGGGTGAAATCGGATCCATTTAACGGTAGTCTGAACAATGCGGTGTATACGTTTGGCGCAGAAGATGATGCGACAGATGTTCTGACGGCGTCTTGGACAGCAAACAGTTATACGCTGCATTTTGATCCGAACGATGGCAAAGAACAAGCGCCGATTGATGATATAACGATCATGTACGATCAGAATGTGACGTTGCCGGATGCTACGGGACGTTATATCCGCTATACGTTGGACGGAGAGGATATCACGCAGCAGGTATTAGACGGCACGATTGTTTTGGATGATTCTGGCGTAGTGGTTATGGTGATGGATGCGGATACGGGTCTGATGATGACACCGGCAGGTGGCATTATAAATGAGGATGGAAGTATTACGCAGCTGGATGGAAGCATCACGAATTCAGATGGAAGCGTAGCAGATCCGGAAGTAGTAGAAGCGGATGCTTCCAGTGAATCGACAGAAGCACCGGAGGAAGATGCAACAGAAGCAGAAGCGGATGTGGAAGAACTGGAAGTTCTGGAAGAATCGGAAACTCCGGCTGCTGATCCGGTGTCGGATAAAAAGGCATATGCGGCTGTTTTTATGGGGTGGTCGCTCGAGGATGGGCGCGATAGCTTTATACCGCAATGGACAGCAGGAATGCAGGTCAGTGTGGCGGATCTGATAGAAGCATCCGGCGTGGCAGATCAGAACGGTGCGATGATCACGCTGTATGCGTCGTGGGATGACTGTCCGTGGATTGTTGCCACAAATCTCTACTATACACTGGAGCAGGCACAGCAGGGGGGTATCACAGACAGTGAGATTTTAAGCCATGCGACTGCATCGGATCGTGAAGATGGAAGCCCGATCGAGGCAGGATTTCATGAAAATGGAACATCTTTTTCGATTCCGGATTATCAGGCATCGGATTTTACTCAGTTTTTGCGTGGAGGAAGCTGTACGGAAAATCTTATGGTAGTTGACAGCGCCGGGAGTATCTATTGTAAGCAGATAACGGTTTATGTGGTGGATACAACGCCTGCAGATGTACGAACGGAGAGAACGACACGTTTTATTGATGAAAAATATTACGGAAGTTCTTATGAACGGGGAGGGCTTTTGGATGATTCGATCTGGAAGACGGATACTGCGTACGTGTCTGCACTTCGGACGGCGTTTGAAAATCTGGAAAATGATGCACCGGTTGAAACCTATACGATTAACGGTGAGGCGCGCCGGAAGATCCGCGAATATGTGGATGCGCACGGATTCGGAGACAGCAGAGAGGTCGGAGCATTACAGGAAATGTATGATCGGTATCTTGTGCCAAATCGTGTAAGATGAAAATAAAAAACAGCCGGCAGGCGTTTCCTGCCTGCCGGCTGCAACTCTTTCATTCTTCTGTGAGGAAGAGCGGAGAGGATATTTCCTAATATATTCTTGTTGATTACGGACAGCCCTTATGTGTGTTCTTCTACATCTGAGACCGGAGCTTCCGGCTTCTTGATATAGATCTTTTCAATCCGGTTTTTATCCATCTGTTCCACACGAAGCAACACATCATCATCGGTAATAATCACTTCGTTCTTTTCCGGAAGGTGATCCAGCAGACCGATGAGGTAGCCGCCAATCGTATCATAATCCTCGGATGTAAAATTCAAGCCGATCTCATCACAGAGATCTTCCAGGTTGGTGGAGCCGAGAACCATGTATTCACGGTCGCTAAGCTGGACAATCGGATCTTCTTCGTCAGTATCGTACTCATCACGGATTTCACCAACAATCTCTTCCAGAAGATCTTCCAGCGTGATCAGACCCGCAGTAGCACCATACTCATCCAGAACAATGGCAAGTGAGATAGAGGACTTACGCATTTCCATAAACAATTCTGCAGTGTTCTTGTGCTCGTATGTAAAATACGGTTCACGCATAATATCACGAACAGAAAAATGATCCTTGTCGTGACAGAGAAGCAGATCTTTCATATTGAGGATACCAATCACGTTGTCGGTCGTATCTTCATAGACTGGCAGCCGGGTAAACTTATCCTCCTGAAAAATCTGAATCAGCTCATCGTAGGAACTGTCTACTTGCGCAAAGGTCATATCGATTCTCGGAATCATGACTTCTTTGGCCTGTGCATCGCCAAAATCAAACACATTGTTAATCATGGTGTGTTCTTCAGACTCGATGACGCCGGATTCCTTGCTGACATCCACGATTGTGCGCAGTTCTTCCTCGGTCATCTTCTGGGTATCGGCATTCGGATCAACGCCGAATAATTTGCAGATGCGGTTGGCAAGCTTATTGATGATAAAAATGACCGGAGTCAGAATTTTCATCAGTACCTCAATCACATTTGCATAGGTGAGAGCCAGTTTTTCGGAATTGACCGTCGCCAGTGTCTTCGGCGAGATTTCGCCAAAAATCAAAATGAGTACGGTAAGGATGCCGGTTGCAATACCTGCACCTACACTGCCCCAGATCTTGATTGCCAGAGAAGTCGCGAGCGAGGATGCCGACAGATTCACGATGTTATTACCGATTAAGATTGCAGAAAGCATTTTTCCGGAATTATCTGTGATGCGAAGAACTGTGGCAGCGCGTTTGTTCCCGTCTTCTGCCAGGGTACGCATCCGGATGCGATTGACGGTAATTAAAGCCGTCTCTGCGGATGAAAAGAATGCAGAGAGCATAAGTAAGAGCACTAAGAAAATTATTTGAAATATGTCACTTGAATCCAAGTATGTTCACCTCATTAAATAGCAGGATGCGCACAGATGTATGTGCCATGCCTTTGGTTAATAGTATTCCGGCACACAGGGCGCCGGAATACAAAAGTGTAATATAAATGACATTATATAAAGAAAATGTCTATTCGTCAATACTGTAGTTTGGAGCTTCCTTTGTGATGTGGATGTCATGCGGATGACTCTCACGAAGAGCAGCAGCGGAGATTTTTACGAACTTGCTCTTTTCCTTGAGATCCTCGATCGTCGGGCAGCCACAGTAACCCATACCGGAACGGATACCGCCGACCAGCTGGAAAACAGTGTCCTCCACATTGCCCTTGTAAGCCACACGGCCTTCGACGCCTTCCGGTACCAGCTTCTTGGCACCTTCCTGGAAGTAGCGGTCTTTGCTGCCGTTCTCCATAGCTGCAAGAGAACCCATGCCGCGGTAAACCTTGTATTTTCTTCCCTGATACAGCTCGAAAGTTCCAGGAGCCTCATCACATCCGGCAAAGATACTTCCCATCATGCAGACATTTGCGCCTGCTGCGAGAGCTTTTGTCATATCGCCGGAGTATTTGATACCGCCGTCGGCGATGATCGGAATACCGGCTTCTTTTGCAACCTTATAGCAGTCCATGATAGCAGTGATCTGCGGAACACCGATACCTGCAACGATACGGGTGGTGCAGATGGAACCAGGACCGATGCCGACTTTTACTGCATCAGCGCCGGCTGCGATTAAGTCGCGTGTTGCCTCTCCGGTAGCCACGTTACCTGCAATGACCTGCAGATCCGGATAAGCAGTCTTGATCTTCTTGACAGCCTCAAGGATATTTCTGGAATGTCCGTGAGCGGAATCCACAACAATGACGTCTACGTGGGCCTTTACGAGAGCTTCCACACGCTCCATCATGTTGGCGGTAATACCGACACCTGCACCGCAAAGCAGACGACCCTGCTCATCCTTTGCGGAGAGAGGATACTTGATCTGTTTTTCGATATCCTTGATAGTGATAAGTCCCTTCAGATGGAAATCTTTGTCGACGATCGGCAGCTTTTCTTTTCTCGCCTTGGCAAGAATCTTTTTTGCCTCTTCTAAGGTAATGCCTTCAGGAGCAGTGATAAGACCTTCGGAAGTCATACTTTCACTGATCTTCTTGGAAAAATCTGTCTCGAACTTTAAGTCACGGTTCGTGATGATGCCGACGAGCTTGTTATTCTCGCAGATCGGAACACCGGAAATGCGGAATTTGCGCATCAAGTCTTCAGCATCCTGCAGTGTATGGCTTGGAGAAAGGAAAAATGGGTCTGTGATAACGCCGTTTTCTGAACGTTTTACCTTGTCGACTTCATCTGCCTGAGCCTGAATGGACATATTTTTGTGGATAATACCGATACCACCCTGTCTTGCCATGGCAATGGCCATTCTGTGCTCTGTGACAGTATCCATTGCAGCACTCATCATAGGGATATTGAGCACGACCTTTTTGGTAAGGTGTGTCGTTAAATTAATCATGTTCGGAGTTACTTCTGAATACTGTGGAACCAAAAGCACATCATCAAAAGTAATTCCTTCACCGATAATTGTTCCCATTTTTATTTTCCTCGCTTTCGTTGTATAAATGTTTGTTAAAAAAGTATATTAGTTTCTCTATAATAGCAAAAAAAAATGTGTGTGTCAATGTAGTATAAGTGCCAGTTGATAAAAAAATATATTGATAAGTTAGACTAATATATAAAAATATTCACAAACAGACAGATGTGTGCTATGATGGCAGTGGGCGACGGGGCCACTGTTACAGGGGGTACGTTGCCTAAATTTATATTACGAGAGCAGTGTATAAGGAGGCAGTATGGAGTTTCGTCCCTGTATTGATATACATAACGGCAAGGTCAAGCAGATTGTCGGCAGCAGTCTTGCGGATGAGGGAGACCGGGCAGTGGAGAATTTTGTCGCCGGAGCGGATGCTGCGTATTATGCACATCTATATAAGGAAGCGGGACTTCGCGGCGGACATATCATTCTGTTGAATTCGCGAGACAGTGCGTACTATGAGGCGACAAAGGCACAGGCCATGCAGGCGCTTGCGGAGTATCCGGGCGGACTTCAGATCGGAGGAGGCATTGATGCCGCGAACGCAAAGCAGTTTCTGGATGCGGGCGCAAGTCATGTGATTGTCACCTCCTATGTGTTTCGTGACGGAAAAATTGACTATGAACGGCTTGCAACATTGAGGAAAAATGTCGGAAAAGAACATCTGGTTCTGGATCTAAGCTGTGCAAAGCGGGCGGATGGTTATTATATTGTGACCGATCGCTGGCAGAAAGATACGAGGGAACGTGTGACAACAGAACTTTTGGAACGTCTCGGCAGTGAGTGTGACGAGTTTTTAGTACATGCGGTCGATGTGGAGGGCAAGGCAAACGGTATTGAGAGAGAACTTGCAAGTCTGCTTGGCTCCTGGGGCAGGATACCGGTTACCTATGCCGGCGGAGTGCGGGACTTTGATGACCTTGCACTTTTGAGAGAGCTTGGATGTGACAGGCTGAATGTGACGATCGGAAGTGCACTGGATTTGTTCGGAGGAACGATGCCTTTTGAAAAAGTTACAGAATATTGCAGACAGCAGGAGAAGAATCGCGATAGTGAGAAAAGATCACGGCAGTGAGGAAGGAACGTGACAGTGAGAAAAGATCACGACAGTGAGGAAAGACCGCGACAGTGAGAAAAGATCACGGCAGTGAGGGAAGATCATGGCAGTGGAAGATGGAGGAGAAGAAAATGAGCAAGTACACAAAGCAGGATATTATCCGAATCGTGGAGGAAGAGGATGTGGAGTTCATCAGACTCCAGTTTACCGATATGTTCGGGACACTCAAGAATGTGGCAATCACGTCCAGTCAGCTTGAGAAAGCATTGAACAATGAATGTATGTTTGACGGGTCCTCCATTGAGGGATTTGTGAGAATTGAAGAGTCGGACATGTATCTGTATCCGGATCTGGATACGTTTGTAATCTTTCCGTGGCGGCCACAGCAGGGAAAAGTTGCCAGAATCATCTGTGATATTTATACCGCAGACCGCAAACCGTTTGAGGGAGATCCGCGGTATGCTTTAAAGAAGGCGGTGGCAGATGCGGAATCTATGGGATACCGTTTTGATGTCGGTCCAGAATGTGAATTTTTCCTGTTTAATCAGGATGAGGATGGACAGCCGACAACGATGAGCACGGAGCGTGCCGGATATTTTGATCTGGGACCGGTTGATCTCGGGGAGAATGCAAGAAGAGATATGGTGCTGACATTAGAGGATATGGGCTATGAAATAGAGGCGTCCCATCACGAGGTAGCACCGGCGCAGCATGAGATTGACTTTAAATATGACGAGGCGTTAAAAACAGCGGACAATATCATGACATTCAAGCTTGCGGTAAAGACCATTGCAAAGCGGCACGGCATGTTTGCAAGCTTTATGCCAAAGCCGAAGTACGGGGTGAATGGTTCCGGAATGCATGTGAATATGTCGCTTTCCAAGGAAGGTCGGAACATTTTTGACGATCCGGACGGGGAGAACGGACTGAGCAGGGAAGCTTACTGGTTTATCGGTGGCATTATGAACCATATGAGAGCCATGACTGCAATTACCAATCCGCTTGTCAATTCCTATAAGCGTCTTGTCCCGGGATATGAGGCGCCGATTTATATCGCATGGTCCATGACAAACCGCAGTCCGCTGATCCGGATTCCGGTATCGCGCGGCAGCAGAACCAGAGTGGAACTGCGCTGCCCGGATTCGGCGGCAAACCCGTATCTTACGCTCGCGGTGTGTCTGGAAGCGGGACTGGATGGAATCCGCCGGCAGATCGATCCGCCGGCTGCCGTGACTGAGAATATATTCGAGATGCGGCTGTCGCAGATTAAGAAGCAGGGAATCGAATCACTTCCGGCGGATCTGGGAGAAGCGGTCGAAGCATTTAAGGCGGATCCTTACATTCGGGAAGTGCTTGGCGAACACATCAGCGAGAAGTACAGCGAGGCAAAGATGGCAGAGTGGGCAGATTATCGTGCGCAGGTGACAGGCTGGGAAATTGACAATTACCTTTATAAAATATAGAGCCTGGATGCAAAGGGGATAGAATTGACAAATATTATTGTTGCATTTCCCAAACAGGATAATGCCCGCAATATCAAAAAAATACTGATGCAGAACGGTCATCATGTCGATGCAGTCTGCAGCACCGGAGCGCAGGTGTTACAGAGCGCCGGTGAACTTGGCGGCGGGATTGTCGTGTGCGGGTATCGTTTTGTGGATATGATGTACACAGAACTGCACGAATATCTGCCGGTACAATTTGAAATGCTGTTGGTTGCGTCTCCTGCAAACTGTGGAAACCGGGATGTGGAGAATCTGGTCTGCCTTGCCACGCCGCTTAAGGTAAACGAGCTGTTAGATACGGTGGAGATGATGGAATATACCATCACCAGGCGCAGAAAAAAGTTGAAGCAGATTCCGAAGGAGCGCACGAAGGAGGAACAGGAGCTGATAAATGAGGCAAAAGCACTTCTGATGGAACGTAACAATCTGTCGGAGGAAGAGGCGCATCGGTACATACAGAAACGCAGCATGGATAATGGAACCGGTCTGACAGAAACAGCCCAGATGATTTTAAGTTTGCTTGCCTGATGAGTGAGAGAGAGGATTGCCGCAGATGCGGCGGTCCTTTTTTTGTAATAGGAAATATCGTTCCTGTTATACAAAAACGCTCCGCGGGGATGCATACCCGTGCGAATAGGAAAAGTCGCAGACAGGAGAATTTTGTTTACCAGGAATCAAAAAGTGCTTGCGGATTGGATTTAAGTATGAGATAATGGGTGACAGAGAGTGGCAATGCGTTGTGTCGTTGGCGACATTTTGAAAGAGAACGAATTCTGCATGGAAGGAATAAGGAGAGAGACATGTACAAGATCAATGATAATTATCAGAAACTTCCGGGAAGCTACCTTTTCAGTACGATTGCAAAGAAGGTAAATGCCTACAGCGAAGCAAATCCGGACAAAAAGATTATCCGCCTTGGCATCGGTGACGTGACACAGCCGATTGCACCGGCAATTATTGAAGCTATGCATAAAGCCGTCGATGAGATGGGGCATGCGGAGACTTTTCACGGATATGCACCGGATCTGGGATATGAATTTCTGCGCAGCGCAATCGTGAAGAACGATTATCAGGCAAGAGGATGCGATATTACGGTTGATGAAATTTTTGTATCGGACGGAGCAAAGAGCGATTCCGGTAATATTCAGGAGATTTTTGCACAGAATAACCGCATTGCAGTGTGTGATCCGGTCTACCCGGTATATGTGGATTCCAATGTTATGGCGGGACGTACCGGTACTTATGATCCGGAGACGGAGATGTGGAGCGATGTGATCTACATGCCGTGTACGATGGAGAATAATTTTGTGCCGGAGTTTCCGAAAGAGACACCGGATATCATCTATCTGTGTCTGCCGAACAATCCGACCGGTACCACCATCACAAAAGATCAGCTGCAGGGCTGGGTAGATTATGCAAATAAGAACAAAGCGGTCATTATTTACGATGCAGCGTATGAGGCTTATATTTCAGAGGAAAATGTGGCGCACTCCATCTATGAGTGTGAGGGTGCCAAGACCTGTGCGATTGAACTGAAGAGTTTCTCTAAGAATGCCGGTTTTACCGGGGTGCGTCTGGGTTATACGGTTGTTCCGAAGGAATTAAAGTGCGGTGAGGTATCGCTGAATGCCATGTGGGCAAGACGTCACGGAACCAAGTTCAACGGTGCGCCGTACATTGTGCAGCGGGCAGGAGAGGCTGTTTATTCCGAGGCAGGAAAGGCACAGTTAAAAGAGCAGGTTGCTTACTATATGAAGAATGCGAAAGCGATCAAGCAGGGATTAAAGGATGCCGGTTACACGGTGTTCGGTGGTGTGAATGCGCCGTATATCTGGCTGAAGACACCGGGAGAGATGACTTCCTGGGAATTCTTTGACGATCTGCTCGCACGTGCCAACGTGGTTGGAACACCTGGTTCCGGATTCGGACCGAGTGGTGAGGGATATTTCCGGTTGACGGCATTCGGAAGCTATGAGAATACACTGGCAGCGTTAGAGCGCATTAAGACGCTGTAGGAACATTACAACAAAAAGCATTAGACAGAGGAGACATGGCGAGTGGAGTCCGTGTCTCCTTTTTGCAAATACAAAGAACGCCGGACTGAGAAAATTTGCTGACGGGTATTGCACCAAAGGATTTTAGGAAAGGCGTCTGTTGATTTCATGAGAGGAGAATTAAGTGCTGTTTCATTCGTTTTCATTCCTTTTGTTTTTCCCTCTGGTGACGGGAATGTATTTTCTGATACCAAAGAGGGCAAAACAGTTATGGCTGCTTGTGGCGAGCTATTATTTTTATATGAGCTGGAATGTGCAGTATGGCTGTCTGATTCTGCTTGTGACCGCAATCGGTTATGGGGGCGGACTTTTGCTGGCACAAAATAAAGTACGACAAGGGAAGAGACGTCTGGCGGTGCTGACCGGCAGTGTTCTTCTGTGTGTCGGAATCCTCTTTTTTTTCAAATATTCTGCTTTTGCAGTGCAGAATATCAACGAATTGCTCCGTGCGGTGGGAAGCGTGCGGGCGTTAAGGGTGCCGGATCTCATTCTTCCGGTCGGAATATCTTTTTACACGTTCCAGACCATCGGGTACCTGATCGATGTCTGGAAAGGGAAGACAGAAGCGGAAAAAAGTTTCCTGCGTTTTGCGCTGTTTGTGTCATTTTTCCCGCAGCTTGTTGCGGGGCCGATCGAGCGGAGCAGCAGTCTGCTTGCACAGCTGCGGGAGCCGGCAGAGTTTGACTATGACAGGGTAAAAGATGGACTGCTTCTGATGCTGTGGGGATATTTTGAAAAAATGTGGATTGCGGATCGTGCTGCGATTCTGGTCGATCAGGTCTATCAGGATTACCGGAATTATTCCTCCGGCATGCTTGTGTTTGCCACGGTGCTGTTTGCGGTACAGATCTACTGTGATTTCGGCGGTTACAGCCATATTGCCATCGGGGCGGCCAAGGTGCTTGGCATCCGCCTGATGGATAATTTCCGACAGCCCTATTTTGCAGTGAATTGCCGGGAATTCTGGAGACGATGGCATATCAGTCTCTCGAGCTGGTTCCGCGACTATCTGTATTTCCCGCTGGGAGGAAGCCGCGGCAGCAGTGGGAGAACCGCTGTAAACCTGATGATAACATTTCTTGTCAGCGGGCTCTGGCATGGCGCAGGCTGGCACTATGTGGTGTGGGGAGCAATCCATGGAAGCTATCAGGTGGCGGGCAGAGGCATCAGATATGTAAGTGAGGCCGCACAAAAGAAGCTACCGGAGAAAAAGATACGCTTTTTTTCGGAAAAAACGCAGGGACTGACGCGCGCTACCCGGATTTGTGTGACATTTATCCTCACGGATTTTGCGTGGCTTTTTTTCAGGGCAGATCATTTGGGACGAGCTGTGGCGATGCTTCGGCGGATTGTGCAAAATGGTAACTGGCTGGGACAGTTTACCGATGGCACATTATTTGGCATGGGGCTTTGCAGACTGGAGGTGTATCAGCTGGCATTTGCCATCGGAGTTCTGCTTGTAGTGGATATCCTGCATGAATCCGGGATTTCCATACGTGCCTGGCTTGCAAAGCAGGTGCTTGTGATTCGCTGGAGTATTTACATGCTGGTTCTTCTGGGATTTGTCGTGCTGTTGCTGCAGAATTACGGAAGAGCGGCGGCGGAGTTTCTTTATTTTCAATTTTAGGAGGAAGGCATGAAGCGTTTTACAAAAAAGTTGATCGCCTTTTTAGGAATATTTGCGGTACTGCTTCTGACCTTTGATCTGTTGTCGGCGACGGAGAGATTTCGCGGTGTGTTTGCCACGTTGACGGACAGCAGTGATTACGAGGAGGGAGCCGAGCGGGAAGTGGCTGCGTATCTTGCAAAGAGCAGAACGCCGGGCAGTTACACGAAGCTGTTGGTCGGTGACAGTGTCTGCGCACAGATGACGGAAGCGTTTTTTGATTGTAATCAACAATACTGTCTGGTCGGAAATAACCGCGCGCTGACCATGGCGGGGGAATATCTTCTGGTAAAAGAATTTCTGGAGACGCATGAGAATGTCTCGGAAGTCTGGCTGATGACGGGACCGGATCTGCTTCAGACGTCGATTGATGCCACATACAGCTATTCTTATGTGGTTCTTCCGTTTTTGCAGGCGGATCTGCTTGGCGAACTTGACGAGGAGACCGCAGAGGAAATGGAGGAGACGTTCGGAAGCTTTTTCCTGAAAAAGCCGGTGGCAGAACTGATCGCCGGTTCGGCGGTAAACCGCAAGCTGTATTTGAATTATGTGAAGGAGCGGGAGGAAGCGGCGAAGAAGGGGAAAAGCGGAGATGACCGGACAGACGGCATGTCTGATCTGGCAGAGCGCTATCTGCGGAAAATTTACGAATTGTGCGACACGCAGGGGGTGGCATGCTATCTGATCCCCGATCCGCTGGCAGATACACCGGCGCGCCGCAAGCAGGTGGAGCAGATCCGGCAGGATTTTGAAACACGGGGATTGGAGCGGCTTTTCCCGGATTATTTTTCTGAAATTACCTATTATCCGGCGGACCAGTTTTCGGACGGAATTCATTTTGGCAGACCGTACAATACAAAGGAAGTGTACCGCGAAAAATTAAGAGAACTGTATCTGGACAGAGGGTATCTGGATGGATTTCAAATATGAGCCTGGACGGAGTCTGCTTCCTGTTTTGTGTAGAATGCAGCACAAAGAAATGGATGGAATTATAGCCGGGCAGCAGTGTGGTGCCAAATGTGGCACTCGAAAGAAATACGATAAAAAGCTTGACAAAACACGATATCAATGTATAATACAAAATGCAAATGAGTTGCAAATGCATGTAAATTGCAAAAACGAATGAGTTGCAAATGTGTGCGGCATGCAGGTGGGATAACGCTTTGGGAAGCGCTATGACAGCGCCCGGGAGGAATGATTTTATGCTGGATGTATTATTGGATACAGTGCTTGACAGTGTCAGGCTTTTGCCATTTTTATTTTTGACTTATCTTTTTATGGAGGCATTGGAACATCATACGGGAAGCAAGCTGAGCCGGAAGATACAGTCCGCCGGAAAATGGGGACCTGTGTGGGGCGGTCTGCTCGGTGTGATTCCGCAGTGCGGGTTTTCGGCAGCGGCATCGAGCCTTTTTGCCGGAAGAGTCATCACGGTCGGAACTCTGGTCGCTATCTATTTGTCCACTTCGGATGAGATGCTTCCGATTCTGATTTCGGAGTCGGTGCCGGTAGTGACGATTGCGAAAATTCTTGGCAGTAAGGTAATCATTGCAGTGCTGTCCGGTCTGATTGTGGAACTGGTATATGTGAGACTCTTGAAGAAACAGGAGAAGGAGATGGACATTCATGTCGTGTGTGAGGAGGAGCACTGCCATTGCGAGGATGGGATTGTGGTTTCCGCGCTTAAGCATACGGTAAAGATCTTCTGTTTTATTTTCCTGATTTCACTGGTATTAAACGGTGTGATCGGGCTGATCGGAGAGGAAGCGCTGTCGGGACTGTTTTCCGGACTTCCGGTTGTGGGAGAGCTGATTGCTGCCCTCGTGGGGCTGATCCCGAACTGTGCGTCGTCCGTTGTAATCACACAGTTGTACCTGGATGGAATTATCCGGCCGGGCGCCATGATGGCAGGACTTTTGGTGAATGCCGGTGTGGGATTTCTGGTGCTGTTCCGGCTGAACCGCGACTATAAGCAGAATGCGGCCATCATCGCTACCATGTATGTGCTCGGTGTGCTCTGGGGTGTCATGATTGAAGCATGTGGAATTGTATTTTAGGAGACGGGGATATGGTTTCACAGACTTTTGCCGAAGCGTAAAAATGTGATATAATGTTCGCGAAGGCAAAAGTGAGCATGGAGCAAAGACGGACGCGCATGCTTGCATGCGTCGGGCGGATATGTTCCATGTGAACGCGCCCGCGAGTCCGGGAAAACGGAGTTTTTCCGGACTTTTGCCGAAGCGTAGTTGATATAATGAACTCTGACGATTTCATATTAGAAGTTCCTGCGGAACTTCGGATGCGCAGAAGTCGGCGCAGAAAAGATGATATAATGGAAATAGATGCAGTTGTGGAGGGATGAGATGGCAGGGAGTGGATATGCGACAAACAGCCGCAGAAAGATTCTTGATTTTTTAAAAAGCAACAGTGACCGGACCGTGACGGCGGCGGATATCGATCAATATCTGAAGCGAAACGGCGATGCCGTCAATATCACGACGATTTACCGTTATCTGGATAAGCTTGCCACAGACGGCACCGTCATGAAATATGTGGCGGAGGCGGGAGGAAAGGCAGTGTATCAGTACGTGGAACTGGGACAGCACTGCGAGGAGCATCTTCATCTGAAATGTGTCAAATGTGGATGCATCATTCATCTCGACTGCGGATTTATGGATGAGATTGCAGAGCACATCCAAAAGGACCACGGATTTCAGCTACAGTGCAAAAATTCTATATTATACGGTATCTGTAAAGATTGCAGACGGGAATAGTCTGCAGTCTTTTTTTATATAATGAACAAAACGACCATGACAGTGAGGAATGGAAAACGGAACAGAAAGGAATGGAGAGAAGCAGGCGGATCCGCTCGGCTGTGATCCTTGAGGCGGCACTGCTTTTTCTGATGGGAGTAATCCTCTGGGAGAATGGAAAGCTGCCGCAAAAATCAGCCGTGGAAACAACGGCGGACGGTTATATCAAATGGGTAGATTTTAATGTGTCGTATGAGGCATTGTCCAGGGCATACGAGTATGACATAAGCAGTTACGGAGAAAAGCAGCATCTTGACTGGATTGATCTTCTGGCGTACGTCGGGGCAAAGAACGGCGGAGATTTTGGAAACGGAGCAACGGAGGACATGCGTACCGCCGCTGAAAAAATTCTCTGCGGGGAGGATACGATGGAGCGTATGACCGCAGATATGAAGATGTTTTCCTATTACAGGGAGGCATACGGAGCGGTTCTTGGCGGTATGGTCGGTGAATATGAGATCCAGGAAAAGGAGGATGGGTCATATGTAAAAAAGTATGGTCTGAAATCATTTTCACCGATCGCAAAAGGATTTGAGTACAGTGATTATGATGATTTCGGGGTGTCAAGAAGCTATGGATATCAAAGACAACATCTGGGACATGATATGATGGGGCAGGTCGGAACCCCAATCAGAACGAAAAGTAGAAAGACGTTAAAAAGTAACGTCGAGATGATCGCCATCGAAAACACAGGACTTTACGATGGAGCGGATCAGTTCGTTAATTTCGGTATAACTCATGGAGTCCATATTGTCAAGCAGATTGCATATCCGATGATACACAAATTCTTTTGTCTCGGCGGACACAGCCGCCCGGCGGTTGCGCTGCTCGGCGGTGCGAAGCTTCTTTTCAAGGACAGACTTTTCTTTGTCCAGAGCTTCCAGTTCAGCAATGATATACTTTGCCGCGGCAGAATCGGCGCTGCCGGAGAGCGCATTCATCAGATTCCGGATGGAGTCGGTCGTCTTTTTCAGATCCGCGCGCATTTTGCCGGTATCAACGTAAGAGACGTTTTCCTCAAGTTCAATGCTGTCCGGAGACAGCTTAATCTTTTTTAATTCCTGCAAAAAACGGTCGTCAATGTCATCTACCCGCGTATAGCCGGTATCGCAAGCGGACACTCCCTCACGCGCCATTTTGGGGCAGTAGTAATAGGAGAACAGGCTGCCGTTCTTTTTGTATGTACGGATATTCATTTTCACGCCGCACTTGCAGCGGAGTATGCCTTTTAAAATCCCGGCTTCGTACTTGGCGTACCGGGTGGATTTGTTCTGACCAAGGCGCTTCTGGATGGCGATCCAGTCGGCACCGGAGAGAACCGGATCATGAATGCCGATAGCAATCGAATAGGTATCTTTTCTGACGGTCGTTCCGTTGGACTGCGTGGTGCGGCCGTAGCCGATCAGCCCGTGCCTGCCGTCGAAGAGTGCCGGATCAGGAAGCTTGTAGCCTTTTTCCAGAAAGTAGTAGTACGCGTCCATATCGTTGGCGCAGTAGACCGGATTGGTGAAGAGGTTGTATAGCTTGCTGCAGCTGTAAAAAGCATTCCGTTCCGTGCGGATTCCCTCCTGCCGCAGTGTATGTTCCAACTTGGTGATGGATGTGCCGGAGAGCATGAGGGAGAAGATATACTTTACCGTCTTGATCCGCTGCGCGTCCACGATGAGATAGGAGTGCGTCTTATCGCCTATTTTCTTGCGGACGGATGCCATACCCGGCGGCAGGGTGCCGCCCGTCCACTTCCCGGCTTCCCCCAGGCTTGCCATATTGTCCGCAACACGCTCTGCGGTGTTCTCGCGCTCCAACTGTGCAAATGCCGAGAGGATGTACATAACGGTCCGTCCCATCGGTGTAGAAGTGTCAAAGGATTCTTTTACCGACAGGAAAGAGACATTGTGTTGCTGCAGCGTCTCATAGATCTCGGAGAAGTCCTTGACGCTTCGGCTGATACGGTCCAGCTTGTAGACGATGATGATATCGAGTTCGTCCGCCTTGACATCCGCCATCAGTTCGGTAAAGGAAGGGCGGTGCGTATTCTTCCCGGAGAACCCCTCGTCCTTGTCGTAGATTCTGAAATCCAGTTTCTGATCCTTGAACATCAGCCGGGCGTAGTCCTTGCACGCCGTGATCTGCACCTGCACCGAGTCACTGTTGTCCCGGTAGACCGATTTTCGCGGATAGATTCCGATTCTAAGCATAGTATCACTCCTTTGTTCCTGTACAGTGTATGTAAAAATGGGTATAAAAATAACAGCCGGCAAAGAACGGGTGTTCCGCTTGCGTTTGGCTGCTCCGAATGATACAATATGCTTGTCTAGGGCTACCGTATCATCGGGAGCATAACCGTCCTGCTTTAGAGTGGGGCGGTTTTATTATTTATTCCAACATCGTTTACATGGATGATAAACGTTCATATCGAGGTCATCAAGGGAAATTTTAATTGGGTGTTGCATTCCACTACAATTAGGATATTTATGAAATTTTTTTGTGGAGTCACTTATCCAAACAACACGATTTTCAACAATTTCAAAGCCTAAGGCTTGTTCTAAATAATCTTTATCTTGCACATATAAAGATAAATGACGATTTATTTCTTGTGTCAATGTATGGTTTAAAGTAGAGAACGGACCATCAAAAGAAAAAGTGGACAACAGCGTCAGAAGTTGAGAAATGCCATGCCTATGTCTTAGATCTTCTAACTCTGGAAGGAGTTCAAATAATTCGTCATTGTCGTTTATAGCATTTGCATTTTTGGGTTCAAAAGTGTATATTCGACCGCCATGAGCAGCACAATTTCGGTAATCAAGGCATGCAAAAAGAGTGTCCATAAATAGCTTCTTCATACATGGCAAGCAGCATAGGGATTCGTCAATATCGTATTGTAGATGGATTAATGATATTTTTTGAGGTTCTTTAAATAAGCGAATAAAGTTAATCAATGTGCTAAAATATGTTCCTTTAAACAGTATCCAAGGTGGAACAATATTGTAATTCTCGCGATAGTATTTTATTGGATCTTTTCCGGATTCTACATTTTGGCGCAATGTGCCAAGAATTCCTCGTAAACTAAATCTATCTTTAGTTGTTTGTCTATCTCTGTAATTATTCCAACGTAAATACTCATTATGGTTTGTTCCGAAGGAGTTTGATATTACTTCAGCAGCAGAAGCACGCAAATGTTCCTCAAAGTCGAGCATTGCCGACATGACAGAGTTTCTAAGCGTGTGGTCAAAGATAAATAGGGAATATATTTGTTCAAATGTTGTACCGGATTTATATATTTTTGTGTTGTTGATTATATCTATGTAAGGAGCCTTGTAACCGTTAATAATATTGTAATAGCCATATTCTTGTAAACGGTCACGTGCAAAAGCCTCACTTTCAAATAATAGTCCTTTGCTTTTCAGTAATGCAATTTGCTGTTCAGGGGTGGTATATTTAATAAGTTTATCGTATTCCATAGAAAATCTCCTTTGTATACAAAAAAAGCCTGGAATAAATTCCAAGGCTCTTTTTGTGACCGGACACCAGTCATTCGCTAACTAGCTACATTATATCATATGCAAAAGCCTTGTCAAGTATTCTTGTTAAGAAAATATCAAAAATTTATATTAATTCTAACACCGCAATATTCGGTTCAAAGACGATAACATAATTATCCAGTTTCGTGTATACACCATACTTATTTCTGTAGTAATTAAGGCTATCAATTAAAAACTCCTCGGTTACCTCAAGGTACTCCGCTGATTCTGATATGCTCTGACAGTGGTGCAAGTAGGCATCCACGATGCCGCGCAAGCCAACCAGCTTATTATAGGCTACAATCCTGCCGCGCATTTCCTGTTTGCGGTTTTCTACGGTGGACTGGTCGAGTATGTTGCCTGTTGCGGTATAGTGGTGCCCGAGTTCCTCGGCAAGAACACAGGTCTTTTCTGTTTCGGTCATATCTTTTCTGATAGCGATCCGGTTTCCTTTGAGCCGCCCCTTGCTGACAGGGAGCGGCTTTTCTTTTACGGTAAGGTTATTGTTATCGGCTTCTATTAAAAGTTCTTCGTATGTCAAATATATTCCCCCAATAAGCTAAACACACATTTCTTCGTATGCGTAACTATGTTCATACATATATTCCGGCGCACAGTCTATTTCCTCATCCATCCATGTAAGAGCGCCATGTACGATTTTGAAATTTTCAAATACGGATTCATCTTTCAGCGGTTCAAAAGCAGATCCAGTCAGTACAGTTGCATCAAACACACGCTTTTCCCCGGTAGAAAATGTAAGAAGCATCATCAATCGGTCCGTAACTCTGGCATCTGTAAGCTTTAATGATTCCTTAAATTCATTTGCATATACAATTCCGTTTACTTCAAACATAAAGGCACCTCCTATAATGGATTGATCTTGTCAAAGTGATCGCCTTTGACGGCTTTGTTCCACGCGTCATATACTTCGTCCTCGTATATGGCAAGCCAACCGTTGATAATTTTTAATTGCTTGGCGGGGATAGAGCCAGCTAACAATTCGCCATCGACGGCAATCACGGCTTCATAGTCTCCGTAAAATGCGTGAATGTGTGGCTTATGATGCTGTTGTACATCGTTGAAATACATTTTAATGATGATTCCGTAAAATCTACTTAACTCTGGCATATAAATCCCTCCTGTGAGATATATAATAGCGCATTATGTGTCCAATTCTTTGGACTAGAAGTTTTCGTCATCCATAATATCTTCTTCCAACTGTTTTAGTTCGTCCGGTGCACCCATGTAATCGTCGGCATGTGCGGCATTAACTTCATAATCAGAAGATTCCCGGACTGTCATAGGAACAACATTGTTGGAGTTCTTCTTTTCAGCAATGGAACGCTCATATTCCTCTTTTAAGGTAAAATCGACCATTTTTTTGCCGTGGTCATCGAGATTTCGGTACTTTCTTATAATTTTAAATTCTGGTAAAGAAATTTCATCTTCTGGAACTTTTGATTCGAGAAAAAAAGATGCTTTAACATTAAGAACTCCACATATATAAGCGAGCATATCTAAATCTGGTTTACTGACATTATTTTCCCAATTACTAATGGTATTCCCTGTTGTGTGTAATTGCTTTGCTAATTCAGCCTGTTTTAAACCAGCATCTGTCCGTGCAATTTTTAATTTCTCACCAAATGTCATTAGGTATCGCCTCTCTTTCCTTATGTAAATAGTACAACATTATTTTGAATTTGTAAATTATAAATCACAATAATCTTGAGATTTATTTTGAAAAGCTATTGACAACACAAGAATATTGGGATAGTATAATGGCAAATCCCAAGAATATTGAGAAAGGAGTGAAGAAATTGGAAACTAACTTGGAGATTAAAGAGTATTTAGAGAAAAAGGGTATTTCTCAAACCTTTGTAAGTCGAAAGACAGGGATTCCGTTGCCGAAACTAAATCTGGCATTGCATGGAAACCGCAAATTGACTTTAGAGGAGTATACATTGATTTGTGGTGCACTTGAAGTGAATACAGACTATTTTCTGAAACCCCGTATGCCGGACAAAAAATAAGAGGGGAGATGATTGGACGGTGAGTAAGAAGAAATCTGAAAGCGGAAAAGTTATACTTTCAGAACGGATAATTAACATTGGTGAATTAGAAGCCTTTATCAGAAGTGCGTATATGGACACAGTAAGGGTACGAACGTTGGCAGAAGAAGGGAGAGGGATTGAGTGAGAAAGGCAAAAAAGAAAAAGACCACTTCGGGCAGGAAGCAGTCCTTTTCAAGAGAAGAAGTAGCTTTCTTATATGCTTGTTTGTTAATTAAATCTCGATTCCGTGAGTAGCTAATTCTTTTCGTAATTCCTCATGATAAGTTTTTAGAAGTGTAATGGAATAATTCATAAGAAGTTGGTTTTGCTGGACTGCTTTTTGAAGTTGCTCATCATCCAAGTTGAGGACTTCATCAATTTTCCCATTAGTAATATCCTTTACGGACTTATCAAGAGAGGTCGCAATTACTTTATTAATATCCATTTAAAGTTCTCCTTTCATAATACTCGACATGGCAGTGCCTGTACAAAGAATTTTAACACTGAAGGAGAACATTTACAACAATAGTAGAAGGGAGAGTGAGAGATGAAAGAAGAAAAGAGCAACAAAGTGAGATATTTCATAATTGGAATATCTATCATATTAAATTCTGTCGGAGTTATAGCAAATTCAATTGCAATAATAATGAGATTATGCCAGTAAGCAATAGAAGGGAGGAAAAGCGATGTGGATTTCAAGAAGAAAAGCAGATGCATTGGAAAAAAGAATTGCTGACCTTGAATTGCAGGTTCAAAGTCAGCAGGAAAAATTAGAAACTTTTCGCAATCTTTGGATAGAAAGACAAAAGTTTCTTTCTAAATCGAGTCCGAAGCATCATTGGAATTAGCAAAACCTATTCTTCTCGCAGGTTTAGTTTTATCTTCACGTTCAACAGATGTGAGTAAGAAATATAGCATACAAGAATAGTTTGACAACGGAGGAGATGATGCACAAAGCAGGAAAAGGGTACAAGCAGGCTGTCATATGATTTAACGGAGGTGGAAATGTATGGCAAAGAGAAAGAAAAAGGAGATTACCTGCAGCGTAACGATAACCGAGGGAGCATCGGAACGGCTTACCAAGGCATTGGTTAAGATTCATTATCAGCGGAAGCGTGATGAAGAGATGCGCGGGATAACGAAGGACGAAACCGCTTAGGCGGTAGCGAAGGACAAGCCGTAAGAAAGGGGTGAGAACGTTGAAAAGGATAGGCAAGATCATTACGGCGGTCGGAATCGGCATAATGTTTTTCGGTGGAATGTGTGATGCAGACGACATTTATTATTACTACCTCATTGCCGTGATTGCGTTAGGCGCGTTGGTATCATTGGCGGGCTTGGCGATCATGTCGGTGGAGCTGCGCAGAGCCGAGCGGCGGAAAGCATGTTTTTACTTTATCCGCAGACGGGACAGGCTGGATGCGGATGTGGAGTTTATCGATTTGGACAAAAAAATAGCACCTTGATAACTTTGGCGAGTACAGGTGCTATTTACCGTAGGAATACATAAGTATTTCTGCGTTTATTGTAACACGAAAGAGTAGTTTTTGAAAGTGTGATTTTATGATTTTCAGAGAATGTAAGCGCTGCGGTCATCCAATGGACCCGGGAGAGGGTAGAAACGGTATGTGTGATGAATGTGTTACCGGGGAGACAGAGCGGCAGCAGCGAGAAGAGAAGATGGAGTGGATGATCCAGGCAACGGAATGGACGCAGCTGGAAGTGGAGGATTTTTTGAATGAAAGCAAGGTTATGTAACAAGGACATGTGCAATCTCGTGGATGTGTTGCGGGAATTGCCGGAAACACTGGAAGGGATCGGCGTTGCGGGAATTGCCACTATTACCGTTACGGACGACGGGAGCATTAGCGGGGTGCTGGCTGTCTCTGGAGAAACAGCAGTGAGACTTAAGATCAGTGACAATGGCGACAAAGGAGAGTGGGAGTATATCGATGATTGAGATCGCGCCGGATGCGCCGGACTGGGACGAATACGAAGCGGAGCAGGCACGGGCACAGCGGCATAGAAAGAAACTGGCAGCAATATACGACCGCGATGAGCGGTTTAGAGAAGAAAAGGAGATAGAAGATGCAGGAAATTAACTTATTAGTAGAGCAGAAAAACGGAAGTATCGAGACCAACTCTGAAGAGATCAAGGCAGCCCTTGCGGCAAAAATGGAGGAGTACAAGGGGATGGTGTTTACCGCAGAATCCCAGCCGGAAGCAAAAAGGACGGTGGCAAGCCTGCGTAAACTGAAAAAGGCCATGAGCGACAGGCGAATCGAGATCAAGAAAACTTTTATGGCGCCGTATACCAATTTTGAAGCGCAGGTCAAGGAACTGGACAAGCTGATCGATGAACCGATCGACTTTATCAGCGGGCAGATCGAGGAGTTTGAGCGTAGGCGCGTGGAAGCAAAGAAAGCGATGATCTGTGAAATCTATACCGGGATTATGACGGAGCATGGAACCGTGATGGAGTATCTGCCGCTGGATCGCATCTATGACAGCAGATGGGAGAATTCCACGACTACGCAGAAAGCTATCACAGAAGCCATCACAGCACATGTGGAGCACGTAGAGAAAGATCTGGACACTATCCGGGCGATGGAATCGGAGTTTGAGGATAAAGGTCTGGCGAAGTACAGGGCAACGTTGGAACTGTCAGATGCCATTACAGCTATGAACCAGTACCAGAAGCAGAAGGAAGAAATCCTGCGGAGACAGGCAGAGGAAGAGCAGAGAAAGGCAGAAGAGGAGGCACGCAGGGCGGCAGAGGAAGAGCAGAGAAAAGCTGCTTTGGTGCATGAAGAACCGGTTGTACCGGAAGTTGTGCCGGATGTTGCTCTGGAGGAAGAAAAAGCTGTGCGGTCTGCAACGGTGCCTGAGGGAACCGTACGGTATGAAGTGGTTGCTGATCCGTTCCAGATCGCACAGCTTGAAGCTGCTATGCGTGAGTACGGTATTAAATTTCGGAGGGTGTAGGGATGAATGGTAAAAACATCAAAAAGCACTTGAATAACAAGTTGCGCGATTGGATTTTGAATATTGATGATGAAAACATCAAAAAAATTGTAAAAGACAATGTGATTGTGACTGGTGGTGCGATTGTTTCGCTTCTGACTGGTGAAAAACTTCACGATTATGATGTTTATTTTAGAACAAAAGAAGCGTGCTTGGCTGTAGCGACATACTATGTCGGAAAATGGAATGAAATGCATCCAGACAAACCGGTTTCAGTAAGGTGCGATGATAAAACGGGAAAAATTGACTGCTTTGTTTCATCTAAGGGCATTGCGGATGAAGATGAAGTAAAGACGAGTGACATTTCCTATAATTTTGCATCCACGGAAGAGGAGATTGAGGAAGCTTTGGAGCAGGAGACGGAGAACGAAAAGTACAGACCTCGATTTATCACGAGCAACGCAATCACTTTGACAGACAAGGTGCAGCTTGTAATTCGATTCTATGGCGAGGTGGAGGAAATTCATAAGAACTATGATTTTGCACACTGCACATGTGCATGGAGCTCCTGGGACAACGAATTATTTCTTCCAGAAAAAGCACTTGAATGCATTATCAACAAGGAGCTGTACTATATCGGATCAAAATATCCGTTATGTTCGATTGTTCGGACCCGGAAATACCTTGAGCGCGGTTATCACATCAATGCTGGACAGTATGTAAAGATGTGTTTCCAGTTGAATGAATTAGATCTGAAGGACGTAAAGGTTCTCGAGGATCAGCTGACGGGTGTTGACACAACATATTTTAAGATGATGGTTGATGCCATTCAGAAGCATATGGAAGAAACCGGCGAGGAAAGGGTTGATGCAACCTACGCAATGAATCTTATAAATAAACTGTTTTAGGAGGGCGGCATGGCGGAAGCAGCAAGAAAAATGAATATATATGAAGCGATCTCTCGGTGCATGGAAGAGATCGGGGCGGTCGGTAAAGATGCAGTGAATAAACAGCAGGGCTTTAAGTACCGCGGAATTGATGCGGTCATGAATGCAATCAATCCGGCGCTGGTAAAGAATCATATTTTTATTGTTCCGGAAGTATTGGAACAGCAGAGACAGGAGCGAACCACAAATAAGGGTGCGGTTCTGATCTATTCAATCTGCCGGATAAAATATACGTTCTATGCAGAGGACGGCTCGTCTATTGAAGCAATCACAGTTGGCGAGGGCATGGACAGTGGAGACAAAGCAACCAACAAGGCAATGGCGATCGCATTTAAATACGCATGCTTTCAGGTATTTTGCATTCCGACCGAGGAGATGAAAGACCCGGACGGCGAGACACCGGAACCAGTTGCACCAGCACCACAGTTTACACCGGCGACAGCAGAGCAGTTACATAAAATCAATGAATTTGTGGATGCCTATGCTGAAATGTGTGAGAACGCAAAGACAGTAGATATCATGAACCGACTTAAGAAAATGTACAATTTTTCCGGTACATCTGATATTTCTACGGAGCTGGCAAACAAGCTGATCGAACAGGTAGAGACCTGGTATAAGAAAAAGAAAGAAGCTGATGCCTGATGGAGACTACCGGAAAGCTGACTGGTGCAAGCCGGACATTTGATGGACAGGGCATCATCCTCACGTTTGAGGTTGATGCTTCGGCAGCCGGTCAAATTGAAAATTTACAGAATCAGGACAAGCTAAAAATAAAAGCTGTCAGATACACGCAGAAACGGAGCCTTGATGCAAATGCTTACTTTCATGTGTTGGTTGGAAAAATTGCTGACGTACTCACGATTTCAAAGGCAAAAGCTAAAAATGTTCTGATCTGTAAATATGGACAGCCCGAATATCTTCCAGATGGAAATATTTTCTACTATCAGTCAAACGCACCAGAAGAATATATGTGGGAACAGGAAACGATCCATGCAATGCCGGTTCGGTATGACGGAAAACTGACTGTATATAAAATCTATCGCGGGAGTCATACCTATGACACGAAAGAAATGTCGGTTCTGATTGACGGAACGGTAGCGGATGCAAAGGAACTTGGAATAGATACCATTACGCCAGCAGAACTACAGGAAATGAAAGAGCGGTGGGGAATATGAAGCGATTATGGAGCGTATTCACGGATGATATGGAACATTGCTATTTTACCGGTGCGGCGCCGGTTGAACGCCATCATATTTTCCCGGGTAATCCGAACCGGAAGAATAGCGAGAAGTATGGATTTGTCATACCGCTTCGCCCGGATCTGCATCCGAATGGAACGCAGGCGGGGAAGAATGCCGCTGAAATGGATCTGAAGCTTAAGCAGATGGCACAGGAATATTTTGAAAGCCATTACGGAAGCAGAGAAGAGTTCCGGCGGATATTCGGGCGGAGCTGGTTATAGGGTTGAAACACCCGCCTGCGGGCGAAAGAAACCGATCATGCGGAGACTTATTATATCACGAACTGTCGAAGCCATGATGATACCTCCGGGGGCGTCCCGGAGGGGAAAGGAGAAGTAATTGGAAGAATTAAAGGTTACAGAATATAGAGGCATGAGAGTGCTGACAACGCAGCAGATTGCAGAAGCGTATGGCGTTGAAGCAAAGAAAATCACAGATAATTTTAACAACAATAAGAGCAGATATGTGGAAGGAAAGCATTTTATTTGTCTGGATGGTGAGGAGCTGAAACGGTTCAAGAGCGAAACCGAAAATTTAGGTTTCGCTAGAAATTTGAATAAACTTTACCTCTGGACAAAGAAGGGTGCGTTCCTCCATGCAAAATCTTTAAATACGGATACGGCATGGGAAGTATACGATCGTCTGGTTGATTCTTATTTTGATCACAGCAATCTGCTTGATGGGATGTCGCCAGAACTGAAAGCTGCACTGATCGTGGATAAACGTGTGACAAAGGTAGAACATCGCATCGACCACATCGAGAACGATATGCCGCTGTTCGGCGCAGAATCGGATGAATTGTCGGCACATATCAGACGCAGAGGTGCGGAACTTCTCGGCGGCAAGAAAACGGAAGCATATCTGGACAATGCGATCCGGCAGAGAGTGTATCGGGATATTTACAACCAGCTCCGCCGGGAATTTGGAATCTACGATGATGATGGCAAGATGAAGAGTTACAAGGCATTGAAGAGAAAGGATCTCGCAGATGCGCATGAATTTGTTGACTGCTATACGCTTCCGGCGTACCTGGCGGAGCAGATCAATGATTGCAACGCACAGATGCGGATGGGTGGTGCGGATGGAGTATAAGTTCACGATTAAATTAAAACCGATCACGAAAAAGAACAGTCAGCAGATTGTTAAGGACAAAACAGGACGTCCGAGAATCGTTCCGTCATCGGCATATAAAAAATATGAAAAGCAGTGTGAAAAATTCATGCCGGACATAGAAACCATTGATTGTAAGGTGAACGTGAAAGCGGTGTATTACATGCCGAACAACCGCAGGGTTGATCTTACGAATCTTCATGAAGCCTTGCATGATATTCTGGTGCATTACGGAGTGCTGTCGGATGATAATTGCAAAATTATCGTTTCTACGGATGGAAGTTATGTAGATGTTGATAAGTGGGAGCCGAGGACAGAGGTCACAATAACAGAGTTAGAAGAGGGGTGATCGCTTGAATTACATAGCCGAAATAAAAGCATTCTACGATCGGCTCGAACTAAACCCGCTGCCCTCACCCGCCATCGCCTTATGGCATGCGCTTATGTCCATAGCGAATAAAACGGGTTGGCAGCAAGAGTTTACGGTAGCCGTATCAGTCCTGGTGCTGAAATCGGGGCTGAATGCACAGGCGATCAAAAGAGCGAGAAACCGCTTGGAACAGGATGGGTATATTACATGGCGTTCCCGAGGGGGAAACCAAGCTGCGGTTTATCATCTGAATAGTCTTGTGGTACAAAACGAGGTTAAAAATGTACCACAGTGTGAACCACAAAGTGTACCACAAACCGAACCACAGAGCGTACCACAGTGTGAACCACAAAGTGTACCTATTACTAAACATAAACTAAACGAAACCAATACACCCCCTATATCCCCCGTGGAGCGGTTCGTGGAATTTGCTGCAGCCTACCCGAAAAAGTGTACTGGCTATCTGGCAGAATCGGAATACTGCAATGCGGTGATGGCTGGCGTACCGGAGGATGATCTGATACGGGCGGCGAGGAATTATGCGGATGCTTGTCGGCGGGACAGAACGGCGGAGCGGTATATCAAGAAAGCGGAAAACTGGCTTCGTGAGAATGTATTTATGCAGTATCTAAAAGGAGCGGGCAATGGAGCAGATGGAACAAACGCTGGAGAAAATACTACAGCGCATGAAAAATCGATCAATGAGCGGCTCGGAGAACTTGGAGACACCGGAGAATTTGAAGGATTCTGATGTGTGTCCGATATGCAATGGTACCGAGTGGATATTGACCGAAAAGGACGGTATCACAACGGCGGTGGAATGTAAGTGCCGGGAGCGGGCGGCGATGTCAAGGCGGTTGCGGTTTGCGGATATTCCGGAAGCGTTCCGGGGGATGGATTTGAAAACCTTCCGCACGGATGTGTACCGACAGCCGGACAGCAAAAAGACGGTGGCAGATGCCTGCCGGATCATAAAGGTTTACCTGGATGATTTCGGGAGCCAGAGGGATCAGGGCATGGGGCTGTTTATCTGGTCCCGCACAAAGGGTAGCGGAAAAACACGGATCGCCGCAGGTATTGCGAATGAGCTTATGAAAAGCTATGCGGTTAAGTTTGCAGTATCGCTGACCATCCTGCAGGAGATCAAGAATACATGGCGGCGGGATGCCGAATACAGTGAGAGCCGGCTACTGGATGCGCTTAACACGGTGGATGTGCTGATAATCGATGATTTCGGCGTGGAATCCCCGGCGGCGTGGATCAACGACAAGATGTACCAGATCATCAACGAGCGGTACATCAACAAGAAAGTGACTATCTTTACGAGCAACGAATCATTGGACAACCTGCGGTACGATGACCGGATCACCAACCGGATCAAGGAGCGGACATATCAGATTGCTTTTCCGGAGGAATCGGTTCGGGACCATATCGCAGAGCGGAACCAGGAAGAGATGATTGAAAAAGTTATGAGAGGACAGGGCAATGGAGAGAAGAAAAAGAACGAGCATGTATGACCCGTACCGAGAGGATATTGTGGCAGCGCTCGAAGCAGGCAAGACGATCAGTAAGATTTACGATGAGATCATACGCCCGGCGCTGAACGGCGGGTGTGAATACAGCGGCTTGGTGTATTACGTGAACAAAAATGGTCTCCGGTACGTCACAGAAAATGACGGTTATGAGCCGGTACATATCTGTGCGGAGTGTGAGCATTGCGGTCAGATCCAGCGGGAGCGGTTTGATCCCATGCGGATTTGCAAGGAAGCGGAGCGGGAGGTGCTGGCGGTGGTTAAAACGTCGCCAAGGTGGTGCCCGTTACGATCGGGAGAGGGAGAGGTAAATGCATAGAGACAGTAAGGAGCGCCGCAGGCGCGTGGCGGAGATCAGCGAGAAGATGACACGCCCGAGCAAGCATGTGAGCGGCGACGCGCTTAAGAGATTCAGAGAGGTGCCGTATCAGCTGCGGTGCGGGAAGGAGCAGGGAAATGATTGAATGTATGAGAACAGTAGCGAGAAAGCCGGAGTTTGGACGGTGGATTCCGGTAAGTGAGAGGTTGCCGGATCCGGAAACAGAAGTATTGATAACTGCCAGAAGAAAATATAAGAGTGGAAGGTGTGTAGATACTATCACCACAGCGCTTTACGAAGATGGCAACATTTCGGAACGCGATAGTTGTTGGAACTGGGTAGACATTGACGGCGAGTATGACGAAGAGAATGATTGTTACATCGTCCCGGAAGGATGGTGGGAAAACAGGCACTTTAATCCGGATGAAGTCTACAATAATCTTGTGGATGATGAAGTTATAGCCTGGATGCCACTGCCAGAGCCGTATAGGGAGAGTGAGGAAAAATAATGGGTTGCGAAAAAGAATGCAAGCTCGGAAAAACATATTGTTGCATGGAGTGCCCGAGCAACGATATATGCCGGGAGAAGCGCAAGAACAGAAAATCGAGCTTTGAAAAAGCGGTGAAGTGGATTGCCGTTAGCATTGCGGTTATCGCCGGAATCAAGATGACGGGATCGGCGTGGTGCCTGTGGGCGTTTGCTTTGCCGATACTGGCAGATTAGGAGGGATAACATGGAGAGTAGATATTTATATCGCGGAAAGCGGATTGATAACGGAGAATGGGTAGAAGGATATCTGTCATACCCGTCTTGCACAGAAAAGGGCAACGAAAGTTATTATTTCTACGCAAAGGATAGTTTGGGTTTCTTCTGTCGTTGTGTTGTAGATGCATCTACTATCTGCCAGTGCACCGGACTTAAGGACAAGCGCGGTAAACTGATTTGGGAGAATGACATTATTAAAAATGATAAAGGCAATCTTTACAAAGCATTTTGGCAAGACGATCATTATCAATTTTCGTGGGTGTGCGTTAAATCGGAAAAATTGCCTATTGGTGCTAAATGGAATTTTGATTGTTTTAGAGGATATGAGATAGAGATCGCCGGAAATGCGTTTGACAACCCGGAACTGTTGGAGTGAATTGTTTCCAAAATGGAAATAGTTGAAAGGAGAAACTATGACGGAGAATAAAGCAATCGAGAGAATCAAGTACCGGATGCATACGGTGGAACAGGTAGCCGGAAAAGGAGGAATGGAAGATCTGGAAATGGCAATCAAGGCATTGGAAGAGGTACAGCAGTACCGTGCATTAGAAACGCGTCTTGCGGAAATGTTCGGCGGGGCGCTCTGTCTTGAAATCGTAATAGACGAACTGGAACGACAATTAAAAGAGCCAGACAACCCGCATCCGATAAATGCAAAAATTCTTACATACGAGGATGCGGCAGCTTGGGATGCTTACCATGCGATTGGCACACCGGAAGAATGCCGGGCGGCAGTGGAGAAGCATCAGAGGGCAAAGAATCTTATATTTGATAAGTCACTGATGGTTTTAAGCTGTCCAACATGTGGACATTATGCGCAGGAAGTCGTAGATGGTGATGGAAGTACAAGGGGAAATATCCCTAAGTATTGTAGCAGATGCGGTCAGAGATTAGATTGGGGGACGAGCGATGAGACTGGTTGACGAGGATGATGTAATATCGTTGCTTGCAAATCATCATTTTGATGATGATAAAGAGAATTTTGATTTGCTGATACATAACTTATGTAAGGAAGTGCAACAGATTCCAACTGCCTATGATGTGGATGCAGTTGTGGAGCAGTTGGAAGAAAGAAGCGAAGAATATAATTCTGGTGTACGGTTGCATGGAAAGCCGGAAGAAATGCTTACGGATGAAGCAATCGAGATTGTGAAAGGTGGTGGTGTAGATGGCTAAAGCCGTATTAGTAATAGATATGCCGGAACGATGTACTAAATGTCCTTTGTTGCTTACAATTCCGCAGAAAGGCGGGCTTGCACTTTGCCTTGCCAGACCAACGAACGGACAGGAAGAATATAATCCGAAGAACGAAAAAACATGGAGACCAGATTGGTGCCCACTCAGGGAACTGCCGGAGAGATCAGATCATCCAGATCATTGTGACAATGGAAGGTTCGATGCAGGGTGGAACGGATGCTTAGATGCCATAGAGGGAGGTGCACATGGGAAAGAGCAGAGCGAGTAAGCTGAACGGCTACCGGAGTGCGGTAAGCCGGCAGAGAAACGATGTGTATAAGTTCAAGACCAAGAGAGGTAAGAAAAGGTAGTGTAAAACACGATTGTGGATGAAAAACAAGTCTGTACCGGAAAACGACTTTTTTGAAAAAATTTCTGACATATTATTATTGCCCCAGAAAGGAGGCGATAATAATGGAAATTGTTTTAAAAGACCCACAGTACATTGTGGCAATCGCATTTGCAATCGGAACATCAGTGAAAATGTTACGTAAATAATGGAAAGGAGTGAGAGGTTTGCTGGCCAGCGTTAAAGAGCTCTTTACTCCGTGAAGAAATGGAATCAGTACAGGAAAGAATGGAACGTCTTGGAACAAAGGAAAAGATTGCTTCGTTCATGCAGAAAGAAAAGCAGGATTATGCTTTCAAACGCAAATATGCGCAGATCAGAGCGGAAGAGTTCAGATCAGAATGTGACCGCAGAGGGCTAAATTGCCATGTGTCGGTAGGCGGTCTGGACAGCATCATTTTATATATATTCCTCCATGAGGTGTGTGGAATTGATGCTCCGGGGGTATCGGCATCCACTTTGGAGGATCAGAGCATCCAGAGGGTACATAAAGCGATCGGTATTATAAATGTGCCGCCGCTCCTGCGAGAGGATGGTACACGATGGACGAAGCCGAAAGTTATACAGGAATTCGGGTTCCCGGTCATATCCAAGGAGATCGCCGGGAAAATTGAGTTGCTGCAGAATCCGACCGAGAAGAACAAGACAGTCAGACATGCGATCATAACGGGAGAAACCGGGGAATACGGTGGCTGGCAGAAGAATTCAAAGATGCAGCTTAATCAAAGATGGCTGAAGCTGTTTGGTGGATATGAGAATGAAAATGAGGGGCGAGACTTTCAGAAGCCGGACTTTCTCGTATCTTCCAAGTGTTGTTATTATCTCAAGGAAAAGAATTGTGATGATTGGGGCAAGGAACATAACAGCGTACCGTATTTAGGTTTGATGGCATCCGAGGGCGGCAGACGTGCCAAGAGCCTGCGGATGAATGGTTGCAATTATTTTGGGGCATCGACCATCCGATCAGCGCCATTTGCGATATTCCACAGACAGGATATATTAACACTTGCCTTGGAGATGGACGATCTTTGGAAGCATGATTTAAAAGAAAAGTACCGTGACGCAGGCCTTAAGGCAGGAAGAATGTCGGAGTGCTTCCAGATGCCGGATTCTTTGATACCGGAGATTTACGGAACAATTGAGAAAAAGCCGGACGGTACATTGTATACAACCAAGGCGCAGCGTACCGGTTGCAGTATGTGCGGTTTTGGAATCCACATGGAGAAACGACCACACAGGTTCGATCTGCTTTATGAGAGCAATCCGAAAGAATGGGATTATCTGATGTTTCATATGTGCAAGGACAAGGACGGGAATGATTATGGCTGGGCGAAAGTCCTGGACTATATCGGAGTGGGTTGGGATCCTACGACGATCGGGGACAACTGCAAAGGGCAGATGAGCCTAGAAGATTTTATGTAAAGGAAGGAGATTACAAATATGGAAACAGGTGCAAGACCAAGAGGAACTGATGGCGCAAGAGTTATTCAGGTGATTGAGACAAAATCACTTAGGGGAAGTGGATTAAACGAGAAGGATAAGTGCAGAGAGGTAAAACAATATTGGAGTTTTGAAGGAGTGTTATTGGCTGAGAATGATCCGTGCACAAAAGAAACAGAGTAGTTTCCTACTCCGTTTTCTTACGTGCTGATTGTTTGGTTTCATCAATGCCTATTATATCAGCATAGAGAAGCTCTTGTTCATGACGGCTGATATACCATTGTTCAAGAAGATGCTCTATAAGTTTGATAAGTTTTTGCGCCTCATCTGGATCTATATCAACAATTAAGTTAATATCCTTTTCCATGTGGGCACCGATATTACCAATGCGACGAACACCGTCAATTACACGCCATTGTGTGGCTGGTATTTTATTTTCAAGCTCTCCAATAGCTTTTGAAAGATTGGTTTCTTTTATATCCCAAAAGTCACGAATCATTCCTTGGAGACAACGTCGCGATAATGTCGCAGATGCCTTTGGACTTAAATTGACGATGGAACATGCCTCTTCATAATCTTGACGAATTGCTTTTGGTATGTAATCTGGAAATTGTTTTGCCAGTGATTGGGGCTTAAGAATAGTGTTGATATCTTTAACGGATGGTCCCACTCCTTTCGCAAAAACAGTATATCGATTGCAATTAGGACATTTATAAAAACTAAGTTCTATGTTTGAATAAGTGTTTTCCGGCACACCGCGTGAATGCTCATATCCGTCCAAGGACTCGAAACTTACATTTCGTTTACATAATGTATCATCAGAGATTGCCATAGAAGATGAGCAAAACGGACATTGAAAGCTAGACATAATTACCTCCTATAAATTAAAGCTTGCTATTATTATACAACAGTAAAAATAAATCTACAACTATAGAAAGGAGCCGAACCTCCGGCCGGGGTAACGATATATCGGGTTCCTTTTGAAAAATGACATATAAAGATTTTTTGGAAACAAAGATTGAACTTGCGACAGAAAGTGGATTCGTTGTGGATCCTAAAAAAGTCAACAAGGTATTAAAACCACACCAGAGGGATGCTGTGGTGTGGGCGCTGAAAGGCGGCAGGCGTGCATTGTTTGAAAGTTTCGGACTTGGAAAGACCGTGCAGGAAATTGAGTTCTGCCACTTGGCAGCAGAATATAGCGGCGGTCGTGCATTGATTGTGTTGCCGCTTGGAGTAAAGCAGGAGTTCACGCATGATGCGGTGGAAGTGCTTGGATATGGAAAGCCGGAGTATTGCCGGACAATGGAAGAAGTGGAGAAAAGCACAAGTCAGATCGTATTGACGAATTATGAGCGTGTCCGGGATGGAGATATCCGGCCAGATTACTTTGTAGCGACTTCACTCGATGAAGCCAGTGTTTTAAGGAGTTTTGGCAGCAAGACTTATCAGACATTTTTGGACAAATTCAAGAATGTGCCATATAAGCTGGTAGCCACGGCTACACCATCGCCGAACAAATACAAGGAGCTGATCCATTACGCCGGATATCTGGAAGTGATGGATACAGGGCAGGCGTTGACACGGTTCTTCCAACGCGACAGCACAAAAGCGAACAATCTCACATTGTACCCAAACATGGAAGATGAGTTTTGGATGTGGGTAAGCAGCTGGGCGCTTTTTATCACGAAACCTTCAGATATCAATCCTGTATATTCCGATGAGGGATATGATCTGCCGCCACTTGATGTAAGATGGCACGAATTGCCGGTGCATTATGGCGATACAGCGGATAAGGACGGACAGATTCAGTTATTTCAGGAAGCAGCCGAGGGATTGAAAGAAGCGGCGACGGTCAAGAGAGATAGTATTGATCGCCGCGTGGAAGAAATGAAACGAATTGTGGAAGAATCACCGGAGGATCATTTCCTTTTGTGGCATGATCTGGAGAATGAACGGCATGCAATCAAGAAAACACTGCCGGATGTGGTGGATATTTACGGATCTATGGATTATGATCTGCGCGAGCAGAGGGTTATTGATTTCTCAAATGGACGGACAAAGTTATTTGCCACAAAGAAATCATTATCCGGATCCGGATGTAATTTTCAGAGACATTGTCACCGGGAGATATTCCTCGGGATCGACTATGAGTTTAATGATTTTATCCAGGCGGTACATCGGTGTTATCGATTTTTACAGAAAGAACCGGTTGTGATCGACATTATTTACATGGAGAACGAGCGGCAGATCAAGGAAGCATTGCTTGAAAAATGGAAGAATCACAATCACATGGTCGCGAAAATGATCGAGATTGTAAAAAAGTATGGTCTTAATTCGGAGAATAAGGCGCAGCGGTTAGAAAGGAAGATGGGCGTGGAAGGTAGCAGAGAAGAAAGAACAGTAAGAGGAAACCATTATGAAGCGGTATATGGGGATTGTGTAGAGGAAACTCGAGCAATGGAAACGAACAGCATTGATCTGATACATACATCCATTCCGTTCGGTAATCATTACGAGTACAGTGCCAATTATAACGATTTCGGGCATAATCAGAACACGGACCGGTTCTTTGAACAGATGGACTTCCTCACACCGGAACTGCTTCGAGTGTTAAAGCCGGGGCGCGTGGCTGCAATCCATGTCAAGGACCGTGTGTTATTTGGAAATGTGACAGGAACAGGATTTCCTACAATGGAACCGTTTCATGCAGAATGCATCAGACACTATACAAAGCATGGATTTCTCTATTTTGGAATGATAACGGTGGTAACAGATGTTGTAAGGGAAAACAACCAGACTTATAGATTGGGATGGTCGGATTGTTGCAAAGACGGAACCAAGATGGGGGTAGGCTGTCCAGAATACATCTTGCTCTTTAGGAAACAACAGACAGACCATTCAAAAGGCTTTGCGGATGAAAGAGTATCAAAATCAAAAGAAGAATACACGCGTGCGCAATGGCAGATTGATGCACATGGTTATTGGAGATCATCCGGTGACAGGCTGGTAAGTAAAGAAGAGTTGAAAGAGTTTCCAGTGGATAGCTTACAGCAGGTGTACAGGGAGTACAGCCGCGGCAGCGTATACAACTATGAGGATCATGTGAAGCTTGCGGAAGATCTGGACAAGGACGGAAAGCTCCCGGCAACGTTCATGGTGGTTGCTCCGGGGTCATGGAATCAACTGGAAGTGTGGGATGATATCAATCGGATGCGTACCCTTAACACCACACAGAGCCGCAGACGCGCACAGATGCACGTATGTCCGTTGCAGTTGGATATTGTGGAGAGAATCATCAACAGGTACAGCAATGAGGGCGATACGGTCTATGATCCGTTTGGTGGACTTATGACAGTACCAATGACAGCGGTCAAGATGCATCGGAACGGCAAAGGATGCGAACTGAATCAGGATTACTTCCGGGATGGCGTTGGATATCTGCAGGCTGCGGAGAATGAAGTGGACGAGCCGACATTGTTTGATTTTATGAAAGAATAGGTGCGTCCATGAAAGCAAAATCAGCAGGGGATAAAGTAAGTGAGTGCTGCCAGAACATCCGACAGGAGATAGAGCACTGGAAAGATATCAATCAGAACGGGTGCAGTGATCCGTTCTGGCCGGATGGGTGCAACATGAATCTGACACGGAACCATATCATCTATTATCAGCGACAGCTCCGGGAAATCTGCACAGAGAATCGGTTACCGTTGCCGGATGAATATTATCTTGCGGTTCCGCCGGAAGTTGATATGAATTACATGGCGAATTTGAAGCAGAAGCCGCGAGTGGAGAGATTGCGTCAGACAGGGAGGATCACGACAGGACGCTTTTATCGGTACGACGAGAATCAGATGAGTTTATTTTGAGCAAACCGGAGTTGTCCGGTTTGCATGAGAAGCTATAGCTCCGCCAGCAGTAATGCGGCGGGGCGGAAAGAGAGGAAAAGAATGAGAATGATAGGATTTTCAAGAATGGCATATGAAGTACTTAAGGAGGAGCCAAGCGGCAGAATACCGGCAAGCCCGAAAATTATGTGGAAGAAGAGCAAGCCAGCAACAATCTGGTTGTTCTTATGCTTTACAGCACAAATTCCATTAAAATTACTGAAATACATCGTCATGGGGATATGTTTTATTCCTCATGCGATATACGAAGCATTGGATTGAATCTGACGCTATTGAAAGGGGGAATGTACTTGGATGAAAAAGAAATATACGAGATCTGCATGAGTGTGGACAGTTTCATTGCTGCGGAACTGACAGAATCCATCGTGCGCGGCACCAGTTACGATATGCTGGAAGCCCACTACGGCATTCTCCCAATCAGCAGGAGGAGCTTTTACAGGCGGCGCAGGACAGCGCAGAGGCTGATGCGGCAGAGGATGGCGCATCTGGTGGAAGAGAAGAACGGGCAGTTGAGGATTGAGTGGTGACATAGCAACAATTTTCTTATGCTTGTAATTGATTTCTGCAAGACTGTGTGGTAAAATCGGGTAAAAAGGAGGTATGTACTATGTTAGCGTTGAAAGTACAGGTAGAATTTGCTGAGGTTTTGGGAAAACTTAGGGAAAGACAGGCGACAGTTTCTGATCTAAGCCAACTTCTTAGCTTGGTTAAACTCCATAAGAGGGAGATACCGGATGATGTTAAACTTGTTATACTGAGCATTCCGAACATTGTGTTGAGAGACAATTGTGAACTCAAAAACAGTGTGGGAGAGTGGGTTAGTAAAAATGGAGAATATTTTGCTGGCAATTGTGCTGAACTCGAGGAGTGGAGTGAAAAATTTAATAGTAAATGTTTTGATTTGAATGATATGAGTAATTTTATGGAATATGTATTAGAAGATCCAGGAAGGTTAAATAGTGATTTCTATTTGAGAAATCCGGAAGTGACATTGAGAGATGATGTATGTATAAAATCTGAGAGAAAATTTCAAAATGAGCAGATTATATATGCTATGGTACTCGAGAAGGCGCTCATGATGTAGATATACGTGCAGCTATAAAGAACGATGTAACGGCTTAAATATTTATAAGAATAACACTGTAGAGCTGAATATATGGGACTATGATTAGTTTGATATATTCAGCTCTTTTTTGCTCTAAACTTGGCACAAATCCACTCCAAACCTATTGTATGATATTATCAGAAACGTTGTAGTGATATTATCAGAAAGGGGAGAATACGGTGGGAGTAGATAAGAAAATATTGGAGCAGTATGTAGATGCATGTGAGATGATCCGGGAGACGGAGCAGGACATTAAGAGATTGAAGCGTAAGCGGCAAACGATTGTGACGGGAAGTGTAAAAGGTTCGATGAATGATTTCCCGTATGCAGAAACACATTTCAAGATTGAAGGAACATCGTTCACATACACGGATGATGCGCAGTTGCGTATAGAAGAGAAACTGCTGGAAGAGAGAAAAGCCCATTCGGAAGAGATCAAGCTGCAGGTGGAGCAGTGGATGAACGGCATACCGGTACGGATGCAGAGGATCATCCGGTATAAGTTCTTTGAGGGAATGAGCTGGGAACAGGTGGCTGTAAGAATGGGGAGAAAAAGCACCGAGGGAAGCGTTAAGATGGAGTTTCAGAGATTTATGGATGCTGCGTAAAAGTTTGTTACGAATGTTACACATGTTACGAAAAATCAATGTATAGTATAAACTGCAAGAAGTGAATTGAGAGAGCCAAGAGCCATTTGCTTTTTGCAACTCCCCCAACCCAGAGAAGGCGCCCGTTTAATGACGGGTGCTTTTTTGTATGTAAAGAAAAGGTAGGTGATGGTCCTTGCCAAAGGCAAAAGATGCGAGAGCGGACAAAGCCTTTGAAATGTATAAGCAAGGGCTTAAGCTGATAGAGATTGCAAACCAGCTCGGGATAGCAGAGGGAACTGTGCGGAGCTGGAAGAACCGGTATAAGTGGGATGATGGCGGCAATGCAACGTTGCGAAAGAAAGAGAAGAAGGAATGCAACGTTGCGAAAAAGATCGCAACACAAACTAATGATGCATCGTGGGTAGAGATAGAACATGAATATGTGACCGACATAAGCAGAAAGCCGTGCAGCTTAGAGGATTTAGCGAAGAAGTATTCGATCCCAATAGATACGATAAAAGACAGAAGTGCGAAAGATGGTTGGGTAAGAAAAAGAACTGAATACGCTCAACAGACACTCCAAAAGGTAAAGGAGAAATCATCCGATGCGGATGCGGACAGGATAGCGCGGCTTTTATCCATAGCAGATAAGGCGGCAGAGAAAGCAGAGCAGGCACTAGGCGAACTGGAACAGTATGTTGTGCGAGACAAGAAAAAGGTTAAGACAGTTGAATATAAAGATAATACAGCCATCGGGAAGCCTACCAAGGAAATCATAGATGAGACGGAGCACATCAACATTGCAAGCGGTCCCATTGATAGATTGGGGTTATCCCAAGTGACCGGAGCGTTAAAGAATCTTAAGGAAATTTATATGATACCGGCAACACTTGAAAAACAGAGTGCTGAAACAGCACTGCTAAAAGCTAAGGTGCAGACCGATGATGAGGAAGAGACTGCGGATGACGGATTCTTAGAAGCGCTGCAGGGAAGTGCCGCGGAGGATTGGATGGATGAAGAAAATTAAGCAGACATTCAAATTCAAGCCCTTTTCTAAGAAACAGCGCATGGTATTAAATTGGTGGTGCGATACATCACCAGTTAAGGATATGGATGGCATCATTGCCGATGGGGCAATCCGTTCCGGTAAAACGGTATGTATGTCGTTGTCCTTTGTGATGTGGGCGATGACACAATTTAACGGTCAGAACTTTGGTATGTGCGGAAAGACAATCGGCTCTTTCCGGCGTAACGTACTGTTCTGGCTTGAAGTGATGTTACGGAGCCGCGGCTATACTGTAGCAGACCATAGAGCTGACAATCTGGTCGTTGTGACAAGAGGAGAGACGACCAATTACTTTTATATATTTGGTGGCAAAGATGAGCGTTCACAAGACCTTATCCAGGGTATTACCTTGGCTGGGGTCTTTTTTGATGAAGTGGCGCTGATGCCGGAAAGCTTCGTGAATCAGGCAACCGGACGATGCTCTGTTGAGGGATCGAAGTATTGGTTCAATTGTAATCCGGATGGACCGTATCATTGGTTCAAGACGGGATGGATTGACAAAGCAACTGGATATCTGGGGAAAAAGAAAACACAGGAGATAAGAGAAAAAGCTGCAGCAGAGAACCGGGATCCGGGATTAAAAGAGATTTTATATCTGCATTTTACGATGGATGATAATTTATCTCTGTCGGAGAAAATCAAGGAAAGATACCGCAGTATGTATACAGGTGTATTCTACCGGCGGTATATCCGTGGCTTGTGGGCGATGGCAGAGGGCATTATCTACGATATGTTCGACACTGCCAAGCATGTGATATCGAATCTGTCTGGTCTGGTCAACGAAAATTACTATGTATCCTGCGATTATGGTACGCAAAATGCCACGGTATTCCTGCTGTGGTGCAAAGAGCGTTCCGGACGGTGGGTGTGTTGCCGGGAGTACTATTATTCCGGTCGTGATGAGGAACGACAGAAAACAGACACAGAATATGCAGATGACTTGGAGCGATGGCTTGCTGGGATTAAGCCTGTCAAAATAATCATTGACCCGTCGGCAGCATCCTTTATAGCCGAGTTGAAAAAACGTGGCTATACCATAAAAAAGGCGAAAAATGATGTGCTTGATGGTATCCGGTTTGTAGCATCATTGTTAAACCAGGATCTGATAGCTATTAGTGACCAGTGCCCAAACACTATAAAAGAGTTTGGGTCATATATCTGGGACCAGAAAGCATCTGAGCGTGGCGAGGATAAACCGGCAAAGCTGCACGATCATGCGATGGATGCTCTTCGGTATTTCTGTTATACGATTATTCGCAAGCCGGGCGGCATCAGCATTTTAAAATAGAGGTGAGAACATGGAACTTGAGGTAATGAAAAAACTCATAAGAAAATACGAACCGGGGCATACACGATTTTCCTTGCGGGCAATGCAGGCGGAGCGGTATTACCGGAATGAAACGGATATTCTGGTGAGAGACAAGCTCGAAGATGAGAAAAAGAAAGAGGATTCCGACAACCCTCTGCGCAATGCAGACAACCGGATTCCCCGGAATTTCCACGGGCTTATCGTAAATCAGAAAGCCGCGTATATGTTCACAGCACCGCCGCTCTTCGATATCGGGAATGAGCATGGAAATGAAATCGTGACAGAAATGCTCGGGGATGAATACCGGAAGAACTGCATGGAGCTGTGCATCAATGCTGCCAATGCGTCCGTGGGATGGATTCACTACTGGGAGGATGAAGATGGAACATTCCAGTGGGCGGTAGTAGACAGCAAGCAGATTATTCCGATCGAATCCCACAATCTGAAAAAGAAGTTGCTAGGTGTTCTCCGTATGTACGATGAAATCGACGAGGAAACAGGAGATACCTATGCAATTTATGAATACTGGGATAAGGAAAGCTGCTGGTCATTCCGACGGAAGAGCGGCGATACCTTGGATGATGGGCTGTTCTACTACAATACGTTCATGGTGCCGGATACTGGCGATTTTACCGCAGAATATCGGCATGAATTCGGAGAGGTGCCGTTTATTCCATTCCCGAACAACAACACGAATACGAATGATTTGAAAAACATTAAGCCGCTGATAGACGTATATGACAAGGTCTACAGCGGTTTTGTTAATGATTTGGATGATATTCAGGAACTGATAATTGTCCTGTCCGGGTATGGCGGCACGGACCTCAATACGTTTCTGGCAGATCTGAAAAAATACAAGACTATTAAGGTGGACGGTGATGAGGGCAGCAACCCAGGGGTAAGTACGCTCAACATTGAGATTCCGATTGAAGCCCGTAACAGCGTGTTAGAAGCCACCAGAAAGGCTATTTTTGAACAGGGGCAGGGATTTGACCCACAGCCGGAGAACTTTGGAAATCAGAGTGGAGAAGCGCTTAAATTCATGTACTCGCTGATTGAAATGAAAGCCGGGCTGACGGAGACGGAGTTCCAGCTTGGGTTCGCCCGTCTGGTAAGAGCGATATGCCGCCATGAGGGAATTGATTGCAAGAAAATCATCCAGACGTGGACCCGCACTTGTGTAAAAAATGACACGGAGCAGGCACAGATTTGCAAGGATTCGGTTGGAATTGTCAGTAAAAAGACGATTCTCAAAAATCATCCGCTTGTCGAAGATGCGGATGCGGAGCTGAAGCAGTTGGAGAAAGAGGCACAGGAAGCACAGGAGAAGGCAGATGCTTACGCCGGTGCTTTTGATGCATCTAAAAATAGCACTGAAACAGATAGCAATGAGAAAGCAGATGCCGAGCAGTGAAATGAGGTGAGTGTATGGGAGAACGGACAAGTGAATACTGGCAGGAGCGCTTCCGGCAGTTGGAAGAATCACAGCATGATACGTCCGTTCAGACCGTGCAGGAGATTGAGCAGGAGTTTCGGCGAGCAGAGCAGGAGCTTGATGGGAAGATTAACGCCTGGTATCAGCGGTTTGCTGCCAACAACGGCATTTCAATGGTGGAAGCCAGACGTTTGCTTAACAGTGACGAACTGGAAGAGTTCCAGTGGGATGTGCAGGATTATATTAAATACGGGCGAGAGAATGGCATAAATCAACAGTGGGCAAAACAGCTTGAGAACGCATCCGCAAAGGTGCATATCAGCAGATTGGAAGCTCTCAAGGTGCAGACACAGCAGGAAATTGAAAAGCTGTACGGAAATTATCATGATTCCATAGACGAACATATCGCAAATCTGTACACATCCGGATATTACCATACCGCATACGAAGTGCAGCGAGGTATCGGTGTTGGCTGGCAGATGCAGAGCTTTAATCCGGAAAAGGTTAATGACATCATACATAAGCCCTGGGCGGTGGATGGACGCAACTTCTCGGACCGCATTTGGACGGATAAAACGAAGCTGATTAACAATATGCACGATTCCTTAACGCGGATGTGCATCACCGGAGAATCGCCGGATAGAGCTATACGGGAAATATCCCAGAACATGAAAGTGAGTAGATCACAGGCGGCGCGAATTGTTCAGACGGAATCAGCCGCTTTTTCTGCTAAGGCACAGGAAATGTGTTTTTCTGACCTTGGGGTGGAGGAGTTCGAGGTGGTAGAGACATTGGACAGCCACACTTGCCCCACCTGCGGGGAGATGGACGGGAAACACTTTCCGATGAAAGATTATAAGATTGGTGTTACCGTGCCACCGTTCCATCCGAATTGCCGGGGATGCACCTGCCCGTATTTCAACGATGAATTTACCACGGGGGAAAGAGTTGCGCGCGGGGCAGATGGCAAGAAGTATTATGTGCCGGAGAACATGACGTATGAGGAGTGGAAGAAAAATTTTGTTTACACTGATTGGAAAACTGCCGACATAAAGATTCCGAGTGACATTATGAATATTTCTGGAATGACACCAGATTATGCAGATGCTATAGAACGTGTGTATGAAAAAATGAAAAAGGAGTACATTGTAAATTTTCAAAATGTCACGGTTGAAAATTGGGGAGCAAAGAAGCCTGATGTTCCATTCTTTTGCCAGTATTATGAGGAAAATGGGAAACATATGGCGAAATTGGTGGTTAATTCGGGATATGATTTTTCTGGATTTGATGCTATTATAAAGGCAGGGTATGAGTATAAGTATTTTGCGGAAAAGCGTATTGAAGATTATATTGAACATGAGATAGTGCACATATTGACGGGGCAAGATATTGAAAGTGTAGAGGATTTCAACGCATTTTTTGAAGAGGTAAAAGACTTATATGTACCTGGAGTTTCTGGTTATTCGGATGAGGTGCAGAATGGATTTGAAACGCTTGCGGAAGCATATGTTAAGATAAAAAATGGCGAAGATGTTCCAGAAAAAGCAAAAGAATATGTCGATCGATATATAGAAAGGTGGAAACGGTAATGCTTAGAATTCCATACTGTTTATCATGTTCAAATTGCATGCCGGGTATGCGCTGCGACGCATATCCAGATGGTATTCCAACTGAGGTATTACATACAAAGAAAATAGATGGAGAGATATGCAGAGATAATATAGGGTTTAAAAAGAAACAAGATATACCACCAGCCGATAATGGTTAGGTGGTATTTTTATACCCCAAATTAGTAATGACAGGACAACCGGAAATTTATGAACCGAACGGTGCAGAGGTGACGCCAAGTAGGTTCCTCCGGCAGTCCTGTTTTTATATTGTCCGAAAGCCTTATGACGTTTAAACTGCGGCAATTTGCCCTTATGCATGGCATCAAAACTGCATACTGCTTGTGGAGACACCACGCTTAAAAACGGTGCAGGAAAGGAAACTATGGAATTTTTAAAAGACATTTTAGGCGAGGATCTCTATAAGCAGGTGTCAGATACCGTCAATGCCTATAATGGAAAGCCGGAGAATAAGGATAAGCAGGTAAAGCTTGCAGACCTTGGATCTGGTCAGTATGTTGACAAAGGCAAGTATGATACCGCCGTGGCAGAAAAAGAGAATCTTGCCGGTCAGATTAAGACACTCAACACAACTATCGGAGATTTAAAGAAAAATAATGCCGATAACGAGACGTTACAGACCACTATTGCCAATCTGCAGGGAGAACTTAAAAAACAGCAGACTGCAAGTGAGGAGATTGCGAAGACCTATGCGCTGAAAGATTCCCTCACAAAGCAGGGCGTACTTGATCCGGATTATCTGATCTACAAAGCCGGTGGACTTGAGAAGTTCAACTTTGATAAGGAAGGAAAGCCGATCGGCGTGGAAGAGGTTGTGAAGCCATACAAAGATGATGCAGCTATGGCTCACCTGTTCAAGCAGGAGCAGACCAAACCGCCGTACAACCCGAAGAATGGCGGTGCAGGCGGTGTAACGAATCCATTCGCAAAAGACACTTTTAATCTGACCGAACAGGGACGTATGTTAAAAGAAAATCCGGCGCAGGCAAAAGAACTTGCCGCAGCGGCCGGAGTAACACTGTAAGAAAGAGAGGATGATAATTTATGGCAATTACAAAGATTGCAGACGTAATTGTACCGGAGCTTTTTAACCGGTATGTAATCAACAGAACGATGGAGCTGTCCGCGTTCTTCCAGAGCGGAATCGTGGTAAACAGCCCGGAATTTGATGCGCTGGCAAGCGAAGCAGCCAGAACACACAATATGCCGTTCTTCGAGGATTTACAGGGTGAGTCCGAGGCAATCCTTGAGGATGTGAAGATGACCGCAAAGAAGATCGGTTCCAACAAGGACGTATCCACCACGATTTACAGACAGAATATGTGGGGAGCAAGTAATCTTTCTGCAGCACTGGCCGGAGCCGATCCGATGAAAGCCATCGGTGATCTGGTAGCATCCTACTGGGCAAGAGATATGCAGAAGGAGCTTATCTCAATTCTTGCCGGAGTGTTCGGCACTACTACTGCGGGGGCAGAGGGAACACCGGCGGCGGAAACCAGAATGGCAGATCATATTCTTGACCTTACCACCGGAAAAACGGATGCGGCAAAGCAGATCAGCGCATCTGCGTTTATTGACGCATGCCAGCTGCTCGGCGACGCGCAGGCGCAGTTATCCGGCGTAGCGATGCACTCGGCGACAAAGTCTTATCTGAAAAAGCTGAATCTGATCGAGACAGAGCGTGATTCTACGGATGTTGAGTTTGACACCTATCAGGGTAGACGCGTGACCGTGGATGATGGCTGTCCGGTAACTTCCGGTGGCGTGTATACGACATACCTGTTTGGCAATGGTGCGGTAGCTTACGGCAATGGTTCTCCGACCGGATTTGTTTCAACAGAGGTTGACCGTGATAAGCAGACCGGCGGCGGTATCGATTATCTTATCAACCGTAAGGCGTTTATCCTGCATCCGAGAGGAATTGCATACACCGGAGCTGTTCGTGAGCATGTAGAGACACCGCTTCGTGCAGAACTTGCCAAGGCAGAGAACTGGAAACCGGTATATGAGCCGAAGCAGCTTAGAATTGTAGCAATCAAGCATAAGATCGGTTAGGAGGTGCGGTATGGCAGAGGAAAGCAAGCTGACAGTCGAAAGGCTGTCGGCGCTTCTCGGGATAAGCGACCCGGATGAGACAGTGAAAGTCCACTTGGAGTTTGCGCTTGAAAATGCAGAGGATACGGTAAGAAACTACTGCCATATCGACGAGATTCCGGCAGGGCTGGAAACCACGGTACTGCGCATGGCGATGGATATTTACCGGAATGAGCATATGGGAAGTGCTGATATACCACAGACGGTTTCTTCGGTGCAGATCGGCGATACAACAACTTCTTTTAAGACTTCCGCAGCGGAGTTCTCGGAAAGCCTTATGAAGAATTACAAGCCGGTGCTGAACCGTTACCGGAAGGTGGTGTTTTGATGGATATGGTCAGAATGGCAATTGAAGCCATGTATGAAGATACCTGCACGGTTGTGGAACACCGTAAGACCAAGGAAAAGGGCGTTGTGACATACACGGACACCGTGGTCTTGGAAAATCAGCCGTGCAAGCTGTCGTTTGAGACGATCACACAGGCAGAAAAGACCGATGCGGCATCTCCGGTAGCGCAGGCGGTAAAGCTGTTTGTTGCGCCGGAGGTGGAAATCAAGAGCGGTTCCAAGATCATCGTGACACACTGTGGCAATTCCACGGAGTACACCAGGAGCGGCGTTCCGGGGATGCACCCGACGCATCAGGAAATTATGCTGGATTTATTTAAGGAGTGGGCTTGATGGGAAATACAAAGGTTGATCTGAAACAATTGGAGGAGTTCCGGGATAGAGTTCAGAAAGCTGCCGATGAGGAACAGCAGAGAGCGTTCATGGAAGCCTGTGCCAAGGAGTTGGCAGCACGATTGCTGGCAAAGGTTATTAAGCGTACTCCGGTAGGGGATTATTCTGGAGAAGCATATGAGTGTAAAGGAAAGGATATGAACTTTACTCATATGGGAAATAAAGTTTCTGGAAAGACAGGCGGAACGCTTAGGCGAGGGTGGACTACGCAGGCAGAAGGAAGTGGTGCGGAAGGATTGGATTCAAAAAGTGCAGTGCAGTTCGTGGACACTTTAAAAGTAAATCATTTCGGTGATACTTATGTGATTGAGGTACGAAACAGCGTAGAGTATGCCAGCTATATTGAGTTTGGGCATAGGAAAGCAAATCATAAGGGCTGGGTGCCTGGACACTACATGCTTACCATGTCCGAGAAAGAAATCCGCGATGCGGCACCAGGGGTTCTTCGGAAAAAGCTCAATAAGTGGCTGAATGAGGTGTTTGCATGATCAACGAAGTTTTAAAGGGCATCACAGATGCCTTATATGCCGCATTTGGCGATGACTATGAAATCCATACAGAAGCATCGATGCAGGACATGGAAGAGCCTGCATTTTTTGTGCGCTGCATCAATCCGGATGTGCCGCGAGGGCTTACCGGCCGCAGAAAAGCCACATTGCTTTTTATCGTGCAGTATTTTCCGGAAAGTGACGAGCCAAAGAAAGAGATCAATACCGTTTACGAACGTTTGAGCGAGTGCCTGGACCTCATAGAGGTAGAAGGTAAAATGGTGCGCGGTACGATCGAATGTAAGGACATATCGGACGATGTGATGTCGGCAACGGCAGAATATACGTTATTCCTGGGGCAGAGCCAGAAAGATGCGTATATGGAAGAATGCGAAGTGAAAGGAGAGGTAAACAGTGGCAGAAGCAGTTAATAAGGTTACTTATACCAAAGAGCAGATCATTGGTTCCAAGAAATATGCGGGCAGGGCGGATCTCCTGTCGGCATTACTGGAACCGGGAAAATCTTATACGCTTGAGGAAGTGGATAAGAAAATGGAAAAATACATGAAAGGAGCGGTGCGATAATGTACGGAGGTGGACAGTGGACAACCCAGAATAAGGTTTTGGGTGGTGCTTATATCAATTTTATTTCGGCGGCGCGCGTGACCACGAATCTGTCAGAACGTGGCGTGGCATCCATGCCTCTTGAACTTGACTGGGGTGCAGATAACGTGATGATGGAGGTGGCGCAGGAAGATTTCATTAAGAATTCGCTCACGCTGTTCGGTTATGCCTATACAGATGATAAGATGCAGCCGTTACGCGAACTGTTTACGCATGCGACAAAGGCTTATATCTATAAGCTGACATCGGGCGGCGCAAAGGCGGAAAACACCTATGCGACAGCGAAGTGCTGCGGAATCCGCGGCAATGATCTGAAGGTTGCTATTGCGGCGAATGTGGACGGAGATGGCTTTGACGTGAAGCTGTATCTGGATACGCAGCTTGTGGATTCCCAGACGGTAGCATCCGCGGCAGATCTGAAAGAAAATGCCTGGGTTACATGGAAAGAAACCGCACTTGAAGCAACGGCAGGCGTTCCGCTGGCAGGCGGTACGAATGGGACGGTCAATGGTGAGGTGCACCAGAAATACCTGGATCTCTTGGAATCATATACCGTGAATACGATCGGCGCGAGTGTGAGTGATGCTACCACGGCGAAACTGTACGCCGCATTTGCAAAGCGTATGAGGGACAAGGTCGGGGCGAAATTCCAGGCAGTCCTGTATAACTGCGCGGCGGATTATGAGGGCGTCATCAATGTGAAGAACAGCCCGGATGTGATTCCGTGGGTTGTGGGTCTGGAGGCGGCGTGCGGGGTTAATGCAACCTGTACCAACGCGATCTATGACGGGGAGCTTGAGATTGACACCGCCTATACGCAGAAACAGCTTGAGAATGCTGTGAAAGCCGGTGAATTCGTCCTGCATAGCGTGGGAACGGAAGTGCGTGTCTTAGAGGACATCAATTCTCTTGTGACGCTTACGGAGGATAAAAACGAACTCTTCCAGAGCAACCAGACGATCCGTGTGCTGGATCAGATCGCGATGGATATCGCATCGCTGTTCAACACGAAGTATCACGGCAAGGTTCAGAACAATGAATCCGGTCGTGTCAGCTTATGGAACGATATTGCGTCGCATCATAAGCAGTTAGAGCAGCTTGGAGCAATCGAGAATTTTTCGGAGGATGATGTTGTGGTCTCCGCCGGAAGCGAGAAGCGCGGCGTATATGTGGAAGATAAGGTGACGATCGTCAATGCAATGTCACAGTTGTATATGACGGTCGTGATTGAGTAGGAGGTAAAGAGATGTTTAACGCTTATATGAATGAACAGGATGTGCCGTCTGCAAAAGAGGCGGAAGCTTTTGTCACGGTTGGCGAACAGCGGTATAATCTGCTGAACGCAAAGAATTTTGAGGGCAAGGCAAACATCAGCACCAAGGAGATCCCGGTGCTGGGAAAGATCATCTCCGGCAGGAAGCCGACCGGAATGGTCGTGCAGGCAAAAATGACGGTCTACAAATGCTCGGAGATGTTTGACCGGATCGTAACAGAGTACAAAAATACCGGTCATCTGCCGGTGTTTGAATTGCAGACAACAAACAATGATGCGGCTACCTGCATGGGGCGCAGTACAAAGGTTTATCACAACTGCGTGATCGACGGAGATGTGCTGCTGTCAATGTTTGATGCCGAGGGTGGATTTGTCGAGCAGGAGATCAATTTCTATGCTGCGGATTATTCCAGCCCGGAATCCTACAAGGAGCCGTCCTACCTGTAACAAGTCAACGGCGGCGGGAGACTGCCGCCAATTAAGAGATTGAGGAGAAAAAACATATGGGAAATTTAAAAGCATTTTTGAAACAGAATAAGAAAGCCAAAAAGACAACGCAGTTTGCTGCCACAAAGTCACTGTGTGATGAGAACGGTGATCCGTTACTCTGGACGATCAGACCTCTGTCCACAAAAGAATCTGCGGCAATCCGGGATGAATGTACGATTGAGGTGCCGGTAACCGGCAAGCCTGGACTGTATCGGCAGAAGGTTAATACGGATGAGCTTCTGAGAAAAATGATTTGCGCCGCGGTTGTGGAGCCGGATCTGCACAATGCAGAACTGCAGGATTCCTATGGCGTTATGAGCGCAGAGGCATTGATTGTGGAAATGGTCGACAACCCGGAAGAGTTCGGTGAGCTTGCCACATTCGTGCAGGAATACAGCGGCATCGATGAGACACTGCAGGAGAAGGTTGACGAGGCAAAAAACTAATCAATGGCGGCGACGGTGAAGCGGCATATGCGCATTATTGCTTGCAGAAGTTTCACTGGCTGCCGTCATTCTTTTCTGAATTGGATCGGAATGAGAAAGCTTTTGTGATTGCGTCCATTGATCTTCGGGTCGAGGAAGAAAAGCGCAAGGCAAAAGAAATCCAGAAGTAGGAGGTGAGAGGATGTCAAGTATTCAGACTGCGATAGAGTTGTCGGACCGTATGTCTGCGCCGCTCTACAATATCTGCACGGCGGTGAATATGGTGATAAGCAATTTTGAAGCGCTGGAATATGCGTCAAGCACCGCGATTGATACATCGTCGATGGAAGAGGCGCGGCAGCTGCTTGCCGATAGTATGGTGGGTTTACAGGACATCACAAGCGCTACGGAGAGCGCACGCCGGAAACAGGAGGAATACAACCAGAAGATACAGGCTGGATCACAGCATACGGATGTTCTCGTGAATAAGGTGAAATCACTTGTCGGAGCGTATGTTGGCATTTCTACGGTAAAAAACGCACTGGATCTGTCGGATGAACTTACGCAGACCACGGCGCGCCTTGATATGATGGTGTCGCAGTATAATGCTTTGAATGGGACAATGCAGACGACAGATGAACTCTCGCAGATGATCTTCCTGTCGGCGCAGAATTCCAGGGCGTCTTATATGGATACAGCCGCATCGGTGGCGAAGCTTGGAAATAATGCCCGGGATGCTTTTGCATCGACCGGCGAGATTGTGCAGTTCGCGGAGCTGGTAAATAAGCAGTTTACGATAGCCGGGGCATCGGCAACAGAATCGTCCAATGCGTTTTTACAGTTGACACAGGCGTTAGGGTCTGGCGTACTCCGTGGCGATGAGCTGAACAGTATTTTCGAGCAGGCACCGAACTTGATCCAGACCGTAGCTGATTACATGGATGTTCCAATCGGTAAGATCCGGGAAATGGCATCAGATGGACAGATCACCGCGGATATTGTAAAGAACGCAATGTTTGCGGCGGCAGATGATATAGATGCAAAGTTCAACTCTATGCCGATGACCTGGGGACAGCTATGGACATATTACTCCAATCAGGCACTTATGACATTTCAACCGGTACTACAGCGGCTGAATGAGATGGCAAACGATCAGCATATGCAAACGGCATTGACCGGAATTATGAATGCCCTGTCCGGGGCGGCAACGATCGCTTTGAATGTGATCGATGTGATGGTAACGGGCGGGGCGTATATCGTGGACAACTGGTCAATGATTGCACCAGTTATTGGCGGCGTGGCAATAGCATTAGGAGCATATACAGTAGCTTTGGGAATTTACAATACAGCTCAAGCGATAAGTAATGGATTAAAAGCAGCGGCAGCGTTAAGGGAGAGTGTTCATGCAGCAGCTTTAGCAATGCAATCTGGAGCAACTTTTTCAGCAACGGCAGCACAATATGGCTTCAATGCAGCACTTTTAGCGTGCCCACTTACTTGGATTGTCATTGCCATTATTGCAGTTATAGCGGCAATATATTTGGTTGTTGCTGCTATTAACAAAGTGCAGGGGACAACCTATAGTGCCACAGGCGTAATATGTGGTCTGGTAGCAACGGCAGGAGCATTTATTGTGAATACGGGAGTAGGGCTATTAAATGGGCTGATACAGCTCATATGGAGTATTTTTGTCGAACCGTTTTTAGGTATTGTTGAATGGGTGCTCAATGTTACAAATGGAGGATTTGACAGCTTTGGCGGAGCGGTTGCAAATCTGATCGGAAATATCATTTCATGGTTTTTATCGCTTGGCGAGGTTGTCACCAAGATTATTGATGCGATTTTCGGAACAGATTGGACAGCGGGTCTTAATGCGTTACAGAACAATGTGCTTGCGTGGGGAAAAAATGAAAATGCAATCACGCTTGATAGGGAAGCGCCCACAATCGCTTATCGTGCAAGTTACAGTGATGCCTATAACAAGGGATATGATTTCGGACAGGGTGTAGAGAACAAAGTTTCTGATTTCTTTGGTGGTATTAAGGATCTTGGAAACAGCGGAGACACCGGAGCGTTAGGCAGTTATGGAGCCGCATCTGATATGGCTGCGAATGTTGCCAACATAGCAGGTGATACATCGAGCATCTCGGATTCGTTGGATGTGTCGGAAGAAGACCTTAAGTATCTGCGAGACATTGCAGAGCAGGAAGCAATCAACCGTTTTACAACGGCGGAAATCAAGGTCGATATGTCCGGTATGAGTAACACCGTACACAATACAAATGACCTGGATGGCATCGTGGATGGACTGACAACCAGAGTTTTACAAGCGATGGAAGTAGTCCGGGATGGTGCTTAAAAGTGTCGACAAATGCGGAAGGGAGGTGTATACTAAAAATTACAAATATAAAAGGGGAGGTTCAGATATGGGACTGTTTGGGAAAAAGATACCAGATGGCATAAGAGTTGTGTTTTATGAGGGCGACTTGGAGGGATTTCAATGCAATTTCGCAAGTCAATTGCTATTAATGGACGATGTTCTGCGAATTACAAAGATTAACCCTTATGTGGAAGCAAGGTTAGATAGAAACAGAATATCTTCAATAGATATTTTTTCGGAAGTAGAATATATGGCAAAATATAAAGGAGCATCTGTTCAGACATCAAAGGTAAAAGAAATTCCGAAAGCGTACTATGTCATTAATTATGTTGATAAAAATGGAGAAAAGAAGCATTTGGATTTTTGGGGAACGGCATCGGAATCACTAAAAATAATGAAAATGCGAGAACAGTTACAGAAGGATAAACCGTCATTATCATATGATATTTAATAGTTATCCCCGCTTACATAACGTAGGCGGGGATTTTTATACCCATTTTTAGGAAAGGAGGAATGACCGTGGCATACAGATTGTATATGGATGGCATTTTATTTCCCGTTACGCCGTCCAAGATCACCATGAAAATTAACGGCAAAAATGAAACGGTCACACTGATCAATGAGGGGGAAGCCAATATTTTAAAAAGCCCCGGGCTGACGGACGTGGATTTTGAGCTGCTGCTTCCGGCGGTGCAGTACCCGTTTGCGGTATACCCGAGCGGATTCCGTCCGGCAAAATACTATCTGGACAAGCTGGAAGCGTTGATGAGCGCCAAGAGTGCATTTCAGTATGTGGTCACGCGAACGGATGGAACGAATCAGCGTTTGTTTGATACCAGCATGAAGGTATCGATTGAAAGCTACGACATCGTGGAGGACGCGGGGGAAGGGCTGGATGTAACGGTAAAAGTAAAGCTCCGGCAGTACCGGGAATTCACAACCAAGGCGTGTACGATTGACATTTCGCTTCCGAAGCCGAGAGCTGCAATGCAGGCAGCAAGAGCGGCATCATCCAACGCGCCGTCCGGCGGGTCTTACACGGTGAAAAAGGGGGATTGCCTGTGGAAGATTGCAAAGCAGTATTATGGGAACGGAAGCAAGTGGGGAACGATTTACAATGCCAATAAGTCGGTGATCGGCGGGAATCCGAATCTGATCTATCCGGGGCAGGTACTTGCCATTCCGGCGGCGTAGGAGGGACATATGTACGAGTTATTGATACAGCATGATAGCACGGCGTATATGCCGCCTGTGAAAGAAGAAGTGAAGGTTACGACGGAGCGGCAGATCAGCCCCGGAGTGCTCGAATTCAGCTTTGTGGACACTGGAATCAATATTGGAAATGGTGATCCGGTTCGGTTCAAGGATGCAGATGGAAAAGAAGTGTTCTATGGATTCATTTTTCGCATGAAACGCGATCGCAGTAACATTGTGACGATTACGGCATATGACCAGATCCGGTATCTGAAGAATAAGGATACGCTCGTATATGAGAATAAGACGGCGGATGGTGTGGTGGCGCTGATCGGTGAGAAGTATGGATTTAACATCGGTACACTTGCCAATACGGTGTGGGTGATCGCGTCGCGGGTGGAAGATAATGTGTCGCTGCTTGATATGATCAGTAATGCCCTGGATCAGACGTTGCAGAATACGGGGGACTTGTACATCCTGCATGACGATTTTGGAAAGCTGAATTTGTCTTTCCTCGGTGATATGTATGTGCCGATCATGATCGATGCGGAAACTGGCCAGAATTATGACTATGAGTCTTCCATCGATGAAAATACCTATAACCGGATCAAACTGGTTTATGACAATGAGGATGCCGGGAAGCGGGAGGTTTATATCGCACAGGATTCATCCAATATCAACAGGTGGGGGATTTTACAGTATTTTGATGCGCTACAAAAGGGAGAAAACGGGCAGGCAAAGGCGGACGCGTTATTACAGCTTTACAATAAGGAGACGCGGACGCTGACAGTCAAGGATGCCGCCGGAGACTCACGGGTGCGCGGTGGATCGCTCGTCGTGGTGCAGCTTGATCTCGGTGACGTGAAGCTTCAGAATCTCATGTTGGTGGAAAAATGCGTTCACAAGTACGGCGAGAGCAAACACACAATGGATTTGACAGTATCGGGAGGTGATTTTAGTGCATGACGCAAATGATTTTGTCCGGGCGGTGCAGCAGGTATCGACGAATGCGAATGATGCCGGGTATCCGGCTACGGTGATGTCCGGGACGGTAACATCTGCCAGCCCTTTAAAAATCAAAATCGAACAGAGATTTGAGATCAGCGGAAGCATGCTGATTCTGCCGGAACATTTGAAAGAGCGTGAAATCAAGGTGACAGTAAAGCCGACGCATACCGAGGACGGCGGTACGCCGGAGCATAACCATGAATATGGCGGCGAATTAACGGTGACGGTACATAGCGGTCTGAGTATTGGTGACAGCGTACAGGTGGTCCGGCAGCAGGGCGGGCAGAAATATCTTGTAATCGGGAAGGTGGTGTAAGCATGATACCGGTATCAAACCAGTTGAAAAACGTCGAAGTGGTAGAACAGCCGTCTCTCTGTCCGAGAATGATCGTGGAAAGTGAACGGATCATAGGGCAGTGCGATGATGTCGAAGCTATTAAGCAGGCGATCTATAACATTCTGAATACCGAGCGGTATCAGTATATTATATTTTCGTGGGACTATGGTGTGGAACTTAAGGATCTGTTCGGAAAACCAATCGATTATGTTATGCCGGAGGTAGAGCGGCGCATCACGGAGGCTCTGGTGCAGGATGACAGGATTGATTCCTGCGACAGTTTTGAGTTTGAGAAAAAAGGAAGAAAATTGCTGGTTACGTTCGTTGCACATACGAAATTTGGAAGCGTTCCGGCACAGAAGGAGGTGGATGTATAAGTGTACGAGGAGCAGACGTTTGATGCAATTATGCAGAGGATGCTTGAGCGCATTCCGGATACGCTGGATAAGAGAGAAAGCAGTCCTGTATATATGGCGCTTGCACCGGCGGCGGTCGAATTGGCATCATTGTATGTTGGATTTGATTGCATGCTGGCGGAGACATTCGGCGATACAGCATCGCGGGAGTACCTGATCCGGTTATGTGCGGATAGGGGTATCACACCCAAGACAGCTACTTATGCGGTACTGGAATTAGAGACGGATGTGGAGGTGCCGGTCGGAACACGGTTTACCGGAGGGGATCACATTTATAAGGTAACTGCAAGCGGACAGGTAACCTGTGAGCAGCCGGGGGCTGCCGGGAATGAATACCTGGGGGATGTTATCCCAGTGGAGTATGTGATGGGTCTCACAACGGCAAAACTTACGCGTGTGTTGATCTACGGAGAGGACGACGAGGATACCGAAACTCTTAGATTGCGGTATCAGGAATCTTTCAATGAACGGGCTTTTGCCGGGAATGCAAAGGACTATCATGACAAAACACTGGGAATAGCAGGAGTTGGCGCTGTTAAAGTGATCCGGGCATGGAATGGTCCGGGAACAGTCAAGCTTGTGATATTAGACAGTGTATTCGGAAAGGCAACGGATGTATTGATTCAGACGGTGCAGAAAGAATTTGATCCGAATAAGGACGGGCATGGCGATGGTCTTGCACCGATCGGGCACGCGGTGACAGTTGACACCGCATCCGAAGTCACTGTTAATATTGCGGCGACGTTAACCTATGATAATGGGTATGACCTTAATACCTGCAAGACCCAGATTGAGACAGCCATAGAGGAGTATTTTGCCGGACTTAGAAAGAACTGGGAAAATCAGTCAAAACTGGTTGTGCGGATTGCGTCTATTGATGCAGCGATCATGGGCGTGAAGGGTGTGGTAGATGTGACCGGTACAACGCTTAACGGCGGGGGAAACGTCGAATTAACAGAATATGAGATCCCGGTACTGGGGGTGGTTACTTATGGCTGATCGTTATATCAATCTTAAGGAACTGCTCCCTTTGTATTTGCAGGCGTATAAGGAACTTGCCGCACCTATGGATGCGGAAACACCGGAGTTCCAGATAATTGAGGCGGAACATAACAGGATCATTGCCAACCGCTATATCGTGACCTGCGATGAGGAGGGCATTGTTCGGTACGAGCAACTCATGGGAATCCAGCCCAAGGCAGATGATACGTTGGAAGACCGGATTTTCAGATGCATAACAAAGTGGAATGTGTGTCTGCCGTACAATTATGCTTTCCTCGATCAAAAGTTAAGGGAACTATGTGGAGCTGAATATACGTTGGATCTGGACATTGCTGGCCAGACCGTAACAGTTAAAGTGGGACTTGCGCAGAAGAATCAGTATGATGTGGTCGCGGAAATGCTGGAAGAGATAGTTCCATGCAACTTACAGTTGAATCTTTCTTTACTGTACAATCAGTACCAGGCGCTTAAACCATATCCACATATTATTCTGGCGCAGTTTACACATTGGGAATTGCGGAATTTGAGCATCCCCCGGAATTTAAGTGCTGCGGTAGAGAATATAGCGGCGTATGCAGTGGATGATCTGGCACGCTTCACAGTGGAAGAGGTTGCGGATATAGGAATCAGAAAGAAGGTATGAGATGAAACTTACGGATTTATTCAAATTCAAGCTGTTTGAGAGAAAAGACACTGCAGATCTGGCGGTGGTCAATGAGAACTTCCAGACGGCGGAGAGCGAGATTGACAAGCGGCTGCTCAAAACTGCGGTGCAGAACACGAACACAGTCACAGAAGCGGGATATGCACTGGATGCCAGACAGGCGAATCCGAATGTTAAGGGATCGCTGGCGGAACTGATTGCGGCGTTGAGCGAAATGTTGACAAGTCATAAAAGCTCTGGCGATCATGATAGCAGATATTATACAAAAACAGATATGAATACGATGCTTGCCAGAAAAGCTGATAGCGAGCACAACCATGACAAGGTGTATTATACAAAAGCATTTGTTGATGGTCTGCTTGCGTTGAAAGCAGACCTTACACATTATCACGATAACAGGTACTATACTGAAGCGGAGACGGATGCAAGAATGGCAAAGGCAGCTCGATATGTGGGCTTATATGAACAGGAGATTACGTTGGCAGCGGGCGGGGAATTTTACCAGGCAATTCCAAGTACGTATCAGAATGGGGGATATATTTATTTTATAAACTGCTCGGGTAACTCGTTGAATTTCACGGCCAACATGGAAGGATATAATATGGCTGTGAAGAATAGGGGCGCAAGTACGCTGGCAACTCGAGTGCAGGTGTATTTTTTTAGCATTGGCGTATAAATCAAGAAGAAAGGGAAAAAGTATATGAAGTTGAAAACCTCAAAAGACACTTACGAAATTGTAAGTGCAAACCATGAAAACGGAAAATTGAATATTGTATTTGAAAACCAGTCCTGCGAATCTTTGCAGGATATTTTTTCGGTCAAAAATGATCTGGCACGGCTGGAGATTTATGATCATGATGAGCGGACCAGCATTATCACTGAGTATGTGGTGCTTGAACGTGTGGTGCTTGAGGATAATCATGCGACGGTAGTTCTCGGAAGAGAAAGTGATGACTATTCGCAGCGCGTCACGGATCTGGCATCAAAACTTGCGGAGGCATCGGCAACCGCATCGGAGATGGCGGAAACAGTTACCGCGACAAATAAGACGGTTGATGGAAATACAACCGATATTCAGAAGCTTGCTGCCGACATGGATTATCTGGCTATGCAGATGGAGGTGACATTGGATGAGTAAACATTATGAAAAGGTAAAAGGGTATTATGACAAGAATCTTTGGAGCAAAACCCGTGTGTACAATGCGGTAGGAAAGTGGATCACAGCCGGGGAATATGAGGAGATCACAGGGGAGACATATGAGGAACCGGCGAAGAAAAGTGCCGAGGAAGATACAACTATGATGTAGGAGGAGAATCATGAAACAGACGGAGAATTATGGCTTTAACGTACCGGAGGAACATGAATTTTATGATGTTGCAGTGCAGAACGAGAACTGGGAGAAGTTAGATGCGGCTTTAACACAAATCGAGAGCCGGCTGCAGGAAATTGCAGAAGCAAAACAGTAACAGAACCATAGTCATAGCGCCGAACAATTGATCTTTGTGATCGAGCGTCCGGCGCTATTCAGTTGGCACAAACCTGCATAAGCAGTGTTTTATACTTATTATAAGGAAAGAGAGGATAAGGATATGGAAAAACTTTTTAATCACACAAGCATTTTTGTAGGAATCGTCGGCGGGATTATTGCCGGCTGGCTCGGCGGCTGGGATATGCTGCTTAAGACGATCGTGTTTCTGGCGGTGGCGGATTATGTGACCGGAGTTATCAAGGGTATTTATACCAAGACATTGAGTTCAGAGACGGGCTTCAAGGGGCTGCTGAAAAAGATTGTGATGTTCATCGTGATCGCAGTAGCATATTCGATCCAGAAACTGTTGAATGATGCGATCGCGCTGCGGGAGATTGTGATTATGTTTTACATCTGCAATGAAGCGCTTAGCCTGCTGGAGAACGCGGCAATGTTCATCCCGATCCCGGACAAGCTTAAGGATGTGCTGTTGCAGCTGAGAGATAAGGAGGTAGAGGACAATGGCAAATAGAAAAATTGGACAGGCAGGACTTGCCCTTATCAAGCAGTACGAGGGATGCAGACTGGCAGCATACCGGTGTGCCGCCGGTGTATGGACCATCGGGTACGGTCACACGGCGGGTGTACATAGTGGTATGACGATCACACAGGCGCGGGCGGACGCATATCTGCAGCAGGACATTGCAAAGTTTGAGGGATACGTCAACAATCCCGCATATGTTCCGATCACCGCAAATCTCAACCAGAATCAGTTTGATGCGCTGGTCAGCTTTGCCTTTAACTTGGGCGTCGGAAATCTCCGGAAGCTTTGCAAGGGCAGAACAGCGGCGCAGATCGCACAGGCAATGACACAGTATTGCAAAGCCAACGGCAAGGTGCTGGCAGGATTAAGGCGGCGCCGGGCGGCAGAGCAGGCATTGTTTAACAAGCCGGTAAGTTGCACCGGTACAACCGCGGCAATGACCACCTCAACAAATACGGAGGATTATAATATGAAGACGATCAAAAAGGGTAGCAAGGGCAATGCAGTAAAGGTATGGCAGATCATCATTGGCGCGGCGGCGGATGGCAACTTTGGTAGCGGCACGGAGCGCATGACTAAGACCTGGCAGGGCAACCACGGGCTGGCAGCGGATGGAATTGTCGGTAAGATGAGCTGGAAGGCGGGACTGGAAGCACTGTAAGAGTATGACCGGTGGGAGAAATCCCGCCGGTTTTTTGTGAAAAAATATATACAATCTATGTATTAGTGATATAATAATGACAATAGCAAAGTTAGGGGCGAAACAATGAAGATAAAATGCGGAAAATTATTTATCAAAGAAAATTGCATAAGTCCTATTGTGTATGATGATAGTGATTATTACAGATTTGTAAAAAATTATAGTGAACAAGGGTATTACCAAGTTATCTTATCGTCTACTATAATGATCGATTTACTTCAGAATTATTTTGTTGAAAGAAAATTCGAAATAGTAGGTATTGATTTTATGGAAGAAGATGAGGTGCTGAAAAATGAAATAGATATTTTGATAAGACAGATTGGAGAAAGTAGAGAAAAGTTTTGCTATCTTATTGAAAAACTCAAATTTTTGAATGAGGATTCTTCTATTGAAGTAAAAAAACTAGAACTAAAACACCTTGACAGACTTGGAAGTACGTTTTTGTATTTACAAGTTAACGGGTTATATGGCATAGATATTAAACACTATGATACTGAGGAAAATTATATAAAGGATATTGTTGAGAGGAATTTGCGGTGAAAAAATTTTTGAATGTTATTAGCATTGTATTAGTAACATTGCTTTCGATTTTTTTGGCGCAAACATTTAACATTGTTCGATATGTGGGATTTGTGCCAGAGGAAATAACTTTTGAAACTTGTATTACAATTTATATTACTATTTTAGAATATATTCGAGACATTCTTATTGATTCTATAAATGCATACATAAATAAAAATAAATCTGTAATTAGATGCGTGTTTTATAAAAAAGGAGAGGTAGAAGATATAAATTACAATCCCATGCTAAAAATCAATGGCGGAAATCACATAGAGCAGATTGATGTGGTTGTTTCCATAAAGGGGAAAAAGAAAAATTTTAAGGATTGTTTGATAGAGTCTAATTTCCCTGACTGGGTGGACATCCAAAAGGGCAATAAGGATTCGGCTTCTAAGGTTGTTGGACGAAAATGGATTCTTAATTGCAACAATCTTTTAAATAATAGCGATGAAAGAGTTAATTTTAGCAGAAAATACACGATTCAAATAGTAAAAACTATTTCTGAGGATGGATTGAAAGATGAAATTAAGTTCAAATGTAATAAGTCGACAAGCCCGTTTATTACATTTGAAAATAATATTTTAAACATTAAAAATAAACAGTAGAGGAGAGGCATATGCAGACAACAAGGTGGATAGATGCAGAAATGTCGTCACTGGATGCGGCAATTAGTAAAATGGAATCTGTGGTAATTGCTGATTCTGACGGAGAAAATACCACTCAATATTTAAATTGGGAGACAGGAAGGGTTTTTGAAAAAAATCAGACAATTGATATCAGAGAAAAACATATGGAATTCAATTGTGTGTCATTTTCGTATGATAAAATAATTCCTGGAGAACAGTTGGTGGAAGGAATACAACATAAATATAATGGGATTGTTATAGTTTATAGCGATGGAGCACATGTAAATTATATAATTGACAAGTTTACAAATGCAAAATTTATTTTAAGAAAACTTCTTTCATATGCTGGCAAAAAGGAAATAGCACCAAACGAATATGCGATAACAAGCGATTTATTTTTGTGGATGATAAAAAAAGTGTATGAGGACAATAATGACATTGAGCAGGAGGATGGTGCTTTATTATCCATTGATTCTGTTAGTGGGTTCAAGGGAGATTCGGAAGACATGAAGACGACAGTTATCGCAAAGGGCGAATCTCTGATGAATTTGATAAGCACACTTTCATTTGTACTTGAAAGTAAGAGAATTAACCAAATAAAAATCAGTTTGCAGTATAGTGAACATGAAAATATTGAAGCAGTGCTAAATACGAAGCCCTCTCTTGATATTAAAGATAAGAAATATCTGGGAGCATTTCTCTGGGATGGCAACAATGACATAATTCTTACAAGGGCTAAATTGTATTTACTTATGTATTTGGATATAATTCCTAGATTATTGCAAGCCTATTATACAGAAAAAGATAATGATTTATGGAATAATGAGGTGAAAAAATCATTTTTTAGGGAACTTGGAGAAGAATTAACAAGAAAAATTTCAGAGAGAATAGAAGAGGAATAATGATTTTCCTCCATCCCCACCCCCGGTGAATCAAGTTTTCTTGACTCCCCGGGGATTACTTTATATTCCTATCGGAACACCAATCATCGCCGTAGAATCCGGCTACGTAGAAGCGATCGGCTGGAACCAGTACGGCGGATGGCGCATCGGCATCCGCAGCTTTGACGGGAAGCGCTACTATTATTATGCGCATCTGCGCCAGAACTATCCGTACCGGGAACAGTTGAAGGAGGGCGATGTCGTGACGGCAGGGGATGTGATCGGCTATATGGGGCATACCGGGTACAGCACGAAGGAAAATGTCAACAACATAAACACGGTTCATCTGCATTTCGGGCTGCAGCTGATCTTTGACGAGTCGCAGAAAGAGGGAAACAACGAGATCTGGGTGGACTGTTATAATCTGACGCGCTTTTTGTATAAGAACCGTTCCGCGGTGCAGAAAGTGGGGGAAAGCAGGGAGTGGAAGAGGACGCTGCAGATGACGGATCCGGCGGTTGTAAAATATCAGAAAACCGTAAAAAAACAGTGAAAAAATATTGACAATAGAAGCGGGAGGGTGGAAAATTTTGATATACGGATAGGGAGGAGGAGTGTCTGTGATAGAACGTCGATGGATTCAAAAAGGGTACCGGATTTTTTTTGCTATTGCACTTCTTATCTGTGTGGGAGGCATTCCGGCATATGCAGAAGAACTGGTACCGGACGCTGGGGAAATCACCGGCAGGGTATTATTTATCAGTTCCTATTCCTATGCATGGGAGACGGTTCCGGAACAGATTCGCGGTATAAAAGAAGCATTGGGCGCTGGTGTACAGCTGGATTATCAGTTTATGGATACCAAAAATGTCGAGACGGCGGAGAGTGAACAGCTATTTTACCAGACGCTAACATACTATCTGAAGATGGTTCCGGCGTATGATGTTGTGATTGTAGGAGATGATGCGGCGTTTCAGTTTGCAATGACGTATCGGGATGAGCTGTTTGCGCAGACGCCGGTTGTTTTTGAGGGAGTCAATGACGGGGAACTGGCGAAGAAGGCGGCAGCAGACCCGCTTGTGACGGGCGTGGTTGAGACGCTCTCTTATGAGAATACGATCACGCTGGCAAAGAAGCTGTATCCGGATGCAAGACAGGTGGTAGGAATACTGGATGATACGGTGACCGGAGAGGGCGAACGCAAGGAATTCCAGTATTACGATACTGTTTTTCCAGAGTTGGACTTTGTAGAGATCGACGCTTCAAAGCTCTCCCAGGAAGAATTAAAAAGACAGGTTGCTGCGCTGGGGGAGGAGAGCATTCTGGTCTATATTATGTGCAGCAGGGATGGCGACGGGAATGTGTACGCGGCGGCGGAAGCGATCCAGATGCTGGGTGATGTGGCGCAGATTCCGATGTTTTCAATTGTCTCGCACGGTATGGGAAAAGGATTTTTAGGCGGCGAGATTGTCTCGCAGGAACAGATGGGAAAAAGGGCAGGAGAAATGGCGGTGCAGATACTGGAGGGCACGGATTGTGCAGGGATCTCCATTGTGATGGAGCCGCCGAAGGTATATTGCTTTGATGAAAATGTGATGCGCAGGTTTGGAATCAGTGCATCAAAGCTTCCCGGGGATGCAGTCATCATCAATCACAGGGAGACCTTCTGGGAAAAGAACCGGGATACGATCAGGGCAACACTGGTGATTGCTGCCGTGGCGTTGGCAATGGTGGCATGGCTGGCGGTGGACAATATGCGCCGACGCAAAATGAACGAAGTGATTACCAGGGCAAACGAAAAACTGTCTTACAGTGCACATTATGATGTACTGACACACCTTAAGAACCGTAGTGTCTTTATGGAAGATATCAGGCAGCGGATTGTCTCCGGGGAAGAATTTACGGTTTTTATGTATGATCTGGATAATTTTAAGCGGGTGAACGACACCTACGGACACAATACAGGGGACGAGGTGCTGCGCGAAGTGGCACTTCGGTCGCTGGCGGTGGAGGATGGCCATTTCACACCGTACCGCCTGGCAGGAGATGAGTTTGTAGCACTGATCGACTGCGGCGATTACAGGGTCATAGAGCGATATGCATCTGGTTTGATGGAACGTCTGCAAAAGCCGTGCAGAATGGGAGAGGCGGACGAGACACTGGGAGTCAGTCTCGGAATCGCGGTGTGGCCGGAACACGGAGCGGATGCAACGGAACTTCTGGCAGCGGCGGATGCGGCAATGTATACAGTGAAGAAAAACGGAAAAAATGGATTTGCATTTTATAAGGAGCCATGCGCACCGTAGGAAACGGTGCACATGGCTCCTTTTTAAGAGTAGAAAAACGACTTATTTTTTCATGCTGGCGCGTTTTCTTAAGGTTGGATCAAGAATACGCTTGCGGATACGAAGACTCTCCGGTGTAACCTCCAGGAGTTCGTCGACATCGATGAAATCGAGTGCCTGCTCCAGACTTAAAATTTTAGGCGGAACCAGAGTCAGTGCCTCGTCCGCAGAAGAGGAACGCGTGTTGGTCAGGTGTTTTTTCTTGCAGACATTCAATTCGATATCCTCGGCTCTGGAAGAAGAACCGATGACCATGCCGGCGTATACTTTTTCGCCAGGTCCGATAAAGAGCGTACCGCGGTCCTGTGCGGAGAACAGACCGTAGGTTACGGACTCACCGGTCTCAAATGCGATCAGGGAACCGAGCTTGCGGTAAGCGATCTCGCCCTTGTACGGTGCATAGCCGTTGAAAATGGTGTTGATGATACCGTTACCCTTGGTATCCGTCATAAATTCACCACGGTAACCGATCAGGCCGCGGGACGGGATGTTGAACTCCAGACGTGTGTAACCGCCGGTAATCGGTTTCATGTTCAGCATTTCGCCCTTGCGCTGGCTTAACTTTTCGATGACGGCACCGGTAAATTCATCCGGTACATCGACATAAGCAAGCTCCATCGGCTCTAACTTCTTGCCGTTCTCATCCGTGTGGTAGAGAACTTCAGCTTTGCTGACGGCAAACTCATAACCCTCGCGGCGCATGTTCTCAATCAGTACGGACAGATGAAGCTCACCGCGGCCGGATACTTTGTAGGAATCTGGGCTGTCCGTTTCCTCGACACGCAGAGAAACATCGGTGTTTAATTCGCGGAACAGACGGTCTCTTAAATGACGGGAGGTAACGAATTTACCCTCCTGTCCGGCGAGCGGGCTGTCATTTACGATGAAATTCATGGACAGTGTCGGCTCGGAAATTTTCTGGAACGGAATGGCAACCGGATTCTCAGGTGCGCAGATGGTATCACCGATATGGATATCTGCAATACCGGAAATAGCTACGATGGAACCGATCTTTGCCTCTGTGACATCCACCTTGTTCAGACCGTCAAACTCGTAAAGCTTGCTGATGCGGACGCGTTTCTGCTTGTCAGGCTCGTGGTGGTTGACAACAACCGCCTCCTGATTGACTTTTAAGCAGCCGTTGTCGACCTTTCCGATACCGATACGTCCGACATATTCGTTGTAATCGATGGTGCTGATCAATACCTGGGTGTTGGCGTCCGGATCGCCCTCCGGTGCAGGGATATAGTCAAGGATCGTGTCGAACAGCGGAGTCATATCCTTTTTGTTGTTCACCAGATCGTCAAGCTCGCGGACTGCGTAGCCGTCTCTTGCAGAAGCAAAAAGGAACGGGCAGTCAAGCTGCTCCTCGGAAGCGTCCAGATCCATGAAAAGCTCAAGCACTTCGTCCACAACCTCGTTCGGACGTGCCTCCGGACGGTCGACTTTGTTGAGACACACGATAACCGGAAGAGAAAGCTCGAGCGCTTTCATCAGAACGAACTTGGTCTGCGGCATAACGCCCTCGAAAGCGTCAACGACCAGCACAACGCCGTTTACCATCTTAAGGACACGCTCAACCTCGCCGCCGAAATCAGCGTGGCCAGGGGTGTCGATGACGTTGATCTTAGTTCCTTTATAAGTAATCGCTGTATTTTTGGAAAGAATCGTGATACCACGCTCTCTCTCAATATCATTAGAGTCCATGACACGCTCCTGAACCTCCTGGTTCTCACGGAACACGCCGCTCTGTTTTAACAATTCATCGACCAGAGTGGTCTTGCCGTGATCGACATGGGCGATAATTGCAATGTTACGGACATCTTCACGTTTCATTTTCATATACAAAATCTCTCTTTCCTGTGTGAAACCTAGTCTAAAAAAGTAACCAATCTATTTTATCATATTTTCAGAGATGCGCAAGTGGTACATGCGACAAAATCCGCCATTTCATTCCCTTTGTTATCGACATGTTGCATGAAAATTCTGGCACCGGACGTGATAAAAATAATGTGTCAGGCAGATCATACCAGCAGAACGGAACGAAAAAGAAGAACAACGCAAAAAAGAGTATGGTCGTAAGAAGGGAGAAAGATTCATGGCAGATAAAATTTTTGAAAACAACCAGGTGTCAATTATGGGAGAGATTGTATCCGATTTCCGGTTCAGTCACGAAGTGTACGGAGAGGGATTTTATATGGTGGATGTGGCAGTGAACCGCCTGAGCAATTATCTGGACTACATTCCATTGATGATATCCGAGCGGCTGATTGACGTAAATGCTGATTACATAGGACAGATCATTTATGTGACCGGGCAGTTCCGGTCGTTTAACCGGCATGAGGAGAAAAAGAACCGTCTTGTCTTATCGGTGTTTGTGCGGGAACTGGAGTTTCTGGAGGAACTGCAGGAGGATATGAAGAGCAACCAGATTTTTCTGGACGGATATATCTGCAAGGAACCGATTTACCGGAAGACGCCGCTGGGACGGGAGATTGCGGATCTTCTGATCGCCGTCAACCGTTCCTACGGAAAATCAGACTATATTCCATGCATCTGCTGGGGTAGAAACGCCCGGTTTGCTTCCGGCTTTGAGGTGGGAGGACATGTGCAGGTATGGGGCAGAATCCAGAGCCGGGAATACGTCAAAAAGATCTCGGAGCTTGAGACGGAAAAACGGGTGGCTTACGAGGTGTCCGTCAGCAAGGTGGATTTTTTAGAGGAATAATCGAAAGTTCCGTTATTGACAACCGTTGTTGATAGTGCTATGTTAATTTTAACTATATGATACATATTTTGATAGAGGTTGCGTGCTTTAAGAGTAGTTTTCCGGATGTGACAGGCACAGGGGAAGGAAAGCAAAAGGAAAGCATGCCGAAAGAGCAAGGCACCTGCTGCCCTGGTTCTTGGGCATAAAGCTAAGAACTTTATGACTGTCATCTTTGCAGATGGGGCGCTATCGGTTCTGTATAATGGCATGCAGATATGCGGCAGAAGAATCAGACCGGCTCACCGAGCCGGCTTTTTTTTACTTTTTGTTCTGACTCTGATCTGACAGGGGCAAAATTGTACCATGGGCATATATTAACATAGGAGAAACGGAGGATTGACATGGCGATATTCAAGGGCGCTGGTGTAGCGATTGTTACACCCATGAAGGAAAATGAAGAGGTAAATTACGACAAGCTGGAGGAACTGGTCGAATGGCAGATTGAGCAGGGAACGGATGCGATTGTGATTGTGGGAACGACCGGAGAGAGTTCGACGCTCACTACGGAGGAGCATTCCGACGTGATCCGGGCGGCAGTGCGTTTCGCAAAGCATCGCGTTCCGGTCATTGCCGGCACCGGTTCCAACTGCACCAGAGAGGCGATTCACCTTTCCGAAGAGGCGGAAAAGGCAGGAGCAGACGGACTTTTGGCTGTGACCCCGTACTACAACAAAGCGACACAGGGCGGATTGATCCGTTACTATACAGAGATTGCCGAGGCGGTAAAGCTTCCGATTATCATGTACAACGTTCCTGGACGTACCGGCTGCAATATTATGCCGGAGACCGCAGCCACACTCTTTAAGAACGTGGAGAACATTGTGGGTATCAAGGAGGCGACCGGCAGTCTGGCTCAGGCATCCAAGCTGATGTACTTAACGGACGGCAAGATTGATTTGTATTCCGGCGAGGACGGCATCGTGGTGCCTCTGATGGCAATCGGTGCGATCGGTGTGATTTCCGTGTGGGCGAATGTGGCGCCGGCGGATGTGCACGATATGTGCGCGGCTTTCTCCGCGGGGGATCTTTTGCGCGCGAGAGAACTGCAGTTAAAGGCACAGCCGCTTGTGGATGCGCTGTTTTCCGAGGTAAACCCGATTCCGGTGAAGAAAGCATTGAATCTGATGGGACTGGAAGTGGGACCGCTTCGTTCCCCGCTCACGGAGATGACACCGGAGAATGCCGCGAAGCTTGCAGAAGCGATGAAAAATTACGGAATAAAGTTAGCATAAAAGAACAGATGACTCCGGCGGAAGGGAGCCGTAAGGCCATCCGCCGGAGTATGTGTCTGCACCGCCGGCTGCATGCGGCACGCGGAGCGGGCAGTACAGAGAAGAGAGGATAACGTACGATGATTAAGGCAATCATGAATGGATGCAATGGTAAAATGGGACAGGTCATCTCCGCAATCTGCAAGGAGGATCCGCAGATTGAGATCGTGGCGGGAGTGGATCTCTATGACGGGATCAAAAATGACTATCCGGTATTCCCGAATATTTCCGTCTGCGATGTGAAGGCGGATGTCATCATCGATTTTTCCAATGCGAAGGCCGTGGACGATCTTCTGGTCTATAGTGTGGATAAAAAGATTCCAGTGGTTCTGTGCACGACGGGATTGTCGGAGGAACAGATGGAGCAGGTAAAGGCGGCATCGGGGCAGGTAGCAGTATTAAAGTCCGCGAATATGTCGCTGGGAATCAATCTGCTGATGCAGCTTTTAGCGCAGGCGGCAACGATTCTTGCGCCGGCAGGATTTGACATGGAGATCGTGGAGAAGCATCACAACCAGAAGCTGGATGCACCGAGCGGCACAGCGCTGGCGCTGGCGGACTCCATGAATGATGCGCTGGGACATGTCTATGAGTACAAATATGACAGAAGCAGCGAGCGCAAAAAGAGAGATACGCACGAGATCGGAATCTCGGCAGTGCGCGGAGGCAGCATCGTCGGGGAGCATGAGGTCATCTTCGCGGGACTCGACGAGGTCATTGAGTTCAAGCATACCGCATATTCCCGCAGCGTCTTTGGAAAAGGGGCTGTGGAGGCGGCAAAGTTCCTCGCCGGGAAAGAGGCAGGATTTTATGATATGCAGGATGTGATCCGGGCAACGATGGAACAGGCAGACTGATTGGACAGGCAGACGGATAAGGCAGATTGAAAGCAGATACAGATGGATCGAATGGGAACAGGAGCGTGGAAACGTTTTCTGTTCCCATTTTTATACAGGGCAGAAAACGAACAAAATCTGGTCAGCAGTGCGCGGATATGTTACTATTTGAGAGGTATCTTCGATTTTGATATTCTGAGGGGGAACATATGGAAAAATATATGGAAACAGATCTGCGGTATTTAAAAAGTCTGGCAAATCAGTATCCGACCGTGGCTGCGGCAGCGACGGAGATCATTAACCTGCAGGCGATTTTAAGCCTGCCAAAGGGAACAGAACATTTCATTACAGATATTCACGGCGAGTACGATCAGTTCCAGCACGTGATCCGGAACGGTTCCGGAGCGATTAAGCGCAAGATCGAGGAAGAATTCGGGAATGCGATCAGTGCGGGAGAGAAGAAAGCGATTGCGACCCTGATCTATTATCCGGAGCAGAAGCTAGAGCAGGTGTTAAAGACAGAAGAAAATATGGAGGACTGGTATAAGGTCTCCCTGTACCGGCTGATCCGCATCTGCAAGAGCGCTTCGTCAAAATATACCAGATCCAAGGTGCGAAAAGCGCTGCCGAAAGATTTTGCGTATGTGATCGAGGAACTGCTGACCGGAAGACCGGATGTCTCCGATCAGGAAGCTTATTATAATGAGATCATCCGGTCTGTGATCCGCACAGGCAGGGCGCCGGAGCTTGTGATTGCGTTCTGCAATCTGATCCGCAGGCTTGTGGTGGATCATCTACATGTGGTGGGAGATATTTTCGACAGGGGACCGTACCCGAATCTGATTATGGATACCTTGATGCAGCATCATTCCGTGGATATTCAGTGGGGGAACCACGATATATACTGGATGGGAGCGGCGGCGGGAAGCAGACCCTGCATCTGCAACGCGATCCGTATCTCTGCCAAGTACGGCAATCTGAACCTTTTAGAGGACGGATACGGCATCAATCTGGTGCCGCTCGCCAGACTTGCCATGAGCAGATACGACAAGGATCCCTGCACCTGCTTTAAGCTGGATTACCGGGAGGATGAGTACGATGTGCGTGACGCCATGCTGGATGAGAAAATGCACAAGGCGATTACGGTGATCCAGTTCAAGCTGGAGGGACAGATGATCATGCGTCACTCGGAGTTCGGGATGGATGAGCGGCTTTTGCTGGACAAGATCAATATCGAAAAAGGAACGGTGTGTGTGGAGGGGAAGGAATACCCGATGAAGGATCTGAACTTCCCGACGATCGACTGGAAGCATCCGTATGAACTGTCATCGGAGGAGGAGGACGTCATGGAGCGGATCACGCAGGCGTTCTTGAACTGTGAAAAATTACAGCGTCACGTCCGTTTTCTGTTCACACAGGGCAGCCTGTACAAGGTCTACAACGGGAACCTGCTCTACCACGGCTGTGTGCCGATGAACGAGGACGGAACCTTTACCAGAGTAAATGTGTACGGAAAAGAATATTCCGGCAAGGCGCTCTACGATGTGCTGGAGAATTACGCGAGAAAAGGGTACTACGCGATTGATCCCGGGGAGAAGAAAAAGGGGCTGGATATCTTGTGGTTTATCTGGGAAAACCAGAATTCCCCGGTGTTCGGAAAAGCAAAAATGACGACGTTTGAGCGCTATTTTATCGCGGACAAGGCGACGCACCAGGAGCCGAAGAACCCGTACTACCGCCTGCTGGAGGAGGAAGAGGTGGTCAACCGCATCCTCTCGGAATTCGGGCTTGAGGGCGCGGAGGCACATATCATCAACGGCCATATTCCGGTGGAGGCGAAGCGGGGAGAGTCCCCGGTAAAATGCGGCGGGAAGCTGCTCATTATTGACGGCGGATTCTCCAAGGCCTACCAGCCGAAGACGGGGATTGCGGGATATACGCTGATCTATAATTCCTACGGTCTGGTGCTTGCGGCGCATGAACCGTTTGAGTCGGTCGAAAAGGCGGTGCAGGACGGAAGCGATATCGCGTCGCATACGATTCTGGTGCAGCATGTCGTGCGACGCAAGCTGGTGGCGGATACGGACATTGGAAGGGAGCTGCGCGCTTCGATCCGTGATCTGGAGGCGCTGCTGCAGGCATACCGGGACGGCATCCTGGTGGAGAAGATTTAAATAGAAAGATAGAAGGAAGCAGGAAAAGAATATGTATATCGGAAATCATCTCTCGGCGTCAAAGGGCTATGCGGCGATGGGGCGGATGGCAGTGAAGCTGGGAGCAAATACATTTGCATTTTTTACAAGAAATCCGAGAGGCGGTGCGGCAAAAGCGATTGATCCGGCGGATGTGGAAAAGCTGCTGGAACTGATGCGGGAGCAGCAATTTGGAAAACTGGTGGCGCATGCACCTTACACGATGAATCTGTGCGCGGCGAAGGAGGATATCCGCAAGTTTTCTAAGGAGATGATCGCGGACGATCTGCGCCGGATGGAGTACACGCCGGGGAATTACTACAATTTTCACCCGGGTTCCCATGTCGGACAGGGGGCGGATGCCGGAATCGAATGGATTGCGGAGGCACTTAACGAGGTGCTCACGCCGGAGCAGACGACGACGGTTCTCCTTGAGACGATGGCGGGAAAAGGCAGTGAGGTGGGCAGAAGCTTTGAGGAACTGCGCGCGATTATTGACCGTGTAGAGCTGTCCGATAAGCTTGGCATCTGTCTGGATACCTGTCATGTCTGGGATGCTGGATATGATATTGCGGGAGATCTGGATGGTGTCCTGGAGGAATTTGACCATGTGATCGGTCTGAACCGCCTGTGCGCGGTACATTTTAACGACAGCATGAACGACCGCGGTTCGCACAAGGACCGCCATGCCTGCATCGGCGAGGGAAAGATCGGGCTGGATGCGATGCGGCGTGTGGCGACGCATCCGCTGCTTTCGGACAAGCCGTTTATTCTGGAGACTCCGAATGACGATGAGGGATACCGCAGAGAGATTGCACTTTTCCGGGAGTGGAGGGAGTAGATAAGAATCCGGAGAAATACATTGCTTTTTAGAAGTGTGTGTGTTATACTTCAAATCACATGAATGCGAAAGCTTTTTCATGCAAATATTTGCCCACCAAGAGATTGGTTAAGCCCATACGGACAGGCGGGGCAGCTGCCGATGGTGGAGAGATCCACGTTATTGATTGAGTTAGAAGCTCAAATTTTATAAGTTGATGACGACTGCAGGCGAAGGACTGCAGGACCCTGAATCGTATGCGATAGAGATATCACTTGTGAAACGGTCAATAAGAGTAGTAATAGCAAATATTTGCTGGCGAAGATGCCAACGTAGACTCTGATAATAGTTTTTGCAGCATGTAGGACAGATTACATAAAGTATGACTATGAGAATGTGACAAGGCAGGTGATGTGTGCGCAGCATACAGGCATCTGTCTTTTTTTGTGTAATAGGAAACTTCGTCCCTATTACATAAAAACGTTCCGCGGGGATGCGTACCTCGCGGTGAGGTACATAATGCTTTGCATACCGCATCAGGGAGCATCAAAACAGAATGTGAGGAGAATCATGGAAGCAGGATCCCAGAAGCGCGCTCCGGTCTACGAAGCGCTGGAACAATTAAAAAAGAGAAGAGTCGTTCCTTTCGATGTGCCGGGGCACAAGAGAGGGCGTGGCAACCCGGAGCTCGTGGAACTTCTGGGGGAGAAATGTGTGAGTCTGGATGTGAATTCCATGAAGCCGCTTGACAACCTGTGCCATCCGGTGTCGGTCATCAAAGAGGCGGAGGAACTGGCGGCGGAGGCTTTCCGGGCAGATCACGCGTTTTTTATGGTGGGAGGAACAACGTCCTCCGTGCAGAGCATGGTGTTGTCGGTCTGTCGTGCCGGGGATAAGATCATCCTGCCGCGCAATGTACATAAGAGTGTGATCAATGCGCTGGTACTCTGCGGCGCTATTCCGGTCTATGTGAATCCGGAGGTGGACAAAAAGCTTGGCATTTCACTCGGTATGGAGATCTCGGAGGTGGAGCGGGCGATTCTGGAGAATCCGGGCGCGGTGGCGGTTCTTGTGAACAATCCGACTTATTACGGAATCTGTTCCGATCTGCGCTCCATCGTGAAGCTGGCACATGAACACGAGATGCTTGTGCTTGTGGATGAAGCGCACGGCACCCATCTGTATTTCGGGGAGGATCTTCCGGTCTGCGCGATGGATGCCGGTGCGGATATGGCGTCCGTCTCCATGCACAAATCCGGAGGAAGCTTAACACAGAGTTCCCTGCTTTTAACCGGCAAAAATGTCAACTGGGAGTATGTCAGCCAGATTATCAACCTCACACAGACGACAAGCGCGTCTTATCTTCTGATGTCAAGTCTCGACATTTCGCGGAGAAATCTGGCGCTGCGCGGAAGGGAATCGTTCCGCAAAGTGGCGGAGATGGCGGAATACGCCAGGGCGGAGATCAACGACATCGGCGGATATTATGCTTACGGCAAGGATATGGTAAACGGCGGAAGCGTCTATGACTTTGATGTGACGAAGCTCTCAGTCTATACGCGGGGAATCGGTCTGGCAGGAATCGAGGTCTATGATCTGCTGCGGGATGAGTACGATATCCAGATTGAGCTGGGGGACATTGCCAACATCTTAGCCTACATTTCAATCGGCGACCGCATCCAGGATATCGAGCGGCTGGTGGGAGCGTTGGCAGACGTCAAACGCTTGTATTCCAAGGATCCTGCACAGATGTTAAATACAGAATATATAAATCCGACCGTTCTTGTTTCACCGCAGGCGGCTTTTTACGCAGAGAAAAAATGCATGCCGATCCGGGAGACGGCAGGAAAGATCTGCGGAGAGTTTGTGATGTGCTATCCGCCGGGAATTCCGATTCTCGCGCCGGGTGAGATGATTACGCCGGAGATCATCGAATATATCATCTATGCCAAGGAGAAGGGCTGCTCCATGCAGGGAACGGAAGATCCGGCGGTGGAGCACTTAAATGTCTTAGTGGATGACCGGCAGGTGTGGAAATAAGACCGCCGGAAGAATAGCTCTTAAGGAAGAGCATACGGTCAGGAAGAACCGGCATAAGGAAGCAGCAGACCGTGGAATACGGTCTGGGGAAGGTGGAAGAGAGCGTGGAGTTATGGTTTTCGGATAATCAGACCGATCATGTGAAGGTGTCGGTCAAAGTGGAGAAGCAGCTGTTCGGGGAGCAGACGGATTTTCAAAGGATTGACGTGTTTGAATCCAGGGAATTCGGCAGATTTTTAAGCTCCGACGGCAGCATCGTCTTCTCAGAAAAGGATGAGTTCATCTACGATGAGATGATTGTGCATGTGCCGATGGCGGTGCATCCGCATGTGAAAAAAGTGCTGGTCATCGGTGGTGGAGACGGCGGTGTGGCGAGAGAACTTTCCTACTATGAGGAGATCGAGCAGATCGATGTCGTGGAATCCGACCGGACATTCGTGGATGTGTGCAGGAAGTTTTTCCCGGACAACGCCTGCGGGCTGGAAGATCCTCGCGTCAATATCTATTACGAGGATGGACTGCGCTTTCTGCGCACAAAGCATGATGCCTACGATCTGATCATCAATGATGCGATCGATCCGCTCGGGCATACAGCGGGATTGTTTACCAAGGAATTTTACGGGAACTGTTACCGCGCTTTGAAGGAAGACGGCATTATGGTCTACCAGCACGGAAGTCCTTTTTATGACGAGGATGAGGAATCCTGCCGCGTGATGCACCGCAAGGCGAGTCACAGCTTTCCGATCAGCCGTGTGTATCAGGCGCACATTCCGACCTGTTCCTCCGGGTACTGGCTGTTCGGATTTGCGTCAAAAAAATATCACCCGCTGACGGATCTGAATGTGGAGCGCTGGAAAGCGCGCGGGATCAAGACCTGGTATTATACGACCAACCTTCACAAGGGAGCGTTTATGCTGCCAAAATATGTCGAGGATATGCTTGAGGAAGAAGAAGGCAGAAAGTAGATGGCAGATGCGGGACAGAACGGACTCTGACGGGACAGTCAGCGGAGCGTTCTGTCATCCGTTGGCAGAATGATATAAATAATATAAAAATAGAAAATACAGCCGCAGGACGGCAGAATGAGAGGATAAGTAGATGGGAAGATTATTGATTATCGGATGTGGCGGAGTAGCAGGAGTGGCAATTCACAAATGCTGCCAGAACAGCAGGACTTTTTCGGAGATCTGCATTGCAAGCCGCACAAAAGAAAAATGTGACGCGTTAAAGGAAAAGCTGCAGGGAACGACGGATACAGTGATCACGACAGCGAAGGTAGATGCGGATAATGTGGACGAACTGATCGCACTGATCCGTGATTACAAGCCGGATGCCGTGTTAAATGTGGCGCTGCCGTACCAGGATCTGACGATTATGGATGCCTGCCTGGCATGCAAGGTGGACTACATCGATACCGCGAACTACGAACCGGAAGATACCGACGACCCGGCGTGGCGTGCAATTTATGAGAAGCGCTGCAAGGAGGCGGGCTTTACCGCGTACTTCGATTATTCCTGGCAGTGGGCATATCAGAAACGCTTTACAGATGCCGGCATCACGGCGCTTCTTGGCAGCGGCTTTGACCCGGGCGTGACGAGCGTGTTTACCGCCTATGCGCTGAAGCATTATTTCGATGAGATCGAGTACATCGATATCTTAGACTGCAACGGTGGAGACCACGGTTATCCGTTCGCCACCAATTTCAACCCGGAGATCAACCTCCGCGAGGTATCCGCAAACGGCTCCTACTGGGAGGACGGACACTGGGTAGAGACAAAACCGATGGAAATTAAAAGAGAATATAATTTCCCACAGGTTGGCGAGAAAGACATGTATCTGCTTCATCATGAGGAGATCGAGTCTCTGGCAAAGAATGTGCCGGGAGTCAAGCGCATCCGTTTCTTCATGACCTTCGGTCAGAGCTATCTGACTCATATGCAGTGTCTGGAGGATGTCGGAATGCTCTCCACTTCCCCGATCCAGTATGAGGGAAGAGAGATCGTGCCGATCCAGTTCTTAAAGGCATTGCTTCCGGACCCGGCGTCACTGGGTCCTAGAACCGTTGGCAAGACGAACATCGGTTGTATTTTTACCGGCAAGAAGGATGGCAAGGAAAAGACGATCTATATCTACAACGTCTGCGATCACCAGGAGTGCTACAGGGAGGTTGGCTCACAGGCGATCTCCTACACGACAGGAGTTCCGGCAATGATCGGTGCAGCACTTGTTGTAGATAAGGTGTGGGATAAGGACGGCGTCTTCAATATCGAGGAGTTTGATCCGGATCCGTTTATGGATATGCTCAATCAGTACGGACTGCCGTGGGTTGTCGATGAGAACCCGGAGACGGTGGCGTAGCCGTTCGTAAAAAGAGCCGGACAGGGAGAGACGAGAGCAATGAAGTGGAATGAACTTCCGACACCATGCTATGTGGTGGATCAGAAAAAATTAAAAGAGAATTTAATAATATTGCATAATCTGGAGCAGGACACGGGATGCCATGTCCTGCTGGCGCAGAAAGCGTTTTCCACATATGCGCTCTATCCGTTGATTGGACAATACATCAGCGGTACCACAGCGAGCGGACTCTACGAGGCGCGTCTCGGCGCAGAGGAGATGGGGCGTGAGAACCATGTGTTTGCTCCGGCGTACAAGGACAGCGATATGGAGGAACTGGTCACGCTCTGCGACCATGTGATTTTTAATTCCTTTGCGCAGTATGTCAGGCACAGGAAGAAGGTGGCAGCGCGGAATGCTGTCAGTGATACAAGTCACCGTGTCAGCATCGGACTTCGGATCAATCCGGAGTATTCCACGCAGGAGGGACATGCGATCTATGATCCCTGCGCGCCCGGTTCCAGACTCGGCATGACAAGAGAGGCGTTTGAGAAAGGACTTGCCGGACTTGGCATGAGACGGCAGGAGGATGGAAGCTATGAACTGCCGGAGGATGTGGAGGGACTCCATTTTCACACGCTCTGCGAGCAGGACGCGGATGATCTGGAATGCACGTTTTATGCGTTTGAGGAGCAGTTTGCTTCTTATTTGAAACAGGTTCGGTGGCTGAATCTGGGCGGAGGACATCATATCACCAGACCGGGTTACCAGATAGAGCGTTTAAAGAAGCTTATCGGCTATATCAGGGAGACCTACGGACTTGCCGTGTATCTGGAGCCCGGCGAGGCGGTTGCCTTAAATGCGGGATATCTGGTAACGGAAGTGTGCGATATTGTACACAACGGGATGGATATTTTGATTCTGGATGCGTCTGCGGCGTGTCATATGCCGGACGTTCTTGAGATGCCGTATCGTCCACCGCTTCGGGACGGATTTGCGGCGGGGGAGCAGAAATACACCTATCGGCTGTCCTCGCTCACCTGTCTGGCGGGGGACGTCATCGGGGACTACAGTTTCACACACGAGATTCAGATCGGCGACCGTCTGGTGTTTGAGGACATGGCAATCTACTCGATGGTGAAGAATAATACCTTTAATGGAATTCCGCTTCCGTCGATCGCAATGCTCCGGGAAGACGGGGAGGTTGAGATGTTAAAGCAGTTCGGCTATGAAGATTTCAAAGGGCGGTTGTCATAACCGGTTTTGAAAGACATCCGGGACAAGGGAAGATGACTTGGATGAGGGTAGAGGAAATGGAGAAAAAGATGCAAAAGTGTGCAGAAGATCCAAAAGAGAGAATGACAACGCCGCAGGCGGACGGATTTTTTATGCCGGGGGAGTACGAACCGCATGACGGCTGCATTCTGATCTGGCCGTCGCGCCCGGGTTCCTGGATTTACGGCGCACGCGATGCGCGGATTGCATTCCGGGATGTGATTGCAGCGATTGCGCAGAGTGAAAACGTATATGTGGCAGCCGGGCGGGATGCCATTGACTCCGCGCGAGAGATGCTGACCGGTGGGGACGCGCCGTGGAAAAAGCGGGTGACGGTCTTTGAACTGGAGACAGACGATGCCTGGGCAAGAGATGTGGCGCCGACCTTTGTGAAAGACGGCGCCGGCAGGGTGCGGGCAGTGAACTGGTTATTTAACGCCTGGGGAGGATCGGTGGACGGACTGTATGCATCCTGGGCGTTGGACGATGCGTTTGCAAAGGCGTTTGCCGCAAAGTACGGCTATGCGTGTTACGATGCCGCGCCGTTTGTACTGGAGGGCGGATCGATTCACAGCGACGGTGAGGGGACGCTTCTGGTGACGGAGGCGTGCCTTTTGAGTGCGGGGCGCAATCCGGGGCTTACGCGCGAGGAGATCGAGGAGAAGCTTGGAACGTATCTTGGCATAAAAAAAGTGCTGTGGCTGCCGCGTGGAATCTATCAGGATGAGACGAACGAGCATGTGGATAACGTCTGCGCGTTCCTGCGCCCGGGCGAGGTGGTGCTTGCATGGACGGACGATGAAACAGATCCCCAGTATCCGCTATCACAGCAGACGCTTGTGTACCTGGAGGGCGAGACGGATGCGCGCGGAAGAAAGCTTGTCATTCACAAGCTTCCGATTCCCGATCATCCGGTCTGCATTACAGAGGAGGAACTGGCAGGTTATTCGTTTGCCGAAGGGGAGGATGAGCGGGAGGCGGGAGAGCGTCTTGCGGCATCCTACGTGAACTTTTATTTTTCCAACGAGGCAGTCATCCTTCCGGCGTTTGGCGGGGAGAATGAGGAGAGCGACAGGCGCGCGGCCGCACTGCTTGCGCAGTGGAATCCGGGGCGGAAGATTATTTCGGTGCAGGCGCGTGCAATTTTAGTCGGCGGCGGGAATATCCACTGTATTACACAGCAGATCCCGGCGGCAAAAAAGTGAGCGTGTTAAAAGAGGAACTGCGGTAAAAGTGGGGCAGCTGCAAAAATGCAGCAACAAAAACGCAGCAGTGACAAAGAGGACAGAGACAAAATGAGGAAAAAAGCATGAACAAAGTGAAAGTGGCGGCAATTCAGATGCGCTGTGCGGCATCTTTGGAGGAGAATTTAAAAAAGGCGGAAGCCATGGTGCGAAAGGCGGCGGCAGAGGGAGCAAATGTGATCCTTCTGCCGGAACTTTTTGAGAGGGAATATTTTTGCCAGCAGCGCCGGTATGACTTCTATCATTATGCAAAGCCTGTGATGGAGAACGATGCGGTGCGCATGGGCATGCGGCTTGCCGCGGAGCTTGGCGTGGTGCTCCCGATCAGCTTTTATGAGCGGGATGTGAACAACCTGTACAATTCCATCGCCTGTATCGACGCGGACGGAACGGTGCTCGGCGTTTATCGCAAGACGCATATCCCGGATGATCACTACTATCAGGAAAAGTTCTATTTTACGCCGGGGGATACCGGATTTCAGGTATTTTCTACGCGCTACGGCAGAATCGGCGTGGGAATCTGCTGGGATCAGTGGTTTCCGGAGAGCGCGCGCTGTATGGCGCTTGCAGGGGCGGAGCTGCTTTTTTATCCGACGGCGATCGGATCGGAACCGATCTTAGAGTGCGACAGTATGCCGCACTGGAGACGCTGTATGCAGGGACATGCGGCAGCCAATCTGATGCCCGTTGTTGCGGCAAACCGGATCGGGGAGGAGACGGTAGAACCCTGTGAGGAAAACGGCGGACAGCGTTCGGCGCTCGTTTTTTACGGATCGTCTTTCCTGACCGATGAGACCGGAGAAATTCTGGCGGAGGCAGGGCGCGACGAGGAAGAGATACTGGTGCAGGAATATGACCTGGACGAGCTGGATGCCAGACGGCTGGAGTGGGGGCTGTTCCGCGACAGGCGCCCGGAGTGCTACGGCATCATCAGCGGCAGGTAAAAGAAATATATTGTTGACATGGAAACAATAATGAGATACAGTAGGAACTGGGAACAAAATACCATGTTAGAAAAAGGAAGAGTCTGCATGAAAGATCGGGAAGAGCTGTTAAAAGAAATCGCGCTCATGCTGGAGCGGCAGGATATGCTTTCCAAACTGACGGAAAACCAGTGTCTGGATGAATACGGCTATTCGGAGACACACTGTATCGACTATATCGGAAGACTGGAACTGCCGAACGTCACGAAGGTGGCGGAGCACATGGGGATGACGCGCGGCGCGATCAGCAAGATGACCAAGAAGCTTCTTGCCAAAGGGCTGATCGAAAAATATACGCTGGAGACGAACAGAAAAGAAGTATATTTCAAGCTGACGGATCAGGGCAGACTTTTGTTTGATGAGCATGCGAAGCGGCATCAGCGATGGGAGAAGCGCGATATGGAATTTCTGGCGCGCTATTCCGTCGAGGATGTGAGGACGGTAAGCCGTTTTATGACGGAGTTCAACGGCTATCTGGAAGAGCAGATCGAGACGATTACAGGGACGCAGGCAGAGGGATGATATTCTGTAATAGGAACGGAAGTTTCCAGTTACAGAAAAAAGAATCCTGCAGGCAGGATTCTCATGTGTTACGGTTGCATGAAATGTAATTGTTAAGCGTTTAACACCTCAAGAAGCGTAAGCAGCTTCTCTACCGTGTCCTGGCTGATGTTGTTTGCGGCGATAAAATTGCTTACCGTCGTTGCAATATCTTCGGAAGTCTCTGAAGTGGATGCGGATGCGACGGTGTTCGTATCGCTTCCCATATAGGAGAGAACCTTCTGGACATAATTCTGTGTCTCGCTAAACGGTGGAATACCGCCGTATTTATCGACATTTGCACTGCCGGCGTTGTATGCCGCAAGCGCAAGAGAGGTATCGCCGTTGTACCTGGCAAGCAGCTGGGAGATCAGATTCGCACCGCCCATGATATTCTGGTAGGCGTCGTAGGAATCTGTGACACCGAGAGATGCTGCGGTGGCAGGCATCAGCTGCATGATACCGACGGCACCGGCGCTGCTGACAGCGCTTGTATTAAAATTGGACTCTGCTCTTGCGATTGATTTTAAAAGAGTGGAGGAGACGCCGTAGGTGTTTGCCGCCTCGTCAAAGATGGCGGAAAGGTCTTCGGAGCAGGTCGTGCTGCCGGAGTAGGCGTCGGTGGCATTCGTTAAAACAGAAGAAAAGTCAGATCCCGCAGCCTGTGCTTTGGCAGCTTCGGCGGCAGCTCTCTCCGCTTCGGCACGGGCAGCAGCCTCGGCGTTGATCTGATCCACAAATGCCTGATCGTGATAATTTAAGATCGTAATACTCATTGGTAACTCCCTTGAAAACAACTTCACTGAATGTATAACTAGAAAAAGTATAGCATAATTTACGGGATTAGGAAAGAAAAAAATGAAAACCAAGCAAGTCGAACAGAAAGGAACATATTTGCGTGCATTCCGGGCAGCATTTCCCTACACGGTGCCGGTGCTCACCGGCTATCTGTTTATCGGGATGGCGTTCGGAGTGATGATACAGGAAAAAGGTTACAACTTCTTGTGGGCAATGCTTATGAGCCTGGTGATCTATGCGGGCAGCGGACAGTATCTGGCAGTCAACTTCTTCGCGCCGGGCGTCAGCCTTTTCAATGTGATTTTCATGGAATTTATGGTGAATATCCGCCATATTTTTTATGGATTGTCACTGTTGGAACGTTTTTCCGAGATGGGGAAAAAGCGGCTCTACATGATCTTTTCCCTGACGGATGAGACCTACTCACTTTTCTTTGTCACAAAAGTGCCGAAGGATGTGAAGGAGGAGCAGTTCTTATTTGCGATTGCCGTGCTTGACCAGAGTTACTGGATTATCGGTTCGGGCATCGGCGCCCTGCTTGGAAATGTACTTCCGTTCTCCGCGGAGGGCATTGACTTTGCAATGACGGCATTGTTTGTGGTAATCATGGTGGAACAGTGGATGGAGAAGCAGAACCGTCCGAGCGTGGTGATCGGGCTGGTATGTGGACTGGTGTGCAGGCTGGTGTTCGGAGCGGACAATTTTATCCTTCCGACCATGATATGCGTCATGGTCATCCTGCTTTCCTGCAAAAAAATATTCGATAAAATGATTCCGGAGGACGGAAAGGAAGGAGGCGAGCCGGAGTGCCAGTAAGTGTTGGAAGATCGCTTGCGATCATATTTACCGTGGCGGGAACGATATTTTTTACCCGGCTGATTCCGTTTCTGTTTTTCCCGAAAGGAAAAGAGATTCCGCCGATCATCCGGTATCTGGGGAGGGTGCTGCCCCCGGCGGTCATCGGAATGCTGGTGATCTACTGCCTGAAAAATGTGTCGGTGCTTGCAGTACCTTTTGGCCTGCCGGAATTCATTGCCGTGGCGGCGGTCATCGTGCTTCATGTATGGAAGCGCAACAATCTGCTCAGCATTGGTGTCGGAACGGCACTTTATATGTTTTTGATACAAGTTGTATTCTAGGAAGAGAGGAAGAACCGTATGAAGAAGAAACCATTTGTAACCAAAGAACAGTTAGAAGAAATCGTAAAAAAATACCCAACGCCGTTTCATCTCTACGATGAAAAAGGAATCCGCGAAAATGCGAAGGCAGTGAAGGAAGCATTTGCATGGAACCCGGGATTCCGGGAGTATTTTGCGGTAAAGGCAACGCCGAACCCGTTCATTCTTGACATTTTAAAAGAATATGACTGCGGATGTGACTGTGCGTCGCTGACAGAGCTGATGCTTGCGGATTCCCAGGGCTTCGATGGAAAACACATCATGTTTTCCTCCAATGATACGCCGGCGGAGGAATTTGCATTTGCCAATGAGCTTGGTGCGATCATCAATCTCGACGATTTTACACACATTGATTTTCTGGAAAAAACGATCGGCAGGATTCCGGAGACGATCAGCTGCCGGTACAATCCGGGAGGCGTCTTTAAGATGAGTAACGGCATCATGGATAATCCGGGCGATGCAAAGTACGGTTTTACCCACGAGCAGATCATTGAGGGATTCAAGATCTTAAAGGAGAAGGGAGCCAAGCATTTTGGCGTACATGCGTTTCTTGCCAGCAATACCGTGACAAACGAATATTACCCGAAGCTTGCGAGAGAACTGTTTGAACTGGTTGTGGAACTGCGCGATAAGACGGGATGCGATATCCGTTTTATCAATCTCTCCGGCGGTGTCGGTATTCCGTACACACCGGATCAGACGCCGAACGACATCCGTGCCATCGGAGAGGGCGTCCGGGTGGCATATGAGGAAATCTTAGTTCCGGCGGGACTTGGCGATGTCGCAATCTACACGGAGATGGGACGTTTTATGCTGGGACCGTACGGCTGCCTGGTGACAACGGCCATCCATGAGAAGCATACCCACAAGGAGTACATCGGTGTGGACGCGTGTGCCGTGAACCTGATGCGCCCAGCAATCTACGGGGCATATCACCATATTACGGTGATGGGCAAGGAGGATGCGCCGTGCGACCACAAGTATGATGTGACAGGCTCCCTTTGCGAGAACTGCGATAAGTTTGCGATTGACCGGATGCTGCCGAAGATCGACATGGGAGATCTTCTGGTGATTCATGATACCGGTGCGCATGGTTTTTCCATGGGATACAACTATAACGGAAAATTAAAGTCAGCGGAGGTGCTGCTGAAGGAAGACGGATCGACACAGCTGATCCGTCGTGCCGAGACGCCGGAGGACTATTTCCGCACGTTTGACTGCTTTGATATCTTAAAGGATATGAAGCACCCGAAATAAGCGGCAGATCATTCCGGAAAAAGCACAGCAGCGAGGATGAGATATGTGCATTGATACAGAACGTTTTGAGCGTGCCAGGGGCAGAGTCATCGGAATCGAGCGGCAGAGGCTTGGAATCGGCACACTCTCGGAGAAGACGGTACATGCAGTGCTCAAGAATTATTATGCACCGGATGAGGATATGCATGAGATCCCGATTGAGAATTTTGTTGCGGATATTTTTGACGGGGAGGCAGTGATCGAGATTCAGACGCGGTCGTTCCAGAATATGCGGCGGAAACTTGCCGCATTTCTGCCGTTATACCCGGTGACCATCGTCTATCCGATTCCGCATGTGAAGTGGCTTCACTGGATGGATGAGGAGACGGGGGAGATCTCTCCCGGGCGCAAATCGCCCAAGAAGGGAAATGCATACCAGGCATTCATCGAATTGTATAAGATCCGGCCGTTTCTGAAAGATCCGAATCTGAGACTACGGCTGGATCTCATTGACATGGAGGAATACCGTCTGTTAAACGGCTGGAGCCGGGACAAAAAGAAGGGAAGCGACCGCTTCGACCGGATACCGCTTACCTTCGTGGAGGAAGTGCGTGTGGACCGGAGGGAGGACTACATGCAGTTCATCCCCTATGAGATTCCGGAGGAGTTTACTGCAAAGGATTTTGCGGCATGCGCGAAGATTCCGGTGCGGCTGGCACAGACGGTGCTCTTGATTCTGACGGATCTATTGATTGTGGAGCGGATTGGAAAGCAGGGAAGAAGTTATCTCTACCGGATCTGCGAGATTGAATGAATCTCTTCCCAAGCGGGGCATTCTGTGTTATACTGACTGCCGGATGTATATTTATGCAGTATCTATGTGAGAGATAAGGAAGCATGAGGTAGATAGTACGATGAAAAACACAGCAATCAAATTATCCGGCATACTGCTTGCCGGAGCGGTCTTTTTTTCGACGCTGTTAGGTTACGGCACACAGGTTGCCGCGGCGACGGCGATAGGCAGCGACACGGAGGCGGGACAGGCATCCGGCGACGGTTCTGTCGCGTCGGTTGCGGATCTTCCGGGAAAGCATATCGGTGTACAGCTCGGCACGACCGGAGATATCATGGTCAGCGACTATGAGACGGATGGCTCGGGCACGGTAGTAGAGCGTTACAATAAGGGCGCGGATGCCGTGCAGGCATTAAAGCAGGGAAAGTTAGACTGCGTGATTATTGACGAATTGCCGGCGCTGGCATTTGTGGAGCAGAACGAAGGGCTTAAGATTCTCAAGGAGAACTTTGTTGAGGAGGACTATGCGTTCGTAATCGCAAAGGGTAACGAGGCACTTGTGGATCAGGTCAATGAGACGCTGCGCGAACTGAAGGACGAGGGTGTTCTCGATAACATTGCGAAGAATTATACCGGAACGGACGAGGAGATTGGAAAGTATCCGTATGAAATTCTGGATGTGGAACGCACGAACGGCACGCTTACCGTTGGTACAAATGCGGAGTTTCCGCCGTATGAATACTATGAAGAGGGAAAGATCACCGGAATCGACATGGATATTATGCAGGCGGTCTGCGACAAACTCGGCATGGAGTTGAAGATCGAGGACATGGCGTTTGATTCCGTGATTCCTGCGGTGTCCACCGGAAAAGTCGACATCGGTGCATCGGGTTTTACGGTGACGGAGGAACGCAAAAAGAATGTGAATTTCACGGATACCTATGCAAAATCCAAGCAGGTCATCATCGTGAGAGATACATCTGTCACAGCAGAGAAGACAGGGATAGCAGAGAAGTTTTATGATAACTTTATCAAGGACAGCCGATATACCTATTTGTTAAAGGGACTTTTAAATACACTCATCATCACCGTGTTTGCGGTAATGATCGGTATTGTGTTTGGATTTTTGATCGCGATTGTAAGAACCAACCACGACAGAAACGGCGGGCTTAAGATCTTAAATGCACTCTGCAAGGCATACCTTGCCGTTGTGCGCGGTACGCCGGTCATGATTCAGCTTCTGATTATTTATTATGTCATTTTCCAGAGCGTCAATACGGGAAAACTGTTCGTGGCAGTCATTGCGTTCGGACTGAACTCGGCGGCCTACGTGGCGGAAATTGTCCGGTCCGGTATTATGGCGGTGGACATCGGACAGTTTGAGGCGGGAAGAAGCCTTGGATTAAATTATAAGCAGACGATGTTAAGCATCATCCTGCCGCAGGCAGTCAAAAATATTCTGCCGGCACTCTGCAATGAGTTTATCAGTCTGTTGAAGGAGACTTCGATCAGCGGTTACATCGGGCTGATGGATCTGACCAAGGGCGGAGACATCATCCGAAGCGTGACGTACGAGGCGTTCATGCCGTTAATTGCGGTCGCGGCCATTTATTTCCTGATTGTCATGGGACTGAGCAAGGCAGTCGGACTGTTGGAAAGGAGATTGAGAAGCAATGAGCGATAATACGGTAATTCTGGAAGTAAAAGAGCTTCACAAGTCTTTTGACGGTCATGAAGTGTTAAAAGGAATCTCGACGACGATCAAAAAGGGCGATGTGCTGGCGCTGATCGGACCGTCCGGCTGTGGTAAATCCACGTTTTTGCGCTCCTTAAATCTGCTGGAGATTCCGACGGCGGGACATGTGCTGTTTGAGGGAACCGATCTGACGGATCCGTCGGTGGACATCAATCATGTCCGGGAGAAGATCGGCATGGTGTTTCAGCAGTTCAATCTGTTTCCGAACATGACGATTCTGGAAAATATCATGCTTGCCCCGGTAAAACTCGGCAAGATGACAAAAGAGGAAGCGAATACGCGCGCGATGGAGCTGTTAAAGCGCATCGGTCTGGCGGATAAGGCGGGCGCGTATCCCGCGCAGCTTTCCGGCGGACAGAAGCAGCGCATTGCCATCGTGCGGTCGCTGGCGATGGACCCGGACATCATCCTGTTTGACGAGCCGACCTCGGCGCTTGATCCGGAGATGGTCGGCGAGGTGCTCGCCGTGATGCAGGAACTGGCGGAGGATGGCATGACGATGGTGGTCGTGACACATGAGATGGGATTTGCCAGAGAAGTTGCGAACCGTGTGATGTTCATCAACGACGGCGTGATCCAGGAGGAGGGAACCCCGCAGGAGATTTTTGGCAATCCAAAGAGCCAGAGACTGCAGGAGTTTTTATCAAAGGTATTGTAAGAAGAAATAAGGACGGGCTGTCCGGCGCAAAAGAGGTGCCGCGGCCCGTTTTTTGTGCAACAGGCAAAGAATGTGTTTTGTATACTGCATCAGGAATACCTCCCGCAGGCGGAGAGCGGGGCGGAACATCGTTTGCAAGATGTGCGATTGTATGATAAGATAAATAACGATTTTTAGGAACGGAATCGTAAGGGAAGGAAGAACGCATATGAAATGGAATAAATACACGATAGAGACAACGACGGCGGCGGAGGACTACATGAGTGCGATGTTAGCCGACCTTGGCATTGAGGGAGTGGAGATTGAGGATAACATTCCGCTGTCCAAGGAAGATCAGGCGGATATGTTCATCGATTTTCTGCCGGAGCTTCCGCCGGATGACGGTGTGAGCCACGTCAGCTTTTATCTTGAGGATGACGGCGAGGACCGCACCGAACTGTTAAAGCAGGTAAAAGAGGCGTTGGAGGACTTAAGAAAAGTCGTGGATGTCGGAAGCGGCGTGATCACCTCCGACCAGACGGAGGATCTGGACTGGATCAACAACTGGAAGAAATTCTTCAGTTCCTTCTATATTGATGACATCCTGATCAAACCGACCTGGGAGGAATTAAAGCCGGAGGATGCCGACAAATTTTTAATCGAGATTGATCCGGGTGTGTCGTTTGGAACCGGCAAGCATGAAACGACGCAGCTGTGCATCCGCCAGCTGTTAAAGTATATCCGCGGGAACGATGCGTACACACCGGAAAACCGCATGCCGAAGGTACTCGACGTCGGCTGCGGAAGCGGCATTTTATCGATTGTAGCGTTGAAGCTTGGCGCGTCCGCGGTAGTCGGAACGGATCTCGATCCGGACTGCATGACCTCCACACATGAGAACATGGCGGTGAACCATCTGGACGCGGCGCTCGGCACATTTTATGTCGGCAATCTGATCGATGATGCAGCACTGCAGGAGAAAGTCGGCACGGAGGAATACGACATTGTGGTTGCCAACATTCTGGCAGATGTCATTATTCCGATGGCACCGGTGATTCCGGCACGCTTGAAACGCGGCGGTTATTTTATTACCTCGGGCATCATCGATTTCAAGGAGAACGCGGTAAAAGAAGCGATTGAAGCGGCCGGACTTACGGTGGTGGAGATCAATCATCAGGGCGAGTGGGTGAACATTACGGCGAGAAAGCCGGAATAAGGAAGACGATCCGAAAAAAGGAAGATGATCCGAAGGAATGGCAGGCAGCCCGGAAATGAGGAGTTTATGTATCAGTTTTTTGTGGAAGACGAGCAGATTGCAAATGATCTGGTGATAATTGAGGGAAGCGATGTAAATCACATCCGCAATGTCCTGCGCATGAAATGCGGGGAAAAAGTGCGCATCAGCAGCACATCCGGCAGGAATTTCTTCGGCACGATTGACCGGATCGCAGAGAACGTGGTGGAGGTGTGCATCACGGAGGAGACGGCTTTAGATACGGAACTGCCCTGCCGGATCTGCCTGTTTCAGGGACTTCCAAAGAGCGACAAGATGGAGCTCATCGTCCAGAAGGCAGTGGAGCTTGGCGCTGCGGAGGTGATCCCGGTGGCGATGAAGAACTGCGTCGTAAAACTGGATGCAAAAAAAGCGGCGGCAAAGACGGTGCGCTGGCAGGAGATTGCAAAGAGTGCGGCAAAACAGTCAAAGCGCAGCAGAATTCCGGTGGTGAGAGAACCGGTGAATTACCGGGAGGCAGTCGCATTGGCGGGAGAACTCGACGTGGTGCTGCTGCCGTATGAGAATGAGCGCGGCATGGCGGCCACAAGGGAAGTGATGGAGCGGATTGCACCGGGGCAGAGCGTCGGCATTTTTATCGGACCGGAGGGCGGATTCGATCCGTCGGAGATTGCGCTGGCAAAAGAGGAGGGGATGCATCTGGTGTCCCTCGGAAAAAGAATTTTGCGCACGGAGACAGCGGGACTTGCAACCCTTTCTATTCTGATGTATCATATCGAGAGTGTGTCGGAAGCGGAAGAAGAGCGGGATCAGCCGTGATTCTGCGTCGGCGTTTGTTAGAAAGGCATGGTTTTAAAACAGATGGAAGCATATTTGGATAATTCTGCCACCACCCGGTGCAGTGAGCGCGCCAAAAACAAGATGGTGCAGATCTTAACGGAAGATTATGGCAATCCGTCCTCCCTGCACAACATGGGAAAGACGGCGGAGGACTATATTAAAGAAGCAAAAGAGCAGATCGCGAAGACGCTCCGCTGTGACGAGAAGGAGATCATCTTTACGTCGGGTGGCACGGAGTCGAACAATATGGCGCTGATCGGCGGAGCACTGGCAAACAAGCGCCAGGGAAAGCATATCATCACGACAGCGATTGAGCATGCGTCGGTACAGGCGCCGCTTGCCTACTTAAAAGAACTCGGCTATGAGATCACGGAATTGTCTGTGGATCATGACGGTATTATTTCGCTGGAGGAACTGCGGGATGCAGTGCGGGAAGATACGGTGCTGGTGTCCATCATGATGGTGAACAACGAGATTGGTGCGGTTGAACCGGTCGAGGAAGCGGCGAAGGTCATCAAGGCGAAGAATCCGGACACGCTGTTTCATGTGGATGCGATTCAGGCGTACGGCAAATTCCGCATCTGCCCGAAAAAGATGGGGATTGATCTGCTCTCGGTGAGTGGACACAAGATCCACGCGCCGAAAGGAACCGGATTTTTATATATCCGCGACAAGGTAAAAGTAAAACCGATCATCTACGGCGGCGGTCAGCAGAAGGGAATGCGCTCCGGCACGGAGAATGTTCCGGGCGTGGCTGCACTCGGCGAGGCAGCGGCGGAGATCTATGAGAACTTTGACGCGAAGATCGGTCATATGTATGAGATCAAGCAGAGGTTCATCGATGAGGTGACACAGATCCCGGGAGTGACGGTAAACGGCAGAACGGGAAGGGACTCTGCGCCGCAGATTGTGAGTGTCACGATCGAGGACGTACGCAGCGAAGTGATGCTCCATTCTCTGGAAGAATACGGCATCTATGTGTCGGCGGGAAGCGCATGCTCGTCCAATAAGCCGGCACCCAGCCGCACCTTGCAGGGCATCGGTCTGCCGAAGCAGAAGTTAGAGTCCACGATCCGGATCAGCTTCTGTGTCAATACAACGGAAGAAGAAGTGGATTACGCGGTGGAAAAAATGAAAGAGATCATTCCGTTCCGCAGAAAGTTCACCAGAAAGTAAAGGAGAAAACCATGACATATAAAGCATTTTTGATTAAATATGCAGAGATTGCCATCAAGGGAAAGAACCGTTATCTGTTTGAGGATGCTCTGGTGAGCCAGATGAATCATGCCTTAAAGAAAGTGGACGGCACGTTCCATATCCGCAAGGAGCAGGGCAGAATCTATGTAGAGATGGAAGGCGAATACGATTACGATGGAGCGGTGGAAGCACTGCAGCATGTGTTTGGCATCGTGGGAATCTGTCCGGTCGTGCTGCTGGAGGACGAGGGCTTTGATGCGCTGGCGGGGGAAGTCATCCGCTATATCGACGAGGTATACCCGGACAAGCATTTTACGTTCAAGGTCAATGCGCGCCGCGCGAGAAAAAATTACCCGCTGGAGTCGATGGAGATCAATGCCCAGATGGGCGAGCGGATCTTAGAAGCGTTCCCGGAGACGCGCGTGGATGTCCACAAGCCGCAGGTGATGTTTAATATCGAGATCCGCAACCAGATCAATGTGTACTCGACGGTCATTCCGGGACCGGGCGGTATGCCGGTCGGAACAAACGGAAAAGCCATGCTGCTCTTATCCGGCGGAATCGACAGCCCGGTGGCAGGTTACATGATTGCAAAGCGCGGTGTTACCATCGATGCAACCTATTTCCATGCGCCGCCTTATACATCGGAGCGCGCCAAGCAGAAGGTCGTGGATCTGGCAAAGATCATTTCCAAATATACCGGACCGATCAATCTGCATGTGGTCAATTTTACGGATATCCAGTTATATATTTACGAACAGTGTCCGCATGAGGAACTGACGATTATCATGCGGCGCTACATGATGAAGCTGGCGGAGCATTTTGCAAAAGAGAACAAGTGTCTCGGACTGATTACGGGGGAGAGTATCGGACAGGTGGCGAGCCAGACCATGCAGTCGCTCGCGGCAACCAATGAGGTATGTACGATGCCGGTTTACCGTCCGCTGATCGGATTTGACAAGCAGGAGATCGTGGAGATCTCGGAGAAGATCGACGCTTATGAGACCTCCATCCTTCCTTACGAGGACTGCTGTACGATTTTCGTGGCAAAGCACCCGGTGACAAAGCCGAGCTTAAACGTGATTCACAATGATGAGAGAAAGCTTTCCGAGAAGATCGATGCGCTGATGCAGGAAGCCATCGATACGGTGGAGGTAATTCACATCGAGGCGTAGATGTGCTTCGATGTGCAGAAAAACGCACCGCGGGGTGCGCATCAAAGCGGCACGTTTTTTGTAACAGGAACGAAGCTTCCTGTTGCAAAAAAAACAGCCGCGGGAAATCCCGCGGCGTGTACCCCTGTTATGTATGAATTAGATTAAGTATGGCTTTAAAGTCTCCATAATCTCGTCCATGTTGTTCTCTGCATGGATTGCAAGGTCGATAGGCTTGGATAAATCTAAACTGAAGATACCCATGATGGACTTTGCATCGATGACGTATCTGCCAGAGATCAGATCAAAATCATATTCATACTGCGTAATTGCATTGACGAAGGACTTTACCTTGTCGATCGAGTTAAGGGAAATCTGTACTGTTTTCATGATAAAAAACCTCCTTAGGATTATCTGTTTCAAGATAGTTTTATAGTAATAGTTTTTCGTGGAAAAGTCAACACAAAAAGCGGATGAAACCATAAGAAAGCGTGAACAAAAAGCAATACAGAAATGAGGAAACAAGAATGAAAGCAGCATTGCATAATTTGGGTTGTAAAGTGAATGCATATGAGACGGAAGCCATGCAGCAGATTTTGGAGGAGGCGGGATATGAGATCGTGCCGTTTTCGGAGTATGCGGATGTCTATGTGATCAATACATGCTCCGTGACCAATATGGCGGATCGCAAGTCCAGACAGATGCTGCACCGGGCGAAAAAGCAGAATCCGGATGCGATTGTCGTGGGAGCCGGATGCTATGTGCAGACCAAGGAGGCACAGGCTCTCGTGGATGAGTCGATTGACATCGTGATCGGGAATAATAAAAAGCATGAGCTGGTGCCGCTGCTTCGGGAATACGAAGCATCCCACCGCAAGATGGCGTGTGTGGCGGATATCAATCACGAGAAGCAGGCATACGAGGAATTGTCGCTTTCGCGCACGGCAGAGCACACCCGGGCGTTTATCAAGGTGCAGGATGGCTGCAATCAGTTCTGCACATACTGTATTATTCCGTTTGCGAGAGGGCGTGTCAGAAGCAGGGAGCTTCCGGACGTCTTACAGGAGATACGGACGCTGGCAAAAAGCGGCTACCGCGAGGTGGTGCTCACCGGAATCCATCTGAGTTCCTACGGTGTGGACAACGGGGAGTCGCTGCTGCATCTGATCGAGGCGGTACATGAGCTGGAGGGGATCGAGCGGATCCGCCTGGGAAGCCTGGAACCGCGTATCGTGACGGACGCGTTTGCAAAAAGACTCTCGGAGCTGCCGAAGATCTGCCCGCATTTTCATCTGTCATTGCAGAGCGGCTGTGATACGGTGTTAAGCCGCATGAACCGGCGGTACGATACGGCGGAATATGAGGTGGGCTGTGCGCTGCTGCGCAGGTATTTTGAACATCCGGCAATCACAACGGATGTCATTGTAGGATTCCCGGGGGAGACGGACGAGGAATTTGAGACGACGGAGCGTTATCTGGAGCGGATTCATTTCTATGAGATGCATATTTTCCAGTATTCGAGAAGAGAGGGAACGAAGGCGGCGGCAATGCCGGATCAGGTGCCGGAGGCGGTAAAAAAGGAGCGCAGCGAAAAACTGCTGGCACTCGGTCACAGGATGTCGGAGGAGTTCCGCCGGTATTACCTCGACAGACAGGTGACAGCGCTTTTGGAGGAAGAGTTTTTCCACGACGGAAAGCGTTACTACACCGGGTACACAAAAGAGTATGTGAAAGTGGCGGTGGAGACAGAAAAAGACCTTTCCAATACGTTTGTGACGGGCACCTTAAAGACACAATTAACAGAAGACGTCTATCTTTTAGTTGAATTTTAAGACAAACTATATTAGAATAAAAACAGCAATGCTTTTTCGACAAGAGAGCGGTGGCTGGCAGCACCGCTTTAAAGTCCGGGCAGATATAAGGGCGTGACAAATATGCAGGAGATCAATAACACACAATATTTTAAAGTGGAAAAAGGACCGGAACTTCGCGTGAGCGACGTGCTCGCGATTGTTTATCGTGCGCTTATGGAGAAGGGATACAATCCGGTGAATCAGATTGTTGGATATATTATGTCGGGAGATCCTACTTATATCACCAGTCATAATAATGCAAGAAGCCTGATCATGAAAGTAGAACGTGATGAGCTGGTAGAGGAGATGCTGAAGGCTTACATCAGGAATAACAACTGGGAATAGAAGATGCGGATATTAGGTTTGGATTTTGGCTCGAAGACTGTCGGTGTGGCAGTCAGTGATGAACTTATGTTGACGGCGCAGGGACTGGAGATCGTGAGAAGACAGTCTCCGAACAAGCTGCGTCAGACGCTGGCAAGAATAGAACAGATTGTAACAGAATATCAGGTGGAGCGCATTGTGCTCGGCTATCCCAAGAATATGAACAATACCGAGGGAGAGCGTTGCGAGAAGACGAAAGAGTTTGCACAGATGCTGGAGCGCCGCACCGGGCTTTCTGTCGTCCTATGGGACGAGAGACTTACGACGGTTGCAGCAGACCGGCACATGATGGAGAGTGGAATACGCAGAGAGAATCGCAAACAGTATGTGGATGAGATCGCGGCAGTGTTTATTCTGCAGGGATATCTGGATTCACTCGCGTTTCAGAAACATTGAATGGAGTAAATATGGAAAAAGTAAAGTTTGTGGATCCGGACACCGGAGAATCGCTCGCGTTTTTCGTGGTTGAGGAGACAAAAGTTGGCGGCACGCACTACCTTCTGGCGACGGAAGAGGAAGACGGCGACTGTGATGCGTATATTTTAAAAGAAGTGGAAACGAAAGACGAGGAATCTGTCTACGTGCTTGTGGAAGACGACACGGAGCTTTCTGCCATCGGAAAAGTGTTTGCAGAGCTGCTCGACGACGCGGACATTGCATTTTAAGAGACAAATAATAATGGAGGTAATATTTTGAAAAAAGAAAAAAAAGAGAATAGTGGAAAGCTCAAAATCATTCCGTTAGGAGGATTGGAGCAGATTGGTATGAACATTACTGCCTTTGAATATGAGGACAGTATTATTGTTGTGGACTGCGGTCTGTCTTTTCCGGAGGATGACATGTACGGAATCGATCTGGTCATCCCGGATATCACCTATCTGAAGGACAACATTGACAAAGTCAAGGGATTTTTTATCACACACGGTCATGAGGACCACATCGGAGCAATCCCTTATGTGTTAAGAGAGATCAATGTGCCGATCTATTCCACCAAGCTGACGAACGGTATCATTGAGCACAAGTTAAGAGAGCACAATATGCTCACCAAGGTAAAGCGCAAGGTCGTAAAATACGGACAGCATATCAATCTCGGCTGCTTCCGTGTGGAATTCATCAAGACGAACCACAGTATTCAGGATGCGGCGGCGCTTGCCATCTACTCCCCGGCAGGCATTATTGTGCACACCGGAGACTTCAAGGTGGATTACACACCGGTATTCGGAGATGCCATCGATCTGCAGCGTTTCGGTGAGATCGGAAGAAAAGGTGTGCTGGCGCTGATGTGCGACAGTACAAACGCTGAGCGCCCGGGATTTACCATGTCGGAGAAGACGGTCGGCAAGACATTTGATGAGATTTTCGCGGACAACAAGAATCACCGGATCATTATTGCGACTTTTGCATCCAATGTCGACCGTGTGCAGCAGATCATCAATACGGCGTATAAGAACGGTCGCAAAGTGGTGGTCGAGGGACGAAGCATGGTCAACATCATCGGAATTGCTTCCGAACTTGGATATATCAGTATTCCGGACAATACGTTAATCGACATTGAGGAGCTGAAGCGTTACCCGGATGAGCAGACCGTCATCATCACGACGGGAAGCCAGGGCGAGGCGATGGCAGCACTGTCCCGCATGGCAAGCGGCGTGCACAAGAAAGTGACGATCAAGCCGAACGATACGATCGTTCTCAGCTCCAACCCGATTCCGGGAAATGAAAAAGCTGTATCGCGCATTATCAACGAGCTGTCGATGAAGGGTGCCAACGTGATCTTCCAGGATGTCCATGTTTCCGGACATGCCTGCCAGGAGGAAATCAAGCTGATTTATTCCCTGGTGAAGCCGAAGTATGCGATTCCGGTACACGGTGAGTACCGCCATCTGATTGCGCAGGCGAAAGTTGCGGAGGAGCTGGGAATTCCGAAAGAGAATATTTTCCTGCTCTCCTCCGGAGATGTGCTTGAGTTAAACGATGAGGCAGCGGCAGTGACAGGACGCGTACACACCGGAGCCATCATGGTGGACGGTCTCGGCGTCGGCGACGTCGGCAATATCGTGCTGCGTGACCGCCAGCATCTGGCAGAGGACGGTATCATTATCGTCGTGCTCACACTGGAGGGCGGTTCTGGACAGGTACTTGCCGGACCGGATATCGTATCGCGCGGATTTGTCTATGTCCGCGGCGCAGAGGGACTGATGGACGATGCCAAGCATCTGCTTGATGATACAATGCAGCACTGTATGGATAAAGGCATTACAGACTGGGGCAAGATCAAGACGGAGATCAAGGATTCTCTGGGGGATTTTGTTTGGAAAGAGACGAAGAGACGCCCGATGATTATGCCGATAATTATGGAAGTGTAGAAGATTATGAAATGGAACAAAGTCGTTTTCAAATTTGTCAGTATCAGCTTTTCCATCCTGGTTGCACTGCTTGTTGTGGTGGGACTGATTGAACTTGGCTCCTACTGCTATGACTTCGGATACCGGGTGTTTACCGAGAGCCCGGTGGACGAAACTCCGGGCAGGGATGTGACCGTATCCGTGACGGCGGATATGTCGGAGCATGATATCGGAAAGATGTTAAAAGAAGAGGGGCTGGTGGAGGATGCGAATCTGTTCTATGCCCAGCTGAAACTATCTGCTTACTCCGGAAAACTCAAACCGGGTGTTTACACGTTAAATACCTCGATGACTGCGCGGGAGATGTTCGTGATCATGGCAGCGGATGCCGGTGATACGGAAAGTACCGAGGACACCGAGGATACCGCAGACACCGGGAATACCGGGGCGGCGGATCTGACAGATGAGACGGACGATACACAGACCGCAGAAGATGCAGGGGATGCAGAGGAGACACCGTGATAGTAGATGAGAGACTTGTGACCTATATCAATTCTCTGGATGCGGGAAATACTGCGATGCTCGATCAGATTGAGCGGGAAGCGACAGCCGATTACGTGCCGATTATTCGGAAGGAGATGCAGAGCTTTTTGAAGTTTCTGCTTGCCATGAAGAAGCCGGCACGTATTTTAGAAGTTGGGACTGCGGTGGGATTTTCCGCCATCCTTATGGCGGAGTACGATCCTGTGCCGTGTCAGATTACAACGATCGAGAATTATGAAAAGCGGATTCCGATTGCCAGGGAGAACTTTAAGAGAGCCGGGAAGGAAGCGCAGATTGCGCTGCTGGAGGGCGATGCCGCGGAAGTGTTAAAGACGCTGGAAGATCCGTATGATTTTATTTTTATGGACGCGGCAAAAGGGCAGTACATTCATTTCCTGCCGGAGATTCTGCGCCTTCTGGCGAAGGACGGCGTGCTGGTGTCGGACAATGTGCTGCAGGACGGCGATGTGATCGAATCACGGTTCGCAGTTACAAGGCGGAACCGCACGATTCATAAGCGCATGCGGGAATATCTGTACACGCTGACGCACAGTGAAGAACTGGTGACCGCGGTGCTCCCGGTGGGAGATGGCATCACCTTGAGCACAAGGCGTTAAGGACGGCATGGATTACGCAGGATGGGAAGATGGCGGAATCCGTGCGGGATTACATGAAGCATGAAGATGCGATGCATGCGTGTGAGAATAGAGAGGAACGAGAATATGAGAAGACCGGAGTTACTGATACCGGCGAGCAGTCTGGAAGTATTAAAAATTGCTGTGATCTACGGAGCAGACGCAGTATATATCGGAGGCGAAGCGTTCGGACTCCGCGCGAAGGCGAAGAACTTTTCCATGGAAGAGATCAAGGAGGGGATTGCTTTTGCGCATGCCCATGATGTGAAAGTATACATTACCGCCAATATCCTGGCGCACAATGGAGATCTCGACGGTGTGAGAGAGTATTTCGCCGAGCTTCGGGAGATAAAGCCGGATGCGCTGATCATTTCCGATCCGGGGGTCTATATGATTGCTAAGGAAGTCTGTCCCGAGATCGAGCGCCATATCAGTACGCAGGCAAACAACACCAATTACGGCACCTACCGGTTCTGGTATGAGCAGGGGGCAAAGCGCGTGGTGTCGGCGAGAGAGCTTTCGCTGGCTGAGATCAAGGAAATCCGTGCCAATATTCCGGACGATCTTGAGATCGAGACGTTCATTCACGGAGCAATGTGCATCTCCTACTCGGGAAGGTGCTTACTGTCCAATTACTTTACCGGACGAGATGCCAACCAAGGAGCGTGCACACATCCGTGCCGCTGGAAATACGCGGTTGTGGAGGAAAAACGCCCGGGAGAATACCTGCCGGTCTATGAGAATGAGCGCGGTACTTATATTTTCAATTCCAAGGATCTTTGCATGATCGAACATATTCCGGAATTGATGGAGTCGGGTATTGACAGTTTTAAAATTGAGGGTAGAATGAAGACAGCACTGTATGTTGCCACGGTGGCGAGAACATATCGAAGGGCCATTGATGACTACAAGCAGTCGCCGGAGCTTTACAGGGAGCATATGGCGTGGTATCAGGAGCAGATTTCAAACTGCACCTACCGGCAGTTTACGACTGGATTTTTCTTTGGCAAACCTTCGGACGAAGCGCAGATTTACGACAATAACACCTATGTGAAGGAGTACACGTATCTGGGCATTGTCGGAGAGCGGAACGAAGAGGGACTCTACCGGATTGAACAGCGCAATAAGTTTTCTGTCGGGGAGAGCATTGAGGTCATGAAGCCGGACGGTGCCAATATCACGGTGACTGTGCAGCGAATCGTGGATGAAGAGGGGCATGATATGGAGTCCGCGCCGCATCCGAAGCAGGTGCTTTATATCGACCTTGGACAGCCGCTTGCCATGTATGACATTTTGCGAAGAAAAGAATAGGATGGTGGAAGACGATGAAGCAGGAGAAGTATGTTGCATATGTAGGAACTTATACACACGAGAACAGCGTAGGAATCCATATCTATGATGTAGACGTTGAGGCGGGAAAACTGACGGAGCGCAAGGTGGTTCCGATCAACAATCCGTCGGATCTGGTTGTCTCCAAGGATCGCAGATTTCTGTATTCCATTGCGGATGAGGGCGTAGAATCCTTCCGTATCGAGAAGGACGGTGATCTTACTTCGATCAACAAGCAGTGGATCGGCGGAATGAGAGGCTGCTATGTGGAAGTGGATGACGGTAACCGCTATCTTTTTGTGGGTGGACATCATGATGGTCGTGTGAGCATGATGCATCTGGAAGCGGACGGAAGCATCGGTGGAATCGCGGACGGCATTTTCCACAAAGGAATCGGAAGAAGTATTGCACAGCGCAATTTCGTACCGCACGTGGACTGTGTGAAGCTGACGCCGGATCAGAAGTTTCTGTGTGCGGTTGACAATGGACTGGATCAGGTAAAGGTCTACCGCGTGGATTATGAGAACGGCAAGCTGGAGCTGATTGACATTATCCGTGGACCGCTCGAGTCTGCCCCGCGTATGATCCGTTTCTCAAGAGACGGCGAATATGCATATATTCTCTATGAACTGCTCAATATTGTTGAGGTATATCATTATTCTGTGCAGGATAATGAGCCGGTATTTGAGAAGATCCAGACCATCAGCACTTCCCCGAAGAAGGAGGAGGATATCTGTGCAGCATCGGGTATGGAGATCTCGAAGAGCGGTAAGTATCTGTTCTGCAGCAACGCAGGCGTGAACTCTGTCGTGTGTTATGAGATCGAGGAGAAGACGGGAATGCTTACCCCGGTATTTACGACGAAGGTGAACAGTGATTATCCGAAGATGCTTGCCATCTATCCGGACGAGAAGCATTATCTGACATTGAACAACAATTCCAACGACATTTTCAGCTACACGATCGATTACAAGGATGGTTATTCGCTTGAGACCGGTTCTCCGGTGAAGGTAGACAAACCGAACTGCATCTATATGCTGAAGCTGGAGGCGGAATAATAAAATAAAATGCGAATCAGGAATTGCCGCAATAAGCATAGAGCTCTTTGGGCGATAAGTAATATTACAAGAAAAACACTTGGGGATTTCATGTGGAAATGCAGATGGAATATTCGTTGGAGAAAAATGTGAGCATTTCTTCCAGCTGAATGTTTGCATCGAATTCCGCGTCTCTTCCGCGTTTGGACAATCCGACGGGTGCATGTCCGACACACCGGAGACAATGGGCGGACTTTCTGGTGTCCCTAATGGCACCTCTTCACAGACAATATAAAACCGCGCGAACCGAACTCGCCGGCATCTGCTATTGAAAATAGGGCAGATGCCGACTCAGACAGCGGCTTCGCGCGGTTATGTTTTGTTCAGAGGTGCCATAAGGGACACACAAAAAAGTCCTACAAATTGTCTCCGGGATGCGGACATGACCCGCGGAGTGCTCCAAACTTGGAAAGACACGGATCATCGAAGATGCAAACATTCGGTTGGTTAGAAATGCCACATTTGTTGAACCGAATTTCCATTTGCATTTTCATCTGAAATCCCAAGGGCTGGTTTTCTAATAATATTACGTATCCCACAAAGAGGTCTATGCTTATTGCGGCAGTTCCTCTTGCCTGCCTTTGCTAAACCGCTTTACAAGTCGGGACAGATATTGTAAAATCAAGCGGTCAGGATTATGATAGGGACAGGTGAAGTCTGCCTGTCAGTAAGAAGATGGATGATATTGTTTTTTATAGAAAGGAAAGGTCAGATAGATGAGTAAACCCGTAGTAGCGGTTGTAGGGCGTCCGAATGTTGGAAAATCCACACTGTTCAACGCACTTGCAGGAGAGCGAATTTCAATTGTAAAGGATACGCCGGGAGTGACGAGAGACCGTATCTATGCGGACGTCAACTGGCTGGATTATCATTTTACGATGATCGATACCGGCGGTATTGAGCCGGACAGCAGAGATGTCATTCTCTCGCAGATGAGAGAGCAGGCGGAGATTGCCATTGCGACGGCGGACGTGATTATTTTCCTCACGGATGTCAGACAGGGACTGCAGGATTCGGATTCCAAGGTGGCAGATATGCTCAGACGTTCCGGCAAGCCGGTCGTGCTTGTGGTCAACAAGGTGGACAGCTTTGAGAAGTTCATGCCAGATGTGTATGAGTTCTACAATCTCGGCATCGGCGATCCGTTCCCAATCTCAGCGGCATCCATGCTGGGACTTGGAGATATGCTGGATGAAGTGGTCAAGCACTTTCCGGATTATGCGAAGGACGAGGAGGAAGACGAGCGCCCGAAGGTTGCGATCATCGGTAAGCCGAATGTCGGCAAGTCCTCCCTCATCAATAAGCTGGCGCAGGAGGATCGCGTGATCGTCTCCGATATTGCGGGAACAACACGCGATGCGATTGATACCGACATTACTTACGACGGAAAAGAATATGTCTTTATTGATACCGCAGGTCTTAGACGGAAAAATAAGATTAAGGAAGAGATTGAGCGCTACAGCATCATCCGTGCGGTGACGGCGGTGGAGCGGGCGGATGTCTGCATCATCGTGATCGATGCGACGGAGGGCGTCACGGAGCAGGATGCCAAGATTGCCGGAATCGCACACGAGCGTGGAAAAGGTATTATCATCGCGGTTAACAAGTGGGATGCGATCGAGAAGGATGACAAGACGATCTACCGTCACACGGAGAAGATCCGTCAGATTTTAAGCTTCATGCCGTATGCCGAGATTATTTTTATCTCCGCAAAATCGGGACAGCGCTTAAATAAGATTTTTGAGCTGATTGATGTGGTTATTGCGAACAACAGCATGCGTGTGGCGACCGGTGTCTTAAATGAGATCGTGACAGAGGCGGTTGCCATGCAGCAGCCGCCGTCAGACAAGGGAAAACGTCTGCGCATCTACTATACGACACAGGTTGCAGTAAAGCCGCCGACCTTCGTGATTTTCGTCAACGATAAAGAATTGATGCATTTTTCCTACACCAGGTATCTGGAGAACCGTATCCGTGAGACGTTCGGTTTCCGCGGAACGGCACTGAAATTCATTATTCGGGAGAGAAAGGAAGAACAGTGATGATAGGAGCAAGGGTTATTGCATTGGGAATCGGGTATCTGTTTGGACTGTTTCAGACGGGGTATCTCTACGGAAAAAGCCAGGGGATTGATATCCGCAGTGAGGGAAGCGGCAACGCGGGGACGACAAATTCCCTGCGTGTGCTTGGAATCAAGGCTGGACTGATCACATTTGCGGGAGATCTGTGTAAGGCGATTCTGGCGGTTCTTCTGGTGAAGGTTCTGTTCCGGAACGCTTATCCGGATGCGGTTAAGATTCTGGAACTGTATGCCGGTTTCGGAGCTGTGCTCGGACACAATTTTCCGTTTTATCTCAAGTTCAAGGGCGGAAAGGGAATTGCCTGCACATCGGGCATGATTCTTGCCGTGTGTCCGCTGGCGGCGCCGGTCTGTCTGATCTTATTCATCGGTTCCATTGCGATCACAAGATATGTGTCCCTTGGATCGATTCTGGTGGTAATGAGCTATCTGGTGCAGGTACTGATCTTCGGACATATGGGATATCTGCATATCGATGCCGCATATCTCCCGGAGTTCTATGTGGTGAGCGCCTGCTTTACGGCGATGGCGCTGTGGCGTCACAGGAGTAACATTGGACGTCTGCTGCACGGCACGGAGAATAAGTTCACGTTCAAGAAGAACAAACAGGAGGGGAAATAAAAGATATGGCAAAAGTAGCGGTAATCGGAGCGGGAAGCTGGGGGACGGCGCTCGCGAAAGTGTTGCACACCAACGGCAGCCAGGTGACGGTGTGGTCGATTGTGGAAGCGGAGATCGCGATGCTGCGCGAACGGCATGAGCATGTGGATAAGCTTCCGGGAGTGAAGCTTCCGGAGGATATGGAATTTACCACGGATCTTAAGGCGGCAGTGGAAGATAAGGAATATCTGATTCTGGCGGTACCGTCTGTATTCACCAGAAGCACGGCAAAAAGCATGGCGCCTTTTGTGAAGGCGGGACAGATCATTGTCTGTGTGGCAAAGGGCATTGAAGAAAATACGCTGATGACGCTCTCCGATATTGTAGAAGAGGAAGTACCTGCGGCGGAGGTTGCCGTGATGTGCGGACCGAGCCACGCCGAGGAGGTTGGCGTCGGACTGCCGACGACCGTTGTTGCCGGAGCAAAGAAGCGCAAGGTGGCAGAGGGCGTGCAGGATATTTTCATGAATGAGGTGTTCCGCGTGTACACAAGCCCGGATGTGCTCGGCATGGAACTGGGAGGTTCCCTGAAGAACGTCATTGCACTGGCAGCCGGTATGGCGGACGGACTCGGCTACGGGGACAACACCAAAGCGGCGTTAATCACGCGCGGAATCACGGAAATGTCGCGTCTTGCCATCAAGATGGGGGCAAAGGCGGAGACACTGAGCGGTCTGACCGGAATCGGAGATCTGATCGTGACATGTGAGAGCAGACACAGCAGAAACCGCAAAGCCGGAATGCTGATCGGGCAGGGCTATACCATGAAGCAGGCGATGGATGAGGTCAAGATGGTGGTCGAGGGCGTGTATTCCGCCAAGGCGGCGATCGCGCTTGCAAAAAAATACGGGGTCGATATGCCGATCATCGAGGAAGTCAACTGTGTGCTTTTTGAGGATAAGCCGGCAAAAGAAGCAGTGCGGGAACTGATGATGCGCGACCGGCGTGCAGAGCATAGTGCCCTGGAGTGGGAAGCATAGAAATGCGACATGGCACCCCGGAGTGGGGAGCATAGAAATGCGACATGGCGCCCCGGAGTGGGAAACATAAAGAAATCGACATAACAGGAGGAACATACATGCCACAGATCAGGATTAAATATTTTACGGATGCGATTGAACGTCTGACCTATATTGACGGAAAGTCGGACTGGATCGATCTTCGGGCGTCTGAGGAAGTGACACTGAAAGCGGGGGAGTTCTGTCTGATTCCACTCGGCGTTGCCATGGAGCTTCCGGAGGGCTATGAGGCGCATGTGGTACCGAGAAGCTCCACTTTCAAAAATTACGGAATCATCCAGACGAACAGCTGCGGCATTATCGATGGCACCTACTGCGGGGATGACGATATGTGGCGGATGCCGGTCTATGCGGTGCGCGACACGGTGATTCACGTCAATGACCGCATCTGCCAGTTCCGCATTTTTGAAAATCAGCCGAAGATCACGTTTGACGAGGTGGAGAGCCTCGGCAACAAAAACCGCGGCGGATTCGGAAGCACTGGAAAACAGTAATGCGTTCGTCAAAGTGCTTACTTTTTGATGGAAAACCTGTCGGTTTGACGAAAGAATAGAAAAAACAACCAAAACACTGTGACATTCTACAAGAAAAGCAAAAATTCTTTGTGTAGGCGGTCTATGGTATTTTGGCTGTTTTTTTTGTATAGTAAGAGTAGTTAAAAACGAACAAATTTTAGGAGGTATCGTACCAATGGCAAGTTTATCATTGAAAAACGTTTGCAAAGTATATCCGAACGGCTTTGAGGCTGTTAAGGATTTCAACCTTGAAGTAGAGGATCAGGAGTTCATTATCTTCGTAGGACCTTCCGGATGTGGTAAGTCTACTACACTTCGTATGATCGCAGGTCTTGAGGAGATCTCCTCCGGTGAGTTCTACATCGACGGAAAGCTCATGAACGACGTAGAGCCGAAGGATCGTGATATCGCAATGGTATTCCAGAACTACGCTCTGTATCCGCATATGACCGTATTCGACAACATGGCATTCGGTCTTAAGTTAAGAAAAGTTCCGAAGGATGAGATCAAGAGAAAAGTTGAGGAGGCTGCAAAGATCCTTGACCTTGAGAAGTTATTAGACCGTAAGCCGAAGGCTCTCTCCGGTGGACAGAGACAGCGTGTTGCCATGGGACGTGCCATCGTACGTAACCCGAAGGTATTCCTGATGGATGAGCCGCTCTCCAACCTGGATGCAAAGCTTCGTGTACAGATGCGTTCCGAGATCGCTTCCTTACATAACAGATTAAAAGCAACCATCATCTACGTAACACATGATCAGACCGAGGCTATGACACTTGGTACCAGAATCGTCGTATTAAAGGACGGCGTTATCATGCAGGTAGATTCCCCGCAGAAGTTATACAACGAGCCGAATAACTTATTCGTAGCAGGATTCATCGGATCTCCGCAGATGAACTTCGTAGATGCTGTATGCAAGGTTGAGGGTGAGAAAGTAAGCCTTTCCTTCGAGAACACAACAGTTGTTCTTTCTCCTGCAAAAGCTAAGAAGTTAGCTGACGGCGGATACAACGGCAAGACTGTTGTTATGGGTATCAGACCGGAAGATATCGGTGATTCCGAGATCGAGATCGAGGCTCATAAGGATGCTGCATTCGAGACAGATGTAACAGGATATGAGTTATTAGGTTCTGAGGTACTGTTATACTTCAAAGTTGCAGGCGCAAGCATGACTGCAAAGGTTGATTCCAGAACAACTGCACGTATGGGCGACCACATCAAGATGGCAATTGATCCGGAGAAGATTCACGTATTCGACAAAGAAACAGAATTGACAATTACCAACTAATCCGTTAGAATTGAATAGGACTTAAAAGTAAAACTGGGTGCACATGTTGTACCCAGTTTTTATTAACGTATGGAACACATGAGGCATGTCAATGTACAGTAATATTTGACAGGAAAGGCGAGACACATGATTTCGAATCACAAGATACAGGCAGCATTAGATGAGATAAAAGAGATTTCCAAGATTGATCTGGCACTATATACGGATAAGGGAAAGCAGGTGGCAGCGACGTTTGAAACGGAAGGGGATATGGAGTACGCTGTGAATTCTTTTGCGGGTTCCATGGCGGAGAGCCAGATGCTGTCCGGATGTCATTTCTTTAAGGTGTATGTGGACGGGGAACTGGAATATGTCCTTTTGACCAAATCTTCTGCGGAGGACGCGTACATGGTCGGAAGACTGGCGGTCTGCCAGATCCGGACGCTTGTGTCTGCTTACATGGAGCAGTTTGACCGGAACAACTTCATGCAGAATATCCTGCTCGGCAATATGCTTGTGGTAGATATGTACAACAAGGCGCAGAAGCTTCACATCGAACAGGCGGAGCGCGTGGTATTTGTGATCGAGCTGGAAGGGAAGAAGGACGCCACAGCGATCGAACTGGTCAAGAATCTGTTCGCGGCGAAGACCAGGGATTTTGTGACTGAGGTGGACGAGCAGAGCATTGTGCTCATCAAAGACACCAGAGAGATGGGAGAGGACGAGGATCTGGTGTCCCTGGCGTCAATGATCGTGGACAATATGCATGCGGAGGCGATGGTACGCGTCCGGGTCGGCTACGGCAACCGTGTGAACAACCTGCAGGATATTGCGAAATCCTACCAGGAGGCAAAGATGGCGCTTGAGGTGGGAAAAATCTTCTACGCGGAAAAAGAGACGATCGCGTACCGTTATCTGGGTATTGGCAGACTGATCTATCAGCTCCCGATGTCTCTGTGCGAGATGTTTATTCATGAGGTATTTGGGGATGAAATTCCGGATGTGTTCAACGAGGAGACGACGACAACGATCCAGAAATTCTTTGAGAACAATCTGAATATCTCTGAAACGGCAAGACAGCTTTACGTGCACAGGAACACGTTGGTGTACCGTCTGGAGCGCCTGGAGAAGGTCATCGGACTTGATATCCGCAAGTTTGATGATGCGATGACATTCAAGATTGCAATGATGGTCATTTCCCACATGCAGTATGTCAAGAATAGTGAAAATGCACTAAATTAGTTGAAAAAATATATGCTATATGTTAAAATTAAACAAAAGACAGCATAAGGGAGTGGAAGAGTTATGGCTGGCTATGTTTACACGAATGAGAACTGTATTGGGTGCAACCGGTGCATTTCGGTCTGTCCCGTTCTGACAGCGAATCAGGCTGTCGTGGTGGACGGGAAGCCGCGCATTGAGGTCAACCATGCACAGTGCATCAACTGTGGTGCATGCTTTGATGCCTGCGAACATCAGGCGAGGGAATATGCCGATGATACGGAGCAGTTTTTTGCGGATCTGCAGAGAGGCGAATCCATTTCACTGCTTCTGGCGCCGGCATTTCTTGCGAATTATCCCAGAGAGTATGAGCAGATTTTAGGCGGCTTAAGACAGATGGGGGCAAAGCGGATCATCAGTGTCAGCTTTGGCGCCGACATTACGACCTGGGCGTATATCAATTATATTACGAAGAATCAGTTTACGGGCGGGATCTCGCAGCCGTGTCCTGCGGTGGTCAACTACATCGAGATGTATGCACCGGAACTGCTTCCGAAGCTGATGCCGGTACACAGCCCGATGATGTGTGCGGCAATCTACGCGAAGAAGTATTTACATATCACGGACAAGCTTGCGTTCATCAGTCCGTGCATTGCGAAGAAGAACGAGATTTCCGATCCGGATACAGACGGCTATGTTTCTTATAATGTGACATTCGATCATCTGATGGATTACTGCAGGAAGCACCGGATCAGTGGACCGGGGGTCAGCGATGAGATCGAATACGGTCTCGGCTCGATCTATCCGATGCCGGGAGGACTGAAGGAGAATGTCTACTGGTTCTGCGGAGAGGATGTATTTATCCGGCAGATTGAGGGAGAGCGCCATGTCTATGAATTCCTGGATGCCTATCGCAAGCGTGTCGCAGAGCACAAGGAACTGCCGTTTATGGTCGATGCGCTGAACTGTGCGATGGGATGCATCTACGGTACGGGCGTTGAGCCGGAGAAGACTGCCGGGGATGATGTGCTCTACGAGCTGCATAAGATCCGGGAGAAGAGCAAGAAGGTCAAGGGACCGTGGGCGAGATCGGCGACGCCGAAGCAGCGGCTGGCACAGCTGAACCGTCAGTTTGCGCAGCTTGAACCGGCGGATTTTACGCGCCGGTATACCGACCGGTCGAAGGGGAATGAGATCCGCGTGCCGGAGGGACAGGAGTTAGAAGCAGTATACAGCCGTCTGAACAAGCAGACGACGATGGATCGTGCGATCGACTGCAGCGCCTGCGGTTATAAGACCTGCCGGGATATGGCGACAGCGATCTACAACGGGTGCAACAGTGAGAATTCCTGTATTCATTTTATCAAGAACGAGGCGGAGGAAAGAGGGCGTGCGGCACAGGCGGCTGCGGAGGAAAGCCAGCAGGCGAATGTGGAGATCCAGCGCAGAAGCGATCTGATTGCAGGAATTATCGAGGGACTGAATTCCGATTTTCAGGAACTGGATTCCGCCATCGGGCAGATGGCTGCCGGGAATAGCAGCAATGCGAGCGAGAGCACGGCGATTACGGATGCGATGACCGGCGTGACCGGATTCTGCCAGGAGATGCGGCAGTCGTTTGAGGCGATCACGGAGCTTTTGGATAAGCTTGAGAACAACAACAACGACATCACGAAGATTGCCAACCAGACCAATCTGCTCTCACTGAACGCTTCCATCGAGGCTGCCCGTGCCGGTGCGGCAGGCAGAGGATTTGCGGTGGTGGCGGAGGAGATCAAGAATCTCTCGGAGAACAGCAGAGCAACCGCAAACGACAGCAACGATAACAAGAATGAGATCAGTCAGGCGATCGGAAAGCTGTTGGAGGAGTCGGATCATCTGACAGAGATTATCCGGGAAGTGGATGAGCGGATGACCAATCTGGCGGCAAGCACCGAGGAGATCGCCGCATCCACAGATTCGGTGAAGGAGATTTCCTCTGATCTGAAGGATAAGGCAGCCGAGCTGATGAACATGTAAGATACAACAGAAAAGCAAATGATAATACGCGGACAAAGAAAGCAATCGGATTCTTTTCCGCGTATTTCGTCTGTTTGCACAAAAATAGAAAATTTTTACAAAACATACGTTCTGTTGCTTGCACGGGTTTTCCCAGTATGTTATATTATCCAGAGGAATGTCAAGGAAAGGAAGAAGAACATGGCAAAGAAAGAGACTTATGACGAGAGTAGTATTTCCGTTCTGGAAGGACTCGAAGCCGTAAGGAAGAGACCCGGAATGTACATCGGAAGCGTGTCCAGAAAGGGTCTGAATCATCTTATTTACGAGATTGTGGACAACGCAGTGGACGAGCATCTGGCGGGTGCCTGCGATACCATATATGTCACATTGGAGGCGGATGGCTCCTGTACAGTGGAAGATAACGGACGAGGCGTGCCGGTCGGCATGCACGCGAAGGGCGTGTCGGCAGCGCGAATTGTGTACACGACGCTGCATGCGGGCGGCAAGTTTGACGATTCCGCATACAAGACCAGCGGCGGACTGCACGGAGTGGGTTCCTCGGTCGTGAATGCACTGTCCACCTATATGGACGTCGAGATCAGCAGAGACGGCTACATTCATCACGACCGCTATGAGCGCGGTGTGCCGGTGGTGGAGCTTGAGAACGGACTGCTTCCGAAGATCGGCAGGACGAAGAAGACTGGAACGAAGGTCAATTTCCTGCCGGACCCGGAGATTTTCGAGAAGACGCGTTTCAAGGAGGACGAGGTCAAGAGCCGTATGCATGAGACGGCATATTTAAACCCGGAGCTTACGATCATCTATGAGGACCGGAGAGGGGAGGAGACCGAGCATATCGTCTACCACGAGCCGGAAGGCATCAAGGGGTTTGTGAAGGATCTCAACAAGAGCACGGAAGTTCTGCATGATGTCGTGTATTTTAAGGGAGAGACTGAGGGCATTACCGTCGAGGCGGCGTTCCAGTACACGAACGAATTTCATGAGAATATTCTGGGCTTCTGTAATAATATTTTCAACGCGGAGGGCGGAACACACATCACCGGTTTTAAGACGGTGTTTACGACTGTTATTAATGCCTATGCGAGAGAGCTTGGCATCTTGAAGGATAAGGACGCCAATTTTACCGGCGCGGACGTGCGCAACGGCATGACGGCAGTCGTCTCCATCAAGCATCCGGACCCGCGTTTTGAGGGACAGACGAAGACGAAGCTGGACAATCAGGACGCGTCGCGTGCGACGGCGAAGGTGACCGGCGACGAGATCCAGCTCTATTTTGACAAGAACCTGGAAGTGCTTAAGACCGTCATTTCCTGTGCGGAAAAGGCGGCGAAGATCCGCAAGACCGAGGAGAAGGCGAAGACGAATCTTCTGACAAAGCAGAAGTTCTCCTTTGACTCCAACGGCAAGCTTGCGAACTGCGAGAGCAGGGACGCATCGATCTGCGAGATTTTTATCGTCGAGGGAGATTCTGCGGGAGGTTCCGCGAAGACAGCGAGAGACCGCAGCTTTCAGGCGATTCTGCCGATCCGCGGTAAGATCTTAAACGTGGAGAAGGCGAGCATCGATAAGATTTTAGCCAACGCGGAGATTAAGACGATGATCAATGCGTTCGGCTGCGGATTTTCCGAGGGCTACGGCAATGATTTCGATATTACGAAGCTCCGCTATGACAAGATTATCATCATGGCGGATGCCGACGTCGACGGAGCGCATATTTCCACGCTGCTTCTGACGTTATTCTACCGGTTCATGCCGGAACTGATCTATGAGGGACATGTCTATGTGGCAATGCCGCCGCTTTACAAGGCGATTCCAAGCCGCGGAGAGGAAGAATACCTCTACGATGATGAGGCGCTGGAGCGCTATAGACGGAGCCACAAGGGCAGTTTTACGCTGCAGCGGTACAAAGGTCTCGGCGAGATGGATGCGGAGCAGCTCTGGGAGACGACGCTCGATCCGAAGAGACGTCTGTTAAAGCGGATTGAGATTGAGGACGGCCGCATGGCGTCCGACATCACGGAGCTTCTGATGGGCAATGACGTACCGCCGCGCAAGACCTTTATCTATGAGCATGCGACGGATGCGACCGTGGACGCATGACAGACGCGATACCGTGCAGTAGGATCACGCGCGGGATGAGAGAGCCGCAGGAAGAAGCGGCAGGAAATGAGGATTACCATGAAACAGGAAGAACAGATTATCCGTACCGAGTATTCGGAGCTGATGCAGAAATCTTATATCGATTATGCGATGAGCGTGATTATCTCACGTGCACTGCCGGATATCAGGGACGGGTTAAAGCCGGTACAGAGGCGGACACTTTATGATATGTATGAACTCGGCATCCGCTATGACAAGCCGTACCGTAAGAGTGCGCGTATTGTCGGGGATACCATGGGTAAGTATCACCCGCACGGAGACAGTTCGATCTACGGTGCGTTGGTGGTGCTGGCGCAGGATTTTAAAATGGGACAGACGCTGGTGGACGGACACGGCAACTTCGGCTCCATCGAGGGAGACGGAGCGGCTGCCATGCGTTACACGGAGGCGAGACTTCAGAAGCTGACGCAGGAGGCGTTCTTAGCAGACCTTGACAAGGATGTCGTGAATTTTGTGCCGAACTTTGACGAGACGGAGAAAGAGCCGGAGGTTCTGCCGGTAAAGGTGCCGAATCTTCTGATCAACGGTGCGGAGGGAATTGCGGTTGGCATGACGACGAGCATTCCGACGCACAATTTCGGCGAGGTCATTGACGGTGTGATTGCCTATATGAAGAATCCGGACATCAACACCGAGCAGATGATGCAGTATATCCCGGGACCGGATTTCCCGACCGGCGGTGTGATCGCCAACAAGGACGAGCTGACAGCCATCTACTCCACAGGCGTGGGGAAAATCAAGATCCGTGGAAAAGTGGAGGTCGAGCAGGTCAAAGGCGGAAAGGAACGCCTGGTAATTACCGAGATTCCGTATACGATGATCGGTGCAAACATCGGAAAGTTCTTAAACGATGTCTACAGCCTCGTGGAGACGAAGAAGACGAATGACATTGTGGATATCACGAACCAGTCCTCCAAGGAGGGCATCCGCATTGTCATCGAGCTGCGCAAGGGAGCGGACGCTGCCAATCTGGAGAATCTATTATATAAGAAGACCAAGCTTGAGGACACGTTCGGTGTCAATATGCTTGCGGTGGTAGACGGAAGACCGGAGACGATGGGAATTGTGCCGATCATACGTCATCATGTGAATTTCCAGTATGAGCTGGCAAAGAGAAAGTATACAACGCTGCTTGCCAGGGAGCTGGAGAAGAAGGAAGTGCAGGAGGGATTGATCCACGCCTGCGATGTGATCGATCTTATCATCGAGATCCTGCGCGGCAGTGCGAACGTCAAGATGGCGAGAGCCTGTCTGACCGAGGGAATCACCGAGGGGATTGCCTTTAAGTCGGCGCAGTCCCAAAAGGACGCGCAGAGCCTGCGTTTTACGGAGCGTCAGGCGGATGCCATCTTAGAGATGCGTCTGTACAAGCTGATCGGACTCGAGATCGAGGCGCTGATGAAAGAGCACGAGAAGACGCTTGCCAATATTGCGGAGTACAATGAGATCTTAAGCAACCGTGCGGCGATGGCAAAGGTGATTATCCGCGAGCTGGAAGCTTACAAAAAGGAGTATGGCAGACCGCGGCGCACTGTCATTGACAATCTCAAAGAGGCGGTTGTCGAGGAGAAGAAGATTGAGGAGATGGACGTGGTATTCCTGATGGATCGCTTTGGCTATGCGAAGACGATCGACGTGGCGGCGTATGAACGCAACCGCGAGGCGGCCGATGCGGAGAACCGCTATGTGCTGACCTGTAAGAATACCGATAAGATCTGCATTTTTACGAACAAGGGACAGATGCATCTGCTCAAGGTGCTGGATCTGCCGTTCGGCAAGTTCCGCGACAAGGGAACGCCGATTGACAATCTGAGCAATTACAACAGCAGCGAGGAGAACTTTGTCTATATCACGAACCTGGGAGAGATCCGCAGCCACAGGCTGATCTTTGGCACGAAGACGGCGATGCTTAAGATTGTGGACGGAAGCGAGTTTGACGTTGCAAAGCGCACGACCGCGGCGACGAAGCTTACCGACGGGGACGAGGTGCTTTTCGTGCATCCGGTTGCCGGGAATGAGACGATCGTCATGCAGTCCGAGCGCGATTTCTTCCTTCGGATTGCGGTGGATACCATTCCGGAGAAGAAAAAGGGTGCGGTCGGCGTCCGCGGCATGCGGCTTGCGGACGGAGATGCGCTTACTGCGATTCATCTGCTCGGCGAGGGTGAGAGCGCCCAGACGGAGGTAAAAGGAAAGCCTGTGATGTTAAACCGGCTGCATGTGGCGGGCCGCGACACGAAAGGAACGAAGAAATAACGATGATAAAAGCTGTATTATTTGATCTGGACGGAACGATCATCAATTCCGAGGAGGGCATCACAAAGTGCGTGCAATACGCACTGCGCGCTTACGGGATCGATGAGCCGGACCGCACGAAGCTGCGCTGCTTTATCGGACCGCCCTTAGATCCGGTATTTCGCGAAAAGTATGGCATGACGGAAGCGGAAGCGTGGCAGTCTGTGGAAAAGTACAGAGAGCGGTTTGACGTGAAGGGAATCTTCGAGTGCAGCCTCTATGACGGCGTCAGGGAAGCGATCGCGCGCTTCAAGGAGCATGGTTATCTGCTTGCGCTTGCGTCCTCAAAGCCTGAGACGGCGTGCAGAAGAATATTAGAGCACTTCGATCTGCTGGGATATTTTGATGAGGTGGTAGGTTCCACGCTGGACGGCTCGATCAGTACGAAGGCGGAAGTGCTCGAGGAACTGGGGCGCCGCATGGCGGGCAGCCATATCGGGAAAAACGAGCTGTGCCTGATCGGGGACACGAAGTATGACGCTGCCGGAGCAAAGGCGTTCGGAATCCGCTGTATCGGTGTCAGCTATGGCTTCGGTACCAGGGAAGAACTGCTCGCCGCAGGTGCGGAGGCGGTCTTCGACCGCATCGAAGAGGTGGAGACATACATTGAGAATGACGCAGCGGGAGAGGGAGAGGCAGAGTGAAGACGACAGGTGCTTATAAAATCTGGAGAATCATATATCCGATCGGTATCTATTATGTGGTGTCATCGCTTGCCTACTTTTTTCTGACGCTGCTGCTCGGCGCGGGGGAGGAATCCTACATGCTGCGGCAGATGCTCTGCGCGGCTGCCACGATTCCGTTCGTCTGGATGCATTATGGGCAGGATCGCGCTGCGCGGGAGACTGTCTATGGCAGGCGCGGCATCAGACCGGACGCAAGGTTTTTCTGCACTGTGGCGGGGGCGCTGCTTGCGGGAGCATCTCTTGGCATGGCTGTCAACAACGTGATTGCCATGACGCCGCTCATTGAGGCGTCCGCGGGCTTTCAAAGCGCGAATCAGGCGTTTTTTGCCGGCGGGGTTGTGTTTGAACTGCTCGGCTCCTGCCTCGTGATTCCGCTGGCGGAGGAGCTTTTGTACCGTGGTGTCGTGGAGAGAAGACTATCCCTGCTGTGCGGCAGTGCGCCGGCAATCGTGCTCTCGGCGGTTATTTTCGGCGTGATGCACTGGAACGTGGTACAGTTTTTGTATGCGGGCATTTTAGGTCTGCTACTCGCGTGGCTGCTGGAGAGAACCGGCTTTTTGTATGCGCCCGTTCTGGCACATATCGGGGCGAATGTGATGGCGGTTGTGCGCAGCGAGACCGGCTGGCTGGACTTTGCCTACCAGCCCACAGCGGCAGGTGTTGCAGTGACGGTGCTGCTGTTTGCGGTGGCAGCGTTTGCGGTTCTGCTGGTGAAAAAGGGCGGAGTGCGGCAGGAAGAGGAGAAAACGTCCGCTGCCTGAAACCTTAGCAGTATCTGTAGAGGTGCAGTTATTGACTGTTATAGTTTCCTGTGGTATGTTAAATGACGTGAATGGCGGGATCCCCGGTCCATTTAGCATCGCAGGAAGGAGAGTGACAGTTTCATGGACGATAGTGCGGACAGTGACAGCGATACACAGATATGCAGGCTTTTAAAAAGAGAATACGGCTGCTCCATGCAGTGTTATGAATAGGTAAAGGTATGGCTTACCGGAGGTCTTTTTTGGACACCGGAAGGTCATACCTTTTTGTGCGTAAATGACACAACACGTAACAGGCAGCAGGAGGGCGTATCACAGGACGCCGGAAACAGAAAGGAGCAGACATGTTGCAGCCCATATTCTTATTGATGGTTTTGATTTTTTTGAATGCCGTATTTGCAAGCGCGGAGATTGCGGTAATCTCGATGAGTGATTTAAAACTCCGACAGCTCTGCGAGGCGGGAGACAGGCGCGCCGGAAAGCTGGAGGCGCTCATAAAGCAGCCGGCAAAATTCCTTGCCACGATCCAGGTGGCGATCACGCTCGCCGGATTTTTACAGAGTGCGTTTGCCGCGGAAAACTTTGCACAGCCGTTGGTGACGCTTTTGAGGGGCACCGGAATACCGGTTGCAGAGGAGGCATTAAAATCCGCGTGCATCGTGGTGATTACATTGATTTTAGCGTATTTTAATCTGGTCTTCGGGGAACTTGTGCCGAAGCGGGTGGCGATGAAAAAGGCGGAGGAGCTGGCGCTTAAAATGGCAGGAATGCTCTCCCTGGTGGCGAAGATCTTTGCACCGCTGGTGTGGCTTCTTACCGCATCGACCAATTTCTGGTTAAGACGGTTTGGCATTGACCCGGAGGAGGAAGAGGAGACGGTGTCGGAGGAGGAAATCCGGCTGCTGCTCGCCGAGGGAAGAGAGCAGGGAACCATTCCGACCGAGGAGACAGAGATGATACAGAACGTGTTCGGATTTGACGATATTGCGGTCGGAACGATCTGTACGCACCGCAGGGAGATGGTATCTCTGTCCACGGAGGAGGATGAAGCCGTCTGGGACCGGATTCTGGCGGAGAGCGTACATACCTATTATCCGATCTTTGCGGGGAGAAGCGAGGATGTCGTGGGAATCCTCGATGGAAAAGCGTATTTCCGCATGAAAGACCACACGCGTGACAAAGTGATGCAGTGCGCGGTGCAAAAACCGATGCTGGCAGCGGATTCCATGAAGGCAAACCGGCTTTTTGAGCAGATGAAACAGCAGCAGAATTATTTTGCGGTCGTGACAGACGCCTACGGCGGGGTTACCGGAATCGTGACGCTGTGCGACATCATGGAGTATCTGGTGGGAGATCTGGAGAATACGGCTACCGCATAGACCGGTGTGACAATTCAGATACAATTTAAGAAAAGACAGAAATAGAGCCCGGAAAAAGTTTTGCGTGCAAAATTTTTTTTGGGCTCTTATACATGGAATTGTTTGTATAAGTATTATTTGCACAGATAATAACTAATAAAATCTGACAATAGATTTAACAATAATAAATATACAAATAATCAGACAATTATAAGAATAAACTGGTAGACAAACAAATGAGAAAGTTGTATATTAGGATATAACAAATTCGGTAAAGACAACTGTCCGTGCAGTAAAGACAGCTGATCGGAATACAGAATGCAGAAAGGAAGCTGATTATGAAAGAGCAGACCACTTATAAGAAGGACGCCCTCAACCGTTTCTCGGTATCGGATGCGGGGAAGCAGGCAGCCGGAATGTACGATCCGGGTTACGAGCACGATAACTGTGGTATCGGTTCGGTTGTCAACATTAAGGGAATCAAGACACACGAGACTGTGGAGAATGCGTTAAAGATCGTTGAGAACTTAAAGCACAGAGCAGGCAAGGATGCGGAGGGAAAGACCGGTGACGGTGTCGGTATTCTGCTGCAGATATCCCACAAGTTTTTTTCCAAGGCGGCAAAACAGCTTGGAATCGAACTCGGTGAGGAGAGAGACTATGGTGTCGGCATGTTCTTTTTCCCGCAGGACGAGTTAAAGCGCAACCGTGCCAAGAAGATGTTCGAGGTCATTGTCGGCAAGGAGGGAATGGAGTTCCTCGGCTGGCGTGAAGTTCCGACCGATCCGACGAAGCTGGGACAGAAAGCGGTGGACTGCATGCCGTACATCATGCAGGGCTTTGTGAAGCGTCCGGCGGATGTGGAGAAGGGACTGGCGTTTGACCGCAAGCTGTATGTGGCGCGAAGAGTCTTTGAGCAGTCCAACGATGATACCTATGTGGTATCCCTTTCCAGCCGTACGATCGTCTATAAGGGAATGTTTCTTGTAGAGCAGCTTCGTCTGTTTTTTGCGGATTTACAGGATAAGGATTACGAGTCGGCGATTGCAACCGTGCATTCCCGTTTCTCCACGAACACGAATCCGAGCTGGGAGAGAGCGCATCCGAACCGTTTTATCGTACATAACGGTGAGATCAATACGATTAAGGGCAACGCCGATAAGATGCTCGCCCGCGAGGAGACGATGGAGTCCGAGCACTTAAAGGGCGAACTTCAGAAGGTACTTCCGGTCATCAACAGTGAGGGATCGGATTCCGCAATGCTGGACAATACGCTGGAGTTCCTCGTGATGAGCGGTATGGAGCTTCCGCTCGCAGTCATGATCATGATCCCAGAGCCGTGGGCAAACAACAATATCATGTCGCAGAAGAAAAAGGATTTTTACCAGTATTACGCGACGATGATGGAGCCGTGGGACGGACCGGCGTCCATCCTCTTTTCCGATGGCGATATGATGGGAGCCGTGCTTGACCGCAATGGTCTGCGTCCTTCCCGTTACTATATTACGGATGATGATTATCTGATCCTCTCCTCCGAGGTCGGCGTGCTGGACATCGACCCGACGAAGATTGTGGTGAAGGAGCGTCTGCGTCCGGGCAAGATGCTGCTCGTGGATACCGTCAAGGGAAGAGTCATCGATGACGACGAACTCAAGGAGACTTACGCGAACAAGCAGCCATACGGTGAGTGGCTTGACCGCAACCTCTTAAAGCTCGAGGATTTAAAGATCCCGAACGAGCGTGTGCCGGAGTACACCAAGGAAGAGCGCCAGCGCATGCAGAAGGCATTCGGTTATACCTACGAATCTCTGCGCGAGGCGATCCTGCCGATGGCGAAGAACGGCGACGAGGGTACATCCGCCATGGGTATTGACACACCGCTCGCAGCGCTTGCGAGTGACCATCAGCCGTTGTTTAATTACTTCAAACAGCTGTTTGCGCAGGTGACCAACCCGCCGATCGACTCGATCCGTGAGAAAGTCGTGACCTCTACGACCGTCTACATCGGCGAGGACGGCAACCTCTTAGAAGAGCGGGCGGAGAACTGTAAGGTATTGAAGGTCAACAACCCGATTCTGACCAACACCGACCTGATGAAGATCAAGGCGATGAAGGTCGACGGATTCAAGGTAGAAGTACTGCCGATTATCTACTATAAGAATACAAGCTTAGAGAAGGCGATCGAGCGTCTGTTTGTGGAGGCGGACCGTGCGTACCGTGAGGGAGCGAACATTCTGATTCTCTCCGACCGCGGTATCGACGAGAACCATGTGCCGATCCCGTCACTGCTCGCTGTATCAGCACTGCAGCAGCATCTGGTAAAGACGAAAAAGAGAACGGCGGTTGCCATGATCTTAGAGTCCGGCGAGCCGCGTGAGGTACACCATTTTGCGACGCTCCTCGGCTACGGAGCCTGTGCGATCAACCCGTATCTGGCACAGGATACCGTAAAACAGCTGGTGGACGAGCATATGCTGGACAAAGATTATTATGCGGCGGTTCAGGATTACAATGCAGCGATTTTAAACGGCATCGTCAAGATCGCATCCAAGATGGGAATCTCGACGATCCAGTCCTACGAGGGTTCCAAGATCTTTGAGGCGATCGGTATCAATAAGGATGTGATTGACAAGTATTTCACGAATACGGTCAGCCCGATCGGCGGCATTACGCTGGAGGATATTGCGGATGACGTCAATGAACTTCACTCGGCGGCGTACGATCCGCTGGGATTAGAGACGGATCTCACATTGGACAGCAGAGGACGCCACAAGATGAGAAGCGGCGCAGATCCGCATCTTTACAATCCGGCGACGATTCATCTGCTTCAGGAAGCGACAAAGCGCGGCGACTACGAACTCTTTAAACAGTACACGGAGCTTGTGAATAAGGAAGAGAGAGAGATCACGCTCCGCGGTCTGATGGATTTCAATTACCCGAAAAAGGGCGTGCCGCTCGAGGAGGTCGAGAGTGTCGATTCCATCGTGACGCGTTTTAAGACGGGGGCAATGTCCTACGGTTCCATCTCCAAGGAGGCGCACGAGACACTGGCGATCGCCATGAACCGTCTGCACGGCAAGTCCAACTCCGGCGAAGGAGGAGAGGATGCAGACCGTCTTGCGAGCAAGAACAGCCCGGTCAACCGTTGCTCTGCGATCAAGCAGGTGGCGAGCGGACGTTTCGGTGTGACCAGTGAGTATCTGGTGAGCGCGCAGGAGATTCAGATCAAGATGGCACAGGGCGCAAAGCCGGGCGAGGGCGGACACCTGCCGGGCAAGAAGGTCTATCCGTGGATTGCAAAGACCAGACTTTCCACACCGGGTGTATCATTGATCTCCCCGCCGCCGCATCATGACATCTACTCGATCGAGGATCTGGAGCAGTTGATCTTCGACTTAAAGAATGCGAACCGTGATGCGCGCATCACCGTGAAACTGGTATCCGAGGCGGGAGTCGGTACGGTCGCAGCCGGCGTTGCAAAGGCAGGCGCACAGGTTGTCCTGATCTCCGGCTATGACGGCGGTACCGGTGCGGCTCCGTCCAGCTCGATCCACAATGCGGGACTTCCGTGGGAGCTTGGTCTTGCGGAGACACATCAGACATTGATTATGAACGGACTGCGCAACAAAGTACGCATTGAGACGGACGGCAAACTGATGAGCGGCCGCGATGTCGCTACGGCAGCGCTGCTCGGAGCGGAGGAGTTCGGATTTGCCACAGCGCCGCTTGTGACCTTAGGCTGCGTGATGATGCGCGTCTGTAACCTGGATACCTGTCCGGCAGGTATTGCGACACAGAACCCGGAGCTTCGGAAGCGTTTTGCCGGCAAGCCGGAATATGTGGAGAATTTTATGCGCTTTATCGCACAGGATCTGCGGGAGTATATGGCAAAGCTCGGATGCCGCACGATCGACGAGATGGTCGGCAGAAGCGATCTGCTTAAGGTGCGCGAGGATCTTTCGGGACGCGACCGCGAGATCGATCTCTCCAATCTTTTGAACAACCCGTTTGCGGGACCGAAGGAGAAAGTAACCTTTGACCCGAAGCATGTCTATGATTTTGAACTGGAGAAGTCCAAGGATGTGACCGTGCTCTTAAAACAGTTAAAGGGTGCGTTAGAGCAGAAGCAGCGCAGAAGCATTGATGTGGAGGTGACGAACACCGACCGTTCCTTTGGTACGATTTTCGGTTCGGAGATCACGAAGAAGTACGGCGGAGAGGGACTGCCGGAGGATACCTTCATTGTAAAATGCAACGGTGCCGGCGGACAGAGTTTCGGAGCTTTTATCCCGAAGGGACTGACGTTAGAGCTGGTCGGCGATTCCAACGATTACTTTGGAAAAGGATTATCCGGCGGCAAGCTTGTCGTCTATGCACCGGCGGGCGTGAAGTATGAGAAGGATGAGAATATCATCATCGGTAATGTGGCGCTCTACGGAGCAACCAGCGGAAAAGCGTTTATCAGCGGCGTCGCAGGCGAGCGTTTCTGCGTGCGCAACTCGGGAGCTTCCGCAGTCGTGGAGGGTGTCGGAGACCACGGATGTGAATATATGACGGGAGGCCGTGTCGTCGTGCTCGGCAAGACCGGCAAGAATTTTGCTGCCGGCATGAGCGGCGGTATTGCTTATGTGCTCGATGAGGACAATGACCTCTACACAAGAATGAATAAGGAAATGGTATTCAGCCAGGAGATTTCCAACAAATATGATGTCATGGAATTAAAGGACATGATCAAGGAACATGTGGCGCTGACCAACTCGGAAAAAGGCAAGAAGATCCTGGATAATTTCAGCGAGTATCTGCCGAAGTTCAAGAAAGTCATACCGTATGACTATAACCGTATGCTTATGGCGATTGTTCAGATGGAGGAGAAAGGTCTTTCTTCCGAACAGGCACAGATTGAGGCTTTTTATGCAAATACGCGTGGATAGTGTGTGAGCAGGTGTCGTTTGACATGTGTGACTCATGCATTTTCGAGAAAGGAAAGAATTATGGGAAAACCAACAGGATTTATGGAATATGACAGAGAAGATGCCCGCGCCATTGAGCCGAAGGAGCGGATCAAAAATTTTAATGAGTTCCACATTCCTCTGTCCAAAGAGAGACAACAGATTCAGGGCGCGCGCTGCATGAACTGCGGCGTGCCGTTCTGCCAGGCGGGAATGAACATCATGGGGATGACCTCGGGATGCCCGCTGCACAACCTGGTTCCGGAGTGGAATGATCTTGTATACACGGGGAACTGGGAGCAGGCATACAACCGCCTGAAGAAGACCAACAATTTCCCGGAGTTTACCTCCCGGGTATGTCCGGCACTCTGCGAGGCTGCCTGCACCTGCGGGCACTGGGAAGATCCGGTGACCTGCAAGGCGAACGAGCACGGAATTATCGAGAATGCGTATGAGCAGGGTTATGCGGCGGCAAAGCCTCCGAAAGTGCGCACCGGCAAGAAGATCGCGGTGATCGGCTCCGGTCCTGCGGGGCTTGCGGCGGCGGATCAGCTCAACAAGCGCGGGCATTCTGTGACGGTCTATGAGCGGGACGACAGAGTCGGCGGACTTCTGATGTACGGAATTCCGAATATGAAGCTGGAAAAATGGGTCATCGACCGCAAGGTTGCCGTCATGAAGGAGGAGGGCATCACCTTTGTGACCGGCACCAATGTCGGAAAGGATGTAAAGGCCTCCAAGCTGTTAAAGGAGTACGACCGTGTGATTTTAGCGTGCGGCGCCAAGAATCCGAGAGACATCAAGGCACCGGGACGGGACGCCAAGGGAATCTATTTCGCCGTGGATTTTTTAAAAGCAACGACGAAGAGTCTCCTGGATTCTGAGCTAAAAGACGGCAGCTATATCTCCGCAAAAGGGAAAAAAGTGGTCATTATCGGCGGCGGCGATACCGGAAATGACTGCGTGGGCACGTCCATCCGCCACGGCTGCGCGAGCGTGACACAGCTTGAGATGATGCCGCAGGCACCGGCAAAGCGCGCGGAGAATAATCCGTGGCCGGAGTGGCCGAAGGTGTTAAAGACCGATTACGGCCAGGAGGAAGCGATTGCGGTGTTCGGGCACGACCCGCGGATCTATCAGACGACGGTGAAGGAATTCTTAAAAGACAAGAACGGCAATCTTTGCGGGCTTGTCACTGTAAAGCTCGAACCGAAGCGGGATGAGAAGACCGGGCGTGTGACGATGACCGAGGTTGCGGGAAGCGAGCAGAAGATGGAAGCGGATCTTGTGCTGATCGCTGCCGGATTCCTCGGCACGGAAAAATATGTGGCGGACGCGTTCGGTGTGGACTTAAACGGCAGAACCAACGTCGCAACGGCGGAGGGCGCCTATGAGACCAGCGTGAAAAATGTGTTCGCGGCGGGCGATGTGCACAGAGGACAGTCCCTTGTCGTCTGGGCGATTCGCGAGGGACGCGAGGTCGCGCGCGAGGTCGATGAGAGCTTGATGGGCTACTCCTACCTTGAGGTGCAGTAATCGAATGATAATCCCCCGTTTGTAATCCAACGGATTCTGTGCTAAGATGAGAAAAAAGAGTACGAATGAAGAAAAGGGGAGTACAAATGAGCCGCAGAAGGAAAAAAGCAGGGGAAAAGGCGCGGACGATGGCGGGAAGCGCAGAAGCGGAAAAGACGGCAGCGGGAAGCACACCGGCAGAGCAGGAGGCAGGGAGCACATCGGCGAAAGAGACGTTATCGGCGAGCATAGAGCCGGCGGAGAGATCGGAAAATGAGGCGGAGGTCTGGCAGACCGGCGCGCGGGTCCGGATCGCGGATATGGAGCCGGATTACTCGGATATCACAGTGAAGAATCCGCGCATCGGCAAGGTCATGCGCCTTGAGGAAGAGGTCCAGAGACAGAGTGAGATCGAGAAGCTGCGCAGCAGACGGATCCGGCAGGAGCAGGAATATATTGACCGGATGAGCCTGTCGGTGGAGAATCATCTGCGCAATACCAAGGAAGAGCAGCGGTACAACGAGCAGTTCGAGGAGCGCATCCGCACGGAAGTGTACCGGATGCACGGGATCAGTGAGGACAAGCTGCAGGGGATGACGGAGTACCGCAATGCGTGGTATCAGGGCACGGCGTTTGCCATGTTTTTCCTGTCGCTCGTGCTGATCGCGATCTGCGGCATACTGCACGGGTTCGGGTCGGAGATCTGCATTTTTATGGCATTTTATACGGCCATTGAGGGGGTATTGCTCTCCAACGGGAGGAAGCAGTCACTGTTTTTTACGGTGCTGACGAAGGGCGTGTATCTGCTGCTGTTTCCGGTTATGCTCGTGACGTTTACCTGCTACGAACTTGGTTTTGAGGAATATGCGCTTCTGGTACCGGTTTTCGCCGTGGCAGGTGTTGTGGTGCTCATGATCGGAGCACTGTCCTACTTCCTGTATGATCCGTACCGGATGGACCGGAGGAACCGCAAGAAGGCGAACCGCTATATCGTAGAGATCGAGAAGGCAGCGCTAAAGGAAGTGCGTCTGAAGGAAAGGGCGTTCGCGAAGCAGGAGAAAAAGCAGGCGAAGTTTACCAGAAAGGAAGAGGCGAGAGCGCAGAAGAAGGCAGAGCGGGACGAGCGCCGCAGACAGCGGAAGGAGGCGCGGGCAGAAAGGCATGCACGCTGGCGCGCATGGTGGAGCGAGAAGCTGGCGCGGCTTAAGTTTGTGAAGAAAGAATCTGCGGATGAGACGCATAAGAGTCCGGCGAATGCAGATACTACGGAGGAACATTCTGCGGAAGGAGACTCTGTGGAGAGGGAATCTGCGGAGAGAGATTCGGCAGAAGCAGAATCTGCAGAGAGAGAATCTGCGGAGGAACATTCGACAGAAGGAGAAGTTGCAAAGAGAGACTAGGCGGAGGGAAATTCCGCGGAGAAAAACACTGTGAAAGAAGCGTGTGAAAATGAGACGACTGGGGATTGATCTTTCCTATTTTTTCACATATGAAGATGAGATACCGGACGGGGTGGGATTTTCCCACTTTGGTCCGGTACATTTATTATGGCTGGGCGTGTGCGCGGGGCTCTTACTGCTGTTCCTCCATTATTATAAGCGATGGGGAGGACGGCGCAGGCTTTTGGCGGAGAGAGGAATCGGCATTTTTCTGGTGGGACTGGAAGTGTACCGGATTGCGGTGCTGGCTCTGATCGGGAAAATGTCGCTGTATCAACTGCCGCTTCACCTGTGCAGCATGGCAGGGTTTTTGTGCTGTCTTCACGCCTTTTTCAAATGGGACTGGCTGGGACAGGTTCTCTATACCCTGTGTCTGCCGGGAACCGTGCTTGCGCTTTTATTCCCGGACTGGGTGCGCTATCCGGCGATTCATTTTATTACGATACAGGGATTTACCTTCCATGCCGGGATTGTGCTCTACGTGATCTGCCAGCTGTTGCAGCACAACATTATCCCGCGGCTTGCGGCGCTGTGGAAGGTGATCGTATTTCTTCTGGTGGTTGTGCCGCCGGTTTACCTGTTTGACAAAAAGTTTCATGCCAATTACATGTTTGTGAATGTGCCTTCGCCCGGATCGCCGCTGGAGTGGCTGGCGTCGTTTCTGGGGAACCCGGGCTATCTGGCAGGCTATGCGGTTCTGATGCTTTTATGCATGGTGCTCATGGACGCCGGTTACCGGCTGTTGCTTGACAGGAAAAGCTGCGGAACGTAGAATAAAACGAAAAAGAGAGAAGCGCTACGGATATTGCAGGAGAAGAATTGCTGCGATGGGGTGCGCAGAAATGAGGAGCATATGGCAGATTTTACATTTTCAACACTGAAATACGAGAGACCGGATTTCACAGAAGTGGAACAGCTTTTTGAAAAACTGGTAAAACAGGTACAGGAGGCAGCCTCCTATGAGGGATTAAAGGAACTCTTAAAGAAGGCAGAGCGCGTGCAGAATAAGCTTATGACTGCGTGCACGATTGCGTCCATCCGCCATACATTAGATACGACGGATACTTATTATGAGAAGGAAGACGAATATATCAACAATACCATACCGACCGTGATGCCGAAGTTTCTTGCATTTGATGCGGCAGTGATGAATAGTCCGTTTCGCGATGACATCGAGAAAGAGTACGGGAAACAGTATTTTGCACAGAAGGAACTGAACAGGAAGACTTTCTGTGAGGCAAATATTCCGCTGATGCAGCAGGAGGCGAAGCTGACAAACGAATATCAGAAGATCATGGCAACGGCGGCGATCGAATTTGAAGGGCAGACGCTTAATCTCTATGGTGTACAGAAGTATTTTGAACATGAGGACAGAGAAGTACGGCGTGCGGCTGTGCGGGCATATTCTGATTTTTACCACAGCAATGAGAAGCGGCTGGAGGAGATCTGGGAGGAACTCATTACCATCCGCAATCAGATGGGGAAGAACCTCGGCTATGCCAACTTTATTCCGGTGGGGTACATGCAGCAGGGACGCACGGATTATGGGGAAAAAGAGGTGGCAGCGTTCCGCGAGCAGGTGCGTACGGAACTCGTACCGCTGTGTGAACAGCTCTATGCGGCGCAGGCGAAGCGGATTGGTGTGGATACATTGATGTTTTATGATGAGAAGCGTGTATTTCCGGATGGAAATGCCGTTCCTGCGGGAGATGATGATTTTATGGTGGAAGAGGCAAGGAAGATGTACCATAAGATCAGCCCGGAGACTGGAGAGTTCATTGATTTTATGATTGAGCACGAACTGATGGATTTGAAGAATAAGCCGGGAAAAGCTGCTACGGGATATATGACATTTCTCCCGGATTATCGGGCACCGTTTGTGTTCTCCAATTTTAATCAGACAATCTTTGACATGCAGGTGCTGACACACGAGCTGGGACATGCGTTTGCGGGGTACATGGCGATGCGGGAGCAGCCGATCACAGAGTATTATTCCGAGTCCACCGACATCGCGGAGATCCATTCCATGTCGATGGAGCAGTTTTCCTACCCGTATGCGGAGGCATTTTTCGGAAAGTATGCGGATAAGTTCCGCTTTGCACATTTGCAGGAGGCGATCACATTTGTACCGTTCGGCGTGGCGGTGGATGAGTTCCAGCACATCTGCTACGCCAATCCGGAACTGACGCCGAAGGAGCGCACCGCAGAGTGGAAGAAGCTGGAAGAAAAGTATATGCCGTGGAGAAAATACGACGCGGATGATTTCTTCGACCGTGGCGGTTTCTGGTACCACAAACTGCATATCTATCTCTATCCGTTCTACTACATCAATTATACGCTGACCACGATGGGGGCGATGGAGTTCAAAAAGAAAAATTATGAGAACCATGAGACGGCATGGCAGGATTACTTAAATCTCTGCAAATGCGGCGGAAGCATGAGCTATCTGGAGACATTGCGCTATGCAAACCTGTCGAATCCGTTTGAGCCGGGCAGCGTGGCGCGTGCGATGGAAGTAGCAAAACAGGAACTGATGAACAGTCCGTTTATGAGATAGTATAGAAGCAGTGTTGGATGAGTGAGAATCGGAGGCAAGATTGTAATATGGAAGAAATGTTGGAAGTGATGAAAAAACAGTTGAAAATGCAGAAGCTTATCAGCGGGCTGCTGGCGGTAATGCTGGTAATTCTGCTTATTGCGGGTGGATTTTTTGTCAACCGGATGAGTCAGATGACGGCAGCAATGAGTGAGGCGGCAGATAAACTGCAGCAGGTCGATGTGGATGGTATCAATGATGCCATCGGAACGACGCAGGAAATGCTCGAGAGTGCCGGAGAGCTTTCCGATGCGGTCGATTCCGTGACATTAAAAGTAAAAGAGTTCAATGACTGGATGTCAGGACTTTTTGGAAATTAGCAGGCGTTAATAAAAACAAACCGGCGAGGCGAGATTGCGGAGCAGGGCTACCGCGCTCCAGCCGGCGATTGCGCTGGTGGAAGAACAGATGTCCACGGTGGCTTTGACGCCGTCGATCTCTGCGGTGATGCAGTGGTCATCGCCCGTCCAGCCCGGAACGGAGTGCATGGTTACCTGCGTGATGTCAGGTCCTGTCGTGGCGAGCGAGGTGGCGACGGCGACGTTGACGCGGCGCGGAAAGGTTACGATCGCCTCCTTGGCGCTGCCGGTAAAGACAGTCGTCTTTTCGGTATCGGTTAAAAGGTGTTCCGCCCAGACCGGTGTATTGCGAAAACCGCGGGCACCGGTGTGCGTCTCGATGCCGGCGGTCTCGTCAAGATTTCCCGCCTGCGCCATTAAAGTGATCGTCTGTAAGACGTCAAAACCACCGATCGCGCCGTTTGCCAGATGGACTTTGGCGCATCCTCTGCGGGCTGCGTCCCTGACCTGCCCGTAAAAGGCAGCGTCGGCAAAAGCACCGATCGAGAGGAGAACGAGGCTGACGCCGTGTTCGAGTACGGTGCATGCCATATCCCGGACAGCTTCCACGGACGCTGCCTCCACAATATATTCCGGCTCTAAGGAGAGCAGTTCTGCAAGATCCCGACAGGATCTGCAGCCGGTTTCCGCGGCGGTCTTATCGCGCGATTCCTGTGAGCGGCTGGTCACGCCGACAAGCTCGTAATCTTCCAGAAAACCATCCTTCCAGGCGTTTGCGACAATGTTTCCGAGAAAACCGCAGCCTACAATACCAAATCTTATCTTCATCGTAAAAATCCCTTCGTTATCTGATTTTGTTTATATCTGTTTTCATTTTCTTCTTTTTGTTGTTCCCTTTTTGCAGAAAATCCTTTTTTGCAGGAATTCCTTTTTTTACAGGAGTTCCTTTTTTTACAGGAGTTTCTTTTCTTACGGAGGTGCCGTTTCCCTTTTTAACAGGAGAATCTTTCCGCACACTGTAGCCGAACGTGCCGAGCTTTTTCCCGAGCAGAAAATATTCTCCGTGGGAGTAGGTGATCAGCCCGGTATCGTTTAAGTGGAACTTGCCGGCTTCGTCCATATACGCGTCATCGATCGTGACGGCGACGACATCCGCGAGAATCAGATTGTGGCTGCCGAGCGGCGTGATCTGGCGCACACGGCATTCGATATTGACGGGGCTCTCGGCAATGCCGGGAACCGATACCTCACGGGAGGCAAGCGGTGTCAGATGCATCTCCTTGAATTTGTCGACGTCCCTGCCGGAGCGCACGCCGCAGTAGTCGGTGGCGCGCACGAGCGATTCGGTTGTAAGATTCACTACGAACTCGCCGGCGGCCTCGATCATATGGTAGGAATAGCGTTCCGGACGAACGGAGATGGAGAGCATTGGCGGATTGGTGCAGACGGTGCCTGCCCACGCGACGGTAAGAATGTTCGGTCTGCCTGAGAGTGCAGGATTGCTGCATTCCGGATCCGAGGTGCCGGGATACTGGCAGCTTACCATGACGGCTGGCAGCGGATAGAGCATGTTGCCCGGTTTGAAAGCACTTTTTCCCATAAAATAAGGACTCCCTTCTGTCTGTTAGAAAAAATGTCAGGCGGTATCTGACAGGAAACGGATTGTTACTGGATCAGAATATCCATCAGATAGGCGTAGACATCCTCGTTCTGCTTTTTCCAGTTGTTACAGATCGCTTCCGCCTGCTCTTTGTTTTTGACGGTCAGTGTCAGGTCGATCAGGTTGGTGTCGTGGACACGGAACTGGCAGCGCACGGCATAGTCCTGATTCGGCGTCTTGTAGTAGTCTGCGATGATTGAGTTGACGGTGCGGAGTGCCATTTTATTTTTTTCAAAATAGGCAATGGTGTCGTGCTCAATGGCGTCCGTGAGCTTGTCGCGGAAAAAGCCGAGCGTCTCACGCCCCGCAGCGGTGATATAATACTGGGTGTTGCTGTGCGTGGATTCCGTGCGGATCAGACCGGAGTCGGCGAGATCGTTTAAGACCTGCTGTACCCGGAAATAATCCGTGTATTCCTGCTCCAGGAAAAAGTCGGAGATCTGCGTATTCGTCAGGGGAAAATCCACCTTATCCAGCATGTTTAAAATGGTCAGTTTGTATATGGTAAATGGTTCAGCCATGTGTTTCCTCGTTTCTATAATATTTGCCCTGCCAGAGATCGCGCTGTACAAGTTGCCTGTTTATCGTGTTTAACACGCGCTTTTTGTCCGTGCTCCACAGCGGAGCGAGGAGCAGGCGGCGCGGTCCGTCGCCGGTCAGACGGTGGATGACCATTTCCGGTGGAAGAAGGGCAAGGCAGTCTGCGATAAGGTCGCAGTATTCCTCCAGCGTAAAAAGCGGAAACGGGTCATTTTTGTAGAGGGTTCCAAGATCGGTGCCTTCTAAGACGTGAAGCAGCTGCAGCTTTACGCCGAAGACCGGATGTGCGGCAAGATAGCGCACGGAAGCGCGCATATCTTCGGTTGTCTCACCGGGCAGACCTAAGATCAGATGTGTTATGACCTTGATGCCCCGCGCGTGAAGCGCGGATACCGCCTGCTTATACTGGGCGAGTGAAAAACCACTGCGTATAAAACGCAGAGTGTGTTCATGGATAGTCTGAAGACCGAGTTCGACCCAGACAGGTTTTATGGTATTTAACTCTGCTAACAGATCTAAAACATCGGGTGGCAGACAGTCACATCTGGTAGCGATGGAGAGCGCCACAATGTCTGGCTGTGCGAGAGCTTCCGTATAAAGTGCACGAAGAACACCGACGGGAGCGTAGGTGTTCGTGTATGCCTGAAAATAGGCGATATATTTGCGGCAGTTTGTCTTTTCACGGAGGAGAAGCTTCGCCTGCGCGATCTGCCCGGTGACAGATTGCTGCGGGGAGGCGGCAAAATCACCGCTTCCGCCGGCACTGCAGAAAATGCATCCTCCGGTACCGATACTGCCGTCACGGTTCGGACAGGTCATACCGCCGTTTAAGGACAGGCGGTAGACCTTCTCACCGAATGTCTGTCTTAAATAGGTGTTGAGAGAGTAGTAACGCGCGTCGTTCATTGGATATCCGGTCAGCGCACGATGTGGGAGCGGACTGCCTCGCTGACAACCTGCGCCACACGCGGATCAAATGCTTCCGGCATAATAAACTCGTCGTTTAACTCTTCGTCGGAGACAAGACCGGCGATCGCCTCTGCGGCGGCAAGCTTCATCTCCTCGGTAATCTGTGTCGCCCGTCCCTCGAGAGCACCCTTAAAGATGCCCGGAAATGCCACGACATTGTTGACTTGGTTCGGGAAATCGCTGCGTCCGGTTCCGACGATTCTGGCGCCTGCGGCTTTTGCCACATCCGGCATGATCTCAGGTACCGGGTTGGCCATGGCGAACAGGATGGAATCGTGGTTCATGGAGGCAACCATCTCCGGGGTAACGATATTCGGTGCGGAGACGCCGACAAAGATATCGGCACCCTTTAAGGCGTCGGCAAGTGTGCCGTTCTGGTTCTCAAGGTTGGTGACCTCAGTCATTTTCTGCTGCATCCAGTTTAAGTTCGGGTAATCTTTGCCGATGATTCCCTCGCGGTCACACATGGTAACATGGCGAAAACCGTAGGTGAGCAGAAGCTTTGTGATGGCAACACCCGCGGAGCCGGCGCCGTTTACGACAACGCGGCAGTCCTCTTTTTTCTTGCCGGTGACACGCAGACCGTTGATGATGCCGGCAAGCACCACGATGGCGGTGCCGTGCTGGTCGTCATGGAAGACCGGAATGTTGAGCATTTCCTTCAGGCGCTCCTCAATCTCAAAGCAGCGCGGCGCGGAGATGTCTTCTAAGTTGATGCCGCCGTATGCGGGTGCGATGTTCTTGATTGTGGTAATGATTTCTTCCGTGTCCTGGGTATCGAGACAGATCGGTACGGCGTTGACATCGCCGAATTCCTTAAACAGAACGCATTTTCCCTCCATGACAGGCATGGCGGCGTATGCGCCGATATTGCCGAGACCGAGAACAGCGCTTCCGTCGGAAATGACGGCGACGGTGTTCGCTTTCATGGTATATTTGTAAGCAGCTTCGGGATCCTTGGCGATCATCTTACATGGCTCCGCAACGCCAGGTGTGTATGCGATGGCGAGATCCTCGCGGGAGTTTACTTTGGATTTTGCGATGGTCTCAAGCTTTCCGTTCCATTTTTCATGCATAAGCAATGCCTTCTCGGCAAGTGTCATTGTCTGATTCTCCATGATATCGTCTCCTGTATATAAAGTTTATTTTTGTATAAAAATCAATATGTAAATCATACCATTATCATTTTGACAAATCAAGGAAATTAGGACTTCCTATTTTGGAAAAAGTGTTGTATAATACGCATATTGTAAATTCATTTTGTCAGTTCAGACACGATTCCCAATACGATTGAGAGCATAGAGGAAAATAGCAGATTGATAAGAACAGGAGCGAATGGATGAGAGAAAAGTATGAGAGCTTGTCAGCCGTTGTTTTGCGTGATCTTGCAAAAGCGAGAGGACTCAAAAATATCTCCGGCATGAAAAAGAGTGATCTGGTAGATCTGATGGTTGCAGAGGACGAGCGTCAGAGCAAAGAGGAGAATACGAAGCAGCGTGAGCAGACATCGCAGCGTGAGCAGACACCGCAGCGTGAGCAGGCGCAGCGGGAACAGACACCGCAGCGTGAGCAGGCGCAGCAGCGGCCGGCGCGGGAGCCCAGAGAGGGACGGGAGAACCCGAAGGAGAGCGGTGCAGTGGATGAGACGATCTCGAATCTGGACAGCGGAATTATGGCAAACGGTATTTTAGAGGTTATGCCGGACGGATATGGATTTATCCGCTGTGAGAATTACCTCCCCGGGGAGAATGATGTGTATGTATCGCCGTCACAGATTCGCAAGTTTAATCTGAAGACGGGCGATATCGTGGCGGGAAATACCCGTGTGAAGACGCAGCAGGAAAAGTTTTCTGCACTGTTATATGTTTCATCAGTCAATGGTTATCATCCGGGTGTCGCGCAGAAGCGCAAGAATTTTGAGGATCTGACGCCGATTTTCCCGAACCGGAGAATCCGCTTGGAGCGCCCGGGCTGCAGTGTTGCAATGCGCATTGTGGATCTGGTGTCGCCGATCGGAAAGGGACAGCGCGGTATGATCGTTTCCCAGCCGAAGGCAGGTAAGACCACCTTATTAAAAGAGATTGCAAAATCAGTGACAAAGGGAAATCCGGATATGCATCTGATTATTTTGCTGATCGACGAGAGACCGGAGGAGGTTACGGACATCAAGGAAGCGATTGTCGGGGAGAACGTGGAAGTGATTTATTCTACGTTTGATGAACTGCCGGAGCACCACAAGCGCGTATCCGAGATGGTGATCGAGCGGGCCAAGCGCCTTGTGGAGCACGGAAAGGATGTCATGATCCTGCTGGACAGCATCACGAGACTGGCAAGAGCCTACAACCTCACGGTTCCGCCAAGCGGACGTACGTTATCCGGAGGTCTTGATCCGGCAGCGCTGCACATGCCGAAGCGCTTTTTCGGTGCGGCCAGAAACATGCGTGAGGGAGGAAGTCTCACAATCCTTGCCACTGCGCTGGTGGATACCGGAAGCAAGATGGATGACGTGGTGTTCGAGGAGTTTAAGGGAACCGGCAACATGGAGCTGGTGCTTGACCGCAAGCTTTCCGAGAAACGCGTGTTCCCTGCCATCGACATTGTGAAGTCGGGAACGCGGCGCGACGATCTGCTGCTGGAGCCGGAGGAGCAGGAGGCTGTTGAGATCATGCGCAAGGCGATCAACGGCATGCGCACCGACGAGGCGGTGGAGAACATTCTGAACATGTTCGCCCGCACGCGCAACAATCAGGAATATATCCATATGGTGAAAAAGAACCGGATTGTATAAAAAGAACTTGATTTTTCGTAAAAACCATGATAAAATAACAACGCTGTTTATTCGGGACTATTCTTTGCAGTAAGTGCCATATGCGGATCGGGCATACGGGCATAAGAGAATAGAGACAGACAGGAACATAATAACGATAAGATTATAAAGAGGTGAAAATCATGAAGGCAGGAATCCATCCAGATTACTATCAGGCAACTGTTACATGTAACTGCGGTAACACATTTGTTACAGGTTCAACAAAGGAAGATATCCACGTTGAGATCTGCTCCAAGTGCCATCCGTTCTACACAGGCCAGCAGAAAGCAGCTCAGGCTCGCGGACGTATTGATAAGTTCAATAAGAAGTATGGTATGCAGCAGCAGTAGTATGGCGCGTGAAGCGTTATGCTCCTAAGTGAAAACGGTTACAGATAAGGTTGAGGTTGTTTAATCTCAACCTTTTTTACCTTATAGAATACGGCACGGTTCGTGTGCCACAAGCAGGGTTTTTGACTATGAGATATTCGGGAATTGGCGGTCAGGCGGTCATGGAAGGCGTAATGATGAAGAATCAGGAAAAATACGCGGTAGCCGTGCGCAAGCCGGACCAGGAGATCGTCGTCGAGACTTCGACGTACGAAGGGCTGATTAAAAATAAGAAAATAAGAAACATGCCGATCTTACGTGGCGTGTTCAGTTTTATAGAATCGCTGGTACTGGGGATGAAGACACTGACGTTCTCGGCGTCCTTTTTCGAGGAGAAAGAGGATGAAAAGAGCGGATCCCGGAAAGCGGAGAAGCGTGCCGGAGCGAAAAAACCGGCGCCGACGGAAGAAGAGCAGAAGAAAAAGGAAAAGCGTCAGGAGAATGCGCTGATGGGCGGTACGGTGGCAATTTCCATTGTGCTTGCGGTGGCGATTTTTATGGTGCTTCCTTATTACATATCCGTATTCTTTCAGCGTTTTATCACATCGCAGACGCTTCTTGCGTTGTTGGAAGGCGTGATCCGCCTTACCATCTTTATCGGATATGTGGCGGCAATTTCACTGATGCCGGATATTAAGCGTGTCTATATGTATCATGGCGCAGAGCACAAATGCATCAACTGTATTGAACAGGGGATGGATCTTACGGTGGAGAATGTGCGGAAGAGTTCCCGTCTGCACAAGCGCTGCGGAACAAGCTTTCTGCTGATTGTCATGCTGATCAGCATAGTCTTCTTTCTGTTTATCCGCGTGGATAACCGGATCCTGCAGCTTCTGCTGCGCCTGGTGTCAATTCCGGTGATTGCGGGGGTATCGTACGAGTTTATCCGGCTTGCCGGACGCTCGGATCATATGCTTGTCAATCTGTTCAGCAAGCCGGGGCTCCTGTTGCAGCGGATTACAACCAGAGAGCCGGATGATTCGATGATTGAGGTCGGAATTGCTTCTGTTGAGGCGGTGTTTGACTGGAAGGCTTATGTGAAAGAGATCCGGGAACAGGCATGATGGAGGTTGGAAATGACGTATCGTGAGACAGTAAATCTGGGGGAGAAAGTTCTGTCCATGGCAGATATTGCGGAGGCAAAGACCGATGCATGGCTTTTGCTCGAAATGGTGTGTAAGATCGACCGCAGTTTTTATTATCTTCATATGGCAGAGGAGATGCCGGAAGAGCAGATGAGCGAGTACCAGATTGCGCTGCGCAAGCGCGCAGAGCATGTCCCGCTGCAGTATATTGTGGGTGAGACAGAATTCATGGGACTGAAGTTCAAAGTAAATTCCAGTGTCCTCATCCCAAGACAGGATACAGAGACTCTGGTGGAAGAGGCGCTGAAGGTCGTGCGCCCCGGAATGCGTGTGCTGGATCTGTGTACCGGGTCCGGATGCGTGATTGTCAGTATTCTGCACAATGTATCGGATGTGGAGGGGTATGCGGTTGACATATCCAAGCAGGCGCTCAATGTTGCGAAGGAAAATGCAAGGCTCAATGATGTGCCGGTGTTGTTTGAACACAGCGACCTGTTTGACCATGTGACGGGGACATTTGATGTGATCGTCTCGAATCCGCCGTATATCTGTACGGATGAGATTGCAAAGCTGATGCCGGAGGTGCGGGATTTTGAGCCGATGGAAGCGCTGGACGGCAAGGAGGACGGTCTGTATTTTTACAGGAAGATCATCGGACAGTGTAAGCAGTATCTGAACCCGGAAGGACATCTGTTGTTTGAGATCGGCTACGATCAGGGGCAAAAGGTGTCTGCACTTATGCGGGAGATCGGGTTCCATGATGTGCAGGTGATAAAGGATCTGGCGAGAAAAGACCGTGTGGTGACCGGAATGCTTTAGTTGATTGCGGGATTGGAGAGAATTTTGCATAGTTGGTGCAGACGGTTGTCTGGTGTTTGAGATAAGAAAGGATGTTTGTTATGTTTGATAAGTTGGATGATTTACTGATTCGTTTTGAAGAATTGATGAGCGAGCTCAGTGAGCCGGATGTCGCGAACAATCCGGAGCGTTTTCGCAAGCTGATGAAGGAGCAGAGCGATCTGGCACCGATTGTTGCTGCATATAAGGAGTACAAGCAGTGCAAGCAGAATATTGCGGATTCCCTCGCTATGCTGGATGAGGAGTCCGACGAGGAGATGCGTGAGCTAGCGAAGGAAGAATTAAACGATGCCAAGGCGCGTGTGGAGGAGTTGGAGCATGAGTTAAAGATTCTGCTTCTTCCAAAAGATCCGAATGATGATAAGAATGTTATCGTGGAGATCCGTGCCGGTGCCGGCGGGGACGAGGCGGCACTTTTCGCTGCGGAGATTTACCGTATGTATCAGCATTATGCAGAGAGCAAGAACTGGAAGACCGAGATTGTTGAGGCGGACGAGACCGGCATCGGCGGTATGAAGAGTGTGACCTTTATGATCAACGGTCAGGGCGCATACTCCCTGATGAAGTATGAGTCCGGTGTGCACCGCGTACAGCGTGTGCCTGAGACGGAGTCCGGCGGACGTATCCACACCTCCACGATCAGTGTGGCGGTAATGCCGGAAGTGGACGACGACATTGATATTGTCATTGATGAGAAGGATATCCGTATCGACGTTATGCGTGCCTCCGGAAACGGTGGACAGTGTGTCAACACGACCGATTCTGCGGTGCGTCTGACCCACTACCCGTCCGGTATCGTCGTGTACAGCCAGACGGAGAAGTCACAGATCCAGAATAAGGCAAAAGCGTTTGCTCTTTTAAAGGCAAAGCTCTACGATATTGAGCAGCAGCAGCGCCATGATGCAGAGGCTGAGATGCGCCGCAGCCAGATCGGTACCGGTGACCGTTCCGAGAAGATCCGTACCTACAACTTCCCACAGGGACGTGTGACGGATCACAGAATCAATCTTACCCTGTACAAGCTGGATAAGATCATGAACGGAGACATCCAGGAGATCATCGATGCATGTATCGCGGCGGACCAGGCGGCGAAGCTTGCGAAGATGAATGAGAACTAGAAAATGTAACAGAAACGGTCTGTGACGCATGTCATGGACCGTTTTTTGCCTTGTCAGGAAAGCTGTATTTGTTTTTTGTTGTGTTGTTAGGAGTCCTGTTTTTAGTGCCTTGTCAGGAAAGCTGTATTTGTTTTTTTGCTGTCTTGTCAGGAACAATGAGATGTCCGGGAGTATGCACGGGTCTACAGAGACAAAATAGCCGTCTGGGACCCGAAAATGCCGATAAAAGCGGGAAGAAAGCAGCAAAAAACGAAGTTTTTGGGCACAGGGAGCTAAAATTGTTCCGTGGGACCCGTAAATCGGCGATTTTCGGGTCCCACAGAGCAAAAATCCTGCTGTAGACCTGTGGCTTGCGATAGTGTCAAATGACCAATGAAAAAACCGAGTTAAAGAAAAAGGTTCAGATGAACTTTGAAAACTGTAGATATTATAGGTAGTGGCAGCTTGCCGCCACCCTTGACAGCACGAAAAAGAACCGCTGTAGGTCGATTACCGACGGCGAAGAACTTAAGAACAGTTGTTTTCTTATGTCGATTACAGCAGTGTAGCAGTTCTTTTTCGTGCCATCAAGGGCAAAGGCATAAATGTCTTGTCAGAACCTGTGGTTCTGATGGCTGGGTTATTACCTTTGGCTCTTAATCTAAGAACAGTTAGCGGCTTCGCCGTTTTGTAAGTTCAGGATTGTTTGTTGACCGAGAAAGATTAGAAGTTGCCATTTTCCAGGCATGTTTGAAGCACCATGTAGCATCTCAACATCATTAAGAACCTTGTATTTATTGTGTTTGTGAGGGCGAAGGAAGTTATAGTAAGCAACCCAAAGCGCTAGATCATAGTTGGCTCCGTCTACGTTGTCAAAACCGTTGGTTGGACGATAGAGAGCTTTATAAGTGCGATTAAGTCGCGCTATCATCTGCTTGAAAGGGCGGTATTCTTTAGAAACTTCATCGCCGTTTGTAAGACCGATAATCCTGGTGATATCAAATTTAAAATCTTCTTTGAACTCACGATAAAACTGTTGGGCGGCAAGAGGATATGCGCTGTAACCATTAGCGATAAATTTGAAATTTTCAGGAAGCTTGGAGACGTGTTTGAAAGCCATACGCATCGAAAGAATGCATGCACCAACGTCGCGCTCCGTAGATATGCGGTATCCAAGAAAGGGAACGACTGGCAGCATCCATAATAAACCAGATGTATGCTTTAATTCCACGGATTTTTATGTAGGTTTCATCGGCAGTAAAGATTTTTCTTGCATTGTAATCGTAGTTGTCTACGAATGGTTTGATGCAGACAGCAACTGTCTTACAGAAGTTAGCTACCTGTTGGTGGGATATGTCAATGTTGTAAAGTTCTTTTAAGGCATATTAGGTCTTATGTACCGACCCCCAAAAGTTAGACCTAAAAATCTAACGATTGGAGGTCGGTATTTTTATGGCTAAATATTCTTTT
>ENA-ORLY01000046-ORLY01000046.1-human-gut-metagenome-genome-assembly--contig:-NODE-46-length-186333-cov-9.410424_pt1 | contig 186333 bp, 168 predicted proteins | sample MGYA00243071_ERZ508832 | MGnify/ENA primary metagenome ERZ508832 (study PRJEB26277, sample SAMN04329777) | human gut metagenome | biome: human-associated habitat | host: Homo sapiens | place: USA... | reverse complement strand
GCCTCAGTGCGGATGGTAGTGTGGTACTGCCGAGTACACTCGGGATTGCTTGCAGGTGTGTGTGTATGTAGCTGGAAGGATTTGAAGATTTTCACTTCCACCAGTTACGTCACACCTACACCAGCAACCTGCTCTCCAACGGGGCGGCTCCGAAAGATGTACAGGAACTGTTAGGACATTCTGATGTCAGTACCACAATGAATATTTACGCTCACTCAACAAGAAAAGCAAAACGGGATTCCGCAAGACTTCTTGATAAAGTAGCGAGCAACGCTTAAACAAAAATTTCCCTTATTTCCCTTACGGATTCCGCATAAGGGCAAAAATAAGGGAAAATACATATCATTTCACTATCTAATGGGCTGAAAAGCCTGTAAAATAAGGAAAGTTCAGGAAATCTCTCCACAAATTCCGATTTGTGGAGAAAAAATTATTATGATCAGAGCATTACAGAAAGCAGATATAGATAGCGTCACTGATATATGGTTGGATACCAATCTAAAAGCACATGATTCTATTCCGACCCAATACTGGAATAGTAATTATGATTTAGTGAAATAATAGTTTTCACAACCGAATCCTTGACAAAGTCCAAAAGGGAGTTGTAAAATACGGATGTGCGTGGAAAAGGACTAGTACGGACGTGCGAAGTTACAGAGAAGAGATCAAACGCTGAGAGATCTCACTTTTTTATCCCCGGAACCTGCCTTGGAGCATTCAGATGAAAGTTTGGCGTAGAACCGGCGTTAACGGTGAAAGAGTGAACGCAATGCGTTAAACTGGGTGGTACCGCCGGAAGCTTTTCGGTCCCTGTAGGCAGGGAGGAAAGCTCCCGGCGTTTTAAGTTAGAAATGTAAGGAGAAAGAAAATGGCAAAGGATAAGAAATTAGTAGAAGCGATCACATCCATGGACACTGACTTCGCACAGTGGTATACCGATGTAGTAAAAAAGGCAGAACTGATCGCCTATTCATCCGTAAAAGGATGTATGATCATCAAACCGGCAGGCTATGCGATCTGGGAAAATATCCAGAAAGAGTTAGACCGCAGATTCAAAGAGACAGGTGTGGAAAATGTCTACATGCCAATGTTCATACCGGAGAGCCTGCTCCAGAAAGAAAAAGACCATGTAGAGGGCTTTGCACCGGAAGTTGCATGGGTAACACATGGAGGATTGAGCGAGTTACAGGAAAGACTCTGTGTCAGACCGACTTCAGAGACCCTGTTCTGTGATTTTTATAAAGATGACATCCAGTCCTACCGTGACCTGCCAAAACTGTATAACCAGTGGTGTTCCGTGGTAAGATGGGAAAAAGAGACAAGACCGTTTTTACGTTCCAGAGAATTTTTATGGCAGGAAGGCCATACGGCACATGCAACAGCAGAAGAGGCAGAAGAGAGAACCGTTCAGATGTTAAATGTCTATGCGGATTTCTGTGAGGAAGTCTTAGCGATGCCGGTCATCCGTGGTAGAAAGACAGAAAAAGAAAAATTTGCAGGAGCAGAGGCAACGTATACGATCGAAGCATTGATGCATGACGGAAAAGCACTGCAGTCCGGTACCAGCCATAACTTTGGCGATGGATTTGCAAAAGCATTTGGAATCCAGTATACCGATAAGAATAATAAATTACAGTATGTACATCAGACATCCTGGGGAATGACCACCCGTCTGATCGGTGCGATCATCATGGTACATGGAGATGACTCAGGTCTGGTGCTTCCACCTAGAATTGCACCGGTACAGACCATGGTAATTCCGATCCAGCAGCACAAAGAGGGTGTTTTAGAAAAAGCACAGGAAGTAAAAGAAGGCTTAGTGCAGGCAGGAATCGCAGCCGGATTAGATGACAGTGACAAGAGTCCGGGATGGAAATTCTCCGAACAGGAAATGCGTGGAATCCCGGTTCGTGTAGAGTTAGGACCAAAAGACATCGAGGCAGGAAAATGCGTACTGGTACGTCGTGACACCAGAGAAAAGACAGAGTGTGCGATTGAGGATGTGGCACAGACTGTAAAAGAATTATTAGAAACGATCCAAAGAGAAATGTTTGAACGTGCGAAAGCACATCGTGATTCCCACATTTCCGATGCACATGACTATGCAGAATTTAAGAGAGCCGTAGAAAATAAACCGGGATTCATCCGCGGAATGTGGTGCGGCGATCAGGCATGTGAGGACAAGATCAAAGAAGAGACAACAGCAACTTCCCGTTGTATGCCGTTTGAAGATCAGGAGCATATCGCAGATACCTGTGTCTGCTGTGGAAAACCGGCACACAAACTGGTATACTGGGGAAAAGCATATTAAAATTTGTAATGCTATGCAATGACGCAATGTAATAGAAAGGAATCGTATGAGGATACAGCTTCCCGTTAAAGTAGACAACATCATAAAGACGCTTGAAGCGGCAGGCTATGAAGCATTTGCGGTTGGCGGCTGTATCCGGGACAGTGTCCTTGGAAGAACGCCGCAGGACTGGGATATTACCACTTCGGCAAAGCCGCAGGATGTAAAACGGCTGTTTTCACATACGATCGATACCGGAATCCAACATGGAACCGTAACGGTCATGTTAGAGCATGAAGGCTTTGAAGTAACGACTTATCGGATCGACGGCGAATATGAAGATGCCCGTCATCCGAAAGAAGTTACTTATACGGTGAATTTATTAGAGGATTTAAAACGCCGGGATTTTACGATTAATGCCATGGCGTACAATGAGAGCCGTGGGCTGGTGGATGCCTTTGACGGAATGGGTGATCTGCAAAAAAAAGTGATCCGCTGCGTGGGAAATCCAAAAGAGCGTTTTACGGAGGATGCATTGCGGATGCTTCGGGCATTGCGGTTTGCGGCACAGCTTGGTTTTGAAGTGGAAGAACAGACCTTTGCGGCGATCCGGGAACTGGCACAGACGATTGAAAAGATCAGTGCAGAGAGGATACAGACAGAACTGGTCAAACTGCTGACTTCAGATCATCCGGAACTGATCCGGGAAGTCTATACAAGCGGGATCTCCGATGTGATACTGCCGGAGTTTTCCGTATTGATGCAGACAGAGCAGAACAATCCGCATCACTGTTATACGGTGGGAGAGCATACGATCCATGTGGTACAGCAGGTAGAGAATCAAAAAGTCCTGCGTCTGGCGGCGCTGTTTCACGATATTGCAAAGCCGGTATGCAAGACAACGGATGAGACAGGAGTCGATCATTTTTACGGACATCCGAAAGAAGGTGCAAAGATGGCACATCGCATTTTCCGAAGATTGAAATTTGATGTGGATACGATGCAAAAAGTCTGCGGACTGGTGGAATGGCATGACGACAATCCGAACCTGACACCGGCAGGGATACGAAAAGCCATATATCGTGTAGGTGAAGAACGATATCCGGATCTGTTCGCATTAAAACGTGCGGATGTATTATCACAGAGCGGCTACCGCAGAGAAGAAAAGTTAGCATATATTCAGAGTTATCAGAAGCTCTATGAAGAGATCATAGAGCAAAAGGATTGTCTGAGTTTAAAGAAACTTGCTGTCAACGGCAGGGATCTGATGGAGTTAGGGATCAAACCGGGGAAAAAAATCGGTCAGATCTTACAGAAACTATTAGAAGAAGTCTTAGAAGAACCGGATAAAAACAAAAAAGAATATTTACTTGAACGGGTAAAACAGACATATCAATAACCCCTTTTTCATATGATAGAGAGACACAGAATTGCTGTGAATTGTCATGTGGAGGGGTTTTTGTGTATTATAAAGAAGAAACATTGTTTGAACAGTACCCGCTGGAACTGACAGATACATATAAAGGGCGTGGAGCTGTTTTTGCAATGACAGATATCGGGAGAGTTTATCTCAAAGAGTATTCCGGTTCCGCAGTAAAAGCGGAGTTTTTAGCAAAGTTATTAGAGTGCGTGAATGAACAGGGAATCCATACGGAAACGGTCGTGCGGACTACGGAAGGGGAATGTCTTGCAAAAGACCCGGACGGAGTGTCCTACCTGTTGCGGAAATGGTGTGAAGGAAGGGAATGTAATACGGCAAGCTGGGATGAAATCTTACGTTCGGCAGATATTTTAGCCTCCCTTCATGGAGCGATGAACCAAATGGAACATTCGTTAACAGAGGTGCTGGATACGGATGCCGGACGACTGTTGCGTACATACGAGAAGCATACCAGAGAGCTTCGGACGGTCAGAAATTATACCAGAGGGCGGAAAAACAAGAGCGAATTTGAAAAAGAGTTCTTAGGACTTTACCCGAAATTTGAGGAGCAGGCATCTGAAATATTAGAAAGTCTGAGAGAACAGGAAGGGAAAAAAGAGGGCATGGGAATCTGCCATGGGGACTTTAACCAGCACAATGTCGTGTTCCGGTCAGAATATGCAGCCGTGATCAGTTTTGACAATATCTGCTATGATGTGCAGATTGGGGATCTCGCGAGATTTATGCGTAAGATCTTAGAAAAAAACAACTGGAACATGGGACTGGGTATGGAAATGATACGGGCATACAGCGACAAAAAAGCAATGTCTCCATATGAGACAAAACAGCTTTATTTGCGGCTTGCTTATCCGGAAAAGTTCTGGAAGATCGCGAATCATTACTATAATGCAAATAAAGCGTGGGGATTTGGGCGTTATTTAGAGAAGTTAGAAAAGATCAAAGCGGAAGAAGAAAACAGGGAACAGTTTTTAGCGTATATGAAGCATTTTGCCTATTCCTAAAAGTGTATTCCGTAACAAACAATATTGGCATTTCCTAGGGAATCATGTATAATAAAATTTAGATGAGGTGACCTATGAAATACAGGAGAAAACACGGAATCATTTTCGTGACGATTCTTATCGGAATGCTTCTGACGGCAGGCTGCGGCAAGGCAAAAGAGAGCAATGTCACAGTTGGAAATAAAGTTCCGCAACTGGATACATCGACAGAAACATCCAAGAAAAAAACAAAAGGATCGGATAAAAAACAAGAATCAGAAGAAAAAACAGAAGAAAAGAAAGACGTCTATATCGTCTATCGGATAGATGATGAGACACAGACCATACGCCTTCAGAAAGTAAAAAACGGAAAATTTTCCGAGTATGGGATTTCGGATGCGACTGCATACAGAGACAAATACGGAGAGTTTACCAGTGAAGGAAATATTACAGAAGGCAGTCCGGTCCAGATCGGAACAGCCAATCAGGAAGGCAAACTTTCCTATATACAGCAGTCAGATCAGGTGTGGGAGCAGGATAACGTCGGGAAATTCTCGATAGATGAAGAGAAGAACATGATCGTGATCGGAAAAACCAAATATTATTATGATGATTCACTGTTGGTTTTTTTAGATGGTGAGCAGATATCTTTAGACACGATCACCGGAAATGATAAGCTGCGGGTTGCCGGAATGGATAAAAAGATCATCTCGGTCAATGTCACCAGTGGTCACGGTTTTATTGTGCTGACGCATACGGATCTATTTGAGGGCGGAAGCATCAGCATTGGCGGGAAGCACATTTATAAGATAAAAAAAGATATGAATGTAGAGATCCCGGAGGGAACCTATCAGGTAACCGCCGCAAATGACGGATATGGAGATACAAAAGAGGTAACCGTCAAAAGGAATGAGACAACGGTTTTGAATTTGGATGAATATAAGGGTGAAGGCCCGAAGATGGGTAAGGTCAAATTTATCCTTCAGCCGGAGGGAACGCAGTTGTCCATTGATGGAAAAGCAGCAGATGTTTCACAGCCGGTAGAGTTGAAGTATGGAACACACAAGCTGACGGTAACTTCAGAGAAATATGGAACACTTACCAGAAAGCTGGTAGTCGGTTCCGCAGAATCTGAGATCACCATTAACATGGGTACGGAAGCGAAGAAGGACAAAGAGGCAGAGGAGAAGAAATCATCGACAACAACCAATTCCTCGTCCACAGGAACGAATTCTTCCACAACGAACTCATTGAATAATAAGAAGTCGAGCAGTTCTGCAAACAGTTCCACAGGAACGACTTCCACGAAGAAGAACAGTACGGGAAGCACCGGAAGTTCTACAAAGAACAGTACTTCTAACAGTACGGGAAGTACCACAAAAAAGAGTACAGGCACAGCAGGTACTTCGAGTACATCTACGGATAATAACAGTTTAAAACAGATCAGCGATTTTATATCCACATTACTGGATTAAAATAAAAAATGCACAGGAGGAATGAACATGGGTTATAAAGAAATGTATCAAAGCTGGCTTGACAATCCTTATTTTGACGAGGATACGAAAGCAGAACTAAAGAGTATTGCGGGAGATGACAAAGAGATTGAAGACCGGTTCTATACAGAGCTGGAGTTTGGTACCGCAGGTTTAAGAGGCGTGATCGGAGCAGGAATGAACCGTATGAACATTTATACGGTCCGTAAAGCAACGCAGGGACTTGCAAACTACATTAAAAAAGTCGGAAAAGAAGCACAGGGCGTTGCCATTGCTTTTGATTCAAGAAGAATGTCACCGGAGTTTGCAGACGAAGCAGCACTTTGCCTTGCAGCAAATGGAATTAAGGCGTATGTATTTGAATCCTTAAGACCGACCCCGGAGCTTTCTTATGCAGTCAGAAAACTCGGATGTACTGCAGGAATCAATATTACGGCAAGCCACAATCCGCCGGAGTATAACGGATATAAAGTATATTGGGAAGATGGCGCACAGATTACCCCGCCACATGATAAAGGGATCATGGATGAGGTAAAGGCAGTGACCGATTTTGCAACAGTAAAGACCATGGAAAAAGAGGAGGCAAAAAAATCAGGACTCTATGAAGTGATCGGAGCAGCCATTGATGATGCGTATATTGCAGAGCTGAAAAAACTGGTCGTACATCAGGATGCGATCGATCAGGTAAAAGATACACTTAAGATTGTATACACACCGCTTCACGGAACCGGTAATATCCCGGTCAGAAGAGTCTTAAAAGAGCTTGGATTCCAGAATGTGTATGTAGTACCGGAGCAGGAAAAACCGGATGGCGAATTCCCAACCGTAAGCTATCCGAATCCGGAGGCAGAAGAAGCGTTTGTATTAGGACTTGCCATGGCAAAGAAGTTAGATGCAGACTTAGTGCTCGCAACAGACCCGGATGCAGACCGTCTTGGTGTATATGTAAAGGATTCTAAGACCGGAGAATACCACTCACTGACAGGAAATATGTCCGGATGTCTGATCGGAGATTATGTGATCGGTCAGAGAAAAGAGAGAGAGGGACTGCCAAAGGACGGAGCATTTATCAAATCTATTGTATCTACTAACATGGCAGATGCAATCGCAAAATATTACGGTATACAGCTTGTAGAAGTTTTAACAGGATTCAAATTCATCGGACAGAAAATGTTAGAATTTGAAACAAAAGGCACCGGAACCTATTTATTCGGTATGGAAGAAAGCTACGGCTGCCTGACCGGAACTTATGCAAGAGATAAAGATGCAGTAGTAGCTTCCATGACTCTGTGTGAGGCAGCAGCGTACTATAAGACACAGGGTAAGACCTTATGGGATGCCATGATCGATATGTATGAGAAATACGGCTACTACAAAGACGATGTAAAAGCCATTACGTTAAAAGGTATCGAAGGACTGGAAAAGATCCAGACCATTTTAGAGACACTTCGTGCAGATGCACCAAAGGAAATCGGTGGTTACAAGGTATTAAAAGTCAGAGATTATAAAAAAGATACCATTACGGATTTAGCAGACGGTAAGGTGACTTCGACCGGTCTGCCGGCATCCAATGTACTCTATTATGAGTTAGAAGATGATGCATGGGTATGCGTTCGTCCTTCCGGAACAGAGCCAAAAGTAAAGTTCTACTACGGAATCAAAGGAACCTCTTTAGAGGAGGCAGATGCGAAATCAGAAAGTCTTGGAAAAGAAGTCCTTGCAATGATAGAAAAAATGCTCTAATTCCCTATAAAATGGGTAAATTTTCTTGACAACCTGCACAAAAACAAGTATAAATATATTTGTAGGTAATTTGGGAAAAAATCTCGAAGATAGAATTTAGAGGAGGACATATTAAAATGAACAAGACAGAATTAGTTGCAGCAATGGCTGACAAAACAGAATTATCTAAAAAAGATGCAGAGGCAGCTTTAAAAGCATTCACAGATGTAGTTGCAGAAGAATTAAAGAAAGGTGAGAAGATCCAGTTAGTTGGCTTTGGTACATTTGAAGTATCTGAGAGAGCAGAGAGAACAGGAAGAAATCCTCAGACCGGAAAAGAGATGGTAATTCCTGCTTCTAAAGCACCAAAATTCAAAGCTGGTAAAGCATTAAAAGACATGATCAATGCTTAATCATCGGAATTTTACTGATTGATATAAAATGGCTCAAAACCGGTTTCGGTTTTGAGCTTTTTTTGGAGGAAAAGATGAGATTAGACAAATTTTTAAAAGTTTCCCGTCTGATAAAACGAAGAACCGTTGCAAATGAGGCGTGTGATGCAGGAAGAGTATCGGTAAACGGCAAAACAGCGAAAGCATCAGTCAATGTAAAGCCGGGGGACATCATAGAGATCCGGTTTGGACAAAAAAACGTCAAGGTAGAAGTGGTAAGCCTTGCAGAAAGTACGAAAAAAGAAGACGCAAAAGATATGTTCCGTTATCTGTAAAAAAGGAATAAACACAGTTCTTCCTAATATAATGTAAAGAGGACATCCGTTCTCAGATTAGGAGGAAATATGATGGAAGAACGCAGTGCTGCAAAATCACATAAAATCATTCTTGGCAATCGCAGAACCGGAAATTTTACCGGAGTACGGGATGTGATCTCTTTTGACCCAAAGGAAATTCTTTTAGAGACAGAAATGGGAATGCTTCAGATCAAAGGCGAGGACCTCCACGTCAGCCGCCTGACACTTGACAAGGGCGAGGTGGATGTTCAGGGGATCGTGACTAGCATGGTCTATTCTGAGGTAGAGAACTATGGTAAAAAAGCAGAAAACTTCTTAGGAAAACTGTTCCGATGATCGCGGTCAGTGAAGGAATCCATCAGGAACTGATCTTTTTACTGATCTCGGTTGCCTTAGGCGAAGGACTGATCATACTCTATGATATCTTTCGGATATTCCGACAGGTCATCCCACACGGAGTCATTTGGACAGCCATAGAAGATGTCTGCTATTGGGTGGTCTGCGCCCTGTTGGTCTTTGGCATGGTATTTCGTACCAACGATGGACTGGTGCGGGGATTTTCCATTGGCGGGATTCTTTTGGGAATGTTGTTTTACAATCATTTTGTCAGTCCTTTTTTTGTAAAATATCTCTCCCTGTTTTTCAGGAAAATTATGGTTATTTTAAAAAAGGGATTGAAAAAAATAGTGCAGGCAGTTAAAATTGTATTATACAGACTTTAAAGAATCTTAAGAAACTTTAAGTTGGGAGAAGATAGTATGGCGGGCAGACGGAGAAAAAAAAGAAAGCAGAACGGAAATGGAAAGATATGGATTTCCATTATTGTGGCAACACTTTTGATCGTGATGTCAGTGCAGATCGTAGGTTTGTACAATAAGAAAGAGACTTATATGGCAAAAGAGTCCTCTTTAAAAACACAGTTAGAAGATGAAAAAAACCGTTCGCAGGAGATAAAAGATTACGAGGAATACACCAAGACACAGAAGTTCATTGAAGATATGGCAAAGAGCAGACTGGGTCTGGTATATGATAACGAAGTGATATTTAAGAAAAAGTAGAAGTCGGCAGGGAGTCGGCTTCTTTTTTGTATATAGGAAATTTTTCAATTTCCTATATAGCAAAAACCCTTCGGGCAGAATCGCACTGCGGCGGAAAGGAATTGTGTCGCAGATGCGACCCGCCGCAGGCGGAGAATCCTGTAAGCAGGATTCTTTTTTAATTAGCAACATGAAAATAAAGTTGTCATATAAGGTGACAGGTTTTAGTAGTCAGAATCAAAGAAAAAATAATTGACATATTTTGGAATAACTGCTATACCTAAATAGAAATTAATATTTTAATATATTAATTGATCTACATAAGAGGGGAGGTATGAGGAATGGAAACGCAATTCGATTATTCAAGGGTTATTTCTCAGGCGAATGCCATATCAGAATGTGAAGTTCAACTTTCAAATCAAATAAAATCACTGACTCAAATTGAAGAAGAGTGTCGCAACATCTGGCAGGGGATAGCGGCAAATGCTTTTGTGGGGAAAATGCATGAATTGTATGACATTATGAATAAGACTGTAGTCCAGATGGCTGACTTAACATCCACAATGCGTGCTCATGCACAAAAAATTCAGCAAAAAAATGAGTAGCAGGAATCATGGTGTACGGCTAAAGATGAGTTGACGGTACTGATATATTGTGAAAGGGGAGAAGATATGTCATGGATTTATGTTGATTTTGAAGGGATGAACTATATTAATGCTGGTTTTTCTACAGCGATTTCCCAAATGTGTGTACTAAAGTCCAAATATCAAAGAATTGTTGAAGGATGTGATGCCGAGTTATTGTATGAAACCGAGGTTAGTGTTGCTATAGAGCAGATTTCAAGAGCATTAGGAAAACATATAGAAGCATTGAAACAATTGCAAAAGGGGATGACCTACGCATATAATTGTTATTTTGCATTAGAGGCTAAAAGGGTTGCTTATCAAATTGAGCATACAAAAAATGGGAAAAGATTAGATGTACAATCAAGTGATAAATATAAATATCTGGAATCTTTTTGGTCTGAATATGGATGGGCAGAGCTTCTTTCGGGTGCAGGATATATGGGAACTATCTATGACTTTATTAGTGATATAAGAGAAGGAAAAACATGGATGGATTTTATTCACATGGGCGTAGATGTTCGTCAGTTTTGTTCTAGTGCTGCACAGACATATAAGAATTATAAAAAAATCGGAAATATTGTAGGAGAAAAGCAGGCAAAAGAATGGTGGTTTAAGAATATTACAGGGTTGCGACCGCTTGGGCGTGCATCCACTGCAAAAAAATGGACAACACGCTTTAAGAATAATCTGACAAATCAAACGTCACCATTTCATGCACAATGGGAAGGAATAGTAGGGGATGCAAAAGGAATAAACAGTAAAGCTGCAATGGGAGCTTTTTGGGGAGGTGTTTGTATTGATGGAGTTGCCAATTGGTATAGCAATAAAGAAGAACAGGCTCGTTCTAATGGTACAATGTCGGATGAGAGAGTAGCAGCTGAAACTATAACAGAGACAGCGATTGGTGCAGTGATGGGTCATGGTTCGGAGATTGTTGTAGGTGCAGCAGTAACTGCTACCTTGGGTACAGCAGCGGCTCCGGGTGTAGTCGTGATTGCTATCAGTGGTGCCGTTGTGGCAGGTTTTAATACAGGAGTGAAAGCACTAACCGGCGAAACAGCCACTGAATGGGCATCGGATATGATACTTGATACAGGCGAAAATATCATAGACTCCGTGGGAAATGCAATTGCAGCATTAACACATTAGAAAGAAATATAAAGATATGATGAATAATTACATAATAATATGGAGGAAACAAAAATGGAAAATATTAAAGAATTATTACCAACAGGTTCAGTTGTACGTTTAGTAGATGGAGAGAAATACTTAATGATTGTCGGTGTAATGCAGACAATGGCAGGAATACGCAAAAAGGAATGCGACTATTTAGGGGTTCTTTATCCGGAAGGCTATCTTGGAGATGAATTTCTATATGGCTTTAACCATGTAGATGTAGAAGAGATTGTATTTCGTGGATATGAGGATCAGGAAAGAGAAGAATTTTTAACTAAACTTTCGGATTTGTATGCGGAAAGGGATCAGAAGAAGGAAAAAAGAAAGGGAAGGTTTTTACGATAGGGATAAATACAGTTTTATAGGAGATATTATAGATGCTAAAAAGAGAAGATGTTTATTATATCGTAGTACCGATAGTAACTTGGGTAATAAGTCTTTTATGTACCTATATTTTTAATAATATTACTGGAACAAAACAGTGGAGACTAAAACGGGAAAAATCTCCGGGAGAGAGATATATAGAATATTTTGTAAGAATTATTGTTATAGGAGCTTTGATTCTTTTTCTGAATATGTTAATTGAAGGCTTTATCAGCTCATTCATAGGGACTCCTTTGCGTGTAGGGGAATATATTGGTGTAGTAATATATATTGGACTTTTCGTGTTTCTATATATCAAAATGAGAAAAATAGATATAGATGAAGATGATAAAGAGATATTTATAAAGTAGGATATGGAAGAATGTAAAAGAACGAGGAACGTTAGATTGTTACGTCAAATACCAATTATACTTTCTGGTTTGCTCTGGGGTTACACAATTACAAGACATATTGGAGAAGCTGTACCTCAGTTTATTTCAAATATTGCGAGATATGTACCGATAGTTACAACACTTGGTGGGGTGGTGTACGATTTTATATGCATAATATTTTTAAAAGGGGAAGGAGAGTTCTTATATGATAAAGTAAAGTTTGTTTTTTATGATAATAGTGTTTTGGAGAATATTAAGGTTGAGAACATATCACAAAACAAGAGTTGGATTACAGCTAAAAACCAAGAAAACACGGAGTATAGATTTAGAGTTAAAGATATAAAGACAATTGAGTATAGTAATACTGAAAATCAAATAGAATGTGAACAGGAATAGATGATTGTATTAGTTTCTAGTTTATAATAAGCCACAAGTACAAGTCAGGGAATCCTGCTGTGACTGTAGCGGCAATATAGAAGTTCCCACACTCTGTCCCAGTATCAGAAATTCCCGGACAGGACGTCCGGGAAAGGTGCTGCCTGAGTCAGGATGACGAATCAGCACCGGTTTCGTACGGAGCCATAACCCAGAGCAGAGTGAGCGGAACTTCTGATTGCCGATACCGGAAACAGCAGAGACGCTGACTTGTACTTCACGCAAATATAAACATCACCCCCTTAAAAAACATCAACTCCCTAAAAACCCATAAATACGGGAAACGAAGTAAAATTTTGGAGAAAAGTTTTTTAGAACGATTCCGCACTTTGACAAACATCGCAAAAGAATATCACTATAATAGCCTTCAGTCGCCCGCAAAGGGAAAAAACAGGATTGGAGGTTTTTTTATGAAAAGAATCAGGACAAAAGAGATTATTCTATATGTATTGGGAATATTGTTTTGCAAGGTGGAAATCGCAGACTGCTATCCGTTGATACCGGCATATTTTACGGCACTCTATATCAGTATGGAAAGCCGTTGGCTGACGCTCGGGGCGTGTTTTGTGGGAATGGCATGTTTCCTGCCGGTGACACAGCTTACCAAATACGGAGTGGCAATGGCGGGAATTATCCTGATCATCCATCTGATCGAATGGGTAGATAAAAATTGCAGAGCCAGATATGCAGCAGTGACGGCGGGAGCGGTGACAACGCTGATATCGCTTGGCGGTAATCTGCTGTCCGTAAAAGGAAGAGGATATATCACCACTTCTATATTAGAAGGAATTTTTATATTTGCAGTCGTCAGTTTAGGGTGCCGTGTGCTACATATGCTGCTGCATGGCAAAGAGATCATGGAGATCGCAAAAGAAGAAGATCGGAAAGAGCAACGTCTATTAAATTATGCAGAATCGTTCAACGGACTGTCTGAGGCATTTGTGAAAATGAGTGCCGGGCAGGAAAAAGCATCGGAGGAGGAAATCGGACAGGTACAAAACGAGATTACCGGAAAAATCTGTGTGTCCTGTGATATGTGCCAGGTCTGTTGGGAAAAAGACAGTCCGATCTACGGTCTGTTTGGCAGTCTGATGGAGTCGATAGAAAAATTCGGAAGAGCAGAAAAAGAATATGAGGACAGGCTTCGGGACTGCTGCCCGTATGCAGACGATATCACGAGAGAAGCGGTCCGGATATTTGAACGGATGAAAGTCAATGCGGCATGGTACAACAGGTTGTTGAGCAACCGGGAAATGATAGCCCAGCAGTTAGACGCCATGGCATTTATCATGGAAGATTGTGCAAAGGATTATGAAGATCTGACCCTGCAGGAAAAAAATATGCTGTCGCAGGTGCGTTTTTTAGCAAAAGACCGGGGCTTTCTTATCAGTAATATCCATCTGTATCAAAAACAAAATGGGAGACTGCAACTGGTTACAACGGTACGGACAAAAGCGGGCTGTCAGCCGGTCAAGGAATATAGGGAAGCAGTCAGCCGTGGAATGGGAAAGACGATGATACAGCACAAAGACAGCAGAAATCTGATCGGTATCGAGCCGTGTAAAATTGTCTTTGAGGAAGATACCAAATATCATACGATCCACGGAGTCGCACGTCTGACGAAAGATGAGGCGGTGGTTTCCGGTGATAATTTTTCATTCTTAGAATTAGAAAACGGGCAGGATATTTTATGTCTGTCGGACGGTATGGGTTCCGGTATCGATGCGTGTAAAGAGAGTGAGACGGTCATAGAGCTGATGGAAAAATTTTTAGAAGCAGGTTTTTCCAAAGAAACGGCGATCCGCATGATGAATTCGGCGATGGTCATCCGCGGAGAGGAGGATATTTTTTCAACGATCGATATGGCAGCAGTAGACCTCTATGAAGGAGAGGCAGAATTTTATAAAGTGGGAGCGGCGGCAACATTTATCAGGAGAAAAGAAGGAGTAGAGTGCCTGTTATCCACCAGCCTGCCGGTCGGAGTGTCCTATAAAATGGAAATAGATGGAGTAAAAAAACAGCTGGAAGACGGGGATTTTCTTGTCATGGTATCCGATGGTGTGCTAGAATATCTCCATGTGGATGAGCCGGAAGAGACGATGGGAGAGATCATAGAATCTTTAGATACGAACAATCCCGGCAGACTTGCAAAGGGAATTTTAGAGCGGGTAATGCTCTATACAGGAGGAAAAGTAATGGATGACATGACCGTGTTAACGGCAGGCATCTGGGAGAAATAATGTTAGAAGAAGCAAAGAAGTTTACAAAAGAACATCATATGATAGAAGAGGGCAGCCGGGTCATAGCGGGAGTGTCGGGAGGAGCCGATTCCGTATGCCTGCTGCTCCTTCTGTTAGAACTGCAAAAAGAAATGCCGTTTGAACTGCGGGTTGTCCATGTGGAGCATGGGATCCGCGGACAGGAGAGCCTTGCAGACTGTGAATTTGTAGAAAAAATGTGTGGCAGGCTTGGCGTTGAATGTAAAAGCCATCATATTGATGTGCCAAAAGAGGCAAAACAGTGTGGACGGACGTTAGAAGAAACGGCACGGCTTATGCGCTATGAAATTTTTGAAAAAGAAGCCGAAAGCTGGGGCGGGGCAAAGATCGCAGTTGCCCATAACCGCGGAGATGATGCGGAGACAGTGCTGTTTCATCTGATCCGTGGAAGCGGATTGTCGGGAATGCGGGGCATCCTTCCGGTACGAGGGAATGTCATCCGTCCGCTTCTGCATACCGGACGGGAAGAAATCCTGTCTTATTTAGAAGAAAAAAAACAGCCTTATTGTGTGGATGCAACAAACCGTGATGAGCATTACACCAGAAACTGCATCCGGGCGCAGATCATGCCAAGACTGATCGAAATGAATCCGCAGGCAGAAGCCCATATCCAAAAGACCGCAGATATTATGAAAGAAGCGGAGTCCTATATAGGAAGGCAAACAAAAAAGGCGGCAGAAACCTGTGTGAGCATTCATGGAGATGACATTCTTATAAGAAAGGAACCGTTTGAAACACAAGATCCCCTGATAAAAAAAGAAGTGCTAAAGCTGGCATTAGAACAGGCAGCGGGTGCGATGCAGGACATCACAACCGTGCATCTTGAGCTACTCGAACAGCTTTTTTCCAGTCAGTGCGGAAGAAGGATATCCCTGCCTTATGGAGTGCAGGCATACCGTATCTATGAAGGGATCAGACTGTGCCGGGAAACAGAAGCAGTGCAGGATAGCATAGGAGAAGTACTGTGCCCCAAAAGTGAGATCGAACAGGCAGGAACAGAGGGAATCTCCTGTGGACCATTTACGATGCGATTGTTAGAGGACACAGCTTTTTCACAAGAAATTCCGCAAAAAACGTATACGAAATGGTTCGACTATGATAAGATAAAGAGTGATTTGTCAGCAAGAACCCGAAAAGAGGGGGATTATATTTGCTGTAATGAAGAGGGGAAGACCCAGAAGCTGAAAAAATACTTTGTCAATGAAAAAGTAGAGGCAAAGGAGCGGGGCAGAATTCCGCTTTTAGCAGAGGGAGCCCACATACTCTGGATTGTCGGGTACCGTATCAGTACCTATTATAAGATAAGTCAGGAGACAAAAAGAATATTAGAAGTACGATTTAATGGAGGAAAAGAAAATGACTGAATCAGTTCGGGTGTTGATTCCAGAAGAGGAAGTCAACAAAAGAATTAAGGAAATGGCAGAAAAGATCAGTGCCGATATCGGAGATGAGACAATTACGCTGATCTGTATCCTGAAAGGCTCTGTATTTTTTTCCTGTGAACTGGCAAAAAATATCAAGGGGTCGGTCATGCTGGATTTTATGTCCGTAACAAGCTACGGAGATGATACAAAGTCAAGCGGAGTAGTGAAGATCATCAAAGATTTAGATGACCCGTTAGAGGGCAAAAATGTATTAGTTGTGGAAGACATTATTGATTCGGGAAGAACCCTGAGTTATCTATTGAAAAATTTAAAGGCACGAAATCCGAAAAGTTTGAGATTATGCACGCTTTTGGATAAACCGGATCGCCGGGTGGTAGATGTCAGTGTGGATTATGTCGGATTTGAGATTCCGGACGAATTCGTAGTTGGTTTTGGACTGGATTATGCACAGAGATATAGAAATCTGCCTTATATTGGAGTGCTGGAATTTAATGAGTAAAAGGAGGTTTCTAATTGAAGAAAAATTATAGAGGAATCGGATTTTATATCGGGCTGGTTCTGATTGTGATCCTGGTCTGGTATCTGTTGGGTAACAGCCAGGATACGGCAGGCGCATACACCTATGCAGAATTTGAAAAAGCATTGGACAAAGATGAAGTGGTAGCAGTTACGATACAGCAGAACCGCGAGATCCCGACCGGAGTATTGCGGATCACATTAAAAAATGAACAGAGTGTCAAACTGAATGTTTCCGATGTAAACGATGCACAGCAGTTGATGGAGAAATATGATTTTGATTCTTATGTCATGCGGAATGTGCCGTCGGAGAACTGGCTGACATCCCTGTTACCGCTGCTAGTAGTATTTGCGGCAATGTTCATCCTGTTTATGATGATGAATAATCAGAATGCCGGAGCAGGCGGCAACTCCAAAATGATGAATTTTGGAAAAAGCAGGGCAAAGATGAGCACCGATGAGAATAAGAAGGTTACCTTTGACAATGTAGCGGGACTGCGTGAGGAAAAAGAAGAGTTAGAGGAAATCGTAGATTTCCTGCGTTCCCCGAGAAAATATACAAAGTTAGGTGCAAGAATCCCGAAAGGAGTCTTATTAGTAGGCCCTCCGGGAACAGGTAAGACCTTACTTGCAAAAGCCATCGCAGGAGAAGCAGGAGTGCCGTTTTTCAGCATTTCCGGTTCAGACTTCGTAGAGATGTTTGTCGGAGTCGGAGCTTCCCGTGTCAGGGATTTATTTGAAGAAGCCAAGAAAAATGCACCGTGTATCGTATTCATCGATGAGATTGATGCAGTGGCAAGGCGCAGAGGAACCGGAATGGGTGGCGGTCACGATGAACGTGAGCAGACGTTGAACCAGCTCTTAGTAGAGATGGACGGTTTCGGTGTCAATGAGGGCATCATTGTCATGGCAGCAACGAACCGTGTGGATATTTTAGACCCGGCAATCATGCGTCCGGGACGTTTTGACAGAAAAGTGCATGTGGGAAGACCGGATATCGGTGGCCGTGAAGAGATCTTAAAAGTTCATGCAAAAAATAAACCGTTAGGCGATGATGTAGACTTACAGCAGATCGCACAGACAACCGCAGGATTCACAGGTGCAGATTTAGAGAACCTGTTAAACGAAGCGGCGATCGTAGCGGCAAGAGAAGACCGTGCCTATATCGTACAGGCAGATATCCGCCGTTCCTTCGTAAAAGTCGGGATCGGGGCGGAGAAGAAGAGCCGTATTATCAGTGATAAAGAGAAAAAGATCACGGCTTATCACGAATCAGGACATGCGATCTTATTCCATGTACTTCCGGATGTCGGACCGGTATATTCCGTATCGATCATACCGACCGGCGCAGGAGCGGCAGGATATACCATGCCATTACCGGAAAAAGACGAAATGTTTAATACCAGGGGCAGAATGTTACAGGAGATCACAGTAGACTTAGGCGGACGTGTGGCTGAGGAACTGATCTTTGATGACATTACAACAGGTGCATCCCAGGATATCAAGCAGGCAACGGCATTAGCAAGAGCAATGGTAACGAAGTTCGGTATGTCCGAGGATATAGGACTGATCAACTATGCAAACGAGGACGATGAAGTATTCATCGGACGCGATCTTGCACATACCCGTGGTTACGGCGAGGATGTTGCATCCAAGATCGATGCCGAAATAAAACGAATTATTGACGAATGCCATGAAGAGGCAAAGAAGATCATCAGTGCACACAAAGATGTGTTAGATGCCTGCGTAGAGCTTCTTTTAGAAAAAGAGAAGATCACCAGAGAAGAGTTCGAAGCACTGTTTGAAAACCGTTCCGGACTGTAAAAGGCAGATTACAAAGAAAAACAGCGAAAATACACGAAAATTGTGAAAAATGAATTCTAAAAAAGAAGGGTATGTAAAAAGGGTCTGTATAATCTGTACAGAAAGTTCGTGAAAAAAATATCAATTTTGTGCACACTTATCTGTAGACAGATGCTACAATAATAACCGTAAAAACCCCCCAATACATTATATAGTTTTTGCTACACCCCATAGTAAAAATACCTTCTCCCAAAAGACAGTTTAACGACTGTCTTTTTTGTTTTATATCCCTTTTTCGGGAGAAAGGAATATGTTATAATTGACACATAAATATGTAAAGAGGTTGAAGTATGAATCAGAAGTCCATTTATGATCTGAGCAGGATCGAGCGGTATATGATGCAGATGCGTCCGGTGCTCAGTAAAAAGGCATTGTTTTCAGATGGAACTAAGGATTACCGCAGTCCTGCCGAACCAAGGGAAAATGACAAAGTAACGATTCGTTTCAGAACAAAGCGTGACAACGTGGATATGGTCTGGCTCTGTTCCAGGGAGAAAAAGCAACGGATGAAAAGGACAGAGACCAAGTGGGATTTTGACTATTATTCCGTAGAGATCCAGCTTGGAAGCGAACCGTTTTTCTATTATTTCAAAGTCGTAACCGGAATTTTGGAATGTTACTATGACAGATACGGTGTGAACGATAAACCGAGAGAAGAATATTATTTTTGCATCGTGCCGGGATTTTCCACTCCGGAATGGGCAAAGGGAGCGGTCATGTATCAGATCTTAGTAGACCGCTTCTATAATGGAAATCCGGCAGGAGATGTGTTAGACGGCGAGTATTACTATGTGGATGGTCCTACAAAGCATGTAGAGAACTGGGCACACTGTCCGCAGGGGATCAGCGTCCGTGAATTTTATGGCGGAGATTTAGAGGGAGTCAGACAAAAGCTCGACTATTTGCAGGAGCTTGGAATCGAAGTACTCTATTTTAATCCGTTATTCGTATCACCGTCTAATCATAAATACGACTGTCAGGACTATGATTATATCGACCCGCATGTGAGTAACATTGTGGTCGATGAAGGAGCAGTTTTACCGGAAGGCTGCAAAGACAATACACAGGCGGCACGTTATATTACGCGAGTGACCGATAAGCGTAACTTAGAGGCGAGCAATGCATATTTTGCAAAATTTGTAGAAGAAGTGCATGCACATGGCATGAAGATTATTTTAGACGGAGTCTTTAATCACTGCGGTTCCTTCCACAAATGGTTAGACCGTGAGAAATTATACGAGCAGCAGGGCGGATACGCACCGGGAGCTTACGTCAGCGGGGAAAGTCCGTATCGTGACTTTTTTGCATTCCAGAATCAGGAAGCATGGCCGGATAACGGAAGTTATGAGGGCTGGTGGGGCTTCGAGACACTTCCGAAACTGAATTATGAGGGTTCACAGGAATTGTGGAACTATGTGCTGGATATCGGAAGAAAATGGGTATCTCCTCCATATAATGTAGACGGCTGGAGACTGGACGTGGCAGCGGACTTAGGACACAGTCCGGAGGTCAACCATCGTTTCTGGAAAGAATTCAGAAAAGCGGTCAAAGAGGCAAATCCGAATGCGGTGATCTTAGCAGAGCACTATGGTGATCCGAAATCGTGGCTTTTAGGAGATGAGTGGGACACGATCATGAACTACGATGCGTTCATGGAGCCGATCACCTGGTTTTTGACCGGAATGGAAAAACACAGTGATGAATATCGTGGTGAGTGCTTTGGAAATCCGGGAGATTTTGAGGGAGCAATGCGTCATCACATGACACGCTTTATGACCTCTTCTTTACAGTGCGCCATGAATGAATTGTCTAACCACGACCATTCCCGCTTTTTAACGCGTACCAATAAAAAAGTAGGAAGAGCAGAACAATTAGGAACGGATGCGGCAGGCAGAGGCATCAACAAAGCTGTGATGAAAGAAGCCGTAGTCTTTCAAATGACATGGCCCGGAGCGCCGACTCTTTACTATGGAGATGAAGCAGGACAGGTAGGATTTACAGACCCGGATAACCGCAGGACCTATCCGTGGGGAAGTGAGGATATGGATCTTTTGAATTTCCATCGGGAAATGATCAGAATTCACAAAGAGCATGAAGCATTTAAGACCGGTTCGATACAGTTCGTATGGGGCGAGTACAACTTCTTATGTTATGCGCGTTATAATCGCAGGGAACATTTTTTAGTGGTACTTAACAACGATGCGGTCAGCCGTACCGTAGAGATGGTCGTATGGCCGGTGGGACTGCCAAAAGAATGTGAGTTAGAGCAGATCATGTATTCCCATGAGGATGGATTTTCTACCAATCCGGTGACCTATGAGGTAAAGGGTGGAAAACTGAACATCACCCTGACGGAATTTTCGGCAGTGGTACTGCGTCTGAAAGAGACATCCGGTGAAGTACTTCTGGAGTAAAGGACAAAAAAATTTGAAAAAATAAAAATTATATCTTGCATCGGAAAAATTCATATGATATAATATCTCATTGTCAGGGCAGATTTTGAAATGACAATGAAATGGATGGATTCCCGAGTGGCCAAAGGGGACAGACTGTAAATCTGCTGCATATTGCTTCGGTGGTTCGAATCCACCTCCATCCATTTTGCCGGCGTGGCGGAACTGGCAGACGCGCAGGACTTAAAATCCTGTTGTGGAAACACAGTATCGGTTCGATTCCGATCGCCGGCATGATAATTGAAGGAAATAAGAAAGTATGCATTTTATGCGTGCTTTTTTTGTGCATTCTTTTTCTTGTATAGCAATTCCCTGAATTACCAAAACAGTCAATGACTAAAACGGAAATTCTCCCGCAAATCTAACAGCTTCATGTTATAATACGCACAAATAGAATGGCAAAAGCTATATTATGAATAATTATATGAAACAAAGAAAAGGAGGGAGCATATGAAAGGCTTTATGAAAAAGATACTTTCAGTAGGTCTGGCGTTTGCACTGGTATTCACCATGTGCCCGGTTCTGGCATATGCGGACACACCGCAGGAAGCACAGGAAAAGACAGCAGAGACAGATGAACCGAAAGCAGAGACTACGGAGGTTAAAGCAGAGTCTGCGGATGAAAAAAATACAGTACTGGTTTATGGAAGGATTGAGGGTTCACAGCACTAGACAAAGGATAATATCTATTATATTATAACGGATTCTACCCTGATCAACCCTGTAATTATCGGAGATTTAACGATCGATCCGGGAACGACGATCTGTTTCGGACAGGGGAATACTTCTCATGGTAAGATTGACCAAACAGATGTAAAATCTGCATCAGGTCTTAGGATTCTGTATGGTTCTCTTACTGCAAAGGGAACGGCAGAAGAACCGATCATTTTTAAAAATGATACAAATGATGAGAATTGGGCAGGGATTATATTTGATACACAGATAGAGGAAGATACAGAGCGGACCTGTGAAGGTGCAACCTTTGAATATTGTCAGTTTATCAACGGTGGAGAATATTTAGCAAGTGATGTGGAAGGAATGTTATCCGTAGACAGTACATCTGATGAGACAGACAGGAATTTTAATCTTACAGTAAATCAGTGTACCTTTGACAGCAGTGAGGTGGTTGCGGCAAAAACGGCAGCAGGGACTTCATTAGTGGATGGAAGTTCGGCAATCTATTTCCATGCCATGGACAGGAAAGTGGAGGTTAAGGTAACCAATTCAACATTTCGTGGAATGGGGCGAGCTTTAGAATCTACAGGAACGGAGTATGTCTATCCGGAGAATTTATCCTGCCTGGTTGAAGGCAACAATTTTGAGTCAGACGGATATTATAATAATACGATTTCTGAGGGAATGAGTTATATTGAATGGTCTGCGAACGCGGTTGTCAGAAATAATACATTTCATAATACAACTGGCAATGAGTTAAAAGGACCGGCATGTTGGTTAAGAGGCGGATGTGCAACTTATGAAGTGGAAGGTAATCACTTTATTGGGAATACGGATGCAACCGGAAAAAATGCAAACCAGTATGCACCATTGAAGATCAGAATTGGTGCAAATGTTAATGCGGATCAAACAAAGGCCTATGCGGCAAATACTTGTAACTATGGTGCAGACATAGGAAAATATGCGGAAGTAGTAAGATCGACACCGGAGCAGCCGGAAACGATTACCGGACAGACCGGTTATCTTGGAAAAATTGAAGGACTGGCATACCGTTTGCAGAGTCCGACTGTTGATAATGCACGAACAGTGACCATTGCACCGGGCGTAACCTGTTATATGAAAGATCTGACGGTAGAGTCTACAGGAAAACTCATTGCAAAGGGAACGAAAGCACTGCCGATCCATTTTATTGGAGAGAATGGCTATTATGCAAATTATATCTATCTGAATGGAGCATGGACAGATGGAAACTATGAAGATGCAAGTGCGGAAACTATCTTTGAAAATTGTACATTTGAAAAAAAGATTACCATCAGTCCGAAATTAGTTGAAATAAATAGTAAGCCGATAAAGGAACTACCGGCAACTCTGTATATGAAAGATTGCCAGATGAAAGACGTTGAAAAGGGACTTAATATCAATATCAGGGGTGGATCATCGGATGGATCCATAGCGAGCCGGATAGAGCTTCAGAATGTGTCTATTGCAGGAAGAGGGACAGACGGAGAAAGCAGCGATTGTGGTATTTATCTCTGGACAAATTATTATCCGGATGTAGCGACATTAGTAGAAGTGTCAAACTGCCGGATTTATAACTTTACAAAGGGAGTGGGTATTACGGCATATGTCTCAAGTCTTGATGAGAGTGAGAGTGCTATAGAAAATGCAGGAAAGCAGATGCAGTTGGATCATCTGACGATTGTAGGATGTAATACAGGTATCTTATACGGATGTCATGTATTACCGGTTATTAAAAACAGTATTATCGCGGGGAATGCAACCACTCTGGAGTTGCAGGGAACGAATGCGCAGGAAGATAAAGGAAAAAATATCACATACTCCTGCCTGTATGGAACAGCAAAAGATGACAGCTTAAGTGATTATGGCACAGGCTGTATCGCAAAGGATCCGTGTTTTGCAGACGCAGCAAGTGGAGATTTCCATCTGAAATCCGCAGCAGGAAGATGGAATGGTGCAACATGGGTAAAAGATACCATGACAAGTCCATGCATTGATGCAGGAGAAGCATCAGCGGCTTATGCGAATGAGCCGTCTCCAAATGGAAACAGGGCAAATATGGGAGCTTATGGTAATACGGCAGAGGCATCCAAATCTACTTCCGGTGGAAGTACGGATCCGTCAGATCCGGGACAGACATGCAAACATACCAGTACAGAAGTGCGAAACCAGAAAGCGGCAACCTGTGAAACAGCAGGCTATACCGGAGATACTTACTGTAAGACCTGTAATAAAAAACTTTCCACAGGAAAGAGTATTGCAGCAAAAGGTCACAGCACCACAACAAAGACACAGAAAGCAACTGCAAGCAAGGATGGAAAGATTACAACCACATGTACACGGTGTGGGACAACGACCAAAACGGTGAAGATTGCCAAGGTATCAAAGATAAAATTATCAAAGACAAAATATACCTATAACGGCAAGAAACAGACCCCATCTGTAACCGTTAAGGACAGCAAAGGAAAAGAGCTGAAGGTAAACGCGGATTATAAGGTGAAATTACCAAGTGGCAGAAAAAATGTCGGAACCTATGAAGTGAAGATTACTTTCAAGGGAAGCAAGTATTCAGGAAGTAAGACCTTAAGCTATACGATCAATCCGAAGAGCACAAAACTTTCTAAAGTGAGTGCTAAGAAAAAAGGATTTGAAGCAAAATGGAAAAAACAGTCTACGCAGACAAAAGGTTATCAGATCCAGTATTCCACAGACAGCAAGTTCAAGAGTGGAAATAAGACCGTGACTGTGAACAAGAACAGTACGACAAAGAAGACGATTTCCAAGTTAAAAGCAAAGAAGAAATACTATGTAAGAATCCGTACCTATAAAACAGTTGGAAAACAGAAATATTATTCCGACTGGAGCAAGAGTGTGAAAGTAACAACAAAGAAATAGGAATTGCAGCAGGAAGCTGATATGAAAAAATAAGAGAAAAAAGGCGGCTTGAGAATTTGTTCAGGCCGCCTTTATTGTGCTTTGTGAAGTGTTTTATTTTGTCCGTTTTGCCGTAGAAGCACGCACTACTAATTCAGGATGCAGAAGTGTCCTGCTGAGTGCTACACCGTGCAGCATGGAATTTAAAGAAAAATAACCGGTTCTTCCTAACTCCAGTCGGTCCTGACGGATCGTAGTCAGAAGCGGATGTAAGGTAGAAGAGATCGGCAGATCGTCAAAACCGATAACGCTGACATCGGTTGGGATGCGGCATCCGCGACGCTGGCATTCCGAGAAGACTCCGCTTGCAATGACATCGCTGCTGCAAAGGATCGCACTGACACCACTGGCTAAGAAATTCGGAACATGCTCGCTGGCAGTTTCCGAAGAGAAATCACCATAGACAGCCAGTTCAGGATGTACGATCAGATCATGTTTTTCCATACTGTCGATAAACGCCTGATGACGGCTCTTAGAGATCATTGAATAAGACGGGCCGTTCAAAAAGGCGATCTTTCTGTGACCAAGCTGATAGAGATGCTCGATCGCAGCATCAATACCCTCATCATTATCCGTTCCGATATAGGAAACATGAGGATTGTTCGGAATATAATTATCGAATAAGACGGCAGGAATCTTCGTATCCCGCAACTGGTCTAGCCAGGTGTCGTGGAGTGAAAAGCCGACAAAAAATGCACCGCTGTATCCGTTTTTAAGCATATAGGTGTCATATTTCTCAGAAAGCTGAAAATCAGGGGTAACCGGAATCACATCGACGTTCCAATTGTCCCGGAAAGCGGATTGTTTAAAACCCAGAATGATGTCATAGCCGAAATCCTCCGGAGATTCGTAATCCATATTTTTAATAAAAAGGCAGAGTTTTTTGAACTCCTCCTTTTTCATTTTCTTTGTCTGATAACCCATTTCAACCGCTGTATCTAAGACAAGCTGGCGAAGCTCCTCGCTGATATCGTTCGCACCATTTAAACCCTTGGAGACCGTGCTGAGTGAGATGCCAAGGCGGTCTGCAATGTCTTTGATGGTAGTCATTGTCCTCCTCCTTTGAAAAAAATAAAACAAATGTGCTGTAACAGTATACTTTATTTCATTATAGCACTAAAATGATGAAAATGGAAAGAAAAGCGCGAAATTTTTGTCTTTTTCTTAAGATAGGGAAATAGGAGTAGCAAAAAAGGCGAAAAAGGTGTATGATAGTTCGGTAAAAAAGAAATCATAGAATGAGGTATCGATCATGAAAAAAAGATTATTCGCAATGTTCCTTGTCCTCGTTATGATGACGGTAGCAGTGGCTGCCTGTGGGAAATCAGGGAATAAAGAATCATCCAAAAATAAAAACGGAGAAGAGACAGAGACCGAAGAAGCAAAACCGGTATATCAGTTTACGATTTGGGGAAGCAAAGCAGATCTGTCAGATGAAAAGGGAAGCTGGTTAAAGACTAGATGTGATATGTTTGCGGCAAAACATCAGGATGCAGAATTAGAATTTAAGTATGCAGCCTATACAGAGGAAAAAGCGGCAAAGAAGATGGAAGAAAACCGCGAGAAGGCACCGGACATTTTTATTTTTAACAGTGCACAGACCGCAGAACTTGTCGAGAGCCGTCTTTTGACAAGACTTTGGGGAGAGACCGAAGATTATGTACTTTCCTCGAATGCAACGAGCATTGGTGATCTGTCGAAATATGCGCAGAAAGTATATGGAATCCCGGTAGAGGCAAACCCATATGTTTTATATTATGATAAGAGAACATTATCCCAAGAGGATGTGCAGAATTTAGATACGATTCTTGCAAAAGGAGTGCTGGCATATCCATTAGACGATGAGAACTATCGAAACGCATTTTATCAGGCACAGGATGTCGTAGAAGTGCCGGAGCAGGATGAAAACGGAACAGACGGTACAGAAGACGGCACAAAAGATAATACTCAGACAGATGACGTAGCACAGGACAACACACAAACAGATGCAGCGCAGCCGGAAGAATCCACACAGGATAACACACAGTCAGAAAATGGCGAGCAGAAGGAATCCGAGCCATTAGCAAAGGAAACAGTAGATGCATGGCTTGCAACATTCCGTTCCAATCCGCAGGTATTAAACGATACCGATGGAAATGCGGGGATCACAGGACTGAAAGACGGAACCGTACAGGCAGCAGTACAGGATGCGTCAGCTTATGACAAGATGAAAGAAGCCTTAGGAGAAAATCTCGGAGTGGCAGCACTTCCTGTTTTTACTATAGATGGAATGACAAAGCAGATGAAGTGTGTGACAGAAGCAAAATGTATCGGAGTCAATCCGGACTGTGAGAATTTTGAAATGACGATCGCATTAGCAACCTATCTTGGAAGCGCCGATTCCCAGCAGATGCATTATGACATGAGTGGTGTCATACCGGTCAATCTGTCCGCAGTACAGACGTTGAGAAGTGATGTGGAGTTAGCAGATGTGATCGCCCAGATCGCAGACAAAGAGAACCCGGGTTGGGATTTGCCGGAAGAGGAAGAAGAGGAATAGTACTAAGCGGTAAGTTACGCCATGGGAAGGGATAGGAGCTATGTCAAATACAACCAAGCGGGCATTAGAGGACTCACTGAAAAAATTGCTGTTAAGCAAACCTTTGGACAAAATTACGATCAATGACCTGACAACGGATTGCGGGATCAGCCGGATGACTTTTTATTATCATTTTCAGGACATCTACGATCTGGCGGAGTGGGCGTGTGTAGAGGATGGAAAACGTGCTTTACAGGACAAGCGCACCTATGATACCTGGCAGGAAGGCTTAGAGCAGATTTTTGAAGTGGTATTGAAAAATAAACCGTTTATTACCAATGTATACCATTCTGTCAGCAAAGAAAAAATAGAGAATTATCTGTACAAGCTGACTTATGAACTGATCATCGGCGTAGTAGAGGAAAAGAGCAAGGGAACAGGTTTATCGGAGGAAAATAAAAGTTTTATTGCAGATTTTCACAAATACGGCTTTGTCGGTCTGATGCTGGACTGGATCAAGCAGGGGATGAAAGAAGACTATCATGAGATTGTGGAAAGAATGAGTGTGATGTTACATGGCAATATCACGAATTCAATTCAGAATTTTGAGCAGAATAAAAAAGGATGAATCTTATCAAAAAGGGTAGAATGATAAAAAATTTATCATTCTGCCTTTTTTGTAAGTTGGAAAAAAAGGCGGAGAGGAATAGGATGAAGTTGAAAAGAAAAATCAGAAGCCGACAGAAGAAAGGTGGAATTTTTTATGAGTAAAAAAACAGGTATTGGAATTGGTGTGGCAGCACTTGCAGCAGGTGCAAGTGTTGCAGCCGTAGCAGCAAAAAATCATAAGAAGCCGGAGAATAAAACGACAAAGAAAAATAAAAGTAATTCCGGAAAAGAAGAGTATCGTAATACAGAACTTGGAAAACATGAAAAGAACAGCAAGGGAATTTATTATACCAATGGTAACTACGAGGCATTTGCCCGTCCGAAAAAGCCGGAAGGTGTCGATGAAAAAAATGCCTACATCGTAGGAAGCGGATTGGCAGCATTGGCAACGGCATGTTTCTTGGTAAGAGACGGACAGATGCCGGGTTCCCATATCCATATTTTAGAGGCAATGGATATTGCAGGCGGTGCCTGTGACGGTATTTTTGACCCGACCAGAGGTTATGTGATGCGTGGCGGACGTGAGATGGAAAATCATTTTGAATGTCTGTGGGATTTGTTCCGCAGTATTCCTTCCATTGAGACACCGGGCATATCCGTGTTAGATGAATATTACTGGTTAAATAAAGAAGACCCGAATTACTCCCTGTGCCGTGCAACCGTAAACCGTGGCGAAGATGCGCACACAGACGGTAAATTTAACTTAAGCCAGAAGGGCTGCATGGAGATCATGAAGCTGTTCATGACAAAGGATGAAGACCTGTATGATAAAACGATCGAAGATGTATTTGACGAGGAAGTATTTGACTCCACGTTCTGGCTCTATTGGAGAACCATGTTTGCGTTTGAAAACTGGCACAGTGCCTTAGAGATGAAGCTCTACTTCCAGAGATTTATCCATCATATTGCAGGACTTCCGGATTTCAGTGCATTAAAATTTACAAAGTATAACCAATATGATTCCCTGATCCTTCCGATGCAGCAATATCTTGAGGATGCGGGCGTAGACTTCCAGTTCAATACGGAAGTAACCAATGTTATTTTTGAATTTGAAGGCAATAAGAAAATTGCAAAAACGATTGAGTGTAAAGTCAAAGGCGTAGAAAACGGCATTATGCTGACAGAAAACGATTTAGTCTTTGTAACCAACGGAAGCTGTACAGAGGGTACGATCTACGGTGATCAGAACCATGCACCGAACGGAGATGCAGAAGTCAGAACAAGCGGCTGCTGGAACCTCTGGAAAAACATCGCAAAACAGGATCCGGCATTCGGTCATCCGGAAAAATTCTGCTCAGATGTCGCAAAGACAAACTGGGAGTCTGCAACGATCACCACATTGGATGATAAGATCATTCCTTATATTACGAACATCTGCAAACGTGATCCGAGAAGCGGAAAAGTAGTCACCGGTGGTATTGTAAGCTGTCAGGATTCCAGCTGGCTGTTAAGCTGGACGATCAATCGTCAGGGACAGTTCAAAGATCAGGACAAAGACAAAGTATGCGTCTGGGTATACGGACTCTTTACGGATGTTCCGGGAGATTATATTAAGAAACCGATGAAAGACTGTACCGGTAAAGAGATTACACAGGAGTGGCTGTATCATATCGGAGTTCCGACAGACCAGATCGATGATCTTGCAGAAAACAGTGCCGTTTCCGTACCGACCATGATGCCATACATTACAGCATTCTTTATGCCAAGGACCAAGGGCGACCGCCCGGATGTCATCCCGGATGGATGTGTCAACTTCGCATTTTTAGGACAGTTTACCGAGACACCGAGAGATACGGTATTTACAACAGAGTATTCGGTCAGAACCGCAATGGAAGCAGTCTATGGACTTCTCGGTGTAGACCGTGGTGTGCCGGAGGTATGGGGCAGTGTCTATGACATCCGCGAACTTTTAGACAGCAGTGTAAAACTGATGGATGGAAAATCCCCATTAGAGATTTCCCTGCCGGGACCACTCAATGTGTTAAAGAAACCATTGCTTCGCGTCGTAAAAGGAACGGTTGTTGAGAAGGTCTTAAGAGATCATGATGTGATTAAAGAAGGCATGCTCTAGGATACCTGCGAGTATAAACCAGGAAAAGAAATAAATAAGAAAATAAAACAAATAAGACAATGAAACATTCATAGGCTAGTCAGCAGTTTGGGCGTGTGAACCGAAAGGTTCATGCGCCTGTTAGCTTTTAAGGAAAGTGACAATTCATGCCAGAAAACGACAGTTGGTGCCTATATTGTTGTGTGGATAGCTGCCAATATGATATCATGTAATAAATACGGAATGTTTGTCAATCTAATCATAAAATCCAGCATAAGAACAGATGGGAGAAGGAACATGAAAAGAAAAATTGGGTGTATTTTTATGAGTATGATATTATTCTTTGGAGTAGCAGTCATGGGGGTGGACGCAGCAGGGAAAAAACAGGGTTTTACACCGAAAACAATTGTGGTTAAAAAATCATACACATCTTCAACAGAAAAATATCTGAACGAGAAGAAAACATACCGAATCATAAAAAGCTATGACGAATTAAAACAATTCCAAAAGAAAACACAGAAAGCATATGTAAAAGCAAATGGCAAGCAGGCAAAAGCAAAGTTCCAGAAATCTGCCTTTAATAAAAAACTGAACCGATATAAGAAGTCTTATTTTAAATCCAAGACACTATGTATTATCGAGGATTCACAGAGCAGCAGTTCTAAAAAAGTCAAACCGGGAAAGGTGAGATTAAAACAGAACGCAAAGGGAAAGATTTTTCTGCAATTAGAAGTAAAGGTAAAATCACCGGGCAAGCAGGAGAACATGACAACTGATATGCACTACTATCAGTATTTTGTAGAAGCAAATTCCAAAGATGTAAAGAGCATACAGAGTTGTAATGTGAAAAATGTAAACCTGAAAAGATGAAACTTTCAAGATAAAGACATCGTAAAACAGACGAATAAATGATAGGCTAAAGTTGCCCGGCAAAATTATAATAAAAAATTGTAGAAAATGTCTTGACAATTATGTATCTTTCATGTAAAATTCTATTTGCTGACGTAAGAAAGCGAAATGCCCAGTTAGCTCAGTTGGTAGAGCAGAGGACTGAAAATCCTCGTGTCTCTGGTTCGATTCCGGAACTGGGCATTGTGTTTTGTTTAAAAATAATATGGGATACTAGCTCAGTTGGTAGAGCACCTGACTTTTAATCAGGTTGTCGGGGGTTCGAATCCCCCGTGTCTCACTGAAGAAGATAAGCGGAAAGCAAAAAAACAAAGGCTTCCCGCTTTTTTTGCGTCGTGTTAAGCGTTTTTTTTCTTATAGGATGGAATCTGATGGATACCTGTAGTGTATGGTGTAGAAGAAATATTGTGCTATAGTTTAGGTAACTATTCTTTTAAATGATGATAAGGATGTGAAACAAATGAAGCAGGAGACAGAGGAATGGCGTGCGGCAGAGAAAAAGCAGTATGAAAAAATGACGGAGACGCCGGTGTCAAAGCTCATTATTATGCTTGGCATACCGACGACAATCAGCATGCTGGTCACAAATATTTATAATATGGCGGACACCTATTTTGTCGGGGAGCTCGGGACAAGTGCTTCGGGAGCGGTCGGCGTAGTGTTTGGACTGATGGCAATTATTCAGGCTTTCGGATTTATGTTTGGGCATGGAGCGGGAAGTATTATCTCCAGAAGGCTCGGCGCGAAGGATGTAGAGAGCGCCACGCGGTTTGCGTCGACCTCGTTTGTGAGCGCGCTGGCTGCCGGAGGATTGATTACGGTATTGGGACTTTTGTTTCTCGAACCGCTGATGCGCTTGTTGGGAAGTACGGACACGATTCTGCCGTATGCAAAGACGTATGCCATCTTCATTCTGATTGCGGCGCCGTTTATGGCGAGCAGCTGCGTGATGAATAATATTCTGCGTTACGAAGGACGGGCAGCGCTTGCGATGGTAGGGCTGATCTCGGGAAGTGTCATCAATATCTTCGGGGACTGGTTTCTGATGACGCGGTGTCATCTTGGGGTGGAGGGAGCAGGAATCTCCACGGCGGTGTCCCAGCTCATCAGTTTTGGAATCCTGTTCTATATGTTTTCAAGCAATAAGACGCAGAGCCGGCTCGCGCTGCGGTATGTTACCAGAGAGCCAAAAGAAGTGCTCATGATCTGTAAGACAGGTCTGCCCAGCCTGATGCGGCAGGGATTGTCGAGTGTGTCCACGATGATGTTAAACGGGCAGGCGGGTGTGTACGGAGATGCGGCGGTGGCGGCCATGTCGATCGTGAACCGGATTTGCATGTTTGTCTTCTCGGTTGGACTTGGAATCGGTCAGGGGTTCCAGCCGGTGTCGGCGTTCAATTATGGAGCAAAAAAGTACGGCAGGGTGAGGAAGGGCTTCTATTTCACGATCACAGCGGGGGAAGTCCTGCTCGGCGCGATTGCGGTGCTCGGCATGTTTTTCCCGGCGCAGCTTGTGGCGGTATTTCAGAATGATCCCGAGGTGGTGGCGATCGGAGAGGTTGCGCTCCGCGTCCAGCTTGTGGCGCTGTTCTTCCAGCCGATGACGGTCTGCGCGAATATGATGTTTCAGAGTATCGGGAAAAACGGCAGGGCGACGCTGCTTGCCATGCTGCGGAGCGGACTGTGTTTTATTCCGGTACTGCTTCTGCTGTCAAATACCATGGGACTGACCGGCGTCGAGGTCTCGCAGACGGTTGCCGATATTTTATCCTTCTTCATTTCGCTGCCGTTTGCGCTGCATTTTCTGCGTGAATTGAACCAGAGAGAAAAAGAGCGTCCAAAAATCTGAAAAAAATACAACACTTTCCCGCTGTCATACGTTATCTATACGAAGGCAGTCAGAGAGGAGGGGGAGCGGTGATTGAAGATCTCTATGAAAAATATCGTGCGGAACTGATCCGGTGGTGCAGGCGTATGACACAGAATGAATCCGCCGCGGAGGATCTGGTGCAGGAAGCATTTTACCGCGCACTGCATCATACGCAGGAGCTGGACGGCATGGATCTTGCGCAGGGAAGAGCCTGGCTCTACCGGACGGTCAGAAATCTGTTTGTGGACCGGTTCCGGCGTGAGCGCCGGGAGGCGGTGATGGCAGAACTGCCGGAGGAAGCACGGTACACGGATTATGGAGAATTGGAAAATGCACAGCTCCTTTCCGGGCTGCCGGAAGAAGAGCGCATCCTGTTTACCATGCGTTATCTGGAAGGCTACAATTCCAGGGAACTGGGGGAGCTTTTCGGAATACCGCCGGCGACGGTGCGTATGCGGCTTGCTTCGGCGAGAAAACATTTGCAGAGAGAGTGGGAGGATTAAAGGATGGAGAAAAAGAAACGTTATCTGTTGAATTGTGAGGTATGTGACGCGAGAAAGATGCACGAGAATCTGTTTGACCCGTACGATGAGGTTGTGATCAATGCGGACGTGCTGCTGGTGAACGAGGATGCCAGAAGGAATCTGAGCCGGTATCCGATCCAGCTGAATGTCGATAATATCGTGGAGGCAGAGGGCGATGTGGACGTGCAGGTGCAGAACGGCTGGATGGAACTGAAATGCGGCCAGATGCCGGCGAGAAAAACAGTGCTGGTGGTCAACGGAGGACTTGCCATTTGGCCGGGCACGGAGGAACTTTTAAAAAATTACCTTGCGATTATCGTCAACGGTTCTGTGCGTTACCCGGAAAGTCTTTCGGCGGGGCTTACCAGAATGAAGGTCAACGGAAAAACAAGTGTGTATCCGGATGATTGTATTATATTGAAGGGAAGCGCTAAGATTGATGCCTATTTTCCGCTGCGGGCAGAAGCGGGGGCACGGTATTATGCGGAGCGCCGCGTGGTTCTCCTGGATGAAAAGCTCGATGTAGCGGCACTCGCCGAAAAGCAGGTACGGTTTGAAACGCAGGAGCTTCTGGTGACGGAGAGCAACGTGGAAGCTGCGGTTCCGCTGGTGGGGGCTGCGACAACGCTTACCGTGGTGCCGGATGGATGTGCCTATGTGGATGAGGTAGACGGCGTGAGTCTGGATGAGCGGCTTCTGCGCAAATATGGAAAGAAGCTTTACATTAACGGCGATCTGAGTCTGGATGCAAACAGCACACCGTATCTCGCACAGATCGAGTACCTGTACGTCAACGGGACGGTACTGCTTCTGCCGGAGCAGAAGGACGCATTTCTGGCGCTGAACGTGGATTACAAGATGATGATCGTCCGGAGCGGACTGCAGATTGCGAACCGCCTGAAAGCGTTCGTGGGACCGGATCTGCTGGATGAGACGCCTCTTGGCATTACGATACAGGATTGTGTGCAGGTCATTCTGGAGGATGATCTGACGGCAGGGCAGATTCAGGAAAAATTGAAGTTTAAAGATTGTATGGAAATCATCTGCAGCGAGGCGCAGAAGCAGGCGGTACAGATGGTCAGCGAAAATGTTGCCAGAATCAATACGGATCCGGGAAAAGGCTCCAAAGAGGAAGAAGACGCATTTGACGGAGTACGGATCAACGCGGAATCTTATGTTTTATAGTGAAAAGAGGTTGACAGTCCCGGTATAAAGCTGTATCATACTTAGGTGGATTCGCACTGCAACGCGTTGCAGTGCGAAAATATCAGAAGATAACATATGCGACAGCGCGTATGACAGAAAGGATCAATAGATATGGAAATGGAGATGGAATTTTTACGGAAGCTGCCGACACCGCAGGAGTTAAAGGAGCAGCATCCGGTCAGTGCACAGATTGTAGCTACCAAGACGAAGAGGGATGACGAGATCAGGAATATTTTTGAAGGAAAATCGGACAAGCTGATTCTTGTGATTGGCCCATGCTCAGCAGATAATGAGGATGCTGTGATCGACTATATTTCAAGACTCCGCACGGTGCAGGAGAAGGTGGCGGATAAGATTTTTATGATTCCGCGCATTTATACCAACAAGCCGCGCACGACCGGAATCGGTTACAAGGGCATGCTGCATCAGCCGGATCCGGAGCGGGAATCAGATATGCTAAAAGGGATCATTGCGATTCGTCACATGCATATGCGGGCGGTGGAAGAGACCGGCTTTACCTGTGCGGACGAGATGCTCTACCCGGAGAATCACCGCTATCTTTCGGATCTGCTGTCGTATGTGGCGATTGGAGCACGCTCGGTAGAGAACCAGCAGCACAGACTGACGGCAAGCGGCGTGGGAATTCCGGCAGGAATGAAGAATCCGACCGGCGGAGATATTTCCGTTATGATGAACTCGATCATTGCGGCACAGCACGGACATACGTTTTTATACCGTGGCTGGGAGGTCAAGACGACCGGCAATCCGTATGCACATGCCATTTTGCGCGGATATGTGGACAAGTTTGGCAGAAATATTCCGAATTATCATTATGAGGATCTGCAGAATCTGCTGGAGCATTATGAAGAGGCGAAGGAAGCCGGACACGAGCTGGCACATCCGGCGGTCATCATAGACACGAACCACTCCAATTCCAGCAAGCAGTTTATGGAGCAGATCCGCATCAGCAAGGATGTCCTGCACAGCTGTAAGGTGTCAGGAGAGATAAGAAAGCTGGTGAAGGGACTGATGATCGAGAGTTATATAGAAGACGGAGCACAGAAGGTCGGTGACGGCTGTTACGGAAAGTCGATCACGGATCCGTGCCTGGGCTGGGAGAAGACCGAGAAGCTGATCTACGAATTGGCGGAACTGTGGTAAAGGAGAGAGAATGTACCGGATATTGATCGTGGAGGACGATGAGATCATTGCGCGAAGCTTAAAAAAGCATCTGGAAAGCTGGGATTATGATGTGGTCTGCGTGGAGGATTTTTCCGATATTATGAAGGAGTTCGCGGGGGCGGCGCCCCAGCTGGTGCTGATGGACATCAAGCTTCCCTTTTACAACGGGTACCACTGGTGCAGCAGGATCAGGGAGATGTCGAAGGTTCCGGTAATCTTCGTGTCGTCGGCGTCGGATAATATGAATATCGTCATGGCGGTCAATATGGGCGGCGATGATTTCATTGCCAAGCCGTTCGATCTGGATGTGCTGACCGCGAAGATTCAGGCGCTTCTGCGCCGCACCTATGATTTTGCCGGGCAGAATACGGTGCTGGAGCATAGAGGCGCACTCTTAAATCTGGGCGATGCGACACTCACCTGCGGGGAGACGCGGGTGGACTTAACGAAAAACGAACTTAAGATACTGCAGGTGCTGATGGAGAACAAGGAGAAGATCGTGTCCCGCGATACGTTGATGACGAAGCTGTGGGAAAGCGACAGCTTTGTGGATGAGAACACCCTTTCCGTCAACGTGGGAAGACTGCGGAAAAAGCTGGATGCAGCAGGACTTCCGGATTTTATTTTGACGAAGAAAGGAATCGGGTACCATATCGGGTAGGGGATTTTGATGAAGCAGAAAATAGGAAGATCCTACATAAAATGCCGTCTGAAATGGATTGCCGCAGTGACTGGCTGCGGGATCGTGATGACGGCAGTCTTATTTTTAAATGAAGTGCCTGCCGGGGAGATTGCCTACGGCATGCTGTTGTGTCTGGGAATTCTGCTGCTTGCAGTGACGATGGATAGGATAAGTTACGGCAGACGGCACAGGGAACTGCTGGCATTGCGGCAGTCAATAACGGTATCGCTGGAGAATCTTCCGGAACCCGGCGAAATCCTGGAGGAGGATTATCAACGGCTGCTTGGGCTTTTGGCGGAGGAGAAAATGCGTATCTGGAATACGGCAGTCAGCGAAAAGCGCGATCTGATGGAATACTATACCATGTGGGTGCACCAGATCAAGACGCCGATTGCGGCGCTAAAGCTTTTAATCGAGGAGGAAGCGGATATTCCCGGTGCAGAGGAGCCTTTGGGAGCGGACAGGGAAAGGCTGCAGCGGCAGAGGGAGAAGCGCAAGGATGAAGAACTACAGCAGCTGTTTGCGATTGAGCAGTATGTGAACATGGCGCTTTCGTATATGCGTCTCGGATCGGAGACCACGGACTTTGTGCTGCGGCAGACAGATCTCGACGAAGTGATCCGGATGGCGGTGCGCCGCTATGCGAGACATTTCATCAGCAAGAAGATCGTACTGCACTACGAGGAGACGGGGGCACGGGTGCTCACCGATGAAAAATGGCTCGGCTTTGTCATCGAACAGCTGTTGTCGAATGCGCTCAAGTACACGCATGAGGGGAGCATTACGATTGGGATGGAGGAGGGACGCCTTACCATTACCGATACGGGGATCGGAATACGCGCGGAGGATCTGCCGAGAGTCTGCGAAAAAGGCTATACCGGATATAACGGTCATGCCAACCAGAAATCGACCGGAATCGGGCTGTATCTTTGCAGCACAATTTTAAAAAAGCTGGGGCACAGCTTTACGATCACATCGCAGGAAGGAACGGGAACCCGGGTGATGATCGGCTTCCCGGAAGAGTCATAGAAGAATCTTACAAAAACGTAAGAAACAGCAGAGAAATGTAATCCAAAGAAATGGCTTGCATTTCTCTGTTTTGTTATACTGGGTACAGTCAAGGAAAGGAGAGAGACACATGGCTATTCTGGAAGTTCATAATTTGAAAAAAATATATACAACAAGGTTTGGGGGAAATCAGGTGCAGGCGCTTGCAGATCTGAATTTTTCCGTGGAAAAAGGGGAGTATGTCGCAATTATGGGAGAGTCCGGTTCAGGAAAGACGACACTGCTTAATATTCTGGCGGCGTTAGACAAACCGACCGCGGGGGAAGTGCTGTTGAATAATAAGAACATTGTGACACTCGGCGAGAGGGAGATTTCCAAATTCAGAAGGGAGAACCTGGGCTTTGTTTTTCAAGATTTTAATTTGCTGGATCATTTTTCATTAAAAGATAACATTCTTCTGCCACTTGTCCTGGCAGATGCACCGGTGCAGGAGATGGAGGAGCGGCTTTGGCCGATTGCCGAAAAGCTTGGGATCGATGTGCTGCTTGAGAAATATCCTTATGAGGTTTCCGGCGGACAGAAGCAGAGGGCGGCGGTTGCCCGCGCACTGATCACCCGTCCGCAGCTGATTCTGGCAGATGAACCGACGGGGGTGCTGGATTCCAGGGCGACCGACGGACTGTTGAAGCTGTTTGGCACGATCAACGGGGAAGGACAGACGATTCTTATGGTGACACATTCCACGAAAGCGGCGAGCCATGCCAACCGGATTCTTTTTATCAAGGACGGCGAAGTATTTCATCAGCTGTACCGCGGGAATATGACGAATGAGGAGCTGTATGTGCGGATTTCGGATACGCTGACGGTTCTTACCACCGGCAAAGAGGGAGGCTGTCATGCGTAAGTTATATGTCAAACTGGCAGCAGTCAATATCCGCAATAACAGACAGCTTTACCTGCCGTACCTTCTGGCGGGGGTGTTCTCGGCAGCGATGTTCTATCTGGTAATGTCCATTCAGGATAACCCGGGGCTGGAGCAGATGAGAGGCGGCGCCTATGTGGCGGTAACGCTGCTGCTCGGAGTGATCATTGTCGGACTGTTCGCGGCGATTTTCCTGTTTTATACCAACAGCTTCATCATGAAGCGGCGCAAGCGGGAATTGAGCGTATACAATATACTTGGGATGGAGAAGAAACATATCGCCAGGGTGCTTTTTCTGGAAATGCTGTTTACGGCGGCGGTTACGATCGGCGGAGGCCTGTTGTTCGGCATTGCATTCGGCAAGCTGATGACGATGCTTTTGTACCGCATGACAGGATTCAACCAGAGCGTTCCGTTTACCATTTCGCTGACGGGATGCCGCCACACGCTGGTGCTTTTCGGCTGTATATACGCGGTCACACTTTTCTATAACTTTATGCAGATAAAGCTTTCCAATCCGATGGAACTGCTGCACAGCGCCAATGCGGGAGAGCGGGAGCCGAAGACGAAAGTGCTGCTGGCGGTGATCGGAGCGGCGGCACTCGGCGGCGGCTATTATCTGGCGCTTACGGTGGCGGACGCAGTCTCTGCCATTACCATGTTTTTTGTGGCGGTGCTGCTTGTGATTCTGGGAACGTATTGTCTGTTTACTGCGGGCAGTATTGCCGTACTCAAACTGCTTCGGAAAAATAAAAACTATTATTACAAATCAAGACATTTTACGACGGTTTCCGGTATGATCTACCGGATGAAACAGAACGCGGTGGGACTTGCCAATATCTGTATTCTGTCGACGATGGTTCTGGTGACGGTTTCTACCACCCTGTGTATGTATCTGGGAGTGGAAGACGCCCTAAAACGGCGTTTTGCACATGAGGTGTCTGTGGTGTCCTACTATAATGCAATGCCGGAACATCCGGAGGAAGTGGATGCCCTGGCGGAAGCATCCCTGAAGGATTCCGGACGGGTACTGACGGGGCACAGCGCCATGTTGAACATGTCGCTGACCGCGGTGCGCACGGACGATGGATTTTCCGTGACCGGCATCGGGGCAGGCACAGATTACAGTATTAGTGATGTGGTGCTGCTCACGATTCTGCCAAAATCCGATTGGGAGAATTACACCGGTGAAACGGTCGGGGAACTTGGCTGCGGAGAGATTGCACTGGCAGCATCCTCTGCCTATGAAAAAGGGACGTTGGCGCTCGACAACGAGACATATCAGGTAAAACAGATCTACGCATATCCTGAGACGGATCACGATTATCTGGATGACATGGCAGACGACAGTGTATTTATGATTGTGCCGGATAGGGAGGCGCTGGGGCAGATTTTTACGGAGTTGAAACAGAACTGGGACGAGGAGCGTGTAAGCCTGCAGATCAAATACAATATGGCGTTTGACATAGACGGAACAGCAGAAGAAAAAGTGGCAGCGGAAAATACGCTTCATGCGGCGATTACCGCATACAATGACGGGCATCCGTCGGATGATGCAAAGGACTCTTATTCTAGAACGTATGTCGAATGCCGGGCACAGAACCGGGATGAATACTACAGCTTAAACGGTGGTCTGCTTTTTATCGGTCTGTTTCTGGGCGCGATGTTCCTCATGGTGACGGTGCTGATCATTTTTTACAAGCAGATCTCGGAAGGCTACGAGGACAAGGAACGGTATGCCATCATGGAGAAGGTCGGCATGAGCAATGCCGAGGTAAAGCGGAGTATCCGTACACAGATCCTGACGGTATTTTTCCTGCCGATCGGGGCAGCAGTACTTCATGTTGTCATGGCATTCCCGATGATCAAATGGATTCTGGCGGCGTTCAGCCTCAACAATACCGCACTGTTTGCCTTATGCGTTGCGGTTACGGCATTGGTGTTTCTGCTGATTTATCTGCTGGTGTTTGCGCTGACTTCCCGCAGCTACTATAAGATTGTGGGGAATCAGGTTTAGGGAAAATGGTTCCCACCATAAAATCCAAAAACTCTTCCAGTGTCATTTTAGGGTTCTGCAGCCAGCGAATGACACTGGCGAGAAGGCCGGACAGGTAAAAATCGGCAAGAAGTGCCATCTCGTAATCGTCATGTCCCTCCGAGGGAACAAAATAACGGTTTAAGAGGGGCCATACCACTTCTTTCAGGCGGGTCGCAAAATGCGGGTCGCCATGATCGCTTAAGAGTACAGCAGCATAGGTTTCATATGTCTGCATCAGATCTAAAAGAATTCCCATCTGACCGGAAAGGTCAAAGGTATCATTTTTTTCCAGAGAATCATTCAGAACATCTGTAATTTTCCCGAGGATTTCTTCCTCAATCTGATGAAGAAGATCATATACATCATTATAGTAGAGATAAAAGGTGCCGCGGTTGTAACCGGCAAGCTCGGTAATCTCCTTGATGGAGATTTTTTCTATCGGTTTTTGCGCGTAGAGAGACCAGAAAGCGATCCGCAGATTATTTTTGGTCTGTTCTGTGATATGGGGCTGCTTTTTCATGAAAACCTCCCGGTATAAGATTTGTGTTCATTTTGTCTTCACGTAAATTATAGCACGACAACGTGTTGTCTTCAATTTTTTAACACGTGCGGAGAATCTGTTGATTGATGAAAGGCAGCGCGGGGAGTACATTAGGCATAGAAAATGGAATCTGCATAGAGATAAAAAACAGAGTCTGGGAAGAAAGGCGGCCTTTTATGGCATATATCGAATTTAATAATGTAACGAAGGAATATAAGACAGGTGAGACTTCGATCAAAGCGCTGGATGGAGCCTCATTTTCTGTGGAGAAGGGCGAACTGGCAGTGATTCTCGGTTCCTCCGGTGCAGGGAAGACGACGGCGCTCAATATTTTAGGCGGAATGGATGTGCCGACTGCGGGCGGGATCAAGGTGGATGGCAGAGATATTGCAAAGTATAACAAAAAGCAGCTCGTCGGATACCGGCGTACCGATATCGGGTTTGTATTCCAGTTCTACAATCTGGTGCCGAATCTCACAGCGATAGAGAATGTGGAACTTGCGGCGCAGGTGTGCAGAAATTCGCTCGATGCCGGGGAGATGCTCACAAAAGTGGGACTGGCGGACCGCAAAAATAACTTTCCGGCGCAGCTTTCCGGAGGAGAACAGCAGCGGGTGTCTATCGCGCGTGCGATCGCCAAGAATCCGAAACTCCTGCTCTGCGATGAGCCGACGGGAGCGCTTGACTATAACACCGGAAAACAGATTCTGCAGCTGCTGCAGGATACCTGCCGGAACGATGGGATTACGGTACTTCTGATTACGCACAACTCTGCGCTGGCACCGATGGCTGACCGCCTGATCCGCTTTAAGAGCGGAAAGGTGACAGAGATTACCTGCAATGCGCACCCTACGCCGATCGCGGAGATCGAGTGGTAGCGGGGCAGAAGAGAAAGGCAGGGATACTGATGAAGAGTGCATATAATAAGGAGATATGGCGGGCGATCCGCAAGGGGAAAAAACGGTTTTTCTCCATCATGCTGATCACGATTCTGGGTGTCGGAATGCTCACCGGATTGCGGGCTGCCTGCATGGATCTGCGCTATTCGGCAGATCAGTTTTATGACAGACAGGGACTGTACGATATCAGTGTCGTCTCGACGCTCGGACTTACGGAGAAGGATGTGGATGCGTTAAAGGCACTGGACGGTGTCGCGGATGCGGTCGGCGTCTACAGTGAGACGGTACATGCGAAAGTAAACGATCATGAGGTCAGCATTGCAGTCTGCACGTTGAATGACAGGGGAATCAATCAGCCGTATGTGTTGTCCGGCAGGCTGCCGGAGAGTGCGGATGAGACCGCCGTTACAACCGCGTTTGCCGATGAGACGGGATGCGGCATCGGGGATGTCATCGCGGTGGATACAACAGATGATGAGGAGTCTTCGCTGCTCTGCAGCCGCTTTACCGTAACGGGAATTGTGGTGGATGTGCAGGATGTCAACAATGCAAAGGGAGCGACGGCGTTCCGCTCCGGGCAGTCGGAGGATGACACTGTGTTCATCTTGCCGGAGGCGGCAGACAGCGATATTTACACACAAGTCTGCCTTACCGTCGATGGTGCTGCAGAATTGTTCTGCTATTCCGATGCCTATGAGGAAAAGGTCGCACAGGTGACGGATGCGATTGAAACGCAGATTAAGGAAAATCGGGAGCAGGCACGGTACGTGGAAGTCACGGATGAGGCGAAAGAGAAGCTTGCGGATGCGAAAGCGGAGGCGGAAGAGTCCTTTGCTGAGGCAGAGCAGCAGCTTTCCGATGCGAGAGCAGAGCTGGATAAGGGCTGGCAGGAACTTTCCGACGGCCAGGAGGAATTTGATGCGGAAAAACAGCAGGCGGAGGATGGTTTTGCGGAAGCGAGAGATGAAATTGCCGCGGGAAAGCAGCAGATTGCCGATGGCAGCGCGCAGCTGGATGCAGCGGAGCAGCAGCTTTCGGAAGGCGAGGCGCAGGTGGCATCCGGTAAGCAGACGCTTTCGGCAAAGGAAGAGGAAACCTATGCACAGTTAGACGCGGCACGCGCACAGCTTACAGAGAGCAGTAAACAGGCAGCGGAGACGGAGGCGGCATTGGAAGCGCAGGCGCAGGAGGTCATCCAGGCGTACGGGGAAGCATGGCCCGCTGAGGCCTGGGACGCCTATGTGCAGGCGGCAGTGGAGGCGTATTTACCCGTAGCAAGAGCGGTGGTCGCAGAGCAGGATGCCTCGCAGGCACAGGCGGCGGTGCCGGGACTGGTGGCGGACAGCCAGAGTGCGTTTTTGGAGGCGCTGCAGCAACCCACAGCCGATCAGCTGGTACAGCTTGCAATGGGACTGGGAAATGTGCGGGCGACAATCCAGGCGCTCGGCGAGGCACAGGCGCAGCTGGATACGGCAGAACAGACGGCACGGCAGCAGTTTGATGCGGCATGGAACGAACTGAACGAAGGGGAAGCACAGATCATCTTCGGAAAATCGCAGATTGCCGATAAGAGAGCAGAGCTGGAGAACGGCAGTATGGCGCTTTCCGAAGGCGAGGCGCAGCTGGCGCAAAAGGAACAGGAGACTGCGGCGCAGATAAAGGACGGTGAGGAAAATCTCGCCGAAGGACGGGAAAAGCTGCTTGAAGGTGAGACGGAATACGCGGACGGCAAGGCAGAATATGAAGAAAATCTTGCGGACTTCAATGAGACGATTGCGGAGGAAGAGCAAAAGATTGCGGACATTGACATGACACAGTGGTATGTACAGGATCGCACGTCTCTGAGCGGTTATGCCAATGTGAAGAGCGATGCGGCGTCGATTGAGGCGATCGGTACGGTGTTCCCGATGGTATTTTTCGTTGTTGCCATTCTCATCAGCCTGACGACGATAACCCGTATGGTGGAGGAGGACCGCGGTCTGATTGGAACCTACAAAGCGCTCGGCTTTACGGATCGTGAGATCCGCAGAAAATATCTGGTGTATGCATGTGCGGCGAGTGTGTCCGGCGGAATTCTGGGAAATGTGTGCGGATTTGTTCTTCTGCCGGAGATTATTTTCCGGATTTTTGATACGATGTATCTGTTCCCGGAATATCTGCTGCGCTTTATGCCGCTGCTCGGATGTGGCGGAGCTGCACTTTTTGCGGCCGGAATTGTCATCGCTACCGCCTGTGCATGTAAAGCGGAACTTGTACACATGCCGGCAGTTCTGATGCGGCCGAAAGCGCCGCGCGCAGGCTCCCGCGTACTGCTGGAGCGCATCACGCCGGTATGGAAGCGCCTGTCATTTCTCAATAAAGTGACCGCCCGCAACCTGTTCCGCTATAAAAAGCGTCTTTTCATGACCGTAGCGGGAATTATGGGATGCATGGCGCTCTTACTTTTCGGATTCGCGGTGAGGGATTCGGTGACAGACCTGCTGCCGCGCCAGTATGAGAATGTGTACCGGTATGATGTCATGGCGGCGGGGGCAGCATCCGACAATGACAAGATTCTTTCCTATGTAAATGGGGATCCGAATGTGCAAAGTGCGCTGAACGTGCAGATTTCCACGGTGAAGCTGAAGAATGCTGCCGGGAAGGAAGAAAAGGCACAGATGATTGTCGTGCCGGGGGATGAGCCTCTTGCAGAGTACATTGGTCTGTACAATCTTAAGGATGAGGAGATCGGCCTTTTGGACGGCGAGATTCTGGTGACGCAGAATGCGGCAAATGTGCTTGGGTTTGCGGCCGGCGATCAAGTGGAGATTCAGGATCAGGATCTGAATCAGCGGGAAGTGACGGTAAGCGGTCTCGTCCGCAATTACCTCGGCAATAACGTCTATATGACAGAGAAAACCTATGAATCGCTGTTTGGCGATTATGAACCGAACGGAGTATTTTTAAAGTTGTCGGAAGAATGTTCGGATGAAATTGCCTATGCAGATGATCTCGGCGGAAAAGAGGGTATCGTGTCCTACACCAGCAAGCAGGAGCTTTCGGATGAGTTCTCGGATGCGTTCACCCTGATCAATATGGTGGTCTACATTGTGATTATCATGGCGGCGGCGCTCGCGTTCGTGGTTTTATTTACGCTGTCTACGACGAATATTTCCGAGCGGAGCAGAGAGCTGGCGACGATTAAGGTGCTGGGATTTTTTGACCGTGAAGTGCATCTGTATGTCAACAAAGAGACCATGATACTCACGGCGATCGGCATTGTCTGCGGAATTCCGCTGGGATATGCGTTTGCGCAGACCTTAACGTATGTTTTGAACATGCCGTCGATTTATCTGGCGGTGTCCCTTCACGGGAAAAGCTATGCCATGGCGGCAGGCCTCTCATTTTTGTTTGCGATCCTGGTGGATCTGCTGACGAACCGCTCCCTGGATGAAATTGATCCGGTGGAAGCGTTAAAGAGTGTAGAATAGAAAAAGCGCCGGCACCGATGTGTGAAGTTCATCGGTGCCGGCGCTTTCTTTTTGTAAGATTTAGATTTGTTAAGGTTTAATTTAGAAATTGATAAGAAATAAAGATAATAATGTGATACGTAGCTGATTGCTACATAAAACTTTATTAGGGGAGCGATATTTGTGAAAAACATACTGGACTATTTGGAAAGAACAACAGTATGCAATGCTTGGAAAACAGCGGTTGATGACGGGAATATTTGTATGACGTGGCTGGAATTGCAGGAAATGTCAAAAAGCATCGGGACGGCATTGTGCAAAAGAACAGGCAGACAAAAACCGGTTGTGATATTGGCGGAAAAAAGCGCAGTCACGTTGGCTGCAATGTTTGGAGTAGTGTATGCAGGATGTTTTTATGTAATGGTGGATCCCAAACAGCCGATCGAAAGATTATGCGAAATATTTCATACATTGCTACCTGAAATTATCATCATACCGGCAGAAAATGAAGCGCTTCTGGAACAAACGGGTTATGGAGAATGTAAATGTCTGTTGAAAGACATTATGAAAGAGCAGATTGATGAAAGAAAACTTCTTGCAGTACGTAAAGCATGCACAGCGGATGACCTTTTATACGGAATCTTTACTTCAGGCTCTACCGGAGTGCCAAAGGGGATTGTGGTAAGCCATAAATCAGTAATAAATTTTATTACACATTTTATTCATACATTCCGGTTCATAGAGACGGATGTCATTGGAAACCAGGCTCCGTTTGATTTTGATGTATCAGTGAAAGATATTTATACGTGTCTGATGACGGGAGCGGCACTTGTTATAATTCCGACAAAACTATTTTCTGTACCACCTGTGCTGCTGGATTATTTGTGCAACAAGCATGTAAATACCCTGATCTGGGCGGTATCGGCGCTTACGCTCATTTCAGCGTTGCACGGATTGAAATATAGAATACCGATAGAAGTAAAGCGGGTAATGTTCAGCGGAGAAGTAATGCCGGTAAAACAGCTGAGGCAGTGGCAGCTTGCACTGCCGGAGGCGGAGTTTGTGAATCTGTATGGACCATCGGAGATTACCTGCAACTGCACTTATTACAGGGTAAAAAGAATATTTGAAGATGATGAGATTCTGCCGCTTGGGAAAGCCTTTGACGGAAGAAAAGTATTTCTTATGGATGATGAAGGAAAAGAGATTTCAACGGCAGAAAAAAACGGTGAAATCTGTGTGTCAGGTGAGTCGCTCGCAGAAGAATATTATCATAATCCGGAGGAAACAAGAAAAAAATTCCGGTGGATGGAAACTGCAGACGGCATGGTGCGGTACTATTGTACAGGAGATCTGGGATATTACAGTGCGGCAGGTGAGTTGTATTTTTCCGGGAGAAAAGATTTCCAAATAAAGCATATGGGACATCGGATTGAACTGGAGGAAATTGAGCATGCGTTGAATCAGTTGGACGGAGTAGAAAATAGTTGCTGCGTTATGAATACTAAGAAAAACAGACTGGTAGGTTTTTATTTTGGAACAGCAGAGTCAAAAGAAATAAAAAATGGTCTGAAGAAAAAACTTCCTCAGTATATGATTCCACATACTATTGTCCGGGTTGCGCATATGCCATTAAATAAAAATGGGAAAATAGATCGGAATTACTTTGGAAAACGACAGGAAGTGGTGACGTAATGGATTTGGAAAAGTTTGAACATGCAATTACAAAATACGGAACCCCGTTATATGTATTTGACATAGATGAAGTAAAAAGAAAGACAGATTATTTTAGGGACAGGTTTAGGGAAAGCGCAGGACTGTGTTTTGCAATCAAAGCAAATCCTTTTCTGACATGTACAATGTCGAAAGTCACAGACAGAATTGAAGTATGTTCTATGGGTGAATTTGAGATTTGCAGAGAATTGCAGATAGAAGCGGAGAAATTGCTGATATCCGGAGTTCTAAAGAAAAAGGAAGATATTACTGAGATATTGAACATATACGGGGGGAGATGCCGCTATACGGTAGAATCCGTTGAACAGCTTTACAGCTACATAAACTGGAGCAGTACACACGGTGAGAAAATCAACGTATATCTGAGACTGACAAGCGGAAATCAGTTTGGTATGGATGAGGAGGCGATTGAGAAAATAATTGCTTCAAGGGATCAGTTTCCAATGATTAAAGTTTGCGGGATACATTTTTTCTCAGGAACACAGAAAAAAACAGCAGAAAAATTCAGCAAAGAAATTGCGTATCTGGATAAATTTTGCTGGAAGATAGAACAAAAGTATGGATTTACAATGAGTGAATTAGAATACGGTCCCGGAATAGCAGTGCCTTATTTTAAAGATCAGGAAGATACTTTAGAAGCGGATATAAAAGTAATTAAGACAGCAATATCTGGAATGAAATGGAAAGGAAAGGTAATGCTGGAAATGGGACGTGCGTTTGTTGCATCATGTGGATATTATCTTACCTGTGTTCACGAGTGTAAGAAAAATAATGACAGGAATTATTGTATTGTGGACGGAGGAATGCATCAGATTCAGTATGATGGGCAAATTCGGGGAATGTACCAGCCGAAGTGCAGAATGTATCCAGACGGAAGAGAAGGAAAAAAAGAAAAATGGACCATCTGTGGGGCACTTTGTACAGCGAATGATGTTCTGGTTCGGGATATTGAGCTGACAGCTCCCGGGGAGGGAAGCGTTATTATTTTTGAAAATGCAGGAGCCTACGCGATGACAGAGGGAATGTCATTGTTCCTGAGCCATGAATTGCCTGCGGTAGTGTTTTACAGTGAAAAGGAAGGCTTTAAATTGGCACGAAATAAGCAGGAAACTTACAAATGGAATATGGAGGATCACAAATAATGGAAAAGTTGATGAATATTTTAATGGAAATAGACAGTAGTATTGCATGGGATAAGGAAGAAAAATTGATCGATGACAGGATTATGGATTCTTTTATGGTAATATCCCTGATCTCTGAATTGGAAGACCAGTTCCAGATTGAGATAGATGCGTCAGAAATTATTCCTGAAAATCTTAATTCAGTCAATGCCATGTGGAGAATGATAACAAAATTACAGGAGAGTTGATATGGCATACCATACAGGGATATATTTGCTTCTGTTTTTGCCGGCTGTCCTTCTGCTCTACCAGTTGACGCCGAAAAAAAGCAGATGGATTACGCTGCTGGCAGCCGGCTACCTTTTTTTCTGGATATGTAGTGGAAAACTGGTGCTTTATCTGTTAGGAACAACGTTATTCACGCATTACATTGCAGTATGGATTTCATGGATAAAAACAAAATGTAATGATGAAACAGCAGGAATGCAGAGAACCGAGGCAGGCACTATAAAAAAAGCTTATAAAAAGAAAGAAAAAGCGATATTAGTATTTGGAATATGCGTTCTTCTGGGAATACTGGCATATTTAAAATATTATAACTTTTTTATCCAAAATGTGAATGTGCTTCTGGCACAAGGAGGAAGCAGTCTGGCTTTGGGTACAAAGCAGATGCTCATTCCGGTTGGCATATCATTTTATACGCTGCAGGCAATTGGATATATGGCAGATGTATATTGGGAAAAGGTGGAGGTGTTCAGGCATCCTGGAAAGATCGCTCTTTTTCTGGGCTTTTTTCCACAAATTATGGAAGGTCCGATCAGTTCGTATGCGCAGACAGCAGATACGTTATTTGAGGGAAATCCCCTGACGATGGAAAATCTGGCGCAGGGAAGTGTAAGAATTTTCTGGGGACTTTTCAAAAAGCTGCTGATAGCAGACCGCCTGTATCTTCTTGTGGATGTAATCTTTAATAATTATCAGTATCATTACGGAGAAATGATTGTTATCGTGGCAATCGCTTACACCACCCAGCTATACATGGAATTTTCCGGCTGCATGGATATCATTATCGGCAGTGGGAAAATGTTTGGCGTCACGCTTCCGGAAAATTTCAGACAACCGTTTTTTTCAAAAAGCGCGGCGGAATTCTGGAGAAGATGGCATATTACGCTTGGTGTCTGGTTTAAAACGTATGTGTTTTATCCGGTATCTGTGTCTGGCATTGTAAAAAAGTGGAATAAATTTGGAAAGAAGCATTGTGGAAAATATTTAACAAAGCTGGGCATATCGGCGCTGTGTCTATTCCCGGTCTGGATATGCAATGGTTTATGGCATGGGGCAAGATGGAGTTACATTTTTTATGGAATGTACTATTTTGTAATACTGCTTGCTGAAGTGGCAGTAGAACCATTGAGAGATAACATATTGGAAATATGTCATCTGGATAAGAATGCCCTGCCGTATCGAATATTACAGACTCTTAAAACGTGGCTTATTATTTTTACAGGGGAACTTTTCTTCAGGGCAAACGGACTTCAGGCAGGAATGAGCATGTTTTTCAGCATTTTTAAGGGAAATAATATTCAGAGTTTTGAGAATATTGTAGCACGGCAGGAGGAAATAAGAGGAATTTTAATGTCGGTCGGACTTGACCGGCTGGATTATTTTGTGGTTATTGCCGGTTGTATTGTTGTTGCAGTTGTCGGAATTATAAAAGAGAAAAAGCTGCTGGGAGAGGAAGGAATCCAGAAATTGTGGCTTCCGGTCAGGTGGACGCTTTATTACGCCTTGATTTTTGCGGTATTGATTCTGGGCGCATATGGAATGGGCTATCAGCAGGTGGATATGATTTATGCAGGATTTTAAATATTTCAAAAAAATTATTTCAAAGAATATACTTTTTATGATGATACTGGTGCTGCTTCTGGTGGGTGTATCGGAAAGAATAGTGAATTTAATGGTTGCGAATGACAGCTATGTACTGGATCGAAATAAAAGCATTTTCCGGATATTAAGGGAGCCAGAAAACAGCGTGGATATCATTGTATTAGGGGACAGTCTGGGTATGACGTCCATTTCCCCGATGGCGTGGTGGGGCGATTACGGAATGACAGGGTATGTGTGTGGACAGACCGGTCAGAGAATGCAGGAAGCTTTTCATATGCTGCAGGCAGCATATGAAACCCAGAGCCCCAAGCTTGTTATTCTGGAGACGAATATGGTGTTCCGGTGCAAAAATTTGTCATCAGAAGTAAAAGATTGCCTGGGTGAGATTGGCTATCGCTATATTCCAATATTTCAAGGACATGATATTTGGAAATCCATGTTATCCGAAAAACAATATCCTGCTGAGAATTATAAGGGATTTGCATTTCGCTGCGAGACTGTTCCATACGAACAGGGGGAATATATGCAGAAAAATGACCAGAAAGAAGAAATTTCAAAAATTGTCAGTTTCTATCTGGAAAAAATAAGAAAACTGTGTGAAAAAAATGGAACGAAACTGTTGCTGGTAAGCACTCCGTCTCCAATAAACTGTAATTATGCGAGGCATAACAGTATAGAGGCATACGCAAGGGAAAAGGGGCTGGATTTTCTGGATTTAAACTTGAAGACGGAAGAAATAGGGATTAACTGGAAGACAGACAGTCTTGACAACGGAGATCATCTAAATTACTCGGGAGCAGATAAGGTTACACGATACCTTGGCAATTATCTGACCCAAAATTATACTTTCCCAGATCACAGAGGCGAAAAAACATACCGCACATGGGATAAGGAATACAAAATATACGAGCAGAAAGCGGTCCGGGAAATGAAAGTTATCAAGAAAGCAGGCTAAGCGTTTACGGTTTATTACAAATCTGTTATGTTATACATTAAGAATGTGACAGGAGAGGACAAAGCATGAAAAAAGAGCAGGTATTAATTGTCGAAGATGATGCGGATATTCGTGATGGGGTGCGGATTTTACTCGAGAGTGAAGGATATGCTGTTATGGAAGCGGAAGATGGAAGACAGGGGCTTTATTGTCTGAATGATGAAGTGGATCTTGTAATACTTGACGTTATGATGCCTGGTATGTCCGGACTCCGAACTTGTGAGGAAATCCGTAAAATATCGAATGTGCCGATTCTTTTTTTGACGGCGAAAGCACAGGAATCAGATAAGCTGATAGGTCTTATGGCAGGCGGGGATGATTATCTCGCAAAACCGTTTTCTTATGCGGAGCTTTTAGGGCGTGTGAAAGCATTACTGAGGCGTTATAATGTATACAGAGGAAGGAGCTGCGAATGGGATGAAAATGAAAACTCTTATCTGACACTGAATGGAATTAAAATTCATGAAAAGTTCAACGAGGTCTATATAGATGGAGTGATGAAAGATATGTCAGATATTGAATATCATATTCTGCTGCTTATGATGCAGCATGCCGGAAAAATATTTTCTGCACAAAATCTTTATGAGAGTGTGTGGCAGGAACCTTATTTCTACTCCTGCAACAGCACGGTAATGGTACATATCCGAAAACTCCGGGTAAAAATAGAGGATGACCCTAAAAATCCTAAGTATATAAAAACGGTATGGGGAAAGGGGTACAAATTTGACACAGATAGTAAGTAAGAATCATTCTATTTATGTACAGTTGCTGTATCTCTTAACCGGCGCAGCAATTGCTGCAATCGTTTTTTTTCAGATATTTTATTCAACGGGAAACTATGTTCTTGACCATTATCTGGAAAGCTCTACGTATATAGAAAAGCAAAACCTGAAATATCTTGCTAAAATGCAAAAATATGTGACGGCAGAGCATATTTCATCGAGTGATATAGCACAGCTTAATACATGGGTTCAAAGGCAGAAGATGATATATGTCAGAATATATAAGGATCAAATCCAGATATATGATTCTGATTATCCTAAGGAAGATGTCAGCGTAAGCAAAATTGCGGCGGGTAATTATCCGTGGGAAAGCTATTATAATCTGGAATTGTCGGATATAACGGTGGAAGTCATGATATCCGGAAGTTTCAGCTATCAGCTATATAACTGGCTATTGGTGGCATCAATCTGTCTTTCTTTCGCTGTTTTTCTTGGCATTGTTCTGCTTGGAATACGAAAGAAAATGAAGTATATTTTAAAACTGAGTGATGAAATTGCTATTCTGGAAGGTGGTAGCCTTGATTATTCCATCACGGTCAAGGGGAAAGATGAATTGGCCATGCTGGCAGAGGGAATTGAAAATATGCGGATTGCGTTCCAGAGTCTGTTGAATCAGGAAATGGAAATGATGAAGGAAAATCAGCGGATTGTGACAGAAATGTCACACGATATCAGAACACCGGTTACTGCAATCATGCTATATTCGGAAATACTTCAGAAAGAACAGTATAAAACAGAAGAGCAGCGGAAAGAGTATGTGAAAAAGATAAACAAAAAAGCATATCGGTTAAAACAGCTGGTGGATCATCTGTTTGAGTATGCTCTTGTTGCCGGGGACGAGGAGATAGAGTTGGAAGAACCGGAACTATTTGAGACCGTTTTTTTTGATTTGTTTTCTGAGACATGTAATTATCTGGAACAGAAAGAGTTTACTGTAGATTTCGATGTAGAATGGGTGGAGCAGAAGATAAGCATATCGACAGATTATATGATACGCATTATGGATAACGTGACATCAAACATCATCAAATATGCAGACCCTGGGGAGGCTGTCAGGATTTTTTCCAGGAAAGAAAAGGATCGGGTAGGCATTTTGTTTGAAAACAGAGTGCGCCTGCCGGAAGAGAAAGTTGAAAGTAATGGAATTGGAATACAGAATATCAAAAATATGATGAAAAAAATGAATGGGGAATGCATTGTGGAAAAGGAAAATCAGGAGTATCGAATCATATTAGTGTTTCCATATGTTAATTAGAATGAGCCGTCATAAAAAGCGCCGGCACCGATGGGTGAAGTTCATCGGTGCCGGCGCTTTTGGGATGTGTTACATCCTGTGTTTTATGATGCGGATGTCAGAATCTGCATCGTTTATCCTGTGGGTAATTAACATCCGAGGTTAAAGTATTTGCAAAGAGCAGTAAATAACTCGGAACAGCTATTGAAGTTAAAGCACATAGTTTCGTCCTCCTTATTTTTATTTGTGTTAGCTAAGCACAAAAGAATTGTAACAATTATGTAACAACTCTGCAATAGGAGGATATTGGAAATAGGATTACGCTTCAAGCTCTATTATGATATGCGAAAAGTGCGGCGGGGGGCTGAACACCAAAGACAAAATAAAAGCCCGGTAAAATCCATAACGGATTCTACCGGGCTTTTAAGGTAAGCAGACAACGGGAATCGAACCCGTTGAACTATGGCAAAGAACATAGGAAAAACAGTGTATTCATAAATTCGTGGAGTATTTCGTGGAATACATTTAAAGATTTATTTTATTTTTTTTGCAGAATTGTAGAAAATTATTTTGGTTTTCAGCAGTGTTTTTTAAGTCAAATAGTTCTAGCCAGCATTGGTACTTATGGTCATAGCGGCGTTCGGCGGCATTTTTGAAGAGTTTGTCTTGCATGTAGGAATCAATTTGTGCATCTACCATTGCGCGTTCGGCGGAAAATGCTTGCATGTATCGACTTTTCATTATGTGATCGCTTTTCCAGCCGCCACGTTCCTGGGCGTATTTGTCAGGTATGTTTAGTAAGGTCATAATAGAAGCATTTACGTGGCGTAGGTCGTGAAATGTCATGTGTGGGATACCAGCTTTTTTTATTAGACGATCAAAGCGTTTTGAGAGTGCGGTACCAGACAGAGTTACAAGCTGATCGGTTTCGACTTGATCAATCAGGTGTTTAATGTAATCAGGAATCTGCAAGGTTCGATCTCTGGTTGGCTGCTTTCCTTTATTTTTTATAACGGATTGATTGTGTTCGTTCTTAACTAGAACTTCTTTTATAGTAATATGTGATCCGTCCGGAGAGATGGATTTGGATTTTGTGAGACCGAGAATTTCAGATTCGGTAAAGGATAACCACATGGCAAGCATTACGGGCAGTTCAATGTCAGTTCCTTTTACAATTTGATAAATGACATCAGGAGTAGATATATCGTGTTGATTATGCTCAATCTGTGGCAGTTTTACAGAGCAGTCTAATGTAGGAGCATAGGTATTTAATACGGCAGAGATAAGACCGTATTCGTTGATGACTGTCTTGGATGACAGGGGTTTTGGATTTTTTGTACCGGTTGTTCGTTTGCATTCCAGGTTTACGGCATCACGTAATTGTTCATTTGTCAAGGTGGAGAGTTTGCATGACATAATGGATTTGAAAGCATTCCGTTGGATTGTGCGATAACCGCGGATTGTGGATGGTGATAATAGAGCATCCGAGGAACTGATGTATTTGTCTATTGCTTCATAAAGGGTCATTGTACTGGGTTTTTGTAAAGATTTTTTGTTTGCTTGTATCTGGGCTTTGATGCGGTTTGCCTCTGCAGTTGATGCAGCGGTGACAGAAATGTAGATTTTCTTTTTTCGCTGTTTTCCTGTCTTTGGGTCGATGATGGGTTTTCCCTGTTCATCAAAGCATAATTCTGAATGATCATATATCTTTTTGCGGACATTTCCGCTTGGCAGTTCGCCGATTTTTCTTTTTGCCATGTTAGTCCTTCCTGGTTGGATAATAGTTAATATAAAATATATTTTATAGCATAGTTGAGAGAGAAAAGCTATTCGATCTGGTGTAATTTGAGAAGAAAGTGTTTCCATATGGAAACAATATATATGGTAATATGTAGTTGGGTGGAAAAAGTTACCACGAATATTATTAGGTAGGCTAGTGTATACTTTATCTGATAGGGGGTAAAGTTGGGACTTAATAATAGGGTGCAGAAGTATCGCTGGAAAAAGAAGTGGTCAGAGGAACAGCTCTCACGGGTGTCTGGAGTCAGTCGGAGTGTTATTTGCAAGCTGGAAAATGGTGTGAATCAAAATCCGACAGCAGAGGTTGCATTCCGGCTTGCAGATGCGCTTAATGTGGATGTTAGGGAGTTGTTTTATTACAAAGGAGGAGAACGGGATCATGGTGGATGAAGCGGAAAAATGTAGACGTGAAATTATAAGAGAAGTAAGAAGTATTGAAAATTTGTGGATATTGAAACAGATTTGGATGGTAATAAAAAATATACAGAATTGAAGCAAGGACTAGCATAATGCTAGTCCTTGTTTAGTGTTTCATCTACAATTCGTTCGAGATCGTCCCAGAATTCAGGTTTTGCTTTTGCCAGCGCGGAAACGAAACGTTTACGGAATGTTTCGTCTTCGTCTGACATAATTCGATTTGCGAATTCTATGATTTCTTGATTAGTTGTTTTGGTATGTGGAATATCAGTGTTTAAACCGTAGGATGGTGTTTTGTCGCCATATCGTAAATAGTCAACGGAAGTATTAAGAAAAAGCGCAATTTTTTTTAGTTTTTCTTCCTTGGGAATGCTGCGTCCGTTTTTCCAATCGGAGAAAGTTGATTTTGTTATGCCGGTTCCTTTGGCAACATCTGAATCTCTGTAGCCGAGAGAATCTCTTAATTTGCAATATCTTTCATACATAGTAAGGTGCCTTTCTAAAAATGGTTCTGAAATCAGTACAAAAAGGTATTGACAAATTCTGAAATCCGATTTAATATTAAAAAGGGTTCGGAAATCAGAACAGAATACCTTATTATAATTTGTCCGCAAAACATATTATAATTGATTTCCGAACTCTAATCAATATAAAGTTCGGAAGGGAGAAAAAGTGTACGCTAAGTATGTTGAGTTGAGAGATAATAAAAGAATTACGGATTATCGGGTAGCGAAAGATACGGGAATTCGGAGATCTGTATTTTCTGATTGGAAAAGTGGTCGGAGTAATCCGAAAGCTGATAAGTTAAAGATTTTGGCAAATTATTTTGGAGTATCAGTTGATTTTTTTTTAGATGATGATAAGGGGAATGTTTGACAGTTGCGATGTCGCAACGAGAAGGGAGAATAGGATGCCGAAAACAAAATTATGCGAGAATAAAGAAGCAGCGCGTTGTGATGTAAAGGAGAAAAAGGCATGTGGGTCTCGTGTGCCAGTAATTGTCCGGATGCCGAGTGAACTAAAAATAAAATTAGGAAAAGAAGCTTGCAAATTGGGATTGAGTTTTAATGGATATATCCTTTTGCTTATTGATAAAGCTCATCAGTGTTGATTGATAAAGTACCGTTTTCTGATTCGTAGCTGGATATATATTTTTCGAGAATAAATTCGATTTCTGCGTTGACGGAACGATGTTCAATCTGGGCAAGTTGTTTTGTTTTTAAATGAAGATCTTCTGGTAAACGTAACATGGTTGGAATTTTTGTTGTTGCCAATGTGAAATCTCCTTTTGATATGTGATATCTTAATGAAACTATTATAGTGCAGATTGTTAGCAAAAGAATAGTTTCATATTGACATCATTATGAAACTGTGATACTTTGATATCAAAGTGATATCACCCATAAGGGCTAAGGAGAAAATGAATGGCAGATGTTATGACGGTAAGGATGCCTGAAGAGTTGAAACAGTTACTTCAGGCATACGCAAAACAGACAGGAATATCAGTAAATGCGTTAATTGTGTATATTCTGTGGGATTGGGTTCGGGGAAAGAAATAGACAGTTGCGATGTCGCAACGGGAAGGGAGAAACGGATGCCAAAGACAAAATTATGCGAGAGTGAAAGGATGGATAATAGGATAGGGAATGTTGAAGAGAAATATTCTGTAAAAAATATTTCTGTAAATTTAAAACACTACAGAGTAACTCATAATAAGAAGCAGATGGAGATGGCTGAAATGTTGGAAATGAATTATCAGAATTACTCCAAAATGGAAAGGGGGTGTTATCAGCCATCTTTGCGAAAGTTCTTAGAAGTTTGTAATAGGCTTTGTGTTACTCCGAATGAATTACTGGAGATTTCCAGGAAAGAGTGACTAGTTTTCTTCAAGAAGCTTTTGTTGCAGTTCTTTGTGAGTTTTGTCGGAATAATCGTGAATGTAGGATGTAATGTAGTCGTAATAAAGGATGTCCAGCATTTTCCGGTAGCCATTGTTTTTTTCATCGTCTTTTATGAGTATATTGTAGATAAGATTTAAATGGAAGCGCTCTTCCTTATAATTGCCGCAAATATGGGCGAAAGAAGCTTTTGCTCTTTGCTCTTCAATGGCGTGCATGATATTGAGGGTATTTATGAGGTTATGATCAAGTTTTTCGATAGAATCTTGTTTGGAATCATCGAAGCTGCGACCTTCAAGGAGAAGATCGTTTGGGGTCATTTGTAGTATGCTGCAGATTTCTAAAAGTTTTTCAAGGGATGGCTGATAAACTCCGCGTTCCATTTTGGAATAGTTCTGATAATTCATTTTTAGCAGATCAGCCATTTCGGTTTGTTTGTAGCCGTGTGATGTACGGTATTCTTTGAGATTTGTGGCAATGTTAGATACTTTTGAATTTCTTATAAACATAGATCCTCCAATAATTAGAATAAGAAAGCTTAAAAACTTATTGACAAATAAGCTTAATAGTTCTAATATTAAAATGTAATAGATAAACTTAGTATACAAAAATGATTATAAGTTAAATTAGCATAGAATTCAAGCAAGTTAAGAAGAAATAGACAGTTGCGATGTCGCAACGGAAGGGAGAAACGGATGCCAAAGACAAAATTATGCGAGAATAAAGAAGCAGCGCGTTGTAATTATGTAGCAGGAATGATCGTTGGCGGCTTGCGTCGGGGAAATATTGAAACGGATACGGCAAGTCGTAAGGTAGGAATGTCTGAGCGTACATTGCAAAACAAGCTGCGTAACCCAGGAAGTATTAAGCTTGGGGAATTATACAGGCTTGCAGATGTGGCAGGAATTACTATCAGTGTACAGTATAAGAATATTCCAGAATAGTGGGGTGGAGGAATGACTGAATTTGAAATGGATCTTATAAAAGAGATGGTCTCCCTTTTTGTGGTATTTGGAGCAGTTATTGGATCACTTGGTTTTTTTTATGCTTTTTGTATGTTTGTTGAGGTGACTGGGGATTTTTTTGAGACTATGAAAGAAAAGGTGAAACTATTTCGCGCTAAGCGGGATAAATTTTTAGGAAAAGAGGGTGAGGAAGAATGAGTGGAACTCTTGCATATGAATTATTTGGACCTTTTGAGTGGCGAGTGGTGTTTTTGATTATGGTAGTGATGATGTTGATTTGTCTTGATCCGCTTCTTAAGGCTTTGTGTGAGTGTGTTGAGGCGATTAGGGAATTTTTTGAGACTATGAAAAAGAGGTGAAGTTATTGGGTGAAATTGTAGTAAAGAATCTAACAACGCTTACAGATGCGGCCGCATTGATACATGTTGCGTTGTATTTGACGGATACAGAATCAGTAGCGGAGGACAAGTATCATGTGAAGATGAATGAGACTGTGACAGGGAAGCTTGTGATTGTGATTGCGGAGAGGTGAAGAAAATAAATGATCCGGCAGACTCGGCAAAGCCGTTGTTATTTGGGATAAATCCGAATGGAGAATCAAATGGCTTGACGATCTCGTATGGAGAAAAGATTTACATTATTGGGCAGCTGATGATAACGGAAAAATTAAGATTATCGGTAACAGATTTGACAATCCGGAGCTGTTGGAGGCGTAAGTATTAGAATTTAGAGGAGAAATAAAACTATGGCAAATTATGTTGTTATTGGATATTTTAGGCGACCTCACAAAGATTGTGAAGCGGAAACACAAGAATGCGAAACTTACATGGAAGCGCTTGAATTAAAAGATGAATGGAAAAAAGAGCGAAAATATAAAGAAGTGTACATTGAAACTTATTAATGTAAAGAGAAGATAAGTGCCGGAAATGTACAGGACGAAAGAGAAGATAAAACTAGCGATAGCAGAGAACAGGAGGTAGTGGATGAGCATTAAGTTTGGTGCAGATATTTATGCTCCGGAAGAAGTCAATGAGCTGGCAAGAGCATCCATAGGTTACATTGAATCAGATGTGATGGATATAAAGAAACGATATGTAACGTTAGGCTTCCATCTGTATGAAATGGATCAGTGTAGATACTATGAAGATCTGGGATATGAAAATTTGTATGAATGCATTGAAGCAAATTTTGCAATGGATAAATCAGCGGTGTCGCGGTGTATTGGTGTCTGGAAAGCTTTTGCGGCCGTAGACGGTGATGGATCTCGTAAAATGTGGGTAGATGACAGGTATAAGGACTTTTCGTACTCACAGCTTACGGAGATGCTGCCGATGTCGGAACGGGATCGGTATAGGATCAGTAGTGATATGTCTGTAAAGAAGATCAGAGAAGTAAAACAACGATTGAAAGAAAAGAAATCATCGGAGAACATGAAACCTGTTGTAGAGCAGGAAAAGGATAAAATCTCGGCGCGTGGAACAAGGGTAAATGTCAGAGAAGATGATGTGGTTGCGACGTCGCAACTGGAAGATGCAGTGAAAGATCAGCCTGTGGAGATAGTAGCCGATCAGTCAGATCAGCAGAGACAGCCGGACTTCCCGGATATGAAGAATATGCAGGAACGAGAAGATTTTGTTAATACATATAAGGATTGGAAGATTTGGTGTAGAAATGATTTGACGGAGGAAGTTTTTTACAGATATGATCTGCCGGATGGTGCGGCGATTGTGATTAAGGTTTTCCCATATTGGGGGGAATGGATGAAAGAGCAGTGCGAAGAGAAGCGATTATATCTATTAAAGCCAGGATATAAGCATTTTGCAAATTGTAAAGTTAATATGACGGCTTTAAAAGAGTATCTGAAAAATATGAGAAATAAGAAATGAGTTGATGTCTGTTCCGGTGTAACTGACCGTAGCATCAAAGCAGGACAGGCAATCGGTTCTGGAAACGGAGCTGAAATGGAAAGGGGCTCTACGGCGGCAACCGTAAAGCCCAGTAGGAAAATCTTTTCGTATAAATACGAAAATGTAAACATACGAGATTATTCTATAGCATTTTCGCAAAAAGTTCAATCGAACAGATTTTCCCATTTGAGATAACCGTACCTTGACAACTGAATAGGCTGTAGCGTGATCGATAGCCAGACAATACCCTAGCTAACATGCGGATGATGCCGCGGGGGTATGACTTGGTAATATACCCGGAGAAGCGAATAAAGTGTGATGATGCCGGAGGAACGGTAGCGGAGACAGCCGTTTATTTATAAGGGACTTGTTTGTCCCTTATAAGCGTAGATCAACTATGCGTTTATAAGAGATAAACAAGATTATCTCAATAAAGAGGAAAGGGGGAAAATCCAATGGAATTTTTTATGGGACATTTTGGTAAGGCTCTGTTGACGGGAGCATCCATTCTTGCAGTAGGAATACTTGTTGTGGCATTCCTTAAGTCGGATACAGCGAACAGTTTGTTGACGAACGTTGTCACGGACTTTGTTGGATCGATGCAGAATATTGGATCGTAGTATGGTCGGCGTGGCGGACAGGCAAAGTGAGAGTGTTCTTTCATTTTGCCTGTTAAAAATGTAGAAAGGATGAAAGGTAATTGGCACAAATTATTGATTTTACGCCGACGGAAGAACAGTTTGGCGTTTTTTGGAAGTATTTGGAAAAGCCGGATGTTACTGAATTAAATTTCAGTAACGGAATGCTCTGGATTACGTCTTTATGGCAGGGGCGATATGCGGTTGAGGAAACTGTGTCAGAGAAGTTTTTGACGCGATTTACCACGGTTATAGCAAACGCTGTGAATAAGCCGTATAACAGCGTTGATCCGGTGCTTGAGGCAGATACGAAAGAGTTCCGGATCAGTGTGCTGCACCCGTCTATAGCCAGGACAGGCGTTAGCATATCGATCCGGAAATCTCCGCCGGTACTGCGTAATACAGCAAAAGGTTTGCTCGATCAGGAGTTTTGCAGTGAGGAATTGCTGGCTTTACTGATAAATTGTGTGCAGGCGCGGATGGTAATTGTAAATGGAGGCGAGCCTAATGCGGGAAAGACGGAATTTGCAAAATTCCTGATGAAGTATATTCCCGCCGAGGATCGTGTGATTACCATAGAGGATTCGCTTGAATTACATTATGGCAGTATCAATCCGGCGCATGACTGGGTGGCATTACAGGTAAGGGACGGATTCGGTTATAAAGATGCTATTAAGGTGAGTTTGAGGCAGAGCCCGAGCTGGTTAATAATGTCGGAAGCCCGTTCGGCAGAAGTTGTGAATCTGGTGGAGTGCTGGAGCACAGGCGTCGCCGGTATTACAACCATCCATTTATCAGACGTTCGTAAGCTTCCGGATCGAATGGTAAATATGGCGGGAGTGCGAGATGACAGCTTCGTTAACCAGGTGTGCAGTTACGTGGATGTAGGTGTGTTGATCCGGATGGAAAAGGGGTGTGATGGTATTATTAGACGGTATCTGGATCAGATGTGTTTTTATACTAGATCAGAAGGAGAAAATCAGATCTGCATGATCTTTGATGAGGGACGGTTTCTGACAAAGGATATTCCGGTGGAGGTTGCGAAAAGGTTTAAACGAGCCGGAATTGTTAATCCGTATCGGTGTGAGCAGTTGGAACGGGATTTGTACAGGAATGCGGAACAGAAGGGAGACGGAGATGGAAAGGAAAAAAAGAAAAAAGCGTGAGAAAACGCCGGGAAGTATTTGGAATCCGGTGAATTTGCAAAGAGAAGTACATGCTTTCGGATATGATTTTTACTGGGGGACGTATCTTTTGAGTGTTTTGCTGGTACTTTTGCTGATCGGAATGGTTGGTATTCTTTTTAAGCTGCGGTTAGTGTTTGTTGTTGGTGTGGTAGCTGTGGCGCTGGCATTGTTACCGCTGTTTATTGTTGGTATGTACCGGGAGATGTATGAACAGAAACGTTTTGCGGATGTAACGGATTATATGGAGCAGGTTTTGTACTCTTTTGCAAAGGAAAACAAGGTGTTAAGCGCATTAAAGGAATGCGAGGAATCGTTTCCAGAGGGTCGTATGAGACAGGCAATAAGCGATGCGATTTTGTGCATCGAGAATGGAGTGTCAGAGCAGGGAAATGTGTTGCGGGATGCTTTTGCAATTATCGAAAAGCAGTATCCATGTACGAAACTGCATGTGGTGCATGAATTGCTGATTAGCGCGGAGGGGCGTGGAGGAAATGTCCGGACATCTATTGATCTGATGATTGAGGATGTTGAAGTGTGGAAGCGTCAGGTATACGGATTGCAAAAGGACAAGAAGACAGAACGGGCGAACTGTATAATATCCATTATTGGTGCAGTGGCAGTTTGCTGCATGACGTTGTACATGTTGGATTCCACAAAGAGTGCAATGGATATCGCGTTAGATCTTACGGTGTTTCAGTTAGGGCCTGTGCAGGTGTCGTCTTTCTTATTCGTGTTGGTTTGCTTCTTTGCTTTTTACGCAAGTAATAAAAAGTTGACCAGTGATTGGCTGGAGCAGAAGACGATAAATGAGAAACTGGTACTGGATGCATATGCAAGGGTAAAAGCTTATGACGGTAAGAAGAGTGAAAAACGGAGCGTACTGATGTCGTTGCCATTTTTTATAATGGCTGTTGTTGGTGTAGTTTTATCCAAGGAAGTTATTAGTGTGGTATGCGGAGTGATTGGAGTGCTCGTTCTTACTGCTTCCCGTTTAGTGTACAGCATGGCGAAAAAGGATGTGGAAGGGGCGTTGTATCAAATACTGCCGGAGTGGATGTTTGATATGGCGTTACTATTGCAGACGAATAATGTACAGGTAGCTCTTGCAAAGTCCATTGAGTCGGCGGAAACGCTTTTAAAGCAGGAACTGATGGAACTGGTGGAGCGTATCACGGATGATCCGGAAAATATACAGTCGTATTTGATGTTTTTTAAGGATTTTGATGTGCCGGAGATTGCAACATGTATGAAAATGCTTTATTCGATCTCTGTCGCTGGTTCGGGGAATGTGGAGAAGCAGCTTACCGATCTGGTGGGGCATGTACATAAGATGGAAGAAAAGGCAATGGAGCAGCAGGGAAAGAATATTGCTTTTAAAGCGCATATGATAACCCTGTATCCGGTTGGTGCTACGTCAGCGAAAATACTTGTTGATATGATGTGTGGAACGATTATGTTCTTTCAAATCTTTAGTGCAGCGCTGTAGGAGGGTAATGAATGAAGGCGATAATGGAAGTGTATGGTGCGCTGATTGTATTGATTCTTATGCTTGGCACAGGGCTACAGGTGAGTGGCGCGACGGAGAAGGCAGCACAAGCAAAGCGTTATCATGCGGAGGCTGTATCGGAAATCGAAAACAGTAATTTTAATCCGGATGTGATCGCTGCTGTAAAAAGTAGCGCACAGGCATCTGGATATGTTTTGACAGTGACGCCGGGAACATATGATACCGCGCGTGATATTACATCGGCAGAGGTGGAATTGACGTATACATATAAGATTCCTTTGCTCGGGGTTGAGCAGACGCGCACGACAAAGGGAATTGCAAGATAAGCGGGAGGTAGAAAGATGGATGTTTTTGTGGAAGAATTGGGAATGGGAGCGTTGATCTTCGTTGTCGGCAGGTATCTTATTCAGACAGCTTTATCTGTTTTGACACTTTTAACTGCATGGTAAGGAGGGCGGCATATGTATGAATTCATGAAAGAGTATGGCGGAATGCTTTTGTGCGAACTTGTGTCTGTGTTTGTTATCATTTCGTATTTCTTGCCGATGTTGTGCGGTGGAACGCTTGGACAGATTATAATGCAGTATATGGCAGGACTGCTCGGATAGGAGGACTATGCAGTATTTTGTAGATCATTATGGAGAAGCATTTCTTTATGCGATTGTCTTACTTCTGGTGTTGGTCATGGTGCTGCCGTCTGGTGGCGTTATGGGACGGGTTGGTAATTCCATGACAAGCTGGCAGGACACGGATGGAAGCGGATATACAGTGTATATGGAAGAATGCAGTGAAGGTTATCCTGTTGTTGCGATGTCGCAACAGACAGAGGATGCGCTGACCATTGGTACATATAAGCTGACAGATTTAATCAGTGCGAAGGATGCGGCAGGGAATGATGCTAGATTGACACTTTTGGGTGTGAAATATGCAGATGGCGAATGGCAGGAATGCGATCAGAATGTGGAAGAAATTGCTTTCCAGGCGCGAGGCATTTATACATTGCGGGTAGAGGTAAGAGATGGAAAGCAGCGTGCTGTGATAAAGGAAATAAAGCTTCCGGTAAATGGAGGATGATGCGAGGAGGAAGATATGAAGCAGATAGCAGTATTGTTTTCAGTGTTCTTTTTGGGTGTGATAACGATTGTGAGCGTTATGGCAAGTGGCGGTAGAAGTAACAGAGAGATGGAGCTGGCAGATAATCTGCCAGCGGCGGTTGAGGAAACCGTGTCAGATTTGATGGAGGAAAAAAACTATGATATCACCAGTGAAAATGAGATGATTGCCGATATGGTAGAGGATCTGTCCAGAAAATTGGACAGCAATAGTGATATAACTGTAAATATAGAGAATATCGATGTAGCAAAGGGGCTTATGTCGATAAAGGTTGTAGCATCGTATCAGCATCCAAACGGAAAGGAGGGCAGTGTATCGTGTGAGCGGACTGTAGTTTTTAATAAGTTGCAGGACGATCCGGCAGAGTTATGTCGGGTAAGATTCCTTGTAGATGCGAGGACATATAGAACCTGTAATGTATGGCCGGGTGATACAGTATCTGCTCCGTCGGAACCAACAGTTTCCGGTAAGACTTTTGATTGCTGGGTAGATGTGGAGGGAAATCCGGTTGATTTTACCCAACCGGTAACACAGAGTCAGATTTATTACGCAAAATATAGTTGATATATCTGACAAGGGATATTATACTTGTAGTGAGAGAAGATTACATTTTTCATTAGATAGATATAAGGAGGAACTTGTTATGAAGATGAAGGAAGTATGGAAGCGGACGACAGCATTTGTGGCGGCGGTAGCTATCAGCATTGGGATGTTTGCCGGAACGCCGGTAACGGCAAAAGCAGCGGATGAAGCAGGTATCCGGGCGTTTGTGACAAGAATGTATGAGGTATGTCTTGACCGTGAGCCGGATGCGGCGGGGTTGGATGACTGGTCGAATCGTCTTGCAACGGGACAGGAGCAGGGCGCAAATATTGCTTTCGGATTCATTTTCAGTGACGAGTTCCGGAACTTGAACCTGTGCAATGAGCATTATGTAGATGCCATGTATGAAGCATTTTTTGACCGTGAGCCGGATGCAGCTGGAAAAGCGGACTGGCTGGGACAGTTGAACAGTGGTGCTACCAGGGGGCATGTTATGACAGGTTTTGTGAACTCACAGGAGTTTGCAAATTTGTGTACAGCTTATGGAATCGATCAGGGATCGGGAGACTGGAGCGCAGATAATATTCCGGTCAGTGGAAGCTGTGCGATCTGTGACAGCGGCAGTCATGAGGTGACGCCGGAGATTCAGGCGTTTGCAGAAAGGTTGTATACCTGCTGTCTTGACCGTGAACCGGATGCGGCGGGGCTGAATGATTGGTCAACGGCTCTTGCAAATGGTGCGAAGGGCAGCGAAGTGGCTGCTGGGTTTGTTTTTAGTCAGGAATACAAGAATAAAGATGCATCTGATACGCAGTATGTGCTGATGCTTTATAAGACTATGCTTGGAAGGGAAGCAGATACACCGGGCGTTACGGATTGGGTGTTACAGCTTAGAAATGGCGCTTCCAGGGAAGCCGTATACAATGGCTTTGTAGGAAGTACCGAGTTTGCAAATCTTTGCCAGAATGCCGGCATTACGGTCGGTGGTGCGATTGCGGATAATGGCACTATAGGAAGACAGAGTACGGGAGAAATGGTAAAGAATATGTATTATGATATTTACGTAGATGGAGAGTATAGAACAACAGAAGGAGATGTAAGTTGGGCGGTAGAAGGAACATTAGTAAATCCCGCAGATGACTTTTTGTTTTCCCATAGAGTGGAGGGGGATGAGTTTATTGCTTATGAAGGTGCTACAGGAAAGGTTAATATAATTAGCAATGGGGATGTTATTATATGGGACTAATCTGTATTTAGAATAAAATATGTTAAAACAGGAGAGTGTTCTTATAGTGTTGTAGCTGTAAGAGCACTTTTTATTTTATAAGAAGAATAGAGTGCCAGGGAGGGATTGTTTATTGTTGCGAGAAAGTAAAAATTTAAAGAGATGGTGGGTGCAAGGTATTTTTGTCGTAGCATTTGTCATAGGACTTTTTTGGATGTTTGCTGGATCGCCGGTGACGGCAAAGGCGGGAACGTTGGAATATCATGTCAGTATAAGCAGCAGTATGAGCGGAAATGATATTACATTTACCTGTAACTTGGATCAGACGATAGATGGACAGCAGACGAGTTATCAGTGGCAGGAAAATCGCGGGAGTGGTTGGCAGGATATTTCCGGGGCAACAGGAGCTTCTTATGCTGTGAGCAAGACGGGAAGAGGTGGGTACCAGTATCGTTGTGTGGTAACTGTGGTAATCAACAATTCATATTCACTGTTGAATGAGGATTATAAGGCGTTTTTGCATAGGGAGGGGTCTGTGCCGGAATTTCAGTCCTGGTGGCCGCATCTGTATGGACATACACAGAACAGTTATTTATTAGAAATTTATGATCGGATTGGTATATCACCGGTGAATGAAGCTGCTCGTGTGGCAACAGAAATGGTATTTAGTACGGAATATATGGCAAAGTACAGCAATTCAAATTTGAATTATAGTGCGGATACTAATTTGGCAACACGGAATGGACCGAAACAGCTTATTGTAGACTGTTATCATTTTTTGTTGCAGCGTGAACCGTCAGATAGTGAGGTGGAACATTGGTATAATGAGTACATAAATCACAATACTAAAAATCCATTGATTGAATATCTTGACCCTGCAACAGGCACTTATCAACGTTTTAGAACTTATTCTGGCATGGGATATGTACTTAATCAAATTGCAGCATCGGATGAATGTGCCAGCAAAATGGCAGCGGCGTATTACTATGACGAAAACCAGGGCGTGTTCCTTTATACGGAAAGCGATATTGAAACTCGGTCGGATACTTATTATGTTACAAGTGATGTTGCCACAATTCCGGAGAATGCGTATCAGGTAACATTGCAGAAGGGAACCGGAATCCAGAGTGTCAGCGGCGCCGGATCTTACACGATGGGACAGAGTGTGACGATCAATGCGACATTGGCAACGGGGTATCATTGGAAAGGCTGGACAGGCACATATCAGACGACAACGAAAAGATATACTTTTTCGATGCCGGGACAGGATGTATCTATGACAGCAAGTGCGGAAATCAATCATTCGACTTTGAGGGTTGATCCAAACGGCGGAACCTGGAATGGGAGTGCTGATGTGCAGAGCTTTTCCGGAGATTACGGGACAACAAGATCAATTCCGGATCCGGTAAGACCGGGTTATACATTTGCAGGCTGGGTAAAGTCAGACGGGTTCCATGGAAGCTTAAACAATGCGGTGTATACGTTTGGTGCGGATAACGGTGTAACGGACGTTCTGACGGCGTCCTGGACGGCGAAACGCTATAAAGTGATATTGCAGAAGGGAACCGGAATCCAGAGTGTCAGCGGCGCTGGATCTTATACAATCGGGCAGAGTGTGAAGATCGATGCTGTGCTTGCAACCGGGTATCACTGGAAAGGCTGGACAGGTACATATGAGACAGATACAAAGCAATACACGTTTTCGATGCCGATGCAGGATGTATCTATGACAGCGGAGGCAGAAATCAATTATTCGACCTTGAGGGTTGATCCAAACGGCGGAACCTGGAATGGGAGTGCTGATGTACAGAGCTTTACCGAGAATTACGGAGTGGCAAAATCAATTCCGGATCCGGTAAGACCGGGCTATACGTTTTCGGGCTGGGTAAAGTCGGATGGGTTCCATGGAAGCTTAAATAATGCAGTATATACGTTTGGTGCGGAGGATGGCGCTGTGGATGTTCTGACGGCATCCTGGACGGCGAACAGTTATACGCTGCATTTTGATCCGAACGGTGGCGCCGAAATGACGCATATTGAGGATATGGTGATTCGGTATGATGAGGAAATTACACTTCCGGATGCAACGGCAGCTTATGTGAAATATACATTTGATGGTCAGAATGTGACACAGGATGTATTGAGCGGGGAGATCCGGTTAGAAAGTGATGGAGATTCGGAAGCAGCAGATCCGGAAGCGCCGGAAGATGAAGCGGATGCCGGAATGAATGAAGAAGCAACAGATACGGAAGCGGAAAATGAAGCTGATGAAGCTGTAGAAGCAGATCCGGAGCCGGAAGCTGCTGATAATGAGACAGATCCGGAAGCAGACCAGAGAGCGTATGCGTCTGTGAATACCGGCTGGGTAACAGAGGAAGAAAAAGAGAATTTTAATCCGGTATATCTGGCAGGGGATCAGCTGACGGTGGTGGAGCTGGTGGATCGTCTGGGTGTAACGGATCAGAACGGTGCGAATATTACATTGTATGCATCGTGGGATGATTGCCCGTGGATCGTGGCGGTAAACCTTTATTATACGTTAAGTCAGGCACAGCAGGGCTTTATTACAGATAGTGAGATTTTAAGTCATGCAACTGCATCAGATCGAGAGGACGGAAGTCCGATTGAACCGGGATTCCACGAAAACGGGACATCTTTTTCGATTCCGGATTATCAGGCAGCAGATTTTACACAGTTTCGGCATGAAGGAAGCTGCACGGAGAATCTGACGGTTGTTGATAGTGCCGGAAGTATGTATTATAAGCAGATAACGGTTTATGTGGTGGATACGGCGGCGGTAGATGTGAAACCAGACGGGACGACGCGTTTTATTAGCGAAAAATATTATGGAAAGTCTTATGAGCAGGGAGGTCTTGAAGATAATTCGGTTTGGAAAACTGATTCTGAATATGTGGCGGCGCTTCGGACGGCGTTTGATAATCTGAAAAATGATACGCCGATTGCATCGTATGTGTTGACTTATGAGACGCGCCAGCAGATCAATGAGTATACGGCGGAACATGGAGTGGGGAATAGCAGGGAGTCGGATGCATTGCAGAAGCTTTATGACCTGTATCTTGCACCGAACCGAGTAAGGTAAAAATGAAGAAAGAGGTTGTTGCGATGTCGCAACAAAATGGAAAGAGGAAGATACCGTGAAGATATCTTCCTCTTTTGCTTTTTAAAGTTGGTTAAAGTAGTCGAACCATGCGGCTAAGATTTCAGCTCTGTTTTCGAGAATGTAGCGGGCGATTTTTTTTAGATCACCCTGTGGAATCTGGCTTTTATTGTGTGCGAGTTCGATTCCGTCAGCTGTGATCCAGAATTTTGTTGCGCTGGATGTTTGTTGTCCTTTGCAAACGTGGATATGTGGTGGTTCTGCATTTTCGTTTGACCAAAAGAAAAATTTATATCCGAGGAAATCAAGCAGGGCTTTAGGCATTTTCACCGCCTCCTTTCTGGGCGAAGTCCCAGATGAGGGATGAGTTGTTCTTGGCGTATTTTTTCAGTTGCAAAATTTCATCTTCTGAAAAGCCGAAAGATTTGTGTACGATTTCGCCGGGGAGTGTTAGGTCAAGGAAATCAAAGCCGTTGGGATTAGGGCGCTCGAAGTGGACTTTTACGATGTCGAAGCCGTCTTTTTCGAGGAGCGCGCTGTGGGTTGTTACAATGTTGTTTACTGTTGAATAGTAGTACATGTTTAATCCTCGCTTTCTTGCAGGTTTTGGAAAAGCTTTTTTGTATTGCCTTTGAAGTGGTTTCCGTTACCGGTTGCTATTTCGGCAAAGGCTTCTACTGTTTCGGTATTTGGGCTTGTATCTGGAATATATTCCAGAATGTCGCCGGGTTGGCAGTCTAAGAGGGTACAAAGGGTATTGATATTGTCCCATGATACAAGTTCTTCTTGACGGAATTTTTGTAGTGTTGCTTGCCCGAAAATTTTTTCTTGGCGGATTTTGTACGTTGAAAAGCCGTTTGCTTTTAAGGCATCAATGATATTTGTTTTATATCGAATCATAATTATTGTCCTCCTTTATGTTAAGTATATAACAAATATGCACTAAAAGCAAGTGCTTTATGTGCACTTGTATAAAGTGCACAAATATGCACTAAAAATATGTGCATAATGTCAATAGACATGCACTAGAATATGGTGTATATTTATATCATAAGGAACAGGAAATAAAAGAAAACAGGAGGACAAATATATGAGAAAAACTGGTTTAAAATTCATCTGGGAAAAAGGAAGCAAGAATGACAACGCGATAAAAGTATTTAAGGAAAATAATATTTCTTTGGAATATGACCATTTCGGAAACTTGACAGCTGATTTTTATGGAATCGGAATTTTTGAAAAAGTCGAATATGAACACATTGAAAATGATGTTTTTGAAATTTGCATAGCATAAGCCGAAACGGTCAGAAGTGATCGTCAGCCGCGGGATGGTCTCCCGGCTCTGATGATGGCAGACCAGAAAGGAACTGTAATGACGAGAAAAGATGAGATTGAAATGGAGATCAGAAACCAGGCGGTGCGGTTATATCCAAGTTGCGTTGCGCTTTTTGAACTGCCGGCAATGGTATATACGCAGATAGTAAAAGATAATGATACGAGAAAGAGACCGTACAGGGTCAGCATTGAGAGATGCAGCAAAGTGATTCAGACGATGAACTTTTAGACAGATCATAAAAACAAAAGTAGCCCGCCCCGGAGGTTACGAGGGCAGACCAGAAAGGAAATGAATATGACAGATGGAGAAAGAAAAATAGAAGTTGCTGATCTGATTAGCTTGGAAGAAATTAAAAAGGAACATAAGGCAGGGGAATATCTGGCGATCGGGAGTGATGGCAAGGAGTATGAAGCCTCATATGATCCGCGCTTTCTTACAGATGGTGTAATGTTTTTTAGCATTCCATCAGATGTGAAAATTTTAGGATATTTAAAAAATAAAAACGCTTATTGCAATAAGACAATTCCATGCTGTGGGTGTGCTGATATGGACATTTGTCGCGGTAAAGTAAAGAATAATTGAAATTGCTTGTGCGGGCAGTAAACAATGGTCACAGAACCTCGGCAGAAAGTAAAGTAAGCCGGGGTTTTATATTCGGGTTCGAGACCCGAAGCGCCGCCTTTGCGCTATCGGCTCACAGTGTAAAGTAAGCCGGTATGATTTTGCGGTGGGATGTAGTGGCGTGAGAAGAAAGAAAATTCGCTCCTTGTTCGCCGATCTCAACCTAGAGATAGTCGTAAGAGTGGATTTTTTTTATAGATAGTAACGAGGGAAGGAGGTTTTATAAAATGACAGGATGGAGGAAGCCGGATGGATAGAGATGGAGTGAATGGCGTGTATAACAGACCATATGAGTCATTGTATAGTAGATGTTTTCGGTGGTTTGGTTTGTGGGCGGAATGGCAGCATGTGCTGGAAAATGGTGCAAATGCCTTAAAAGGCACGGATGGACAGATATTAAATGGGATCCGGAATAGGATGGCGTACTGGCTGTCAGAACTTGCGCTTAGTGAATACACGATGGATGATGTGCGCGAGGAAGCACGAATGAATGGGATGGATCTGGATGATATGATGATGGAGTTGCCGCCGGTGATGGATGAAAATTATATGAAGGATGCAGATGACATCCTGGAAAAGGGCGCCAGAGCGTTGCGGCTTTATGAATCATCATCTGATTATCAATATATCAAGGATCAGCTGCAGATGCTTGTTGATCCGGAAGATGAAGCGGTGATAAAAAGACTTAAAGCAGGGACTGCTTTTGTGTGGCGGTTAAAGTATGCTTTGCGTGATCGGAATTTGGTGTTGGTAAAGCAATTTATAGATATTGATGCTCGTATGTCACAGTTGCAAAGAAGCCGGATATTGCTTGAGATGAGAGTGTCTCATAAGTCGCCGTTTGAGTAAGAACGTATTAACAATAATAATAGTTACAGCCGCAGAAAGCGGCAGGAAGAGAGGAAAAGAATTATGGCTATGGAATTAAAGTTTGTAGCTCCGAAGATGGAGGAAACTTTCGGAAAGTTGACTTTTGCAGGTGTAGGTGATGCGGAAACGGCATACATGAATGGGCGGACGCGTGTTACGGGACGCAGCTATCATCTTTTTTCTACTCGCCAGCGTGCGGATGATGTTGTGGTGACGCTTCCGGCAACAGTCGGGGAAAAACATTTTGGGTATGACGAGCCGGTTGTGCTTATCAATGCGCGTCTTTCGGCGAGTGGTAGAAATATTGAGGGTAGCGGGTATACGGATTATAAGATGACCGCGGATGATATGGTGACGCCGGAAGAGGCTGCAAAGCTTGCACAGGCAGGAAAGCAGTAGGTATTAAGGCGATCGAAGGAAGTTATTAAACAAATTTAAAATTATGCAAAGCCGCAGGGAGCGGCAGGAAGAGAGGAAAGAATATGAGACTTAAAGAGGGAATCGTTGTTGATGAGGTAAAGACTTTTGGAAATCTGAAATTTTCTGGCTTGCGTCGTGAGGTGTACGAGCGTGATGAGGAGGGGAACAGTACAGGTGTGTTGATTAAGCGTACATATGACCTTAAGAGTGAGGCGCAGGGGCGGATGATCCAGGTATCGTTGCCGCCGGAAGCAGGTGTAAAGGATTTTGCGTACGATCAGCCGGTGACGCTTGTGGATGTGGTTATTGATTCGGTGGCAGATGCACGGGGGCGTAACCGTGCAGAAGCGTCGTGGTATCTGAATGCTGCAGATCTTGTGCCGGAGACAGCGGCAGGTGGAACGAAGACAGCGGAACAGGGAAAGCAGCCGGAGAAGCCACAGCCGGAAAAGAAAGCGTAAGTAAATGAATCTGTTCTGGCGCTGGGGACGGCGCGTGAAAAAGTGGGATGACAGACTGGTGGCTCGGTCTGTCATCTTTTTCTTAATCACATCAACGGCGATTGGAATTTGGCTTGTGTGGAGACAGAATTTGTCGTTGCAATTTGTAGATGCGCCGGTGATCAGCAAGATAGCAACGGTGTGCCTGTTTGATGTGATGCTGTTGCTCGTTGTATGTAGCGTTATGCATCGCCAGCGTTGGTATTGGGAGGATTTGTGTAATCGGCAGGAGCTTGCCCGGATGCTTATTGACAATATGTGGTATGGATCTGATGCGCGATCTAACGGCAGAGGTGACCAGGATTTGATTACATATGTGCCGCATTTGTACTTCTGGCGTCGGTATAGTATCACGGACTTCCCGCGGCTTTATTATAAGCGGAAAAAGGGTCGGATCTATATTACAGTCAAGATAACAATGGGAAAGTATCAGGACAGTCTGTTGAAACTGGACGGGAAGATCGAGACGGGACTAGACTGTGAACTGATTGCATCCAGTTATAAGCGAAAATGGCAGCATTACGTGTTTTTGTGTGATGTGGAATCTGGCAGAATCCGGCTGGATGAAATGAGGTGCGGAAGTGGGAAGCTGCGGCTGATGCGTCACCTGGAATGGAATTATGAAAGCCATCCTCACGCGCTGATCGTGGGAGACACCGGATCAGGAAAGACATACACATTGCTAAGCTTTATCGAGGCGATTGCCGGATCAGCTGCAGAGCTTGTCGTGATTGACGCGAAAAATGCGGATCTTTCCGGGTTAGAAGGGTATCTTCCGGAGGTGTATGCGGATCCGGATGATATCAAGGGACAGGTTGTGAAGTTTTATGAGGATATGCTTGAACGAATGAAAGAAATGAAACGGTGCGCTGATTATGAACCGGGAAAGAATTACCGTGTGTTTCAGTTTCCCGCCCGTTTTATGGTGTTTGACGAATATGTGGCTTACTTATCTATGCTGCCGAAGAAAGAGGCAGAGGAAGTTATCAGTTGTCTCCAGAAGATAATCCTGCTTGGTCGTCAGGCGGGGTTTTTTGTTGTCCTGTCGTGCCAGCGCCCAGATGCAAAGTATTTGCCGGATGGTGTCCGTGACCAGTTCGGGCTCCGCATTGCTCTGGGTGCGATGAAAGATAGCGGTTATACGATGATGTTCGGAACGACAGAAAAGCAGTTTGTTGCAAAAGATATTAAAGGGCGTGGCTATATCGGATTGTGGGATGGCGTCATCACGGAGTTTTATTCACCGCTTGTGCCGCCTGATCATCATTTTAGGGAAAGTATAAAAACTGCATATGCCGGGGCGCACGCGGGCGGAACGTCCGGTAAGCTTTTCCCGGCGAGCGCGGAGAGCGTCGCAAGCCCTGCCCCGCGCGCGGTCGGAGACAAAGCGCAGCGAGGGCAGGGCGAAGCGTAAGCTGGGGAGCGGAGAGCAGGGAAAAAGCGGGAGACGGCGCAGCCGTCTCCCGCGTGACCCCCGGCATGTAACACGGGGGTACACTTTCCCATTGAAAAGTGACATTTTGCCAGTATACATAAGGGTTTGCCGTTATTTGAAAAAGTTCGACATATGGAAAAAAGTCGAACTTTTAAAGATGTTTTTTTTGAGAAAGGGAAAATGCATTTTGTAGAGCCTGACAAGCAAGGAAATGGCTTATACGTCAATCGAAACTGTGGGTATGTGGGTATCTATGCGTTTTATGAAGGCAGAAAGAACGGGTGGAAAACGGGTGGGTAAGCGGTGGAAAAGATGCAGTTCCTTTTCCACGACTTATCCATGCGTTATCCATACGTTCTTTTGTCTTCGGGCATAGATATCCATATATCCACGGTTTGTAAAAATAAAACAGCAGGAGGATGCGGAAATGGAATTGTCAGGTGCTACGATTCGAGAAAGGAGGAAAGAGGATCATATGACCCAGAAAGAATTGGCCGCATTATTAGGAATTACGCCAACGTACCTTGCAGAGATTGAAACAGGAAGGCGTAAGGCATCTGATAAATTACTGGAAAAAATAAACTTTTTTTTGAAATTGTATCGACCAGATGCGGGATTGGAGATATTGCTGGATTATTGCCGGATACGTTTTTTGAGCACTGACATAAAGCATATCTTGGAGGATGTCTTAGGCATTCGGCTTAAATATATGATTCGCGAGAACCATGCGCTATACGGTTACAGTGCACAGTATCTTATGGGAGATATTGTTGTGATGCATTCCGAGGATGAGAAGCTGGGGTGTCTTCTGGAGCTAAAGGGTAAGGGGTGCCGTCAGTTTGAAATTTTTTTGAATGCGCAAGGACGTACCTGGTTTGATTTTTTTCGCCAGGTTGAGGTAGAGCGTGGTGTGTATAAGCGGATTGATATTGCTATCAATGATAGGGCAGGATGGCTTGACATTCCGTATCTTGCGGAGAAGTGCCGGAAAGAAGAGTATAGTACGATTTTCCGGGCATATCGGAATTATCAGAGCGGTGAACTTATACGTGCAAGAGAAGATGACAGGGATCAGATGGGGAATACGCTCTATCTTGGTAGCATGAAGAGCGAGATATATTTTTGCATCTACGAAAAAGATTATGAACAGTATGTAAAAACTGGACAAGAGATTGAGGATGCAGATATAAAGAACCGTTTTGAGATCCGGCTTAAGGATGATCGTGCTACTCATGCAGTTGAGGATCTGCTTGATTATGAAGATCCTGCAAAAACAGCATTTGGAATTATTAACCGTTATGTGACTTTTCTGACGCCAAAAGCCGGAGAGGAGGATATAACAAAATGGGACATCGATCCTATGTGGGCGCGGTTTATCGGAGAAGAGGACCGCCAGTTGAAGCTGACAGATGCACCGGAGCCGTACACTTTAGAGCGGACGCTTAACTGGATCAGACGTCAGGTGGCGCCATCTTTTAAGATGCTGCATCAGCTCGCGGAGATTCGGGGAGAAGCTGACCTGCTTGATCGGATGATTGATGAGGCAAAGTTATCTCCGCAGCATAAAAAGCTGTTGAAACAACAGCAGACAGAAGTGAGAGAAATGCTTGCAGAGAAATTTGCAGGTTTAGGAATTCGGGTTGATCCGGATACCGGGGAAATTGTGGAAATGTAAACATAGAAATTGTTGCGATGTCGCAACAGGAAGGAAGTGTAATATGTTTTTTGGTCAAAATATTTATAACCTTGTGATGGCAAATATTCAGCCGCTTGTATTGCTTGGGATTGCAATTATTGGCCTTGTGCTGTTGGTACAGCATAAGGCTGCCGGATTGGTGGTGCTCAGCATTGCAGCAATTTGTGCTGTGGGTCTTGTGTTTAATCCGAGTGGTGCAAAGGATGCTATGCTGTCAGTTTTTAATACGGTAATTGGCGGTGGGACGATAACTGGTATTGTGCCGTATTTTTTGATTTTGTAAATGAAGTTGTAGCGGATTTTCATTATATCACGAGTCCCCAGTGTTCTGCACTGGGGAGAAAGGAGAAAAATGCGAAAAATAAAAAGTTATTCGAGCGTTTGGAAATTTGAAAAGTATTTATCTTCTATTGGAGATCTCCCGTTACCACTTCCTGTGACCTTTGTACAGATAGCATGGTTCGCTGGTACGTTTTTTGCTATATTATTTGTTTTTGGGAAAATACCGCCGTTGTCATATTGCAATAACGTTTTATTTGAGTATGGAGTGATTCCAGGGGGAATTGCCTGGTTTATGTCAAAAAAGACTTTTGACGGGAAACGGCCGTACAGTTGGTTGAAATCATTTTTCCTGTATCTTTTGCGGCCTAAGCAGACGTATGCAGGCAAAAGAGTAAGATATGGGAAAAGTAAAATTGAAGATGAAATAACGATTGTGAGGTGTTATAAGTATGTTCCAGATACCGATTAAGTACATCGAGAATAATTTGATTTTGAACAATGATAAGGAATGCTTTGCTTATTATGAAATGATTCCTTACAATTATTCGTTTCTTTCGGCGGATCAGAAGAATCAGATCCATGATGAGTTTCGGCAGCTTGTGGCAGCGAACAAAAACGGCCGGATGCATTTTCTGATGATTGCAGCGGAGACAAGCATTAGAGAGCGGCAGGAGCGTTCTAAACAGTGTGTTGTTGGAGAGCATAAGGAAGCAGCTGAATATTTTATTGACCGTCAGACAGAGATATTGGTAGCGGATACGTTGGCTGATGAGGCTGTGGATGATGATGTAGAAAAAAGTGAGATGCAAAATGATGATCGGAACGGTAGTCAGATTGATTATCGTTTTTTTATTGGCATTAAGCTTGTGACTCGGGATGAGGAACTGACGGTAACGCGTGTGAAAGAACTGGTTCGTGATGCGGTGATTGATTTTGTGAAAAGTGTGAATCATGAGTTGGCAGGAGATTTTTATAGCGTAAGTAACTCGGAGATGAGCCGTTATGCAAGGATGGAAAAGCAGCTGATGAAGCGGATCAGTCGCCGGTTTCGTTTTCGCCGGATGGAAGAGAAAGATTTTGGCTACTTGATGGAGCATTTGTACGGACAAACACGGGTGCCTTATTATCAATACCATTACAGGCTCCCAAAAGAGCGGATGAAGGAAGAAACTTTGGTTAAGAAGTATGATCTGCTTAAGTTATCTAGGTGTTTGCAGGAAGAACATCAGCGATATGTCAAGTTGGAGAGACAGAAAGAAACGGTATATGTAGCCTATCTTTCGATTGATACGATTATTGGAGAAATTGCTTTTCCGTCGTCGGAGATACTTTACTATAGTCAGGAGGCATTGAGCTTTCCGGTGGATGTGAGCGTAAATGTGGAGATTGCACCGAATAAAAAAGCTTTAACTACTGTCCGGAACAAAAAGAAAGAAATGCAGGATCTTGATAATCATGCTTATCAGAATAGCCAGGATACGGATAACACGGTTATAGACGGGTTACAGGCAGCGGTAGAACTTGAGGATGAATTGATTGCATCTAAAGATGCAATGTATAAAGTATCGTATGTTCTTCGGGTGTCAGCGTCTAGCGTTGACGTGCTGGAAGACCGGGTGGATGAGCTGATGGAATTGTACAGTGATAGCAATATAAAGTTGGCGCGTCCATTTGGGGATATGTTAGGACTTGCTGGGGAGTTTATACCGACTAGTAAGCGATATTTGGATGATTATGTGCAATACGTGACGGCTGATTTTTTTGCTGCGCTTGGGTTCGGTGCGGCGCAGATCATTGGAGAGGAGTTTGGAGAGTATATCGGTATCAATACAGCGACGGGACGGCATGTTTATATTCGACCGGAATTGGCTGCACAGGGAGTAAAAGGATCAGTTACGAATGCACTTACTAAGGCATTTTTGGGAAGCCTTGGTGGTGGTAAATCGATGTCGGTGAATTTGCTTTCGACGCTTGCTACTGTATACGGTGCGAAAACTTTGATTATTGACCCTAAGTCGGAGCGCGGACAGTGGAAAGAAAAGCTGGAACCGTTGGGGTTGGATATCAACATAGTTGAGCTTGAAAATGATGAGGACAATCGGGGTATGCTTGATCCATTCGTAATTTTGCGGCGTGCAAAGGATGCGGAAAGTCTTGCTATGGATTTGTTGACGTATTTAACCGGCGTGTCAATTAGTGATGGAGAGCGATTCCCGGAGTTGCGGGAAGCTGTACGCCGGGTTGGAAAACGGGAGCAGCGTGGAATGTTGTGCGTAATAGAAGAACTGCATAATGCCGGGAATCCGGTGGCGGAAAATCTGGCACGGCATATAGAGGGCTTTGCAGATTACGATTTTGCAGCGTTACTTTTTTCGGATGGATCTGTTTCCGGATCGATTGGATATGATGGGGATATGAATATTATCCAGGTGAAGGATTTGACACTTCCAGATAAGGAGAAGTCTCCAGATGAGTATTCGTCGATCGAGCGTTTGTCAATAGCGGCTATGATCGTTATAAGCAATTTTGCGTTAGATTTTATCTATTCGGACAGGAGCGTGTTTAAGGATGTGGTGTTGGATGAGGCTTGGAGTTTACTTGCTGTGGCACAGGGAAAAGCCCTTGTAAATAAGCTGGTGCGCGCTGGTCGAGCTATGAATGCGGGTGTTGATATTGTAACGCAGAATGCGGATGACGTCGGTGATGAAAAAATGAAAAATAATATTGGATTGAAATTTGCTTTCCGGTCAACAGATATTGTTGAGATTAAGAAGATCCTTACGTTTTTCGGGCTTGATCCAGAGGATGAAGATAATCAGAAAAAGATTAAAGGACTGGAGAATGGAGAGTGTCTTTTCCAGGATCTTTATGGCAGGACAGCGGTGATTTATATTGATCCGGTGTTTAACTGGTTGTTTGACGCGTTTGATACTCGCCCTCCGCAGCGGGTTGAGGAAGAGGTGATCTTAGATGAAGCAGATGTTGAGTAAGAAAAAATGGCTTGTTGTTACGTTTTTGATCGTATTGTCGTATTTTTTTGTGCCGGTAACTGCAAAGGCAAGTGGGCTTGTTGAGTTTAACCAGAATTCACAGTATTTATATTCCACGTATGATCTTGGAAATTATGATCTTGACTTTTATGTAGACAGTTCGTGGAGTTGGCTGCCCTGGAATTGGATGGATGCGATTGGGCGTCAGGTAATGTATGGTTTGTACTGTTTGACTAATACGATATGGTATTTAAGTCGTTTGATTAGTTCGGCGACAGGAGCTGTTGTAGCGGAAGCGTATAGATTTGATCTAATCAATGAGGTGGCGGATAGCATCGGATCAAATATGCAGTATTTGGCAGGAGTGAGTACGTCGGGGATTTCAAATGACGGGTTTTACGCTGGATTTTTACCCTGGGTGTTTTTGGTGCTTGGAGTATATGTGACATATAAGGGATTGTTTAAACGGCAGTTTACAGCAGCGCTGGGTGCTGTCGTGAAGACAGTAGTTATTTTCCTTTTTTCGGCGGCGCTTATAGTATATGCTCCGACGTGCATAAGGGACGTGAATGAATTTTCAACGGATATTAGTACGGCGGCACTTAATCTTGGAATGGGTGTTGTGATGCCTGGGGCTGAACATGGTGACGGGGACAGTGTGGACCTGATCCGCGATAACCTTTTTTCCATACAGGTCTATCAACCGTGGCTGTTGATGGAGTGGGGGACAACAGATACGGGGGCTATTGGGTCAGATCGGGTAAGCGCGGTGCTTACGGTGTCACCGGATGGAAACTATGGAACGGATCGGGAAACGGCTGTAAAAAATGAGGTTGAGACATACGGCAATATGCGAATGTCAGTGCTTAAGGTGGTGGCGCGTTTTGGTGAAGTTATTTTTATTTTTATCATCAATCTGGTAATAAGTGCATTTGTAATGTTACTGTCCGGGATGCTGGTACTTACACAGATTTTATTTATAGTGTACGTGATGTTTTTAAGCATTTCCTTTGTTTTGGCAATGTTTCCGGGGTGTGAAAGTCTGTTGCGAAAATCTTTGATTAAGGTTTTTAACATGCTGATGCTTAGAGTTGGCTATACACTGCTGATAACGGTTGCATTTACGATATCTACAGTGATCTATGGGCTATCTGGTGGACATGCTTTTGTGACGATTGGCTTTTTGCAGATTGTGGTTTTTGTCGGGATCTTCTTTGCAAAGAGGGATATCCTTGGTATGGTGTCGGTGCCAGAAGATGGCGGTACTAGACGTGTTGGATCGCTGCTTGGAGGAGCTTTGATATATAGGGGATTGCGTCAGGGATCGCGGCGTTTAAATCGTGCGTTGCCTTTACCGGTGAAGACTGCGGGTGGTGCAGTGGAAAAGATGACGCAAAAACCGCGCAAGGTAGTCAGAAACAAGGCAAGCAGTGTAAAAGAAAGGACAGATGGGGCGATTGATCGGAAACTTGACGGGTTGAAAGGGACGGATAAAGAAACGGTGGATCGGAAACAGCGGGCTGCAGAAGCTGTTCGTAGGAATCAGGAACGGGATTATACGATGTCTGATTATATGCCGCGGGAAATAGGAGCAAAGTTCCATGGACGATCTGGGGCTGGTGATAAGGTGACGTCACTTAATGTATATGATCGTTATATGGATCGCAGAAAGCAGAAGCCGTATCGGTTATCACGTAATGCGCCGGGAGTAAAAGGAGCTGATTATACGAGTGGCACTTGGAAAGTGGCGTCGGATAAGTATGTGCGTCCGAATCTATGGGCGGATATGCCTGATAAGGAAAAAGCGGATAAGAAGTATCGGCAGCGTCGGTTTGACAATAAGGCAGCGGATGCTTTTGCGTGGGATGCACCGGGAGCAGATCTTAAGGATGCATCTCGTCCTGTGTCAAGGACACAAGATCGTAGGATGAAGCATTTTTCATTTGATAGGAAAAATCGTACAGCATCAGATAAAAATAAAGTTTTACAGGGTGTAAGGGAACAACGTTTAAGACGTGCTTCTGGTGAAAGATCTGTGAAGTCGGAGGCTGCTGGAGCAGATAGTGATGGGAAAGATAGAGAGAATCGAGTGCTTCCGGCGGTAAATATGCAGCATGAACATCCGGAACGTCAGAATATCAGTCAGAAAGAGTACGTAGAAAAAAAGATTGTGCCACAACAGAAGGAAGATGTTGATTTGCACAGACGAAAAACGCGGAATTATAAGAAACCTGAAAGTCAGATGGAAGGTGTGCGTGAGAAGAAAAAGCGGTGATCGATTTGGATAAATTGAATAAGATGAAGAATCTTAAAATATTATTGCTTGTGTGTCAGATGATATGGCCGTTTCTGGGGTTGCTGATGTCAGCATCATTACTTATTATAACGTCCGGTAAAAGTAAAGGAAGCGTTCAATTTCAGAGTGGCATGGCAGTAAACGCAGAAGTGCAGGCTTATGCAGCTATTATAGCGCAGAAAGCGGAAGAACATGGAATATCGGAGTATGTGCAGTATCTTATGGCGATAATGATGGTTGAGTCTGGCGGTACAGGGAATGATCCTATGCAATCGCTAGGTACGACTGATCTTCCGGCTGAACAGCGGATACCGGAAATGTCAATCGAATATGGTGTGGCTATTTTTGCGTATTTGCTTCAGCGCGGTCAAGAAGCCGGAGTTGATATTGATACTATCATCCAGGCGTATAATTTTGGCGCGTCGTACATTGATTATGTAGCGGCGCGAGGGGGAGAACATGAGCTGGCTTTTGCTGCAGACTTTGCATCCGCACGATGCAGTGGACAGAAGGTAACGTATGATAATGAGATCGCTGTCCGGGAGAATGGCGGCTGGCGTTATAATTACGGAAATATGTTTTATACCTATCTGGTGCGGCAGTATTTGGCGGGGGATCCTTTGGCGGCTGATGCGTCAAGTGCGATTATCGGCGAGGCGCTTAAGTATAAGGGATGGACGTATGTATATGGAGGATCGAACCCAAACACATCATTTGATTGCTCGGGACTGACAGCGTGGTGCTATGGTGCGGTAGGGTTGGCTTTGCCGCATTCTGCACAGGGGCAGTATGATATGATGCAGCACATTACTTTGGAGGAAGCGATGCCTGGTGATCTGGTATTTTTTACGCAGACGGTATCTGGCGGAAATTATATTACACATGTTGGAATTTATGTCGGTGATAATAAAATGTTTCATGCCGGTAATCCGATTGGATATGCAGATCTTACGGGGCGATATTGGCGGCAGCATTTTGTATGCTGTGGAAGATATCGGGAATAAAATAAGGAGGTAGCTTAATGCGAAAAAATAAAGAAAAAGTAGTGAGAGAAGAGAGCGGGAGCACAAATTCCAGATGGAAAGTTGTGCTTGAGAAGGTAAAAGTGTATCGTGAAAAGAAGCATCAGGAAAGGGTGGACAGCGGTGACGCGGAGCTGCCAGTGTTGCGGGTTGGCACAAATAAAAGAGCGGTTAGGATATTGTGGGGACTTATGATTGCCAGCTTAGCTTTCGGTATCTACAAAAATTTTACTGCTGTTGACACAAATACGGTGCATGAACGGATGGTGGTAGAAGCAAAGGTGCAGGACACGAATGAGCTTGAGAATTTTGTGGAGCGGTTTGCGTATATATATCATGCGTGGGCTACAGATCAGAATGCGAGAAGTGAGAGACAGGAGCTGTTGAAGTCTTATATGTCAGATGCATTGGCCGGGTTAAATGGTATGGTTATTGGTACAGATTGTCCGACGTCGTCTCAAGTATTGGATGTGAGGATCTGCAAAGTTGCGGATTTGGGAGATAATGCGTATCGTGTGCGTTATATGGTCAAGCAGCTTTTGACAGAGACAGGGTCGGATGAGACTGCATCGATTAGTAAGAAGGAGCTTCCGGTTGTTGCGACGTCGCAACAGATGGAAGAAGGTGATAGTAGTACGGTCGTGGTAGATGATTTTGAAGGAACACAGACCGGCGAGACGGCGGAAGATGTGACAGAGCAGCCGGAGTTGGGAACGGAATTATCGGATTCTGCTGATGCAGACGTAGATGCAGAGGTAAAGACATCGTATGGTGATGCGGTGACACTTTCGACCGAAACCGTTAGAAATGAAGATGGGAGCGTTACGACAAATACAACTAGGCAGAGTTATTTTGAAATTGAGGTATATGTGGATGAAGCTGGCGGAATGGTTGTAGTGACAAGTCCGACGTCCTGCGGCGTGCCGGGAAAAGCTGATTATAATGGTAAGGAGTATCAGACGGATGGAACTGTAGATAGTGCGTCGATGTTGCAGATTGAAGATTTCTTGAATACTTTTTTTGGAATGTATCCAATGGCAACGGAGAAAGAACTGGCTTATTATGCTGTGCCTGGAACGATGGACGTGATCGGCGCGGATTATGTTTATGATGGGCTGTATGATGCTACCTATTATAAGGAAGATGATCAGATCAAGGTACATGTTTATGTGAAATATTTAGACCAGGTTGCGAAAGTGACGGAAATATCGGAATATACGTTGACGCTGGAAAAGGGTGATAACTGGCGGATCGTGGCTGCAGAGTAGCAGAAAAGAAAAGACTTTCCTTGTTGGAGGGTCTTTTTTTGTTGAAAAAAAATGTGAAATTGTAGTTATTAAGTTATATATGCAAAAAACCGGGTATTCCCGGTTTTTGGTAGAAAAACATAGCCAATATTTCAATCCGTGACTACCGGAGTCGCTAGTAGTACCGACATGCAAAGCATCCATTGCATGTGACATTTAAAATATAATATTTTTTTGTACTGTTGTCAATGATCTGAAAAGTTTTTTGAATGTGTTATATGAGTATATACGAAAAACCGGGTATTCCCGGTTTTTGCATTAAAAATATAGCAAATATTTCAATCCGTGACTACCGGAGTCGCTAGTAGTACCGACATACAAAGCATCCATTGCATGTGACATTTAAAATATAATATTTTTTTGTATTGTTGTCAATGATCTGGGAAAGCTTTTGGATGTGTTATATGAGTATATATGAAAAACCGGGTATTCCCGGTTTTTGTATTAAAAACATAGTAAATATTTCAATCCGTGACTACCGGAGTCGCTAGTAGTACCGACATGCAAAGCATCCATTACATGTGACATTCAAAGTATAATATTTCCTTGCATTGATGTCAAGGGGAATAGTGCAGAGCATATTGTTAGATGGGGAATATGAGATTTGTAAAAATCATAGAAAGTGTGGGTATGTGGGGAACCTGTTTTATATGAAAGTGTGGAGAAGCTTGTGGGGAAAGTGGTTGGTAAATTGTGGAAAAGGTGTTTTGCTTTTCCATGATTTATCAATACTTTGTCCATAGCTTATCCATGCTGGAATGCAGGTTATCCATATATCCATGCTTTAATGATAATTTGTAAAATGTTGGAGGTGTATTTCGTGGAATACTTCGTGGAATACTTTACCGAAAAAAGGTTACTTTTTACGAAAAAAGAGTGTTGTTTTGGAAAAAGAACGACATAGAAAAAGCCAGTAAAATCAACAATTCTTTGAATTTACTGGCTTTTTTGAGGTAAGCAGACAACGGGAATCGAACCCGCCTCCTCAGCTTGGGAAGCTGATATACTACCGATGTACTATGTCTGCAAAACACATATTATTATTATAGCGTAAATAAAAAAGATTGCAACCACTTTCTATGAGAGTTGTTCGGCAAAATTGTTTCTGTACAGGATTAGTTGTTTAAATCGTGTATCGGAAGAAGCCTTGCCAGAAACATGGAAAGACAGAAGCTATGCTTACAAAAACAAAACCAGAATCATTGACACATAATTTGTGCAAATAGACGAAAAAATAAATGAAAACGCATGAAAAGTAAAAAAAGTGTTGAAAACAGGATAGAATTCTAGGGGTTTTTTGTTTGGAGTTATATATAATGTAGATATAAGGAGGAAGGAGGAAGCGTAGATGCAAATGAAACTTGGAAAGCTTCTGGCAGAGACCAAGACGGGAGAAAAAAGACAGATTGAGCCTGAAAAAGATGGAAGAGGACAAAAGTATGAATTTGAACTGGCGGGGTATCATTTTTTTGTAAGAGATATGGTAAAAAAAACAGAAGAAAGTGATAAAGAGAATCAAGAATATTTTATCACAAGAAGAATTGTGGGAAAGAGAAAGGAAGCTTCTGGAAAGAAGGAAGGAATTGCACTATCAATGTACCTTGAGTTTGGAGAGGAAACGGATATTTTTCGAGTGGGAATACCGTCAGCGGTATATGGTGCATATGTAAGTCGAGAGGAAAGTACATATCACTCCTTTATGGAGGATCGCCTGACAGGAGTGATGCTGCTTTTATTTGATGAGGATCATAAGAAATCAACGGTTGTGCAGAAGATGAACCCTGCAAAATATATAGAAAAGGAAGAGCGGAAACGTGGAGAGGGCAGGTACCTGCATAAAACAGAGACTACGTCCATAGGGTATGGCTTCGGGGAAGCAGCTTATGTAAAACTCTGCTGGCCTTATGAGGAACGGGAAAAAAGTGTGGCGCTTGATTCAATGGAGACTCCTGCACAGGCATTCTATCCGTTGGAGGAGGAACAGATAGAACTTGTTTTGGAATACAGGGTGGCACACAAAGAATGCAAAACCTTTACGGATGGTCTGTATCAGGAATATCAGGAACTTTCGCGGCGGCTTGTGAAGAGAGGAGAGAAGACAGTGCGCTTGCCTTTTTCTAGGGAAGAGGGAATACAACTCCGAAGAAAGTGTGTAGGCAGAACTTACCGGGAATTTGGTCCGGATGGAGCGGGTTTTTTCTTCGATTTCGACCCTGAATATGGGTATGAGTCGGAACCTTCCGGATTCGGGACGTCTTTCCACACGATTCCACATAAGACTTACACGCATATTCTGGAATACGGATTTACCGGACGTCAGCTTAATATTGCGCTTGATCTGGCAATGCATAGTGAGGACTATTTCAGGAAAGCTGAGAGGGTCATAGATTTCTTTGTGAATTACTGTATAACGGAAAATGGGTGGGTGTACTCATTGTACGATACAGAAAAGGGAGCGCCCTTTGCGTCCTTCGGAGATGCTTCAGCGCCTCGGTTGCACTATATGTACTACGAAAAATGTAAGGGCAATTATTTGAGAACTATGACAGAGCCAATGCTGGATTTGTTGGAGGCATATCTTTGGTATCGGAAAAAAGGAGTAAAAAAGGAAAAGTGGCTGGAGAGCGTTATACGCTTTGCCAATTTTCTGTTAGAGAAGCAGAATGCGGATGGCTCCTGGTGTCGGGCTTATTCCATGACCGGAGAGCCAGTGTATATGAATGATCGGGAGGACTACACTACGGAAGAAAATGACAGAGGGAGAAAAGCTTCTACGATTATTCCGGTAATGTTTTTGTGTGCGCTGGCAAACTGCCTGGGCGAGGAAAAATACCTTCAATCGGCTAAAAAAGCGGGCAATTATGCATTGGAGCATGAGGTGAGATGGGAACTTTACCAAGGCGGAACCATGGATAATCCCAATGTCGTGGATAAGGAGGCCTCCCAATATATGATGGCAGGTCTGTATCATCTCTACCAGATGACAAAGTCTCCAGAATATCTGGAAGGGGCACTGTGCGCTGCCAAGCAGTTTGTTACATGGAATTATATCTGGAACGCACCTATGAGAAAAGGAAATATTCTTTTTTCCAGAGGATTTTGTACGAAGGGAATGGGAGCCATTAATTCCATCTGGTGCGGTGGTGTGGTTGACATATACTCGCTCTTCCATATCCGGGAGCTATACTTGCTTGGGAAAGAAGCAGAGGAATCATTTCTTATAGAAATGGCAGAAGATATCAGCATTGCAACCCAACAGATTCTGTCATGGTCTGGAGATACCATGGGCTTTTGCGATAGTGGCATGCAGCCGGAGGGATTTGGAATCTGCCCTCAGGGAATGGATGAGGGAATGATTGAAAAGGGAGATATCTGGGGAACTCTGGGTTGGATCTACTCAGCTGGAATCTCAGGAATGGAGCGGTATTTGAAGGTGATAACATAGAGGCTGTTCTCTGTCCAGGCGCCGGACAGAATAGTATGATAAAAGAAAGCAAAAACAAAAGGAGGATTTACTATGAAGAGAAGAATTACAAGCATGCTGCTTGCAGCGGCAATGACCATTACTATGCTGACAGGATGTGGCAGTCAGGGGAAAGAAACAGAAAAAACAGATACGGGTGCAATTGTATTGGACATGTATCATAGCTGGAGCACCGACAGCGAAAGAGGAGCGGCTTTGGACAAACTGATACAGGAATTTAATAAGGAATATGAGGGAAAGATTGAAGTAAAAGTTACAATTAATCCCGATTTCCCAGCATATCAGGAAAAGGTAAAAACCATGATTTCCACTGACACAACGCCGGATATTTTTCATTATAATTTTAATCCTAACGATTTATCGAGACAGAAGTCAGGAAAACTGATGGACTTTTCGGAATATATGGATGACGAGTGGAGAGCTAGATTTGGAGAGGGAGATCTTGAAAATCTGACCATAGACGGAGAGATTACATCTATTCCTTTTGAAAAGGCAGGAGCAGTTTTCTATTATAATAAAGAAGTATTTGAAAAAGCTGGAATTACGGAATTTCCAAAAACCTGGGACGAGCTTTTGGAGGCGTGCAAAAAGATTAAAGACAGCGGTGTGACACCAATTTCCCTTTACACGGCAGATGATGCATGGTATACCTGTAATCTGTTTACATATCTTGCGGCAGGCTATGCAGGTGTGGATGCACTGAACAAGGGCGGCGATATCAATACTGAACAGATGAAGGCGGCAGCTGCAAAGCTGAAAGAGTTCTGGAATTATACGACAGGAGATGCTATAGGAGCAAACTATTCTGTGGCAATGAATAATTTTGCATCTGGTAAGACTGCGATGGTAATTGACGGACCTTGGCTGATTGGCTCTCTTGGTAACGATATCAAGGATAAGATTGGAATTGCTCAGGCGCCTACTTTTGGAGACGGAACCGTATCTGAAAATTATGTGATTACAGATGCACAAACACCATGGGCAGCTGCAAAGACAGATGATAAGGAAAAGGCGGAGGCTATCGTAACCTTTATGAAATACATTACTTCTGAGGAAAGTGTAAAGCAACTTACCCTGGAAGGGGCGGTGTTCCTTTCTCCGAAGCTTGATATGGAAGATCCAGATGTACAGGGAACAGGCGGGCTTCTGGGAGAATACCTCGCTCTGAACGCGAACGCTGAGGAGAGTACCGTAAATATCCAGAGAAACTTAAGCACAGCAGCCAATTCGAAGCTGCCGTCCCTGTTGGAAGAGCTTGCCCTTGACAGGCTCACGCCGGATGCATTCATTGAACAGCTTGCGGCAGAAAATAAGTAGATAACCCAAGGAAAGAGAAGGAGCGTGTACTATGAAAGGACAACAAAGACTGTTGTATTTACTTCCCGCCTGTATATTGGTGTTTGCCTTTTTCCTATTCCCATTGGCTTATCTTTCCTATATAAGTTTTTTTGAGTGGGATGGTTTAGGACCAAAGACATTCGTGGGATTTGAGAATTTTGAATATGTGTTTTCGGATCCGATTTTCCGGACAGCAGTGAAAAACACGATTGTGTGGCTTTTATCGGCACTGCTCCTTCATATCCCTTTTGGGCTTTTGTTGGCACTTTTGCTGAATCGAAAACCAAGAGGGTGGAAGGTATTTCGGGTAATGTATTTTATACCTAATGTGATCTCAACCACAGCCATTGCATTTTTGTGGTATTTTATTTACCATGTGGACGTAGGACTTTTGAACAATATGTTGAATGCGGTAGGGTTAAAGAAACTGACCCATGCATGGCTTAATGATCCAACAACAGCTCTGTGGTGCAATCTGGTTCCATTTGTCGTGTATGTGGGGTTGACGATGATTATCTTTATGACGCAGCTTTCGACGATACCGAAAGAACTTTATGAGGCAGCGGTCGTAGATGGAGCAACCAGCCTGCAGGTGGATCTTAAGGTGTATCTGCCATTACTGAAACCAGCGTTTATCACGAATATTATGTTGAATCTGGCATTCTGTCTACGTACCTTTGAGTATCCGTTTTTAATGACGGGAGGAGGACCGGCAAACAGCACCATGAATCTGTCGCTTTATATTTATAAAGAGATGGTGGGAGCAAATCGGTATGGCATTTCCATGGTAGCAGGTCTTGTGACAGTATTTATGGGATTGATTGTAATGGTATTCGTCAATATTCTGCAGAGAGAAAGGAGGAACTGCCATGCATAAGAAGAAAATAACACCAACGGGAGCATTGCTTTATGTATTTCTGACGGTTGTACTGGTATTTATGATGATTCCGTTTGTCTGGCTTCTGATTTCCTCTTTGAGACCGAATGCAGATTTGTTCAATGAACCATTTGCAGTGCCCAAAACGTTGTCCTTTGAAAATTTCCGGGCGGTTATGGAGAGCCATCCCATGCTTTTGTACTTTGCAAATTCGGTTGCCATTGCAACGATTGCCACGGTAATAGCTGTTGGGGCGGCTACGCTTGCCGCCTACGCTATGCAGCAGAGATTTTTAACAAGGAAGAGTCTGACGGTATTATTTTCCATGTGCCTTTTTATTCCTACCAATGCATTTATGGTGCCATATTATGTTATGATTAATAAAATAGGACTGTACGATAATGTACTCGGAATTGCCTTAGTATATGCGGGAGTGAATCTGCCTATGAGTTTTATGGTAATTAAGGGCTATATGGATACGATTCCGGGTGAACTTTTGGAGTCAGCAAAGATTGATGGAGCTACTGCAGGACAGTCTTTCTGGAAGATTATTCTTCCGGTATCGAAGCCGGGAATTGTGACTGCATGTATCTTTCTGGTCATCAATTCATGGAACGAACTCCTTTTTGCAAACCTGCTGAATCAAAGTGACTCTTCCAGAACCATTCAGGTGGCGATCCGGTCGTTCCTTACGACTTTTGAGGCTAATTATGCATATGCTTTTGCAGCTATGGTAATTTCTATACTGCCTACAATTATTATCTATGCATTGCTGACAGATCGGATTATCGGAGGTATGACTGCAGGCGCAGTAAAGGGATGATTGCAATGAAAATCATGATAGTAGAGGATGAGGAAAATATAAGAGATGGCATTAGAAATCTCGTAGACTGGAATCAGGAGGGGTTTGAAGAACCCCTGCTGTTTTCCAGTGCTGTGGAGGCGCTTGTGTTTTTAGAGACAGAGACAGTGGATGTGGTGCTGACGGATCTCTATATGCCGGTGCTGAATGGAATTGAATTTATCCGTATGCTACGAGAGCAGAACCAAGTGTGCGAGGTAATTATTCTGACAGGACACGAACGTTTTGAACTTGCCAGAGAGGCCATTGCATTAGGAGTAAAGCAGTATCTGCTAAAGCCGGTGACGGGGCAGACGCTTTTAACAGAACTGCACAAAGTCAGCCGGGAAATTCAAGAGCGGATGAGGTTAAAGGACTGGGTCGATATTGCGAAGAAAAAGCTTCATGACTATCTTCCGGTCATTCAGAATCAGTTTTGGAATGATCTTTTGTTAGGAAATTTAATTGAACTGAAGAAAATTAAGGAGAGAGCGGAGGAGGCGGAGATAAGCATTCCGGAGTCGGAAATGACCTGCCTTGCGGTGCAAAGGAAGGGGGAACAGCTGGAAAGAGACAGGATCACCAGAGAAATGGCGCTTCGGGAACTTACAGAAGAAATATTAGGGGAAAAATATTTGGGTGCTCTTTTTTATAACGGAATGGAGATGGTGATATGCAAGGGACGGATTTCTAGAGACTATGTGGAGATTCTGAATGAGTCTGTCAAGCATAATTTCGGCTATTCTATTTCAATTGGAGTAAGCACGGCACAAAAAGATGCGACAAATCTGAGAAATCTGGCAAGAGAGGCGATGGATGCGGTGCAGTCCATTCATGAAGAGGATGTAATATCTTATATCTATTACCGGGATATTGAAAATAAAAAGAAGGAAAGGGTGGAATACCCGTACGAGGAGGAACGAAGGATTTTACATGAGATTCGATTCCAGAGGCTTCCAGACAGGAACTTGCTTCGGAAATTTTTAGAAAAGCTTCTTCCTCCCCGGTATTCGGTGGAAAAGTCTAAAATGCTGCTTTTACAGTTCCTTTTAGCACTTGTACGGATGGCAGATGAACTAGAGATAGATGTTGCGACGGAGTTTGGAAAAGCGGAAGCAAGCATTGAGAGTCTGCAGAAGGTGGAAGAAGCATTGGAGAGAATGATCACAAGAATGGTCAGTGAGAAAGAGAAAATGTCCAGAAGATATACAGAGATTCTTGTACAGTCGGCAAGAAACTATATTCAGAAGCATTTTGCTGACGAGGAGCTTTCGGCCGGAAAAATAGCAGAAGCAGTGGGAGTGACACCTAATTATCTGTCCAGAATTTTTAAGAGTATTACAGGAGATACCTGTGTCAGTTTCCTGGGCAAGGTAAGATTGGATGAGGCAAAGAAACTTTTGCGTGACTCTTCATTTAAAAGCTATGAGGTGGCGGAGGCGGTGGGGTACAAGAATCCTAATTATTTTGGTGCTATGTTTAAAAGATATACCGGGTATACACCGAAGGAGTACCGGGAGGCTTCGTATGAAGATAAGAATTAAGTCTGTCAAAAGCAAGATAATCGTTTTCTTTATCGGTCTGGCAGCGTTCCAGATCTGTGTGATGGCAGGGTTTGCCAAATTGCAGTTGGAGCCATCCATTGTGAGTATGTATTCAGAACATTTAGAACGATTTGCAGATGTGGCGTTAACAGAAACGACACAGGAGACGGAGAAGATAGAACGTTATATGGTAAATATCATCGGTGATGCCCAGATTCAGGATTTCCTCCGCAGAGCGGACGAGGAGCAGAGTGCAGAACTGCCGCCGGTGTTGTCTACAGAACTTCGCAACCGGATTCTTAGCTATACAGATTACGATAATATTATTACGGCAATATATCTCGTGGATAATTATGGAAGGATTTACAGTAATCTTGGGAAAAGCCCTATGCAGACCTTTATGAACCGCAATCAGGAGTTGAAAGACAGGAAGGAGGAGTCTGCTGTCTGGTATGGAGGGGAAAATGGAAATACCATAACGGTGTACCGGAACGTCAATAATAACACCACAGATCTCACACAAAAGATCGGAGCGTTGTGTATTTTTATAGACCGCAAGATGTTTCAGGAACGCATTGATGATCTGATGATGGAAGAAGAACAGCATTATGTTCTGGAAAATGAGGAGCGGCACCTAAAGATTTCTTCAGATCAGGATGAGACAGAAGAAAGGGACAGTATTGTGGTGATGAGAACGGATGGCAGGTGGGGGCTGAGAACCTGGATTGAAAAGGATATCATTTACCGACCGGTGAAGATGATGATGCGGATCCTGCTAGCAGAACTTTTTGCACTGCTTCTGGTGAGTATTGCTCTGGTGGTATTTCTGTCAGAACGGATTACAAGACCAATACGTAAGCTTACTATTGCCATGAAGGAAATTGGAGCGGGAAATATTGATACGGTGGTATTAGATGAGGGGGAGGATGAACTAGGGTTTCTTGCAGCAACCCTGAACCGAATGTCAAAAAGCATCAAAAAGCTCATGGAGCAGATTCATGAGGATGAGAAACAGAAACGATATCTGGAGCTAAAGGCTATGCAGTATCAGATTAATCCTCATTTTCTCTATAACACACTGGACTCTATTGCCATGTCTGCCAGAAGAAATCAGGATAGGCAGAGTGAGGAAATGACCCATGCTCTGGCTGAATTTTTCAGAATCGGACTAAGCCACGGAGCGGAATATGTAACAGTGGAAATGGAGGTTCGGTATGTAAAAGCCTACCTTGAAATTCAAAATATGCGATTTCCCGATTTATTGACATGGGAGTGCAGTATAGAACATGGACTTGAGGAGATAAAAATTTTAAAATTTATTTTGCAGCCGCTGGCGGAGAATAGTATTTATCATGGCTTTCGTGACTCGGGAGAGTGCGGTCACATAGAGATTCGTGTATATACCAGCGGAAAAAATCTGCAACTTTGTGTATCCGATAATGGAATTGGAATGATGCCGGAACAACTGGAAATTCTAAAAAGCAGGATGGCTTGGAAACAGATGACAGAACAGAGTATTCAGGAGGGGGGATTTGGGCTGCAGAATGTACAGCAGAGATTGCAGCTTGTGTATGGTACGAAAGCCGGACTTCACATAGAAAGTGAGTGGGAGGAAGGCACCAGGATCACGGTAGTGATTCCGGATATAATAAAAACACATTCAGAAAAGGAAGGGAGTGTTTGATATGGAAAAAGCAAGACCGGTTTCGTTGAAAGAGATACGTATTAGGGATAACTTTTGGGATAAATATCGGAGACTTGTAAGGGAGGAGATTCTGAAATATCAGTGGTGCGCTATGAATGATCAGATTGAGGGCGCGCCTAAAAGTCATTGTATTGAAAATTTCCGCATTGCAGCAGGAGAAAAACAGGGAGAGTTTTACGGGGCTGTGTTTCAGGACTCAGATGTGGCTAAATGGCTGGAAGCGGTAGCATATACATTGGCAGAGAAACCGGATAAGGAACTGAAGAAACTGGCAGACAGTGTAATTGAACTGATCGGTAGGGCACAGGAGCCGGATGGGTATTTTAATACATATTTTATTCTGAAAGAGCCGGGACAGCGGTTTAGAAACTTAAGAGAAGGGCATGAACTATATACTTTGGGGCATATGATTGAAGCGGCAGTGGCATATAAGCGGGCGACTGGTGAAAAACGGTTTCTGGAGATTGTACAGAAGATGGCGGATCTGGTGGCAAATACTTTCGGAGTGGAAGAGGGAAAACGCATGGGAATGCCTGGGCATCAGGAAATTGAGCTGGCTCTTATGAAACTTTATGAGGAAACGGGTAAAGAGAGCTATAAGGAACTGGCAAAATATTTTATTGATGTACGTGGCTGTGGAAATAGAAATTATTTTCTGGAGGAGATGAAACAAAAGGACGTAAAACGTATTTTTCCGGAGCTTAACGACTATCGTCCGGAATATTCACAGTCTCACCTTCCGGTGCGCAAACAGCGCACGGCGGAAGGACATGCAGTGCGGGCAGTTTATATGTATGCGGCAATGGCAGATATTGCAGCGGAATATGATGATGAAGAGCTGCTTGACGCGTGTGAGACGTTATGGAATAATATGGTGCATAGACGGATGTATGTGACAGGAGGAATCGGATCATCCGGGATTTTGGAACGCTTTACTGCGGATTATGATCTTCCTAACGATTATAATTACTGTGAGTCCTGTGCATCTATCGGACTGGCGTTTTTTGCGCGGCGCATGATGCAGATTACAAAAAAAGCAAAGTATGTAGAGGTGATGGAACGGGCTTTGTACAATACGGTTCTTGCAGGTATTGCAATGGATGGAAAGAGTTTTTTCTATGTCAATCCGTTGGAAGTATGGCCACCGAGCTGTATGGAGCGAACCTCCAAAGAGCATGTGAAAAGTGTAAGGCAAAAGTGGTTCGGAGTAGCATGCTGCCCGGCCAATATTTCAAGAACGCTTGCGTCATTGGGAGAATATATTTATGCCTGTGAGAAAGATACTATCTATGTGAATTTGTTTATAGGAAATGAGACGCAGATTACAGTGGGAGAACAGAAGGTTCACCTGTCATTGGAGACTGACTTCCCGTGGAAAAATCAATTCAAAATCAACGTTTCCGGCGTGAAGGAAAGCGTACAGCTTGCAGTTCGTATCCCAGAATATGCGCAGGATTATAAAATTTTCTGCGAGGGAAGGGAGCAGTTTTACAAGGAAAAAGATGGATATGCCTACATAACCTGTGAAAAGAACGGAAGGTATGAAGTTCAGTTTGTTTCAGAGCCACGCTTTGTGAGGGCAAATCCAAAAGTAAGAGCAGATGAAGGAAAGGTCTGTGTGATGTGGGGACCACTGGTATATACAGTAGAGGAGACGGACAATGGAGAAAATCTTCAGGCTCTTTACATAGATACGGCCAAGCCGGTAAAAAAAAGTGAAAAAGAGGAATTTCCAATGTTGATTGCAGCAGGAAAGCGTATATGTGAAAGCGGTTGGGGCGAGGAAGAACTTTATGGAAGTCATCCTTTGGAATTTGCAGAAACAGAGATTACGTTGGTACCTTATGCTTATTGGGGTAACCGGGAAAACGGGGAGATGGCAGTGTGGTTGAAGGAGTATCTGTCTGATAGAAATAATAAGTAAAAAAGGATATGTTCCACTTGATATACTACCCTCATAATAGGACAATGAAATATAAAAGTCCTATATGAGGGCAGTTTCATGTCCAGAAAAAGTAAGATAAGTCCAATATAAAAGGTCAAAATAGTTGAGCAATAGTTATATGTTTTGTGAGAGATCAGTGTTGAAGTGGAGACGAATATGATATAATGTGCATATGCAATGAGCAGTGCCAGACGTGACGGCTGCGCTACTACCAGAGGAGAAAACAATGAAAACAGTTGCAATCGTGGCGTGTTCCAACGGGCAGAAAGAAGAATATCGAAGCCAGAACGAGGAACTGGCACGGTATCTGGAGAAAACAGGACACAAGGTTTTATGGAGCAATGATATCTATGAAAAAAATGCCGCATTTTCAGGTACGGGAGCAGAGCGCGCCGCGGAACTGATGCGTTTCTTCAATGATCCGGAGGTGGAGGAGATCTATGACATTTCCGGAGGAGATCTCGCCAATCAGGTGCTGGACGGGCTGGATTATGCCGCCATCGGAAAAAGCAGGGCGGTTTTCTGGGGCTACAGCGATCTGACGACGGTCATCAACGCCATCTATGCACAGACCGGGAAAAGCAGCGTGCTCTATCAGGTCAAGAACATGGTCTGGGGAGAGATAAAAGAGGTGCAGCGACGGAGATTTGAGAACCGTACGGCGCTGTTTGACCCGCAGGTTCGCTTTGTGCAGGGGGAGAAGATGGAAGGCGTTGTCGTCGGCGGGAATATCCGCTGCTTTTTGAAGCTGGCGGGAACCCGTTATTTCCCGGATCTTTGGGACAAGATTCTGCTGTTGGAAGCATACGGCGGTGAGGTGCCGCAGATGGCGACGTATCTGGCGCAGCTAAAGCAGCTGGGGGCTTTTGAGAAGGTTGGAGGAATTTTACTCGGAACATTTACGGCGATGGAGGCGCATGCATGCAGCCCGGATATCACTGCACTGGTGAAGGAGGCGGCAGGAACGAAGATTACGATTGCAAAGACACAGGAAATCGGTCACGGAAATGACGCGAAAGCAATCCGGATCGGAGAAAAGATATACTGCTGCGGAGACGAAGCATGTCGAAGCGTTGTTACAGATGCTGAAAGGAGACAGTTGGAAACCAGATGAAAAAAGAGATGACATACACAGAACTAGCGAAAGAGACGACAATCCTGACGGCTGCCGTGGCGATTATCGCCGCAGCCGTATACTTTTTTCTGGTGCCGAGCCACGCATCCGTCAGCAGTATCTCCGGTCTCGGAATCGTGCTGTCCAACTTTATACCGCTGCCGCTGTCCGCGATCACGATGATCTTAAATGTTGTGCTCTTAATCATTGGATTTTTTACCTGCGGAAAGGAATTTGGCGTGAAGACGGTTTACACCAGTGTGGCGCTGCCGGTATTTCTGGGAATTTTTGAGAGAATCTTCCCGGATTACGAATCGCTCACCGGCAGCCAGGAACTGGATGTGCTGTGCTATATTCTGGTGGTCAGTGTGGGACTCAGCATTCTGTTTAACCGGAATGCGTCTTCCGGCGGACTGGACATTGTGGCAAAGATCATGAACAAATATCTGCATATGGAACTGGGAAAAGCCATGTCGCTGTCCGGCATGTGTGTGGCGCTTTCGGCGGCACTCGTCTATGACAAGAAGACGGTTGTGCTCAGTATCCTTGGAACCTATTTTAACGGCATTGTGCTGGATCATTTTATTTTTGACCATGACATGAAGCGCCGTGTCTGCATCATCACCGAAAAGGAAGAAGAACTGCGCAGGTTTATTATAGAAGACCTGCACAGCGGAGCAACGATCTATGAGTCGATTGGTGCGTATAATATGCAGAAGCGGAACGAAATCATTGCTATCGTAGACAAGGTGGAGTATCAGAAACTCATGAATTATATCAGCCGTGAGGACCCGCATGCATTTATTACGGTATATACGGTGTCGGATATCCGCTATCAGCCGAAGCGGTAGCAGACAAAATGCGATAGGAATGAGGCAAAAAAGGAGAAATATACATGGGAAGCTATGACAACACAGACATTTCATACAAAGCTGCAGGCGCAGAGACTTATCATCTGCCGATTCTCTATACAGAGGACGAGCGCAGCAGTTACGCCGCGTGGGGCATAAAAAAAGAAAAACTGTTGCTGCCGTTCGCCGTTGCCACGATCCTGATTGACGCGTTTGTGCTCTGTGCCACGGTCGTTTATCTGTTTGTGAAACAGCGGCAGACGCCGGCATTTTCCGTCTGGATTTCGTGCTGGGGCGGTCTGGTCGGTGATGTCTCCTACGGTGTGGCGCTTGTTTTGACGGTTCTTATTTTAAAGCCGCTCGACTGGCTGTTGGATAAAATCATGCACAGACCGGAGGAACCAAAGATGCTGCAGGTGACACCGAAGGAAACGGGCGTCTCGTATTTCCTGCTTCGCGGTACAACGGTACTTGCGCAGGGAATGCTCACGTGGGATGCGTGGGAGGCTGCGCTTGCTGTGGAGACGAATGAGATATTGCTCGAGGGGCAGAGACTGCGGATCGGAAGCAATACGATCGCATCGATCTATCCGCCTGAGAAACAGAAGCCGTGGATGGATCATCCGGCGGAGCAGATAACGGGAACCATCAGCCTGGCGCATATCCGGAAAAATATGCAGGGGTACCGGGCGTCCCTGGAAGAACAGAAAAGGGAAGCAGAGTGGAGACGGCAGAACCCATAGATCTGCCGGTGGAAAATAAAAGAAAATGGAGACAGACACAGATGAGATATCCGAAAAATTTATCCGAACATGGAACGATTGGTTTTGTGGCGCCATCCTTCGGGTGTGCGACTGAGCCGTATCACACCGCATTTTTGAACGCACAGAAAAAATTCCGGGAAATGGGACATCCCCTGGATCTCGGACCGAATTGTTATGCCGACTGCGGAATCGGGATCAGCAACACGCCGGAGGCGTGCGGCAGAGAACTGACAGAGTATTATTGCAGCGATAAGAATGAGGTGCTGATCTCCTGCGGTGGCGGGGAACTGATGTGTGAGACACTGGACGCGGTGGATTTTGAACAGATCCGGGCAGCGGTACCGAAGTGGTACATGGGATATTCCGACAATACGAACATGACATATCTTCTGGCGACGCTCTGCGATACCGCATCGGTCTACGGCCCGTGTGCGGCGGCGTTCGGCATGGAGCCGTGGCATCAGAGTCTTTCGGATGCATATGCACTTCTGCGCGGACAGAAGCATACGGTAAACGGATATGATCTCTGGGAAAAGGAAAGCTTAAAAGATGCCGAGCATCCGCTTGTGCCATACCATGTCACGGAACAGCGGATTTTGCATGTTTTCCCGGAACCGACGGAGGCACTTACGGTGCAGGGACGCCTGATCGGCGGATGTGTGGACTGTCTGGTGAATCTTCTGGGGACAACTTATGATAAAACAACCGGGTTTGTGGAAAAGTATAAGAATGACGGTATGATCTGGTTCCTGGAATCCTGTGATCTTAATGTGATGGCGATCCGGCGGGCGGTCTGGCAGATGAAGCATGCCGGCTGGTTTTCCCATGTGAAAGCTTTTCTGATCGGAAGACCTGCCGTCTACGGGCAGGAACTGATGGGGCTGGACCAGTACCATGCGGTGTGGGATCTGTTGAAAGATTACGGGGTGCCGGTCATTATGGATGTGGATATCGGACACCTCGCACCGATGATGCCGCTGGTGTGCGGAAGCTATGCAACGGTGCAGGTGAACGGAAATGACATCTCCGTGAAGATGGAGTATTTATAGAATAATGTTAATATTTTTGCCGATGCCGGTGTTTAAGAGGGTATCCAGATCCAGACTCTGGGATACGATCTGTGCCGCAGTGGTGGCAGTGCCGTCATCCGGACTCTCTGTGGCACCGGATGTGGTGGTGCCGTCTGTTGCGGAAGAACCTGTGGCAGCGGCATTTTTTTTCTGCATCAGCAGGTTGTTATCAGAGGTAACGAGCGCCTCGCCGCGGCTTGCAAACCGTTTGGCATATGTTGAGGTGCGCTGCATGTAAGCCGCATCAGCGGAAAAAAGTTCCTTGAACTTGGAGAGATCCGCACTCTCAAATAAGGTTGTACGGCTTGTGAGTGTGCCGTCATCATTGACGGTGATGCCGATCTTATCGAGTTCGGAAGAGTATTCGCTGGTAATATTTTTCAACTGCTTTGCACTGCGCTCCAAGGTACGGTCCGAGGAACTGCCGGCAGAGGAAAGCATGTTGTTGTAGGTCTGGATATAGGCGAGCACGCTGTTGCGTGTGTTGGCGTCCTGGTCATCCGAAAAATCAGAGGAAGTCAGCCGGCGTACTGCCTGACGAAGCGCCCTGCCGTCTGCGAGAGCGAGCTGGTTGCCACTGAATTCACGGCGTTTGGAGGAAGTCCCGGCTTCCCGGTTGGAACGGTAGAAACTGCGCAGGTAATATTTGGAACTTAAGGTGGTGCCGGATCCGATATACGCTGTATTTGACATAGTGATTCCTCCTTAAAAAGATTCTCTAATATGTTTCGGCAGAATGCGGCATAGAATTAACCATAGAAAACAAAAAACAGATATGCTATACTAAATTCCAAAGAATTCGCCTGAAAGCAGGAAATACGAATTCTGGTAAATGGGATGTGTGAGAGGAGGATATCATATGGAAGCAATGATCTGGATAGGTCTGATAATTCTTTTTGTGTTGGTTGAGATTGCGACGGTAGGACTGACGTCCATCTGGTTCGCAGGGGGCGCGCTGATTTCCCTGATTCTGTGCCTGTGCGGCGTGGGACTGGGCTGGCAGATCGGCGTATTTTTCGTGGTCTCCCTGGTTCTGGTGGCATTTACCCGGCCGTGGGCGATGAAGTATTTAAAGCCGCACCTGATCCGGACCAACTACGAGCAGGCGATCGGTGAAAACGTGTGTCTGACGGAGACGGTGGATAATCAGAGAGGAACCGGCACTGCGGTCTACAAGGGACAGGAGTGGACGGCGAGAGCCAGCGAGGATGGAAAAAGATATGAGGCGGGAACGATCGTGAAGGTAAAGGAGATCCGCGGTGTGACCATGTATGTCACGGAAAGCGGACTGATGCCGCAGGTTCCGATCCCGCCGCAGACAGAGCAAGAGGCAGGATAATATGAAGCTTGGAATGGTATTTGAGGGAGGCGCCAACCGTACGGTGTTCTCCTGCGGAGTGATGGATGCGTTTCTTAAGGAGCGGCTGATGCCGGATTATCTGATCGGCGTCTCCGCCGGGATTGCATACGGTGTATCCTACCTGTCGGGACAGAAGGGCAGGAATATAGAGGTTGTGGAAAATTATATCGCGGACAAGCGGTATATGGGCATGCGGCATCTTTTTAACCGGAACGAGAAAGCGTATTTCAATACGAAGTTCGTGTTTGAGGAAGTGCCGAATGAACTGATTCCGTTTGACTATGACGCGTTTGCGGCGTATCCGGGAAAAGTCGAAGCAGCAGTGACCAACATTCATACCGGAAAAGCCGAATATGTCGAAGTGCCGAGGGGACGGGACATGCGCGATACGCTGGTGGCGAGCTGTTCGCTGCCGATTCTTTTCCAGCCAGTGAAGCTTGGCAGACATTATTATCTGGACGGCGGGATTGCCGATTCCATCCCGTATGAGCACGCGCTGGCGGAGGGATGCGACAGACTCATCGTGGTGCTCACAAGAGAGCGCGGATATGTGAAGAAGACGGAGAAGGCAGTCCGCTTTACGGACAAGCTGTACAAAAAATATCCGAAGATTGTGGAGAGCATGGATTCCCGGGCGGAGCGCTACAATGAATGTATGGCCAGACTGCAGGAACTCGAGCAGGAGGGAAAAATCCTCGTCATCGCTCCGGAATCCACCTATGGGGTGGGACGGACGACCACGGACGTCATCAAGCTCCGGAGGCTTTACGACGAGGGTTATGAACTGACAGAAAAGCGCATGCAGGAACTGCGTGCATATCTGGGATAAGAAAGAGAGGAAACAAACGATGAAGATCGTATTTCTGGATGCAAAGACGATCGGTGATGACATCGATCTGTCCGGCTATGACGCGTTAGGCGAGGTTGTAAAATACGGATTTTCCACACCCGAGGAGGCAAGAGAACGCACCAAAGACGCGGATGTGATTGTTCTCAACAAGGTTGTGATCAACGAGCAGTCCATCGGTGAAGCGGAGCACTTAAAGCTGGTATGTGTGACGGCGACGGGAACCAACAATCTCGACAAGGAATATCTGGATCAGCGTGGGATTGCATGGCGCAACGTGGCGGGCTATTCCACGGAGACAGTGGCACAGCATACGTTTGCGTTATTGTTCTATCTGCTGGAAAAGTTACATTATTATGATGAATATGTAAAATCAGAAAAATATGTGGGAGATGTTTCCTTTACACATTTTGACAATGTGTTTCATGAGCTGAGCGGAAAGACATGGGGCGTCATCGGCCTGGGCGCGATCGGCAGAAGAGTGGCGGACATTGCGGGCATGTTCGGGTGCCGGGTGCTCTACTATTCCACCTCCGGAAAACACGATCAGCCGGGATACGAGAGAGTAGATTTTGATACGTTGCTCGCGGAGTCGGACATCGTGTCGGTGCATGCGCCGCTGGATGCCAATACGGAAGGGCTTATGAACGCCGGAGCGTTTGCAAAAATGAAAAAATCTGCGATTTTCCTGAATCTTGGAAGAGGACCGATTGTGGTGGAGAAAGATCTCGCGGAGGCGTTAAAGAGCGGTACGATCGCGGCAGCAGGACTGGATGTGCTCTCGGCGGAGCCGATGCGGGCAGACAATCCGCTGCGTGAGATCAAGGACAGTGATAAGCTGATGATTACGCCGCATATCGCATGGGCGAGCATCGAGGCGCGCACGCGTCTGATGAAGATCATTGAGGGGCAGATCCGGGAATTTTTCCATCTGTAAAAGAATGCGCCCATTTGGGGGCGCATCAGCTTGGAATCCGCGCATCCAGACCGCTGTGGAAGGACAGATTGCCGTATTCTTTTAGAAATTCCAGAGTGAGCTGTTTCTGCAACTCACTTTTTGGTTCTGTATGCAGTAATGTGTGAAGCTTTCGTATCATGGTAAGGCAGTGCGCATTGCTTTTTTCGTACAGATCAAAAAAGCTTTCCGTGGAGACGCGTGTGGCATCCCAGGGATTCTTCCAGGAGGCATGCCTCAAGTTAAAAGGATCCGTGCGGAAAAACAGTGTGTCGCTCGGTATCAACGGGGAAAATAACGGGTATCCCAGAAAATGCTTCTCCATGAACCGGAAAAGAACCTTTTTTTGTCCGGTTTCATCGTGAAGAATCCGCATGCCGAGCGGAAGCGAGATGATTCCCATCCACATGGTGCTGCGATGAATGGAAAGTTCGGGGAATGCGTAATGATAGGCATCGTACAGGAGCCCGGCAATCACGCGTTTCTGGGCAAAAGTCAGCTGGATCGTATCGGCGGCGTGGAATTCACAGGGTGTCTTGTGGCGCTTTCTGGCAAGCAGTTCGGTGTCGATCTCTGTCTCGAGATAGGCATGTCTGGAAAAATAGCTTTTCTCCTTCTTGTCATGGTAATGCGTCATGGCATAGATATAGGGATGGCATGTGGTGTCGAGCAGATAGTGCCCCAGGAAACCGGAGATGTAGGCTTCGGCAATGCCCCGGTCTGCGGCGGACGAGAGACGCCCGTAACTTTCCAGCAGTCCGCGGAAAAAGGCACGCGGCTCCGTGGTGTGTGCGAGGGCACCGAGATTGTGGCGGTGCAGGGCATAGGACGGAAGATAATAGAAAAACAGATCCGGTCCCTGCAGTCCGAACGCATAAGCGCTGCGGTTATAAAACAGATTTTTTTTCTGGGAATTACATTTTAACTGGTGATAGATTTCTTCGCCAAACAGATAATGTGTAACAAAACCTGGCATGGGAATTCCTCCTTTCGTTCATCATGAGTATAACCATTTTACAGGAAGGTGTTAAGTGAGGAATGGAAGATTTAAGAAAAATGTAATAAAACAAATAGATTGACAATCAAAAAAAGAGTGTTATACTATCACGTAGTAATGGAAACTATATAATATAGTTCGGCGATAATCAAAGCAGTCAGATTGTCATAAGATGATAGACAAAACAAGGAAAATGTATATCGGGTGGCAACACTTAAAATGCATTGCATATGTAAAAAAAGAGCAGTATTCCTTATACTTTCATCTTAGAAAAGAATTAGTGTGTATGGAAGAAAACGGAGGATTAAGTGATGGCAAATTTAGCACAGTCAGTAGAGAGAAAGGCATTCAGCGTGGCGATTGATGCAGCATTGAAGCATCTGAATAAGGATCGTGAAAAAGGCCTGCTTCAGATTGTTGATCTTGCAGAAAAGTTCATGGGCGATAACTTCCGTAAGGAAGCGTATGACGGAGCCAGAAAGATGATTCAGGATCCGGACAATAAATGGATGCATTATGTAAATCGTCTTCTGGATGAGACCGATCCCCATGTAGCAAAGATGACAGCATTAAATCTGGGATATCAGGCAGCATTTGTGGGAACGAAGACGATTCGTAAGATGAGGGAAGTACATAACTGTAACATCCCGTGGCTGATCTTAATGGATCCGACCAGTGCATGTAACCTGCGCTGCACCGGCTGCTGGGCTGCTGAGTACGGACACAAGCTCAATCTTACGTTTGATGAGCTTGACAATATCGTGACACAGGGTAAGGAGCTTGGTATTTACTTTTATATGATGACCGGTGGTGAGCCGTTAGTCAGAAAAGACGATATCATTAAGCTCTGTGAGAAGCACAACGAGTGTGCATTTCACTGCTACACAAACGGAACTCTCGTAGACCAGGCATTCTGTGACGAGATGAAGCGTGTCGGCAACCTGTCCTTATCCATCAGCCTTGAGGGATTTGAGGAGACCAATGATTTCCGCCGCGGCGAAGGTGTATTTGACAAGGTTCTTCATGCAATGGATCTGCTTCATGAGAACGGGCTGATCTTCGGTAACAGCGTATGCTACACCAGCAAGAACATGGATGCCGTTACATCGGATGAGTTCTTTGATCTTCTGATCGAGCACGGAAGCCGTTTCGCATGGTACTTCCATCTGATGCCGGTAGGTATGAAGGCTTCACCGGAACTGATGCCGACCAGAGAACAGAGAGAATATATTTACCACAGAATCCGTGAGGTACGTGGATTTACAGGCGGTAAAGAGATCTTCGTTATGGACTTCCAGAACGATGGAGAGTATGTTGGCGGATGTATCGCCGGAGGAAGAAACTACTGCCACATCAACCCGAAGGGTAATGTTGAGCCGTGTGTATTTATTCACTATTCAGGAGCAAATATCCGTGAGAAGTCTCTGTTAGAGTGTTTACAGCAGCCGTTGTTCATGGCATACAGAGACGGCCAGCCGTTCAATGAGAACATGCTTCGTCCCTGTCCGATGTTAGAGAATCCGGAGCTGCTTCAGAAGATGGTACATGAGAGCGGTGCTCACTCGACCGATGTTGAGGAGGCAGAGCCGGTAGAGCATCTGTGCGGAAAATGTATGGAATATGCATGCCAGTGGAAAGAGACAGCGGATAAGCTGTGGGCAGAGCATCCGTACCAGCAGAAGGGTTACACCAACTTTAAGAAAAAATAAGGGGCGATCGTTATCAGCAAGGCGAAAAAGCAGATCTTAAAATGGGCATTGGTACTTGTCATTATCGGAATCATTGTTTATACATTCCGGGATTCAGCAGGACCGATCTTAGAACAATTAGAAAAAACGACACCGGCGGTCATTGCAGGCATCTGTGCAATGACTGTCGTGTATCACTGTGTCGAGGGCGTGATTACCACGCTGCTTGCAAAACAATATAATCGTGAATTCACATTAGGCATGGGGATTACCAATGCCTTTTTGTGCTCTTTTTACCGCGTGGCGACACTCGGCAGCGGAGCCGGGGTTGCCGCGATTGTTTATCTGGGTGAGCACGGCATAGAGTATTCCAAGAGCTTCGGAATGTATATGCTGCAATACGCGTTTCATAAGATCAGTATCGCGTTTTTCTCAATGATTCTGTTCACACTGAACTGGAATTATATGCGGGTACATTTTGGGGAGTATATGTGGCTGCTGCTGGCAGGATATCTTATAACGCTGATCATCACCGTGGTTCTAATTCTGTTCAGCTGTTCCAGACAGTTTCACCGCATGCTGCTTTGGGTGGTGGATTTCTTCAATGGAAAGACGAAAGGGCGGTTTGATCCGCAGGCAGCAATGCTTCATGACCAGTGCCAGATGTTGGAGGATGCATCCAGACAGTTGATGGGAGAGAAGCGGCTGGTTGCGGGTGCAGTGGGATTGAACCTCATCAAGTTCGCATTCTGGTATTCCATCCCGTATCTGATCTTTCTGGGGCAGGGGGAGATTACGCTCCCGCAGACGATGGCGGTCACATCGCTTTCTGTCATGCTTGCGGCAGTCATTCCGTCACCGGCGGGAATCGGCTCTACCGAGTTCGTCTTTACTGCACTCTTTTCCGGAATTGTCGGAACCGGACTGGCAGGCTCCGCGTCGCTTCTGTACCGCTTCGGTACCTTCGTATTCCCGTTTCTGGTGGGGGCGGTTGTGGTCATCATACGCCGCATCTACCTCAAAAAAACGGGACAAGCCAGACTATAGCGCCAGCTGTGATATGAGGCTGGTACACAGGGCGGAGAACGGACTGGCAGTGATACGATAACAGTAAGTACAGCAGAGTTCCAGAATAGAAACAGTGCGTAGGAATTCGGATCGCAAAATACGGAATTTCTAACTCTGCCGCTTTTTACATCTGTGATGATCCGTGTTTTTCCAAGTTTTGAGCACTCCGCGGGTGTGTCCGCAGGCCGACAGACAATTTAAGGACTTTTGTGTGTTCCTTACATCACCAATGAACAAAACATAACCGCGCGAAGCCGATGTCTGAGTCGGCATCTGCCATGTTTTCAATAGCAGATGCCAACGAGTTTCGGTTCGCGCGGTTTTATATTGTCTGTGAAGCGGTGATGTTAGGAACACTAAAAAGTCCGCCCATTGTCTGCGGTCTGCCGGACACATCCCGCGGATTGTCAAAACGTGGAAAGACACGGAATTGGATATAAAAAGCGGCAGAGAAGAAATTCTCGCATTTTGTTCCAACGAATATCCTACGCCCTGTTTCTAGCTGGAACTTTATTGCATCCTACATTTTATTGCAGCCGGTAATCCATTCTCCGCCCTGTGTGCGAGCCTCATTTTGCGCTTCTTTTGAAAAGTTTAAGGTTTGGGAAATTGACAAACGCACAAGTCATGATAAAATTAACGTTGGCATGCAAAAAATATGTAAAGAAAGCGTAAATAAGGAAACATATGAAAATAAAATTATATTTTGACAAGGGTAATTTGGGCAGACTTGCGGTGGCGATGATCTTTGCCGCGGTATTGTTCTGGAAAATCGGCTTTTCGGTGTGGGCGCTGCCGGTATTCGGAGCGTGCTACTTCCTATTTAAGAGCCTGGAGGTGGAACTGTCAGAGAAGATCCCGTGGGTCTGGACCGGACTGATGATCGGCGCCAGCAGTATTTTCACGGCGTATCATGTGCAGTATCTGCTGCTGGATGCAGAGCTTCGCGCCAAGATCACACAGCCGAAGATGCTGCTCAATATCTTGTGCTGTCTGGTGGTATTTCTGGCGGTACAGGTTTTTACCAATAATACGGGACTTACCTGCATGATTTCCCACATTTTTCTGGTGTCATTGGCGGGAATCAACTATTTCGTATATCTGTTCCGCGGGAACGAATTTATTTTCAGCGACCTGAAATCCATCCAGACCGGACTTTCGGTGGCGGGCAATTATGAGTTCGTGATGGATGACCGGGCGGGCTATGTGATTCTGATTTCCACGCTCTATGTGGCGCTGATCCGCAAGCTTCACGTTTCCTTTAAAAAGAGAGTGCCGATGGCGATCATCTGTATCTCTCTTGCCGTGCTGAGCGGCGTGTATATCGGTCATAAGACGGAGTACATAGTGACAGAGACCTGGGAGCAGAAAGGAAGCTACCGCAACGGATATATTCTGAATTTTGTGCTGAGCATAAGAGACTGTTTTATTGCTGCACCTGACGGGTATTCCGGTGAGGCGGTGAAAGCGCTGGAAGAGCAGTATTCCGGCGGGGATAGCGACGGGAAGAAGCAGGGAGAGAAAGATGCTGCCTCGGCATATGCGGATGTGGCAGCTGATCCGGGAGAAAAGCCGGCCATTATCGTGGTCATGAGCGAGTCGTATGCGGATCTTTCAGTGGTGGGAGATTTTTCCACGAATATCGATGTGGCGCCTTATTTTCACTCCCTGAAGGAGAACACGATTCATGGATATGCGCTGTCCTCCGTGTTCGGTGCGAAGACGCCGAATTCGGAGTGGGAGTTTATGACCGGGAATTCCATGGCATTTCTGCCGAGCGGTTCTGTGGTATATCAGCAGTATATTTCCAAGATGCCGACCTCGATTGTGTCCAACTTAAAGAACGACGGCTATACCTGTGTGGCAATGCATCCGTACTATGAGACTGGATGGAGCCGCAACGCGGTGTATCCGGATCTCGGGTTTGATGAGACACATTTTATCGACGATTTTGACCAGACGAAGATTCTGCGGGAATATATCACCGACCGGGAACTGTATGAAAAAATCATTAACCGCTATGAGAGCCGTGCGGCGAATGAGGATCTGTTTATCATGAGTATTTCCATGCAGAACCATGGCGGTTATACGGAAAAGTACGATAATTTTGATGAGAAGGTACGCCTGCTGGGATTAAACTATCCGGACGTCAATCAGTATCTCTCTCTGGTGCACGAGAGCGATTCGGCGTTGGAGTATCTGATCTCCTATTTTCAAAATGTGGATGATCCGGTGGAGATCGTATTTTTCGGCGATCACCAGCCAAGCCTTTCGTCCAGTTTTTATCCGAACTTAAACGGCAAGGGACTTTCGGGACTGACCGAGGATGAACTGGAAGATCTGTATACGATACCGTTTTTCATATGGACGAACTATGAGAGCACGGAGGTGGAACTGCCGATCACCAGCATCAATTATCTCTCGACGCTGGCGCTGGAGCGGGCAGGAATAGAACTTCCGGCGTACAATCAGTTCCTGGCGGATATGATGGAGACCATTCCGGCAATCAATTCCAGAGGCTATTATTCCAAGTCCGCCGGCGGATTTTTGCACATCGAGGAAGCGACGGGTGAGGAAGCGGACTGGATCCGGAACTATAATATTTTGCAGTACAACAACATGTTTGACAAAAAGGAAAAGAGTGAAGTATTCTTTCCTTATCTGAAGTAGTATTAAGAAAGCAACAGAGATACAGCTTTTTAGCGGGCAATGTGTATAAGAAAAATGTGGAGGCGAAAAAATGGAGAGAGTGACACTTGGAAAAACAGGGATTACCGTCAATAAGAACGGGTTTGGCGCACTTCCGATCCAGCGGATCAGCACGGAGGACGCCGTGAAGCTGGCGCGAAAGGCATATGATGCCGGCATCACTTTTTTTGATACCGCGCGGTTCTACACGGACAGCGAGGAGAAGCTTGGAGAAGCGTTTGAGGGCATGCGGGAAAAAGTCTATATTGCGACGAAAACGGCGGCTGCCAACGCGGACGAATTCTGGGAGCAGCTTGGCATTTCCCTGCACAATCTGCGCACGGATTACATTGACATCTATCAGTTCCACAATCCATCCTTCTGCCCGAAGCCGGGCGACGGAACCGGACTTTACGAGGCGATGCTGGAAGCGAAGGCACAGGGAAAAATCCGCCACATCGGTATCACGAACCACCGGCTTGCCGTGGCAGATGAGGCGATCGAGTCAGGACTTTATGAGACGCTTCAGTTCCCGTTCTGCTATCTGGCGACAGAGAAGGACATCGAGCTGGTGGAGAAGTGTAAGCAGGCGGGAATGGGATTTATTGCAATGAAAGCGCTCTCGGGAGGATTGATCAACAATTCGGCTGCAGCGTACGTGTTTGAGGCACAGTATGAGAATGTGCTGCCAATCTGGGGCGTGCAGAGAGAGCGGGAACTGGACGAGTTCATTTCCTACATTGAACATCCGCCGGTCATGACGGAGGAGATCGCAGCGGTGATTGAGCATGACAGAAAAGAACTCTCGGGCGAATTCTGCCGTGGCTGCGGTTACTGCATGCCATGTCCTGCCGGAATTGAGATCAACAATTGTGCGAGAATGTCCCTGATGCTGCGCCGCGCGCCGTCGGAGGCACAGCTGACGCCGGAGATGCAGGCGAAGATGAAAAAAATTGAGGGCTGCCTGCACTGTAACAAATGCAAGAGCAAATGTCCGTACGGACTGGACACACCGGCACTGCTTGCGAAGAATTATGAAGATTACAAGCGGGTACTGGCGGGAGAAGTCAGCGTAAAATAAGAGATGTGCAGATATGCAGAACGACATGCAATGCGCGTAATGCACACGCGAGGCGAAGAGGAGTGGGAGAATGAAGAAATACGAGACAGTCATTTTTGATCTGGATGGAACACTTTTGTATACACTGGAGGATCTGACAAAAGCAACAAACTATGCGCTGCGCAGGATGAATATGCCGGAGCGCACACTGGATGATGTGCGCCGGTTTGTCGGAAACGGTGTGGCGCGCCTGATCGAGCTGGCGGTTCCGGAGGGAACGGCACCGGAAGTCTTTGAGCAGACGCTTGCGATTTTCCGGGAGTATTATGATATTCACTGCAATGACAATACAAAAGCCTATGACGGAGTGATTGATCTGCTCCGGGAACTGAAGGCGGACGGATATGCGCTTGCGATCGTGTCGAACAAGCCGGATTCTGCGGTGAAGGAACTGGCGGAGATTTATTTTGAGGGAATTGTGAAAGTGGCAATCGGCGAGAGTGCCGGAGTGGCGAAAAAACCGGCGCCGGATACGGTCTATGCGGCATTAAAGGAGCTTGGCATGCCAAAGGAGGGCGCCGTGTATGTCGGAGATTCCGAGGTGGATGTGATGACAGCGAAAAATTCCGGTCTGCCGTGCATTTCCGTCCTGTGGGGATTCCGGGAGGAAGCGTTCTTAAAAGAACATGGTGCAGATCATTTTGTCCGCGAACCGGAGGAGATCAGAGATTTCCTGAATGCGTAGGTCTGTTGAGAAATGTTTCACTTTTGGTAAGGAAGTACCATTGCATGATTTTTGTACATAAAGTACAATAAAAACAATGAGAAACACAGAAGAGTTGTGCGGAATCACAACAAGGAAGGTGGCATGGTATGAACAGAAGAAGTGTGAAACATACGTTAACGATGACCTGTCTGATGCTGGTATTACTGGCATCCCTGTTGCTTGGGGCAACTTCCATTTTCAGTATCCGGAATACGACCAATATGGCGCTGACGGAATATGAAAGTGCGATGGATTCCGGTTACAACACAGAGATCAAGTCTGAGGTCCAGACGGTGATTGCTGTGCTGCAGGCAGAATATAATAAGAGCCAGGCAGGGGAACTGACAGAGGAAGAAGCGAAAGCAGAAGCGAAGGAGATCGTCCGCGCCATGCGTTACCGCGATGACGGAAGCGGATATTTCTGGATTGATGATACGGATTACAATCTGGTAATGCATCCGATTCTGGCGGAGCAGGAAGGAAATAACCGCTACGATCTGGAGGATCAGAATGGTGTCATGATCATCCAGGAGATTATGAAGGTCTGTAACAGTGCCGACGGAGGCGGATTCAATGAATTTTACTTTACGAAGGCGGACGGTGTGACGGTTGCGCCGAAGGTAGCATATTCCGAGTTGTTTGCACCGTGGGGATGGGCAGTCTCCACCGGTAACTACGTCGATGACATGCAGGTAGAGATGACGGGTGTGGAAGGACGCATCAACCAGAAGTTCGAGGTTCTCTGCATTGTGATAGTGATAATGATGGCTGTTATGCTTGTGATGGCGTTCGTGTGGGCGAGAATCTATGCGGCGAAGCTCTGCAAGCCGCTGGTGGAGATCCAGGGGCTTGCATCCAGACTTTCCGACGGAGATCTGACAACGACCGTGAACGTAAGGGAGAAGAACGAGCTGGGAGACACGGCAGAGGCACTCAATGCCGCGCAGAAGCAGATTGTTTCCCTGATAGGAAGCATCAGCACGGCATCAACAGATCTGCGGAATGCACTGCAGTCGTTTACTGGTAATTTCTCCTCGATGCAGGAGTCCATCGGAAACGTTGCGGTTGCCGTCAATGAGATTGCGGAAAACAGCACGACGCAGGCAGGATCCACGACGGAAGCGTCCAACGGTATCATGACGATCGCGGAAGGCATCGAGAAGATCTCCAGCGAGATGGAAGAACTGGTCGGCAATGCCAATCAGATGCAGGAGTATTCCAATAAGTCGCTCGCTAAGCTTCGTGAATTGATCGATACGAACAATAAGACAGAGGCGGATATCGAGTCGATGTATACACAGACGGAGAGTACCAATGCATCCGTCAATAAGATCAGCAAGGCGGCGACGCTGATCAGTGAGATCGCAGATCAGACGAATCTGCTTTCACTGAATGCTTCGATCGAGGCGGCGCGCGCGGGAGAAGCCGGACGCGGATTTGCGGTAGTTGCGGAAGAGATCGGAAGTCTTGCGACACAGTCGGCAGATACAGCGCATGAGATTAACGACATTATCGGAGAGCTGACAGAGAATTCCGAGAAGTCGATGGGCATTATGGTACAGATGAATGATGCGTCGAAGCAGCAGGTAGAGGCGCTGAATCATACCAGCGAGATGTTTCTGGATATGCAGAAAGCACTGGAGGCGTGTACGAATTCCATCCGCGTGGTGACGGATATGATCCGCACTGCGAATGAGGAGCGTGAGAAAGTTACACAGAGCATCGAGGTGCTGACGCATCTTGCGACAGATAATGCGGCATCCACGGAGGAGACTTCCAGTATGACAACCGAACTGGAGGGAACGGTGGAGCGCTCCAGCGGAATGATCGAGAAGCTGGAGGGCGACATGAAAGTGCTTGCAGACAGCATGGAGCATTTCCGGTTGTAGGAAGACTGCGGCAAGAATACAAATGATAAGATGAGAATGAAAGCGGGCGTGTCAGAAACTGACACGCCCGTAATTTCATGTCTGCAGATATTCTGCGAATGTGAATATATAGCTGGGTACGAATAGGGAAAAAACCTTTTATATTTCACATGCGGCATCATATGCTGATTTAATGGCATGATCGATATTGCTCGGACGCTCTCCGGCACAATCGCCAATATAATGAAGCGGGAGCGGACAAGCCGAAAGATCCGGAAGATTCTTTCTTGCGCCAACAGCCATTACAACGAAATCCGATCTGATCTCTAAGACCGAGGTTTTTTCATTTTCTGTTTTCTCAACAATAACTGCATGGTCATTGATCTCTGATAGTTTTGCAGAGGTAAGGATCTGGACATTGGAATGCTCTAATTCACTCATCAAAGTTGGGAGAATCGTGCTGCTTTCTTCCTTTGCAATCTGATCCATCATTTCAATAATTGTAACGTTACATCCGCGGGCAGCAAGGTATTCCGCAGTTTCAACACCTACAAGACCACCGCCGATGACAGATACGTTGCCGAATACAATTTCTTTTTTAGCAAGAATATCCCATGCACTTGTAACGATTGGAAGATCTTTGCCCGGAACGGGAATGATTGCATTCGTTGCACCTGTTGCAACAATTACTTCATCAAACGAATCATAGTCTTTTCCGGTAAATTCCTGACCCAGACGGAATGTCACTGATAATTCGGGAAGCACGTTAAGATAGTAGTTAATGCTTCTCATCATTTCTTCTTTTCGGGGTGGAACGCTGGCAATAAGAAGCTGACCACCGATCTGGAGTGACTTTTCAAATATAGTTACCTGATGGCCTCTCAGAGCGGCGACACGTGCTGCTTCAAGTCCTGCAATTCCTGCACCGATAATTGCAATTCGCTTTGCTGTGACTGCAGGAGTAATCTGACGGCTTGTCTCATAACCATTCTCGGCATTTAATACACAGCTTAGGAATGCACGGTTTTGGATATTGTCTGTACATCCTTTATTACACATCATACATGTTCTGACATCGCAGCAGTGTCCATCGGCACACTTGTTTGCAAAATCAGGATCGGTAAGCAGTGAACGCCCGAGTGCAACGATGTCAGCAGAGCCATTTGTAATAACGGCTTCAGCAGCTTCTGGTGTTACAATACGACCAACCACGGATACGGGAATGGAAACGAGTTCCTTGATTTTTTTAGAGTATGAAACCATAAAACCATATGGCTGTGTCCCCATAGCAGGAATGGTATCCCCCATATTTCCGGTGTGGTTAGCCTGCGCGACATGCAATGTGTCAACACCGGCAGCTTCTAATTCTTTTGCAAAAATGCAGGCCTCATCAAGTGGAAGACCACCTTTTCCCCGAAAGCCGTTATCTCCAAGAGGAGTTACGATTGGAAGCTTGTAGTCGATAACCATATCTGGGACAATTGCTTTTAAACGCCGTACAAGAGTTAAGGCGAAACGTGTACGGTTTGCAAGGTCTCCGCCATATTCATCTGTTCTGTGATTTAAAATAGGAGAGCAGAGCGATCCGACAAGGCGGTCTCCATGTACTTCGATACAGTCAACGCCTGCTTTGTGGGCTAAAACAGCACAATTTTCCATGTGCTTAATAATTTCATCCAGTTCTTCCGCAGTTACTTCATTTACAAAGTGCTGCATATCATGGTGAAGTTTGGCTCTTGCCTCCTGCATTTTTCCCTGGTGAAACATTTCGTTTAAAGCTGCGACGTTATAGTCTGGATGGAACAGCTGGATTCCAAGCTTTGCACCATATTTATGACATGCATCGGCAAGCCGCTGAAAGCCTTCTGCCTGTTGAGGAGAGTAAAGTTTTGGTGTAGGAGAGAATGTTGAAAGAGGAGCAACGTCTCCAATGACAATGTATCCAACACCACCTTTTGCAAGGCGCTCATAGAAACGAAAACTCTGTTCGCCGATAGATCCATCTTTTTCTTCGTATCCTGTTGTAAGTGGGGGAAACATAATACGGTTTTTAAATTCAATGTTTCCAACTTTAATGGGCTCTAATAATTTCATTGTGCACACATCCTTTCAAAGTGATTATCTTATTTCAATGGTGTTAAAAACTCTAATATGAGCCTGTCTAATTCAGCTCTTGCAGAACCGCTTGCAAAGTTGTGATTTGCGCCTTCAATTGTTTTGTAACTGCATTTGCCATTATAGAGTGCTTCATATCGATGACAGGTAGCATCATCTACCAGATCGTCTGCCGTTCCTCTGATAAGAAGAACAGCACCTGTATATCCCGCTGCGGATGAAAACGGTTCATACTGATATAAATCATGGTTAAAAGAAGTAGGGAAGCAAAGCCCTTCTATATCTGCTTTTGTGATTCCCTGTGCTTCCATTGCCTCGGCGCGGTCTTTACATCCAAACCACATGCCGGCTCCCGGGCACATGAGTATGAGAGCATGTGGATTAACGATAGGCGCAGCAGTGGCAGCTGCATAGCCGCCCATGCTCTGGCCTGATAAAATAATTTTATCAGGATTGGCAAAATCCTGCTGTTTTGTCCAGTTTATAATATCTTCGATATCATGTAAGATACCGGTGAATGTCATGTCCTCGAACTCACCGTCGCTTTCGCCATTTCCGTATAAATCAAAGCGGACGCTGGCAAATCCGTTTTCAGCCAGAAATCTGGCTGTGTGGGTATAGATATTTTTGTATCCGCTTTTATTTCCGGTAAATCCGTGTACGTTAATGATGGCGGGGAAGCGCGAGCCTTCATCCGGAATATTTACAATTCCGCGTAAGACATGACCTGAGCGGTTTGTTATTTCAACTTGTTTTGTCAATGCAAGATACCTCGGTTTCTGAAGTTATTCTGCGTTTGCAGCATTTCGTTTGTCTGATAAATTCTGTAACATTTCAGCTGTTTTCTCTTTTGTAAGAGGGTATACAAACTTTAATACAAGTACAGCTAATAAGTACCCGGCTACATATAATCCGGTATATGTTTTCCAGAGACGTCCGGAGAATGCTTCGCTCTGAACGGCCTCATTTACGTTAAAGCCTGCGATTGCAAGTGCAAAGCTGCTCATACTTCCGGATACGGCATTAGCAAGCTTACGGAAAAATGTATATGCAGAGTACACGATACCTTCGTTACGTTTTCCGGTCTGAAGTTCCTGATAGTCAATTGCGTCATTTACAAGGGCCCAGACTAATACCTGGAAACCGCTGACACCAAGATAACAGATTCCGTTGATAATAATAAAGAGCATTGGGTTCTCAAGAGGGAAAAAGAATAAAATAGCATAAACAACAACTGAGAAAGTTGCACTATACATAATCCATTCTTTCTTTCCAAATTTCTTTGCAACAAATTTTGTCCCAATGAATGCGATAAGCGACCAGATAACGCTTAACATGCCTGAAACTGCCATAATGGCGACATTTCCGAAATAGTCACGGAATAAGTAGGTATTTAAGCCGTTTACCATACCGGCACCAACGATACCAATAAAGCTGGATAACATAACACCAAGTAAAGCTTTGTTTTTGGAGATGGCTTTCAGCACGTCTAAATAGTTAAGCTTCTCTTTTTCTTTGGCAACTGGCTCGGTGATAATACGCTCCTTGCACCAGTGTGATGTAAACATAAGGCAGATGAAACCGATAACAGCACAGATGGCTGCCATAATAAGGAAGTGGCTTGGTACAGGCTGGTTGTCTTTGTATAAGAATAATGGACCGGCAATAACGATGACGGTCATAAAGATTGTGCCGCCAAGACTTCTGAAGCGTGAAAGGTCGGTCCGTTGGTTTACATCATCTGTCATAACACTTGAAAGACTTCCAAATGGTACGCTTACACATGTGTACATAATTTCATATACAACATATGTGATGAACATGTAAGCAAGACGGGCGCCATAAGCAAAATTGCTTACGTTGACGAAGCCTAAGATACAAAGGACTGCGGTTGGGAAAGCAAAGAATTTAATCCACGGAATGAATTTACCCTTGCCCTTGTTCTGGTGACTGTCAACAAGTGCACCGATTAATGGATCGTTTATGGCATCCCAAAGCTTTGTGATAAGCATAAGGATTCCTACGTGCACCGGGTTGACCTTCAGCACCAGGGTATAAAAAATAGCAAGATACATGGCTCGGAACTGTTCTGTACAGCAACATCCCAAATCGCCAAGAGTGTAACCGATTTTGTCCTTCATGGAAAATGGTCTTGTTTCTTTCATAATAAAATACCTCTCATTTTTGTGTTGTTTTGGTAGCTACATGTTCATTATATGGGGATTAGAGAGATAAACATATACAAAAATTGCTTGCAAACTATGGAAAATTGATGTATTGTATAAATTGACAAAATGAACAAAAATATGGATGCTGGAATGTGCAAAATTAACATATGAAAAAACAGAGTTATGAGATGGAATATATAAAAATAGAAGATAGCGGACAGCGCAGTTTTGGACAGAAGAAAAACCATACAATTATTTTTGTGACAGGTGGTATGGGATATTTACGTCAGGAAAATGAAAAGGCGGTCTGTACCATGGAGGACTTAATAATTATTAAGCCTGGCAATAAAGTGAAGATTGAATATCGAAGAAACAAATATCCGTTAGAACTATATGTGCTCTATGTGGGAACAGAGTTATTGCAGAGCTTATCAGATGAAAATACAAGACTTGACGAGGCATTTGATATCGTTCCCTTTCAGGTTAAGACAGTTCATTCTGAGAGTGAATCTGCCATGCTTATAAAGAATATTTCCAAAAAGCTGTATTCAATGCTTAAGGAATCTCCTAAATTTGCACACACATTGTATGAGAAAAGCCTGCTGACAATGCTTCTGGTACTTGCGTTGCGGTCGTCTGTCAAAGAGGACGTACAGCTAAAATTAAATAAGAAAAAGCATGTTGTAATGGATGATATTTTCATATATATAAGAGAACACCTGACAGAAGATATATCATTGGAGCGCCTGGAAAACGAGTTTTATGTAAGCCGCTATCATATTGTGAGAGAATTCAAGAAGATGACAGGCGAAACGCCACATTCATATATTGTAAAGAGCAGACTGGATCTGTGCAGACACTATATAGAGCAGGGAAAAAGTATCCGTGAGGTTTATGAACTTGGAGGATTTGGCGGATACAATCATTTTTTCAGGGCATTTAAGAAAGAGTATGGTGTTACTCCAATGCAATATTATAAAAATCTGCAGATCGACAGGAATGAAAGATAAATTGATAAAAACAGCAGTATCATGTTTGAAATAATGCAATGGGTAACGGACAGTTTCCCGAATAAATTTTCAGTTTTCCCATATACTAACTCCCAAGCTAATATATAGCAAATAAGAGAGGCTTTATCCACAGAGATGGAAACAGACAAAGCGCTCTTGCGAAAATAAAGCATTGGAGGAAAATTTATGAAAGCAACGGGAATCGTGCGTAGAATAGATGATCTGGGCAGAATTGTGGTGCCCAAAGAGATCCGCAGAACGCTCCGCATACGTGAGGGCGATCCGCTTGAGATATTTACCGACCGTGAGGGAGAGATCATTTTAAAAAAATATTCGCCCATCGGAGAATTGAGCCAGTTTGCCGGGGAATATGCCGAGAGCCTGGCGCACACGACGGGCTACCTGGTGCTGATTACGGACGGGGATCATGTCATTGCAGCGTCCGGCAGCGGCAAAAAAGATTTTGAGGGCAAGCCCATCAGCGGACAGCTGGAGGAGATCATCGGTCAGCGGAAAAGTCTGGTGGCTTCTGATGACGAAAAGACATTTGTCAGACTGACGGCGGATGATGCCGGTGAGTACAGACAGCAGGCGATCAGCACGATTATCTGCGAGGGGGATGCGATTGGCGCAGTGATCCTCTGCTCCCGGGAAGAACGGGAGAAAATGGGAGAGACAGAGAGCAAACTTGTCGCGGCGGCGGCAGGCTTTCTGGGCAGACAGATGGAACAATAGAAGAAAGATAGAGAAAGGGCATCTGAAAACAGTGTGTTTCAGGTGCTTTTTTTCGATATTCGCCTTGAAAGAAGCCGGGAGACATGATAATCTCAAAAGCAAATGAGTTTTATGGAAAGTTAGAAAGGTGGAAACATATGAACGAAAAACCTGACGTGACGATGGGGGAAATGACCAAAACAAATGGAACGTCTGGCAGGAAGGTGCCGAAAAAAATCATATGGACGATCGGCGCAGTGGCTGTGGCGGCAATTATTTTGATCATTGGAATTTGCAGCGGAGCATTTTTGAGCAGAAGTAACAGGATTCTGCTTGCAGCAAGAAATACCATAAAAGATCTGCCCACGGTTGTTGAGAATAGGAATGCTGCAGATATTATAGCATCCGGAAAATATACGATTGGTGTAAAAGGGGCTGTCAGGGGAAAAGACTTTGATGGAACGTTTAAATACAAAGATACACAGCTGCAGGCAGGGGGAACGATTTCACTTTTCGGTAGGGAGAATCTGGATTTCCTGGCAAACCTGGATGATGAGCAGCTCTGCGCAAGCATCCCGATGCTTACAGATGATCTGCTGGTATACAATTACAGAGAAGAGAAAGACGGCTACATAGTGGATCTTCTGGGAGCGGATGGGGTTGCATCGATCGATGCGGCACTTCGTGAACTTACCTCGAAAGAAGAACAGAACAGAGCGGCGCAGGAGATCCTGTCCGTAATATACGATGAGTACAAGACGCTCGATATAAAAAAAGCAGAAAAAGAAGAATTCATAGTGGACGGCAGCGTCAGAAAATGTAACGGGTATGAATTTACCGTCACAGAGGATGAACTTCTGCAGGTAATGGATGGAGTGAAGGAGGTATACGATGCGTATTATGGTGGAGCAGCAGATGCATTGAAGCTGAAGCTGGGGGATGACTTTTCGCAGCTCAGAGATAGAGCATGCAGTATGGGGGATATCAATGTAAAAGTCTACGTGTACCAGAATAAACTGGCAGCGGTTGTTGCGGAGGCGGAAAATTCTGATACTGCATTCCGCCTGTTGTTCAAGGGAGGAGAATACAGAATGCAGCATCTGGAATTGCTCGCAGAGGATTTGGAGGGTGAGCATTCCATACTGGAACTGACAGGAAAAGCAGCAGGGGAAGAAGGGGGCTATGAGTTTTTGTTTGATAATGGTGAGCATGATATAAACCTTGTGATTTCGATCAGTGGGGAGGTTCAATTTGAAAAAATGAGCGGCGACAGAATAGATGTGGGCAACATGTCTGAAGCAGATCTGAGAAAATTTATTTTGCGTACGGTTGGAACAATCATCACAAGCCGCATCAGGTAACCGCAAGACGGGGATAAGAATACCAGTATCCTGGAGAGAGATGTGACAGCAGCCGGGCGTGTGAGTGGAGATGAGACTGTATTATGGTGCACGGAGATTGGAAAGATACAGAGAAGAACAAATATGGCAAAATAAAGCCAAGATGTGTAATTGTTCCACAGTATGGATCTGTCCTATAATGAGGACAAAGAAAAAAGGCGGCGTCTGACGGGGGAGAAGACGATCAGATGCTGCGGGCAGGGGGAAAACATGGAGAAGTATGGTTTTGGCGTAGATGTCGGGGGCACAAGCTGCAAACTTGGTCTGTTTACAGACAGCGGGAAACTGATGGAAAAATGGGAGATTCCAACGGATACCAGTGAACAGGGGGAACATATTATAGAACATGTGGCAGCCTCACTGGAACGCAGACAGAGAGAGCGGGGGCTTGCGGATGAGCAGATCATAGGCGTCGGCATTGACACACCGGGAATTGCCGGGCGGGATGGAGTTGTCAGAGGCGCTGTGAATCTGGGATGGGAGGCATGTCCGGTGCAGGAGCAGTTAAAGATGCGCCTGCAGAAAAAGGTTTGTGTCTGCAACGACGCAAATGCGGCGGCTCTCGGAGAACTGTGGCAGGGCGGCGGCAGGGGGTACCGCGATATGGTGATGGTAACGCTTGGAACGGGCGTGGGCGGAGCGGTCATCCTGAATGGGAAAGTGCTTGCAGGCGCCCATGGAATCGCGGGCGAGATCGGGCATATGACCGTGTTCCACAAGGAGATTGAGCGGTGTGCCTGCGGAAAATACGGGTGCGTGGAGCAGTATGCTTCCGCAAAGGGACTGATCCGCATAACGAGAAAATTATTGGAGAAAAAGGATCCCTACACGATACTCGTCGACACACCGGAACTGTCGGCAAAACAGATTCTGGATGCGGCAAAGAGAGGCGACCGTCTGGCACTGGATGCTGTGGAGGTTCTGGGAAAAGCGCTTGGAAGCGCGCTCGCAGCCGTGGCGGAAGTGATAGATCCAGAGGTCTTTGTGATCGGTGGAGGAATCGCCGGGGCGGGAGAGATCATCCTGCGTATCGTACAGAAGTATTACAGACCCGATGTACTGCCGGCAGGTGCGGACATTCCGTTTGAACTGGCACGTCTGGGAAATGATGCCGGCATGTACGGCAGCATGAAACTTCTGCTGGACTCCTCAGACGAAAAATAACTGCCGGATTTCTGAAGCATAGAATGGTATATATTTTGTATGGAGAGAGAGAAAACGATAAGTTCCAGATGCAGCCGGCAGCGACAATTCTTTGGAGTAAAATCCGAGTATTTCTTCCGTGCCACGTCGGACATCGAATTCTGTGTCTTTCCACGTTTGGACAGTTCACGGGGAGTGTCCGACAAACCGCAGACAATGAGCGGACTTTCTGGTGCCCCTAGTGGCACCGCTTCACAGACAATATAAAACCGCGCGAACCGAAACTCGTTATCATCTGCTATTGAAAACAAGGCAGATGATAACTCAGACATCGGCTTTGCGCGGTTATGTTGTGTTCAGTGGTGCCAACAAGGGGCACACACAAAAGTCCTTAAATTGTCTGTGGTTTGCGGACACCCCCGTGGAATGTTCCAAACTTGGAAAAACACGGATCATCGAGGATGTTCGACGCGGCATGGTTAGAAAAACCGGATTTTGCGATCAGAATGTCGCTGCCGGCTGTATTCTGGAACTTCGTATTTTCTGACATCTCCATCATAAAACATCGTCCATTCCGGCTTCAGAAATCCGGCAGTTATTTTTGGGAGAGGGTACATGCCGGATAAACTTGTGAAACATGCCGCGACAGTGTACAATAGAGGTAATTAACGCAGAACGGAGAAGATGCAGTTTGAAATTTATACATATCGCAGACGTACATCTCGGGGTAATGCCGGATCAGGGAAAGCCGTGGAGTGAGCAGCGGGCGCGGCAGATCTGGGATTCTTTTGCAGATGTGATCGGGGTGGCAAAAAGAGAAAAACCGGAGTTTCTGTTTGTGACGGGGGATCTTTTCCACGCACAGCCGCTCAAAAAGGAGGTGCGGGAGGTCAGCCGCCTTTTCGGAGAGATTCCGGACACACAGGTTCTTTTGATTGCCGGCAATCATGATTATCTCAGGGAAAAGTCGTATTACCTCTCGGATTTGTGGCCGGACAACGTGACGGTATTTAAGAAAGAGGAAGCGGAAGCAGTTGATTTTCCGGAATACAACACGACCGTATACGGACTGAGCTACTGGCACAGGGAGATCCACGACAGATTGTATGATGAACTGCGCCCTGTAAACCGCAGCAGGTGCAACATCCTGCTGGCGCATGGCGGCGATGAGCGCCATATTCCGTTTTCGGCGGAGCGGATATTACAGAACGGATTTGATTATATTGCGGCGGGACACATTCACAGGAGCGGCTGGCTCATGCCGCACAAGGCGGTAATGGCGGGAAGCCTGGAGCCGACAGACTGCAACGACACCGGACCGCACGGATACTGGATGGGAACGTTCGGCGCAGCGGGGGCAGATGTGTATTTTTATCCGCTGCGCCATTGCGAATATTGTCATGAGATGTATCAGGCAGACCGGAACACGACAGACCGTATGCTGTGGGACTGGGCAAAGGAGCTGTTGGAGCAGAGACCGGAGTATCAGTATTTCCGTCTGTATATCAAAGGGAAAAAAGATCCGGAGTATTCCTTTGATGTGCAGGAGATCGGGAAGCTCGACCGGATTGTGGATATTACAGACCAGACGGTGCCGGATTATGATTACGGGAAGCTGCTGGAGGAGCACGCGGATTCGATACTTGGGGAATACATACGCAGTATGCGAAAAAAAGAGCCGGGCGTCTGCACCGCAAAGGCACTGGAGTACGGTGTGAATGCGCTGCTCGGCTATGACTGCTGACGGAATGCCTGAAGTATGACAAAAAGCAAAGGATGGGACAGACATGCAGATTGACAGAGCCGCAATTTTTCGCTTTGGAAAGCTGGCAGATAGAACCGTGGATTTTGCCCCGGGGATCAACATTGTATATGGAAAAAACGAAGCCGGTAAGACGACGCTGCACGCGTTTCTGACCGCGATGCTGTTCGGGCTGGAAAAAGGCCGGGGACGGGCAAAGGGGACGGAGGGCTATCTGCGCTATGAGCCGTGGCATGCACCGTCGTATTACAGCGGTGCGCTGCAGTTTAGCGTCGGAGACAGACCGTTTTATCTGGAACGCAATTTTTACCATAAAGAACCGAGAGCACGCCTCTGCAATCTGGCGGACGGGGAGGAACTGTCCGTCGCGTACGGAGATCTTGGAATGCTTTTAGGCGGGGTCACCCGGGAGGCGTATGAGAACACCTGTGACATTCCGCAGTGCCGGGCGGTGACGGGAGCAGAGCTGACCGGGCTTCTGGCAGAGTATCTTTCCGATATGTCGGACGGGGGCAATGCGGGAATCCGCGTGACGCGTGCGGTGGAAAAACTGGAGCAGAAAAAGAGAAGCCTGCAGTCGCAGATCAAAAGTGAACAGGAGAAGCGGGAACAACAGCTGCAGCAGCTTACTGTGAAGCGGCGCATGCTCGAGGAGGACTGCGGCAGGCTTCGTGAGCAGATCGAGAAGGCGGCAGCGGATATGCGGGCGTATGCCAGGATGCACCCGCAGGTGAGAGACGGACAGCGACCGGAAGATGCCCGAACTGCGGAAAATGCGGGGACTGCGTCAGACAGGGAAAGGAGAGCTGACGGAAACGGTTTTCCTGTGAGAAGCCTTTTTCTGGGACTGGCGGCAGCAGTGGGACTGGCAGGAAATGCATGGTGGTATCACCGCGCGGGTTATGCGCCGGAGCTGTTTGCGGCGGCGGAAGGCGTTCTTGCCATTCTGCTCGGCATCGGAGTGGCAGGCATACTGCGCCATAGGAGCGCGGGGCAGGCGCGTGCAGGAGAAAATGGGAAGGAGACGACGGAGGCGCCAGAGAGCGCGGCAGCGGAGGACGCGGTGCGCATCCGGCTTGCGGAGTCGGAAAAGCAGAGCAGACGCCTGCTTGCAGGGTTGGAGGAAACACTCGCGGAGAAGGAAACGAGACGATGCAATCTGGCGGAACAGCTGGAAGTATGCAGCGGAGCGGGCGCACGGGAGAGAGAACTCCAGCTGGAACTTGATGCCGTCGAGATGGCAAAAAATGAGATCATCCGCCTGTCAAGGGAATACGGGGACGAGCGGAGAGATGAGATCAACAGTGTGGTATCCAGATATGTCTCTGCGATTACAGAGGGAAAATACGATCTGGCGGAAGTGGACGAAACGGGAAAGCTCCGCGTGCAGACGGAGGGAAGAGAGGTTTTGCCGGAGGCGCTCAGCAGAGGAACGCTGGAACAGTTCTATTTTGCGTTCCGCATGGCAGTCGGGAGCATTGTGACACAGGAAGAACCGCTGCCGCTGCTTCTGGATGAAACCTTTGCAATGTATGACGATGACCGTCTGCGGCAGACGCTGCGGCTTCTGGCGGCAAACGGATCGCAGACGATCCTGTTTACCTGCCAGAGACGGGAACAGAAGCTGTTAGAGGAACTGGGAATCGCATACCATATGATAGAGTTATAGTACCGTTTGCGTTATGTGCAAAGTGGGGCAGGACGGCACTGCGCGACACGTGAGAAAAGGGCAGGGAGGAATACGGTGGCTGCAAAGAAAAAGAAGAAAAAATATTGGGGATTCTGGATATTTGTCAAAGTACAGTTTGTTCTTTCCCTGCTGGTGCTCGGCGGGCTGGGCTACTATGTCCTTGGCGGATATGCCTCAGAGGTGAGCAGCATCCACAAGGAAGCGGACAGTCTGGTACGGAATTCCACGGAGGAGACGTTCCGGAGATACCGCACAAGCGTTGTGTATGCGGCGGACGGCAGTGTGATATCCAAGCTCAATGACCAGGGAGCGTCCTATTATCTAAAGCGCGACGAGATACCGCAGTCCGTGATAGATGCGGTGGTCTGTATGGAGGATCAGCGGTTTTACCAGCATAGAGGTGTGGACTTCAGAGCGCTTGTGCGCGCGGCGAAATCACTGATTGAAAACCGGAAGATCACGCAGGGGGGAAGCACGATCACAATGCAGCTTGCCAGAAATGTATTTCTGACGCAGGAGAAGACCTGGCAGCGCAAGGTGGAAGAGATTTTTATTGCACAGAATCTGGAGAAAAAATATACCAAGGATCAGATTCTGGAATTTTATCTGAATAATATTTATTATGGCAACGGCTACTATGGAATCGGGGCGGCAGGCAGAGGCTACTTTGACAGCGGGGTTGATGAACTGGATCTCTCGCAGATCGCGTTTTTATGCGCGATTCCGAATAATCCGACCGTGTATGACCCGGTTACCCATATGGATCATGCGATTGAGCGGCGCGACCGGATTCTGGGGAAAATGCGGGATGACGGTAAGATTACACAGATGGCATATGCGGCGGCGGTGGTGGAAAATATTACCTTAAAGCGGCCGGAGGCGATGGAAAAAAATAATTATGTGGAAACATATGCCTATTATTGTGCGACGCGTGCACTGATGGAGCAGGCAGGGTTTGTGTTTCAGTATCAGTTTGCGACGGAGGACGAGAGGGAAGCTTACGAGCGGGCTTACAGCGAATCCTACAGCGATTGCCAGAAGCGGCTGTACACGGAGGGCTATCAGATTTATACGTCTTTTGATCTGCAGCTTCAGGAGGAACTGCAGGTAGCAGTTGACGATACCTTATCCGGTTTTACGGAGAAAAATGACGAGGGTGTTTATGATCTGCAGGGGGCGGCAGTCTGCATTGACAACGATAACGGCTACGTGCGCGCGATGGTGGGCGGCAGGGAGCAGGATTTTGACGGATACACGTTAAACCGCGCCTACCAGAGTTACCGTCAGCCGGGAAGTGCGATTAAGCCGCTCACGGTATACACGCCGTCGTTCGAGCGGAATTATACGCCGGAGAGCATTGTTGTGGATGAACCGGTGGAAGACGGACCGAAAAATGCGAACGGTACCTACCTTGGAAATGTGACGGTGCGCACCGCAGTCGAAAAATCAATCAATACCATTGCGTGGAAGCTCTATGAAGAACTGACGCCGCAGGTCGGTCTGTCCTATCTTGAGAATATGCATTTTTCCAGATTGGATGCGGCGGATTATGTACCGGCGACAGCGCTGGGCGGTTTTACCAACGGTGTGTCGCCTCTGGAGATGGCAGCCGGATATGCGGCGCTCGCCAATGACGGAATGTACCGCGAGCCGACCTGTATTATGCGGATTACGGATGACACTGGAGCGGAAGTGTATCTCGCTGCACAGGAGGGACAGGAAGTCTACCGGCAGAATGCGGCACGGATGATGACAGACGTTTTAAAGGGTGTATTTATCAACGGTACGGGGCGCGGACTGGGACTTTCAGATATGCCGTGCGCCGGAAAGACGGGAACGACCAACGACCACAAGGACGGCTGGCTGGTCGGTTATACGAGATACTACACGACCAGCGTATGGGTTGGATACGATATGCCCAAAGAGATGGACAGCCTGATGGGTAATACCTATCCGGGAAAAATCTGGCAGACATTTATGGAGCAGGCGCATGAGGGACTGGAATGGCTGGATTTTCTGCCCTATACGCAGATTCCGGATGCTTCTTCCGGGGAGATGGAAGCAGAGGATGCAGCGACGGATGAGGGAAATGCACAGGGGGAAACGCCGGCGGAGAATGGAGACACACCGCAGGAGAATGTGACGGATACACCGGACACGCCACAGGGAAGTGCGACGGATGTTCCGTCATCTTCACAGGAAAACGGGCAGGGGATATCGGATACGCCGGATGCCACACAGGAACAGCCGTCAGACGCTCCGCAGCAGAATACAACAGGAACGTCACAGGAAAATGCATCCGACGTATCGCAGGAAAATGCAGCGCAGTCATCTGGGGAAAATGCAGCGCAGTCATCCGGGGAGAATGCTTCGGATACGCCGCAGGAGACAGCGCCTGGGGCACCTTAAGAGAATACACCTTAACATTGACAGATAAGACTGGAAACGTTATCATAAGCATGGGTAAAGGCATCGGCAGAGTACATAACAGACAGAAAACGATGTAAGGATACAAATAGGGAACAGGAGAATGGAAGAATGAAAAAATATGCATTTGGAGTTGACGTAGGGGGAACGACCTGCAAGATCGGATTTTTTGAGACGGATGGAAAGCTCATTGACAAATGGGAGATCAAGACGAATAAGGAAAACGGCGGAGCATCGATTCTGCCGGATGTGGCTCAGGCGATTGAGGGAAAGCTGACAGAAAAGGGAATCTCCAGGGACGATGTGCAGGGTATCGGCGTCGGCGTGCCGGGACCGGTAAAAAATGACGGTGTGGTACACCGCTGTGTGAACGTCGGCTGGGGTGTTGTAAATGTAGAAAAAGAACTGGGAGATCTGACCGGACTGAAGGTGAAGGCAGGAAATGATGCAAACGTGGCAGCACTCGGCGAGATGTGGCAGGGTGCGGCAAAAGGCTGCAGAGACGTCATCATGGTAACGCTGGGAACCGGAGTCGGCGGCGGTATTATTGTCGACGGCAAAGTTGTAGCCGGATTTGACGGAGCCGGCGGTGAGATCGGTCATATTACAGTGAATGCACACGAGAAGGAGCAGTGTAACTGCGGACAGTACGGCTGTCTGGAGCAGTATGCGTCTGCAACCGGAGTTGTGCGTGTGGCGAAGCGTACCCTGGAGAAGACATCGGAAGATACCGCGCTTAGAAATCATGCAGATCTGACCGCAAAGGACGTATTTGACGAAGCCAAAGCGGGTGATAAAGTGGCGCTTGAAGTTGTCGATGAGGTATGTGGCATTTTAGGAGCAGCACTTTCCAATATCGCATGTGTTGTGAATCCGGAGGTCATCGTAATCGGTGGAGGCGTCTCCAAAGCAGGTGATATTCTCACAGATGCAGTGAAGAAGCACTTTGTTGCCACTTCATTCCACGCATGCGCCAACACAAAGTTCGTACTTGCGGGACTCGGGAATGACGCCGGAATGTACGGCTGCGTAGAGATGCTCTTAGATTAAAAAGGGCTTTCGCCCGCGTGCATCGCACTATAAACGGGATACGTTTTATTATGGGAAGCAGAGACTATCACGTTCCAGATGCAACCGGAGGCGGCAATTCTAAGCGCAAAATCCGGTATTTCTAACCATGCCGCGTCGAACATCCTTGATCATCTGTGTTTTTCCAAGTTTGGAACATTCCACGTGGCGTGTCCGCAAACCGCAGACAATTTAAGGACTTTTGTGTGTGCCCCTTGTTGGCACCACTGAACACAACATAACCGCGCGAAGCCGATGTCTGAGTTATCATCTGCCTTGTTTTCAATAGCAGATGATAACGAGTTTCGGTTCGCGCGGTTTTATATTGTCTGTGAAGCGGTGCCACTAGGGGCACCAGAAAGTCCGCTCATTGTCTGTGTTTTGTCGGACACGCCCCGGGGACTGTCCAAACGTGGAAAGACACAGAACTCGATGTTCGACGCGGCACGGAAGAAATCCTCGGATTTTGCTTCAAAGAATTGCCGCCTCTGGTTGTATTCTGGAACTTCATATTCTCCAATATTCTTATAATAAAACATATCCCGTTTTAAAGTGCAAAGCGCGGGGGCGGCAGTCCTTTTTATAGCGCTGCCTACGCTTCTACGGCGCGTTTGCGGACTTCCGCAAGTGCATGTGATACCGGCGGAATGCAGATGATAATCAAGGTGATGATTGCCTCCGGAACAAGGTAGGATGCCTGATAGCCGGCAGAATATGCCAGCGGGCTCATGCCTTCCGGTGCGTATGCTGCGAAAAATACAACGCCGGAGATCGTTGCAAATACAAAACGTCCGATGACGCCGGCGATATAGCCGATCTGAAGTCCCCACTTTTTCTTATTGAAGAAGCCGGCAAGACCCAGAGCACCGAATGCCAGCGGGTAGTCTAAGAGCATCTGCGGGATTGTGTAGAAAATCGGCTCCAGTACGAACTGCACCAGGCCGTAAGCCACTGCGGTCATAATGCCGACATACGGACCATACCAGTAAGCGATCAGAACGATGAAAAGCATGGACAGCAGAGTGACGGAACCACCCATTGGCATGTCGAACAGCTTGATCATCGAACACACAACGGCCAGCGCGATCGCAACAGCAGAGTAGACGAGCTGTTTTGTGGTCAGTGCGGACTTGTGTGTGGCATTCTTGTGGCGCACGATAGCTGCAACAATCAGAAGAAGGGCGATGACTGCGATGACGATTGCAATACCGACAGTGGTCAGATGGACGGAACCATCACCCCAGCCGCCTTCCGGTGTAGCAAAAAAGTTATTCATAAAAAAATCCTCCTTGGTGAATATGTAGCCAGGAGGATTTGTCTGCGTTATTGCAAAAAGCTTCCTTACGCCGGTATTATCCGGTTCAAGTAATAAGGGTCGATGAACGATCATCTCTCAGCAGAATCTGCACCCCTAGCGTTTTCATATTCGATATTATTATAACGAACTTTACTATAACGATTCTATTTGGAATTGTCAAGTACGATTGTGTTCTTCTCCAGTTCTTCTGTGAGCGGCGCAATCTGTGTGAGCAGATTGGTCATGTCCTCGAAGAGGGAACTCTTGGTGGTTCCGAGATCATTGGCGTGATTGATATGCTCCATAACAGCGTCAAACTGCCGTTCCTCAAGGCTGAAGGACTGGCTGACTTCGTCCAGCTTCTGCTCTGCGGCGGACATGGCGGTTGTAATCTGCTGGTGTACAGTGTCCGCACCGCCGGCAGCGGTTGTGATCTGATCGAACACTTCATACGTGGAATCAACATTTTCCATACTCTGGTTCAAGGCGTCCTGCGAGGTGGAAATACTGGTATTCAGGTTGGCGGTGCCCTGCTCGACGTCGCCGATGCTGATATCTACCGTGCTGACAAGACTCTTGATCTCACTCGCAAGATTTTTGACCTCCTCGGCAACGACCGCAAAGCCTTTTCCCTGCTCTCCGGCGCGGGCAGCCTCAATCGAAGCATTCAGGGCAAGCATGTTTGTCTGGTTGGCAATTGAGATGATCTGTGCCATGCAGTCCTTGATCTTCTGAACGGAAACCTGGAAATCGGAAAAGGTGTTCTGCATTTCCAAAAAGCGCTCCTGCACTTCTTTGGAGCTGTCTTTCAATCCGTCAACACGCTGCTGTGCAAGACCGACAGAGCTGGCAATGTCAGATTTGACGGAAGCAAATTCACCGGAAGCCCTGTCCACATCGCCGAACAGCTCATGAAAGGAATCCAGCTTTTCGCGGAGCGCGGCATTTTCGTCCAGAACGAGCTGGAATGCCTGTGTGATGGACTGCAGTTCATCTAAAGAGTGCACTTCGCTGGTGGAGAGCTGCTTCTGGTAATCTAACAGGCAGTCCGCAATATGCGCAACGGGATGAAGATCTAAGCGGCTGGTGGACGTGGCTGGTGCAGCCGCTGCATTCTTTGGTGCTTTTAATGAAAACATGGAAATCCTCCTCTTTCTATCACAGATTATTCAAATACGACACAGGTCATGGTCTGGTTGACGAACTGCTGATTATAATGTTCTCCGAATCCAATCAGACCGGCGTGATCACCGAGTGTGGACATGGTTTTCAGATAATCTTCCATATGGTGTTCCTGTGAGAACAGAAGGTAACGGAAAACACAGTTGATGGAGAAAACACCGGAAATATGGTTGAAATCGCGGCGGATGCGCTGCAGCGTCTCATCCAGAATCTCGTTGTAATCCTGTTCTTCCAGAAGAACGAGCACATCGGAATCATTGACCTGTCTGTAACAGCAGAGACCATTCCCGGATACTTCCTTTAAGGAAATAATACAGATGTCCTGTCCGTTCATTTTGCCGATCGGATTGTGGAAGGTCTGGTTGATGATATTGCTCTCGCTGATATGTAAGGCGTCCATATAAGCCTGCTTGGAAGACCTGCCGTTTAACTCGCCGACATAGTATTTGCTCCGGTCAGTATTGGAAGCGATGAAGCGGTAGCCCGGCATCGGTTTGTAGAGATTCTCCTTGTAGACGGCAACTTTTCCGCAGTTGTTTTTCACGAAGGCATAGACGTCTGCATCTTCATAGACCGTTCCGTTGACAGAGACTTTTCCACCGTCCCCGGTGCCGCCGACAAGCGGAATTCCAGCCTTGCCGAGAATGCTGTGGATCGTGGTCAGCACACAGGCGTCATTTCCGGTACACAGGTCAATACAGACGGTATCTTTCGAACTTGCGTGGACGTTTTTTAAATCCTGTTCCATGCGTTCGATATATTTGACCGGCATGGTGGATGCCTGCTCCAAAACGTTGGCAACAGCGGTGACATTGTCATAAAAAGCAACCAGACCGACTCCCTTTTCGACGACCCTGGTACTGTAACTCATGCCGATACAGCCAATGCTCGGGACTCCCGGGAAAAGGGATTCCAGTTCTGTAACGTGTGCCTCAAACTGGTCTGCGTTGGACATCAGGATAAGAAGTCCCGGAGCGTGAACGCCCTGTGCAGCTTCTTTTAAGTTTCCTGTCTGGCTCATTCCAAAATATTGTTTCATCAGCGAACTCCTCCCACATCTTATTACGAATATTGTAAGCAATTTTGCATGATATTTCAACGCATTAACGCAATTTTAGCGAAACGTTTCCAAAAAATACCTTGACAATCAAACAGGACAGACATATACTTTGAAAAGCAAATAATTTGATTATCAAAATATTTGAAAAGCAAATAATTAAAAGGAACAGGGAAAAGGAGAAGAAACATGTTAGAGAAGATGAGACCGATCATTGCGGAGCAGTTAAACGTACAGGAGTCTGAGATTAAAGAGAACACAAAGTTAAAGGAAGATCTGGGTGCGGATTCGCTGGATCTGTTTGAACTTGTCATGGCGCTGGAGGAGGAATTCGGCGTGGAGATTCCGTCGGAGGATCTGGAATCGATCGTGACGGTCGGAGATGTGATCACATATTTGAAGAACCGCGGGGTTACAGCATAGGCGAAGACAGCAGCCGGGACATACCGGTGTTTAAGGGTAAGAAAACAGACCGGCAGGAAGAAAAGAGGAGAAGTATGGAAACAAGGGTAAGCAGATTGCTTGGAACAAAATATCCGGTCATTCAGGGTGGTATGGCATGGGTGGCGGAATATCACCTGGCGGCAGCGGTGTCGAACGCGGGGGGACTCGGAATCATCGGGGCGGCAAGCGCACCGCCGGAAGTGGTAAGAGAACAGATCCGTGAGGTAAAGGCGCGGACGGACCGTCCGTTTGGCGTGAACGTCATGCTGCTTAATCCAAACGCGCCGGAAGTGGCGAAGATTGTCATAGAAGAGAAAGTGCCGGTTGTCACAACCGGTGCGGGAAGTCCGGCAAAGTTCATGGAGGCATGGAAGCAGGCGGGCGTGGTGGTCATCCCGGTCGTGGCGAGCGTTGCCATGGCGAAGATGATGGAGCGTGCTGGCGCGGACGCTGTGATTGCAGAGGGAATGGAGTCCGGCGGACATATCGGTGCGCAGACGACGATGACGCTGGTGCCGCAGGTGGCGGACGCCGTGTCGGTTCCGGTCATTGCAGCGGGCGGTATCGCGGACGGAAGAGGGATTGCAGCCTCCTTTATGCTTGGCGCAGAGGGGGTACAGATGGGAACCCGGTTTGTCGTGGCGAAGGAGTCTATCGTACATGAAAATTACAAGGAACGGATCGTAAAGGCGCGCGACATTGATTCCGAGGTTACGGGCATGAGCACCGGACATCCAATCCGGGTTCTGCGCAATGCGATGAGCCGCGAATATTTAAAACTCGAAAAAGAGGGCGCCGGATTTGAGGAACTGGAGCAGCTGACGCTTGGCTCCCTCCGAAAGGCAGTGATGGACGGGGATGTGGTGCACGGCAGCCTGATGGCAGGACAGTGCGCGGGACTTGTGAAAAAAGAACAGACCTGTCAGGAGATGATAGAGGAACTGATGGCGCAGACCGCGGGGCTTTTAGGTGACGGAGATTTTTGGGAAAAGAAGAGCGTCTTCTTGGGACGCACATCGGATAAGGGAGAATGACATGGGAAAGACAGCATTTTTGTTCCCGGGACAGGGAGCACAGTACATCGGTATGGGCAGAGATTTTTACGAGCAGATTCCCGTGAGCAGGGACGTGTTTGCGGCGGCATCCGAGGCGTCCGGTCTGGATATTGCGGCGCTCTGCTTTGAAGAAAATGAGAAAATAAATATCACCGAATACACACAGATTGGCATGCTGACCGTGGAGGCGGCGATCCTTCAGGCGTTGCTTGCAGAAGGAAGAACACCGGATGTGGCGGCAGGATTAAGTCTCGGAGAGTACGGGGCACTGCTGGCAAGCGGCGTGATGGAGCAGAGGGATGCGTTTGCGCTTGTGAGAAAGCGCGGCATCTACATGCAGGAGGCGGTGCCGGCCGGCGGCGCGATGGCGGCGGTGTTGGGACTGGATGCGGAAAAAATAGAGAAGATCTGTGGACAGACTGCTGGCACGGTATCCATTGCGAATTACAACTGCCCGGGACAGATCGTGATCACCGGGGAGGAAGCGGCAGTTGCCGCGGCAGGTGAACAGTGCAAAGGGAGCGGCGCGAAGCGTGTGGTGCCGCTTAAAGTCAGCGGACCGTTTCACTCGCCCATGCTAAAAGAGGCGGGAGAAAAGCTGGGAGAGGCGCTTGCGGCGGTAACACTCCGGGAGATAAAGCTGCCGTATCTGGCGAATGTGACGGCGGACTATGTCCGGGAGGCGGAGGCTGTGAAGCCACTGCTGAAACAGCAGGTGTGTGCACCGGTACGCTGGCAGCAGTCCGTGGAGCGTCTGCTTGCGGATGGTGTGGATACGTTTGTGGAGATCGGCCCGGGTCATACACTGAGCGGATTTATGAAAAAGATCTTAAAGCAGGCCGAAGTCCCGGCAGATACTGTACAGGTATACAATGTGGAAACCATGGATGACTTCAAGGAATATATGTCAAAGTAGAGGAGAGAGTCAGATGCTGGAAGGAAAGGTAGCGCTTGTGACCGGAGCGGGAAGAGGGATCGGCGCAGCGATCGCAGAAACACTTGCAAGGGAAGGTGCGTTTGTTGTCGTGAATTACCGCGGATCGGGACAGGCGGCACAGGAACTGGCGGAGAAAATCGGCGGAGTCGCCATGCAGTGCGATGTGGCGGATTTTGAAGCCTGCGAAAACATGATCAAAACGATGATAGAGACGTATGGGCATCTCGATATTTTAGTCAACAACGCCGGAATCACAAGGGACGGTCTGCTGATGAAGATGAGCGAGGCGGATTTTGAAGCGGTTCTTTCGACAAATCTGAAGGGAACATTTCATACGATACGGCACGCGTCCCGCTATTTTTTAAAACAGCGTTATGGAAGAATTGTCAATATTTCGTCCGTGTCCGGTGTGATGGGGAATGCCGGGCAGGCAAATTACAGTGCAAGCAAGGCGGGGGTGATCGGACTGACGAAAAGTGTGGCAAGGGAACTGGCGTCGCGGGGGATCACCTGCAATGCGGTGGCACCCGGTTTTATTGAGACCGATATGACGGATGCCATGACAGAGAGCGCAAAGGAAGCCGTTCAAAAACAGATTCCACTGGGGAGATGCGGAAATACAAAGGATGTGGCAGAACTTGTGACATTTCTGGCATCAGACAAGGCCGCGTATATCACCGGTCAGGTGATCTCTGTGGACGGCGGCATGTGTATGTAAGGGAGCAGTAAATGAAAGAAAGTGAGGCAGGTATGAGAAGACGGGTTGTAGTAACCGGAATGGGCGCGATAACGCCGATCGGGAACTCTGTAGAAGAATTTTGGAATGCGGTGCGGGAAGAAAAGACAGGATTTGGGGAAATCACGCATTTTGACGCATCTGGATATAAATGCCATCTGGCAGCGGAAGTAAAGAATTTTGACGGGAAAAATTATATGGATCCCAAGGCGGCAAAACGCATGGAACTGTTTTGCCAGTATGCGGTGGCGGCAACGAAAGAGGCCATCGCGGATGCCGGACTTGAGATGGAGAAGGAAGACCCGTATCTGGTGGGAACAGCGATCGGAAGCGGCGTCGGAAGTCTGCAGGCGATCGAACGCGAATATAAGAAGCTTCTGGAAAAGGGACCGGGACGTGTCAATCCGCTTCTGGTGCCGATGATGATTTCCAACATGGCAGCAGGCAACGTGTCGATCCAGTTTGGCTTCAAGGGAAAAAGCATCAACGATGTGACGGCTTGTGCGACTGGTACCAACACGATCGGCGAGGCGTTCCGGAGCATCCAGTATGGGGAAGCGGATGTCATGATCGCAGGAGGTACGGAGGGCAGCATTTGTCCGATCGGAATTGCAGGATTTACGGCGCTGACGGCACTGTCGTCCGAGACCGATCCGAAGCGATGCTCCCTGCCGTTTGATAAGGAGCGGAGCGGATTTGTCATGGGAGAGGGCGCAGGAATCGTTGTGCTGGAGGAGTTAGAGCATGCAAAGCGGCGCGGCGCAAAGATTTATGCAGAGGTAGCCGGCTACGGATGTTCCTCAGATGCCTACCATATTACATCTCCGGCGGAGGACGGTGCGGGCGCGGCGCGTGCGATGGAAAATGCCATGAAGGATGCGGGGGTAAAACCGGACGAGATTCCATACATCAATGCACATGGAACGGCGACACATCTGAATGATCTGTTTGAGACGCGCGCAATCAGGCTTGCGTTTGGGGAACATGCCACGAAGCTTAAAATCAATTCCACAAAATCGATGATCGGACATCTGCTCGGGGCTGCGGGCGCCGTGGAGTTTGTAACCTGCGTCAAGGAAATGCAGGAAAATTATGTGCACGCGACCGTTGGCTACCAGACACCGGATGAGGAGCTGGATCTTGACTACTGCAGGGAGGCAGTGGCGATGGAGGTGCCGTATGCACTCAGCAATTCACTCGGATTCGGCGGGCACAATGCGAGTCTTTTACTTAAGAGATATGGAGGCGGGGCGTGATGGAACTGGACATCGGACAGATCATGGAGATCCTTCCGCACAGACAGCCGTTTCTGCTGATCGATGCGGTGGAGGAACTGGAGCCCGGAAAACGCGCGGTGGCGCGAAAATGCGTCAGCTACAACGAACCTTATTTCGGAGGACATTTCCCGGGGGAACCGGTGATGCCCGGGGTACTGATTGTCGAGGCACTGGCGCAGACCGGTGCGGTGGCGATCTTAAGCATGGAGGAAAATCGCGGAAAGACCGCGTATTTTGCGGAGATCAACCGTGCCAGATTTAAGAAAAAGGTGGTGCCGGGAGATGTGCTGACTCTGACGACGGAGATTATCCGGCAGAAAGGACCGATCGGCATCGGCAGTGCGACGGCAACCGTGCGCGGGGAGGTTGTCTGCGCGGCGGAACTTACATTTGCAATCGGCAGCAAGGAGGAGTAGAGAAAAATGGCGGCTTTGTTTCAGAAGCGGAAAAAAGAACCGGCAGAAAAAGCGCCGGTGGAGGCAGCACAGGCGCTGCAGGAGACGATTGTGTGTCCGGCCTGCGGCAGGGAGATCAATAAAAAGGAAGCGGAAAAAAATCTGTATGTCTGCTATGAGTGCGGCAGTTATTTCAGGGTGCGCACCAGAAACCGCATCCGCATGGTGGCGGATGCGGGAACGTTTACCCCGTGGTTCGAGGATCTGGCGGAGGCGAATCCGCTGGAGTTCCCGGGATATGAGGACAAAGTAAAAGCGGCAAAGGAAAAGACCGGACTGCATGAGGCGGTCACCATAGGTCACTGTAAAATATACGGTGAGGACACGGTGCTTGGCATCTGCGACGCCAGATTTCTGATGAGCAGCATGGGGCATGTGATGGGGGAGAAAATTGCCTGTGCGGTGGAACGCGCGACAGAGGAAGGTCTGCCGGTCATCCTGTTTTGCTGCTCCGGTGGCGCCAGAATGCAGGAGGGGATCGTTTCCCTGATGCAGATGGCAAAAACATCTGCGGCATTGAAGCGGCATTCGGAAGAGGGGCTATTGTATATTCCGGTGCTGACAGACCCGACGACCGGGGGCGTGACGGCAAGTTTTGCCATGCTTGGAGACATCATCCTGGCGGAGCCGGGGGCACTGATCGGTTTTGCGGGACCGCGCGTGATTGAGCAGACGATCGGGGAAAAGCTGCCGGAAGGTTTTCAGCGGGCACAGTTTCAGCTGGAGCACGGATTTGTTGACAGGATTGTGGAGAGGAAGGAGCTAAAGCTTACCCTGTACCGCATCTTAAAGCTGCATCACAAAAAAGAAGGTTATGCCAATTTCGATCCGGTGCGGGAGGCAGACTGCCTCGAGGCGACAGAACTGATGAAAGAGCGCGCCACAAAGGCGAAAGCATTGTCCGCGTGGGAGAAGGTCAAGGCAGCGAGAAAGGTGGACCGGCTGGCGTCTGTGGACTACATAGAGCAGATTTTTGACGAATTTATGGAATTACATGGAGACCGGCAGTTCCGGGACGATCCGGCGATTGTTGGCGGTGTGGCGTATCTGGATGGCCAGCCAGTCACAGTGATCGGTGTGCATAAGGGAAAAGATTTAAAGGAATGTATGCACCGGAATTATGGAATGCCGTCGCCGGAGGGATATCGGAAAGCACTCCGGCTGATGAAGCAGGCGGAAAAATTTAAGCGTCCGGTCATTACATTTGTGAACACCTCCGGCGCCTTCTGCGGCATGGAGGCGGAGGAGCGCGGACAGGGCGAGGCGATCGCGAGAAACCTGTATGAGATGTCCGGCTTAAAGGTTCCGGTTCTTTGCATTATGATCGGGGAAGGCGGAAGCGGCGGTGCGCTGGCACTCTCTGTTGGAAATGAGGTCTGGATGCTTGAGAATGCGACCTACAGCATTTTATCGCCGGAAGGGTTTGCATCGATTCTCTGGAAGGATGGCAGACGGGCAAAAGAAGCGAGTGGCGTCATGAAAATTACCGCGCAGGATTTAAAAGCGCTCGGCGTGATTGAGGAGATCATACCGGAGTACGGCATGGCGGATCAGCCGGCACTGATTTCCATATCGCGTTACATGAAGAGGCATATAAAAACATTTTTGAAAAAACAGAACGGAAAAACCGGGGATCAGCTCGCTGCGGAGCGCTATCAGAGATTCCGCGTGTTTTAAAAGGAAGGAGACCCGATATGAAGGTAAAGATCGTGGGCACCGGAAGTGCAGTCCCCGAAAAATGTGTGACGAACGATGATCTTAGTCAATGGATGGATACATCGGATGAGTGGATCAGAAGCCGGACGGGAATTGAGACCAGACATCTGGCTGTGAGAGAGACAACGACAGAAATGGCAGTGGAGGCGGCGAAGCGGGCACTTGCATCTGCACATATGGACGCGGAGGAGCTGGATCTGATCATTGCGGCGACGATCACGCCGGACCGGCTGCTCCCGAACCTTGCCTGCGAGGTGCAGAGCGCACTCGGTGCACGCCGGGCGGTCGCCTTTGACGTCAGTGCCGCCTGCTCGGGTTTTTTATACGCGCTGGATATTGCACGCCACTATCTGGAAGCCGGCGGAAGCCGGCGGGCGCTGGTGATTGGTGCGGAGACATTGTCGCGGATCATGGACTGGAGCGACCGGAGTACCTGTGTGTTGTTTGGGGATGGCGCAGGTGCGGCAGTGCTGGAAGCAGATGAGGCGGAGGAGCATGCGGGCATCTTAAGCACCGTGCTTGGAACGGACGGCGCGGGCGGGATGGTATTGCGCTGTGACAACCGCAGAAATCACAATCCGTATGTGAAGGGCGACACCGCGCTCTCGTACGTGTCCATGAACGGGCAGGAGGTCTATAAGTTTGCGGTGCGCACGGTGCCGAAAGTAATTGCCGGGGCGGTGGAAGCGGCAGGGCTTTCGATGGATGAAATCGATTTTTTCCTGCTGCACCAGGCGAACCTTAGAATCATCGAGGCAGTGGCGAAACGCCTGCATCAGCCGATGGAAAAATTTCCCACAAATCTGCAGAAGTATGGAAATATTTCCTCGGCGAGCGTGCCGATTTTACTTGATAATGTCAATAATCATGGTATGATAGGAGAAGGCAGTAAAATAGTACTGGCAGGCTTTGGAGCCGGTCTTACGTGGGGCGCAGCAGTGCTCCGCTGGCAGGCGGTGTAGGCGGTGTGGTCGGGAACAGATACTGCTATGAACAGGAGTATGATACATGACCACGGATGAGACATTGAACGAATTACTGGTAAGGCTATTCAAGGATATTATGGAGATTGAGGCGAGATGTCTGGTGAATGAGGAATTTAAGGACATCAGCTACAACGATTTTCATATTATAGAAGCCATCGGATTAAAGGAGCCGAAAAGCATGACGGCGGTGGCAAAGTTGATGGATGTCACGACCGGTACGCTGACGAAGGCGATGGATGGCCTGACTGAGAAGGGGTATGCCGTAAGAGAACGCAGCAAGCAGGACAAACGCGTGGTGTGGGTGTACCTGACGGACAAAGGAAAAGCGGCATATGCGCATCACGAAGAGTTTCACCGCAAAATGATCGCCAACATCAAGGGACAGCTGAATGAGCAGGAGACGCCGATTTTGATCTATACGCTGGCAAAGCTCGTGGACTATTTTCAAGAGGAATACGGATTGGAGGAGGAATAGACATATGAGCAGAGGAGCGTTGGGCAAGAATAACTGGGCGCTGTTTTTAATGCTTCTGGCAGGAATTATGCTGGGCGGTTTTATCGGAAATGCTGCTGCAGGCGTTTCGGGACTTAGCTGGCTGAATTATGGGCAGAGCTTCGGCTTCGCCAGCCCGATTGTGCTGGATCTGGGCATTCTGGTGATCACATTCGGATTATCGATCAAGATTACCATCGCCAGCATTATCGGCGTGCTGATTGCGATTATTATTTATCGCTTGATTTAAGTTCACAAGAAATAGAAAAGCCTCGGGCAGGGGAAAACTCCTGCCCGAGGCTTTTTGCGTATGTCTGATGCGGGGACATAAATCGTTCCGGGGACACTATCCTGCTACAAAGCTTTAACAATTTAGCGGAATAAAGAAAAAAAGATTGCACATGAAAACATTTTATACTAAAATGTATCTGATGAAAATATTGCAGTGTATACACAGCACAATATACTAAGAGTAAGGAGACAAAAAAATGGGATATGTAGATGAAGTTCTTGCAAAAGTAAAAGAGAAAAATGCTTCCGAGCCAGAGTTCCTTCAGGCAGTTGAAGAGGTGCTGGAGTCTTTAAGACCAGTGATTGAGGCAAATGAGGAACTGTATAAAAAGAATGCGATTTTAGAGCGCATTACAGAGCCGGATCGTCAGGTAATGTTCCGTGTTCCGTGGGTAGATGACAATGGACAGGTTCAGGTAAACAGAGGTTTCCGTGTACAGTTCAACAATGCCATTGGACCATACAAGGGAGGATTAAGACTTCATCCTTCTGTAAACTTAAGCATCATCAAATTCTTAGGATTTGAGCAGGTATTTAAGAATTCACTTACAACACTTCCGATCGGCGGCGGCAAGGGTGGTTCCGATTTTGACCCGAAGGGCAAGTCTGACAGAGAGATCATGGCATTCTGCCAGAGCTTCATGACAGAGCTTTACAAATATATCGGTGCAGATACCGACGTACCTGCCGGAGATATCGGAACAGGTGCAAGAGAGATCGGTTTCTTATTCGGCCAGTACAAGAGAATCCGCGGATTATACGAGGGAGTTCTCACGGGTAAGGGACTTACATACGGCGGTTCTCTCGCACGTACACAGGCAACCGGATACGGTCTGTTATACCTGACCAACGCATTGCTGAAGGATCACGGCATCGACATCGCAGGCAAGACCTGTGCAGTTTCCGGTTCCGGTAATGTTGCAATCTATGCGATTGAAAAAGCACATCAGTTAGGAGCAAAGGTTGTGACCTGCTCTGACTCTACCGGGTGGATCTATGATCCGGAAGGAATCGATGTTGCATTATTAAAAGAAGTAAAAGAGGTAAAACGTGCGCGTCTTACCGAGTACGCGGCAGCAAGACCTTCTGCAGAATATCATGCAAAGCAGAATGGTGAGCACGGTGTATGGCAGTACAAGGTAGATCTGGCACTTCCGTGTGCAACACAGAACGAGCTTGACATCGAGGATGCGAAGATGCTGGTTGCAAACGGCGTTACATCTGTTACAGAGGGTGCGAACATGCCTACCACACTGGAAGCTACCAAATATCTTCAGGCAAACGGCGTATTATTCGTAGGCGGTAAAGCTGCCAATGCCGGTGGTGTTGCTACTTCTGCACTGGAGATGAGCCAGAACTCCGAGAGACTTTCCTGGACATTCGAGGAAGTGGATGGAAAGCTCAAGGGCATCATGGAGACCATCTACGCAAACATTTCAGATGCTGCAAAGAGATACAATGCAACCGTTGGCGGACAGACAGACTACGTTGCAGGTGCCAATATTGCCGGATTTGAGAAGGTTGTAGATGCCATGTTAGCACAGGGTGTCTGCTAATTAAGAATTTTTAAGTGAATAAATGATATGGAGAAGTCCTGGAAATACTGAATTTCCTGGGCTTTTCTTTATGTGTTGAAATGACAAAAGAATTGTCAGAATATTCATAAATAGAAGATAATTTACGTTGTTTTGAGGTCGTTATATACACGTGGTACACAAGTGATATACAGGTGGTATACACTCAATTTTAGTGGTTCTGGATGTTTTTTAAGCATTTCATCCGTTGCTTTTCAAGATGCTTTAGGCTGAATATGAGTGTAATGTTTATCATCAGAAACATCATAAGTGTATCCAGCAATCAGTCTCGATTTATTGTTTTATATCTTGTTCACTTCTGCAAGAAGTTCTTCTAACGTCTTATGGGTGTAAGTTCCCTTGGTGGTGTCGTTTTTCATACTGTGTCCCATAATCAATTTGATACATACGTCATTTGCTCCGGCACTGTCCATGAGTGAAGCAAAGGTGTGTCTGCCATCGTGGAGGCAGGTGTTTCATTTTGAGTTTTCCCATGCACATGTTAAAATTGCCATTCATGTAGGTTCCGTAGGTGTAATGATTTCCAAAATTGTTATTAATCAGGTATTTCTTGTTTGGGTCGTAGCGGTTCTTGACGAGAGGGATAATTTTATCGTTCAGTGGGATAATTCTGTCTTTCCCGGCTTCGGTTTTCATGCCACCTACCATGTACTTTTCGTCTAAATGGACATTTCCCGTCTGGAGTTCCAACAGCTCGGTTGGTCGCAAGCCGGTGTAAATCATAATCAAGATAATATCTACATTGTTGATTCCATATAGCTTCGACCAGAGTGTTTTAATCTCCTCATTGGAATACCTGTCATGAATCTGCTCTGTAGAGTTTGTCCATTCATAAACGAGACCTTCTGTTAAATCCCTGTCTATGTATTCATTCAATTTAGCGTATTGATACATAGCCTTCAGAACGGCTCGCATGGAAGAAATTGTAGTCTGCGATTTGTGATTGTGGGCATTTAAGCATTGCTGCAGATCATTTGTCCTGATGGAAATAAATTTGCGGTCATGCAGCTCACTGAAATGATGAAAAGCAATCTCATAATTTCGCCATGTGGAATCGCTAATCTGGTTCTTAAGCGATTTTCGGTATTTCTTCCATTTCTCGTACATCTCTGCAACGAAAAAGAATAATATTCATAATTGAAAGCTGTAAAATTCCACGTTGAATTTTACAGCTTTCTTTCGTATAATGTATATATAAATGAAGAAACTATATCAAGTAGAAAAGGAAGTTGATTTTATGCCGAATATATTACCTGTATCAGACTTAAGAAATTATAATGAAGTGTTGAAAAATTGCCAAGTTGGAGAGCCAGTGTTCCTGACAAAAAATGGCAGAGGTAAGTTTGTAGTTATGGATATTGAGGACTATGAGCGTGAGAAGGCAGAGAAAAAGCTGTTGATGAAGCTACAGGAAGCAGAAGAAGCAGTTAAGGATGAAAGCGCCTGGATGAGTTTGGATGAACTGAAGAAATCTGTCAGGGTATAGCTTATGATGAAATTGCGGATTAATCCTATTGTGGCAGAGGACTTGAAGATTATTAAAGAATATATTGCTGAAGACAATGAAGAAATGGCAGTAAACACCATTCAGGAGATATATGCTCGAATTGAGAATATACAGCAATTTCCCTATATGAGAGCTGATCTTGCAAAAAGGGTTAGCTTCCGAACGGATTATAAATATGTGATTTGTGGGAATTATGTTGTGCTGTATAAGATCGGGAAAGAATATGTGGAGATTTACCGGGTGGTGAATCGGTATCAGGATATTACAAAAATTTTTTAGCGCTTTTAGGCGGTAGGGAAATGCGATGATAATTAGATACTATATGATAAATACTGGAATAAAAAATGGGATTAATCAACAAATAAATTTGGGTGGAGAATGGAACTTTAATTTTTCAGAGAATAAACTTACATGGCGAAAAAATAAAAATTATGTGCCCAATTTATATGCCCAATTTGATGCGATCGAAGATATTAGCGCAATAGTAGGAGAAAATGGTGCTGGAAAAACAACAGCCTTAAGGTCTTTAAATAATATCTTTACAGGGAATTATATTTATTATATTTTGGTAATTCAGATTGATGATAATTATGTTGTTTATACCAATATTGATTCATTAGTAGTGAGTGAGTCTTTAGTAAAATACGAAATAGTATTGATAGAAGGTCCAAGAATTGTGTCACTTTGGGAAGAGCAGCATCATTTTTTTCGGTTGATATATTTTTCGCATATATTTGACCGGGCACACTTGTTTGGGGAACATAAAAATCTAATTGATATATCAACTAATAGAGAGTGGAATAAACGAGTAACAAAGAGTGCTGATACAATTTCAAACTTTCGTTCAGATAGTATTATGGAACGATTACCTTTTTTTTATTATTTACATACAGAACTTGCAGAATGTGAAAAATTATTTGATTTTCCACAAAAAATAGAAATGCTGTTTGTAGTTGATGTTGAGAAAATTAATGAAAATCTAAATAAATTACAAAGAGCAGACAACTTCTATCTGGATTTTCTGCTTAGAATTGCAGAGGGGATTGAAAATAAATTAGAAAATATAACAAATGACAAAGAAAAGTTGCTAAAAGAATATGAATTTTACAATTTGTATAGTTTGTTAATATATTGTGCAATGCATGAAGTGACAGGAATAGAAGATGTTTTTTATTCTATGTTAGATTCTTTGAATGTGGAGGAAGAGATAGATTTTGATATTGAGTTATTTATTGAACAGTTAGAGCGGGTTAATATTGAGAAAAGTGAATTAGTGCAGAATAGAACAGATATCATAAAAAACATAGAAGTATATGATGATAGCGATTATTATAAAATTATAAATAAACTTGAAGAAATTCTTTCCTTTTTGGAAGAAGATTATTATTCGTCAGATTTGATTGTATGGAAAAAAGTAGAAGGAATTTTGATAAACTTGTTAGATGCAATTAGTGCTTTGCCTGATGATGAAATGTTGACAAGGGAATGCCAAAACGTAATTTTTGAAATTATGAATTATGCTAAGGAAGAAGAAACAATTGATTTAGAAATGGTTATAGATAATTTGCAGATATTACATAAGATTATATGGAAGTTCATTGTAAAAAAGGAGAGTACGGATGAAGAAAAAATTGCAAATTTATATGAGAATGAAGAATATGATATTGGAAATTGGTATGAGTATGAATCTATATTAAAGAAGGAAGAAACAATAATAAAAAAGAGTGCACAGATTTTGACCAAACAGCTAAAAAATAACTATATAGAATATATACAAGGAAAAATTATTTTTAAGATAGATAATAAAGAGATGATAGAGTTTGTATTGAACAATAACCGCGAAAATGGCATATACAATGTTATGTTGGATCATACTGATTTAAGCTCAGGACAAAATGGTTATTTAGAGTTATTGTTCAGATTATATAAATGTAGTTTGAATATAAAAGAAGAAAAAAGAGGCAGTGAAGTTTCTGACATTTATATGTTAATTGATGAGGGGGAAGTTTTTTTGCATCCACAGTATCAAAAAATGTATTTGGAGAATCTTATGGAAATAGTTCAAATTTTATTCGCAAATAGAAGTGTACAATTGATTCTAACAACTAATTCTCCATTTATATTAACAGATATACAACATGAAAATATTATGTATTTAAAGAGGAATATTAATGATAATAATTATCAAATGAGAGAAGTTAGAACTTTTGGAGCCAATATTACCAGTTTATTAATAAATAACTTTTTTATGCAGGATGGTTTGGTTGGATCTTTTGCAAAAAATAAAATATCAGATATGATTTCTGTAATACGTGATAGGAAAGAGAAATCAGAAGAACAGGAAAAGCAATTACGTAAACAGATAGATATAATAGGTGATTTGTTAATTAGGAAAAAAATGCTACAAATGTATGATGATTATTTAGAGGACAATAGGATTGAGCAAGAAATTAAATTCTATGAGGAAAAGATTGAAGAACTCAGATTACGTAAGGATGTGAAAGAATGATATCATTAAATATATCTGAAGAAATATTGGTAAAACATATCCAGTATTTGCTTGGGAATGGTTTGGAGGAACGGATAAGGAATCTTATAACAGATGATATTGTAAACCATATAGGGGACAAATTAGGGGCAGATGTTGCAGATGAACATAAAAGATTTGTGAAGTTTATTCTTAATGAGATAAATGCACTAAAAGAGAAAGAAATTTGTGATCTTAATGATAATTTATTTGTGGGAAACTTTAATGCATTAAATACAGTGATAAAATTTGTTTTGCAAGGATTTCCCAACATAGATGCAAGCATTAGAGGACAAAAGCAAATATATAAGAATAAAAATTACCAGGAAATTCTGTTAGATGCATTTGGATATGAAAAATTTTCACAAGAACCTCTTGCTATTTTTTACAATAAAGAATGCGAGTTTATTAAAAAAGTTACCAAAAAGTATTTAAAAAGTCTTTTGGAAGAAACGCAAGGTGATCATAAAGAAGCAATTAAATTGTTAATAGAAGATTTGAATAAAGCATACATTGAAGGTGATTTCATAATATCTGAGATTATGTTTATTTTGAAAGATAGCTTACAAGAGATATTACATACAGAATATAGAAATAAAAATAAGTTTATAAATGATGTGTTTTACATATACGCTAGTGCACGAGAACTTGTTGAGGCGAGGATAAATAGTGATGTTCTGAATATTATCACTTACAAAGAATATAAAAAGCGATATGATACATGGTCGGCTTATGATTTTGTTATGGAATTGGGCATAAAAGTATGTCCTTATTGTAATATGAATTATGTTGTTCCGATTTATGGAATCAAAGGTAAGGCAAGAGCGGATTTAGATCATTTCTATGCAAAACACGTTTATCCATATTTATCTATGTCTATATATAATTTGGTTCCAGCGTGCAAAGTATGTAACTCATCTTTTAAAAGGGGAAAAGAATTTAACTCTTCTAATATAAGTGTATACGAAGAGAATTTGGAAGAGTTGTATAGATTTACATATTATCCAATAGAGTATGATTCATTTATTGGTGATGGAGATGTAGATATTGAAATTGAGTACTGTAAATCTGAAAATGCAAGAAAAGTAATGAATAATCAACGGGCATTAAATGTTAAAGAGGTATATCAGTATCATGCGAATATTGTTAAGGACTACATAAAAAAACGTCAAATATATGATGAAGCTTACATAGAAGATATATATGCTCGATATTCTAATTTATTTAGTAGCAAGCAGGAAGTTTTGGAGTGTTTATTTGATATTGGAAGTGATATAAAAAATCAGCCGCTAGGTAAATTTAGGACAGACATTGCAAAAGAATTGGGATTGATTGATTCCTAATATGAAATTACAAATAGTCCATATGAGTTCTATTCGTTGAAATTATCAGACAATCACTCTATACACGTGATATACAAACGACCTCAAAACCCCGGTAAATCTGCGGACACCTTAGAAGCTGCTATGTTAGCACAGGGGGGGCTAATCAATAATTAAGAACTAATACAAAAAATCCCCGGACATATAATGCTTTATGGATAGAGTGTCTGGAATGCAGCGTTACAAACAAGCGTGTAATAGTTAAAAGGGAAAGCTGTAAAATTTTACGTTGAATACAACTATTCTACATAGAATATATATGATGAAACTAATGGATAATTGTTTACTGGTTGCAGACGAAAAAGGAAAGTATGTATATTATACATAGGGACAGAATATAATAGATATGGCTGATATTGCCTTGCATCAGAAATGTCAATTTTTAAGTTGACTTTTGTAGGAGTGTACGGTATAATCATATCAGTGATCGTGTTGCAGACACCTGAGAGGACTGCAACCTAAAGAGGCTCCTGCGGGAGTCTCTTTTCATACATGGAGAAACTACAATGGAAGAACAAAAGCAACCAAAACCATTTATGACATATGAACAGCTGATTTATAAATTAGAAGACGAAAAGAAGCTCGAGATCAGTGATCATGACTATGCAATAAAATTATTAAAGGAGCATAGTTATTTTGCGTTGATTTCGGGATATAAAGGACCGTTTAAACAAAAGAATGGCACATACAAGATTCATGTATCGATACAGGATATTTATGCGCTATATTTATTTGATGATGCGCTGCGGGCGTTGTTTTTGCAATATATTTTAAAAATTGAAAAACATATGAAATCCCTTATTTCATATTCATTTTGTGAAGCATATGGGGAGGAACAGCAGCATTATCTGAATGCGACCAAATATAATTACACACCGATGAACCAGGATGATGTGAATGAACTGATTACCCGATTAACAAAGATTACCAATGATCCCCCAAATTATCCGTACATAAGGCATCAGAAACAGCAGCATGGAAACATACCTTTGTGGGTGATGATGAAAGCGCTGACGCTTGGAACCGTATCGAAGTTATACAGTTTTCTGCCACAGAGTATTCAACATAATGTGAGCAAAGAGTTTGAATATGTGCATGAGGGAATGCTGGTTCAAATGCTCGATTTGCTTGCAAGAGTGAGAAATGTATGTGCACATAATGAACGATTATTTGATTATAAGTATCAAAAAGGCACCATAGATGATACTTATGTTCATAATGCATTGGCGATTGAAAAGAAAAAAGGACAGTATATAAAGGGAAAAAATGATTTGTTTGCGGTTGTTATTGTTTTAAAATATTTATTGAGTGAAGAGGATTTTTCCAGCTTTGTTCAGGAATTAGAAAAAATAACAGAGCAACTGTTTTTGGATACCCGAGTGATCGAGAAATTACAGCTGTATAAATATATGGGATTTACAGAAAATTGGTTCGATATTGATGCCTGCACAAAGACAGGCGAGAAGAAAATCAGTGAATGAAATGTTACTGCATATAAAAACAAGGCGTGCCTGAAGACAGAAGCCACGCCTTGTTTTTTGTATCCTTACGCCATCTCTTTTTCCCCGATCTTATTTACGATCGTCCTAAAAATCCGGAACATGAAGAGGATTGTCATGATAATGGAGATCAGCTCTGCGATCGGGAACGCCCACCAGATCAGGTTGACATTGCCGAACTGCGCCAGAAAGTAAGCAACCGGCAGCAGTGCAACCAGCTGTCTTGCGATCGAGACAAACATACTGTAGACTGCTTTGCCGAGCGCCTGGAAAATGCTGCTGCAGGAGATGCCGAATCCTGCGAGGATAAAGCTTAAGCTGATAATCCGGAGCGCCGGGACGCCGAGTGAAAGCATGGTGTCAGAAGCGCTGAACATTTTAAGCAGCTGCGTCGGGAAGAGCTGGAAGATCAGAAGCCCGACCGCCATGATGCAGACGGCATAGGTGACCGTGTGGCGTAAGGTCTTGACCACGCGCTCGCGGCTGCCGGCACCGTAGTTGTATGCCATGACCGGGATGACACCGTTGTTCAGACCAAACGCAGGCATAAACACGAAGCTCTGTAATTTAAAGTAAACGCCGAACACTGCTGTTGCCGTGGAGGAGAAACTGATCAGAATACGGTTCATACCGTAATTCATGACCGAACCGATCGCCTGCATGACAATGGAAGGCACGCCGATGGCATAGATCTGACCGATGATGGTGCCGTCCGGGCGAAAGCCTTTTAAACTCAGCTGAATCTCCTTATTTCTGGTCTGGTTGATGACGACAGCGAGAACCGCAGCGATCATCTGACCGATGACGGTGGCTGCTGCAGCACCGGTGATGCCCATTTTCGGAAAACCAAACAGACCAAAGATCAGGATCGGATCTAAGATGATGTTGATGACCGCTCCAGTGGTCTGGGTAATCATGGTGTAGACGGTTTTTCCGGTTGCCTGCAGCATACGCTCGAACATCAGCTGGGTAAAGCAGCCGAAGGACAGGCAGCAGCATACGGTGAGATACTGCTTTCCGTAGAGAACAATTTCCTCAATATCCGTCTGGCTGCGGAAAAACGGTTCCGCGAAAAACAGACCGATGATAAGGAACAGCAGATAGCTGAGCAATACCAGAAAAACAGCGTTTTCCGCAATCTTGTTGACTTTGTCGAAATCCCTCTCTCCGAGTGAGCGGGCGAGGAGTGCATTGACGCCGACCGCAGTACCTACACCTACGGCAATCATCAGATTCTGGATCGGGAAAGCCATGGATACGGCAGTAAGTGCGTTTTCACTGATCTGAGCCACGAAAATACTGTCCACGATATTATAGAGAGCCTGTACCAGCATGGAGATCATGATTGGCAGAGACATGGATATGATCAATTTATCGATAGGCATTGTGCCCATTTTATTTTCCTGCATGGGAAACCTCCTTTGTTGAATGGTATAACGTTAAAACGACCTTTCTATACTACCATTTTGCGGTAGCGATTACAAGGCATGGTGCAAGGATTGGGGAATCTTTTGTGAAACGGTGGCACTGTGCCGCAATTTTTGGTAAAATAGATGAGAAAAAAAGAACAACAGGAGATTATACAGATCATGAATATATTATTTTTTCTGACCCCGAAGGAAGACGTGGCGCATGTGGATGAGGACGATACCATGCGTCAGGTTCTGGAGAAGATGGAGCATCACGGCTATACGGCAATCCCGCTGCTTAGCCGCGAGGGAAAATATATCGGAACGATCACGGAGGGCGATCTGCTCTGGTTTTTAAAGGACCGCAATTTTCCGGATTTGAAGTTGCTTGAGGATATGCCGATTACCTCCATCCAGCGCCGCAGGGACAATGAGGCAGTCAAGATTGACGAGTCGATGGAAGACCTCTTCGGCAAGGTGATGAACCAGAACTTCGTTCCCGTCGTGGACGACAAGCGTGTGTTTATCGGTATTGTGACGAGAAAAGATATTCTGGCATACCTTGGAAAGAAGGCCGCCGCGCAGGAGAATGGCGTGCGGGGCATGGATCAGGCATAGTGATGGACAGAACAAAAGAATTTTTTAAATTTGTTATTTTTTTCACAAAACAGAATGGTAATCCGCTATAATATGAAGGAGAGACAAGGCATAACATTTATACAAAAGAAAGGGGAATTTACAAATGAATTCAATTTTATCAGCGACAGTATTGATTCCACTGATTGTGATCGTGCTGCTCATCGTACTGCTGTGCGTCGGATACGTGAAAGCACCACCGGATATGGCGTACATTATTTCCGGTGTCAAGAAGAAGTCCAAGGTGGTCATCGGAAAAGCGAGCATCCGCATTCCGTTTTTTGAGCGTCTGGATAAGCTGAACCTGCGGCTGATTCCGATCGACGTCAAGACGAGCAATGCCGTGCCGACAGCGGATTACATCAATATTAATGTTGATGCGACCGTCAACATCAAGATCAGCAACGATCCGGAGAAGCTGCGGCTTGCGGCAGAGAACTTCTTAAATAAAAACACCGAGTATATTGCCGGGGTGGCAAGAGAGGTTCTCGAGGGTAATGTGCGTGAGATCGTCGGTAAGATGAAGCTCGAGGAGATGGTATCCGACCGCCAGAAGTTTGCCAACCTGGTCAAGGAAAATGCGGAGCCGGATCTTGCGGCGATGGGACTCGACATTATCAGCTTTAATGTCCAGAATTTCGTGGACGGCAATGAGGTCATTGAAAATCTGGGTATTGACAACATTGTAAAGATCAAGAAGAGTGCGGCGATTGCCCGTGCCGAGAGTGAGAGGGACATCAAGGTCGCACAGGCAGCGGCGGACAAAGAGTCCAATGATGCAGCGGTTGCGGCGCAGACGGAGATCGCGAAGAAGCAGAATGAGCTTGCCATCAAGAAGTCCGAACTTCAGATGGAGGCGGACACGAAGAAGGCTATGGCCGATGCGGCTTACGAGATCCAGAAAGAGGAGCAGCGTAAGACGATCGAGGTGACAACCGCCAACGCGGATATTGCAAAGCAGGAGCGTGAGATTGAGCTGAAGCAGAAAGAGGTTGCAGTCAAGGAGCAGTCTCTGGAGGCGGAGATCAAGAAACAGGCGGAAGCGGATAAGTATGCGGCGCAGCAGCGCGCGGAGGCAGAACTTTACCAGCGTCAGAAGGACGCGGAGGCGAGACAGTTCGAGGCACAGCGCGAGGCGGAGGCGAGAAAAGCGCAGGCAGAGGCAGAGCGTTACGCCAAGGAACAGGAGGCTGCCGGTATTCGTGCGGTCGGTGAGGCAGAGGCGTCTGCGATCCAGGCCAAAGGTATTGCAGAGGCGGAAGCGATGGAGAAGAAAGCGGAGGCGTACGCAAAGTACAATAAAGCGGCAGTGGCAGAGATGATGATCAAGGTACTTCCGGACATCGCAGCCAAAGTGGCAGAGCCGCTTGGTCAGATCGACAAGATCACGATTATCGGCGGCGGAGAAGGTGGAAACGGTGTGGATCAGGTTGCCGGCAATGTGCCGGTTGTCATGGCAAAAGTATTTGAGAGCATGAAAGAGGCGACCGGTATTGATCTGGCAGACATCATCAACGCAGAGTCCTACGATGCGCAGGTGAACCGCAACATCAATGTGTCGGGACTGGATTCTGTCAATCTTGTGGTAAAAGATGAAAAGAAAGGCGCAGAACAGCCGGATGCGCAGGACGGGGCAACGACAGAGTGATGACGGTGGAAGTTGGCGTCAACCGCAGAGCGGGAACGGGACAGTCTGTTACGGCGGCAGTTTTTATCGTGATGGCGGCAGGATCGATAGCGGTGATCCCGCTGCTTGTAGCAAACCTTGACCGTAGAGCACTCGGGCTTGCGGCGTGTGTTCTCACATTAGTTTTCTGGGTCGGGTTTATCGGGGCAATCTGCTGCGTGGGGGAGATTGTAAATACGCCGACCAGGGCGTTCCTTCTCACCAGTGATTGGCAGTTGTATTATGTTCATTTTGCAGCCCGCGACTACGGACCTGCACCGGTGACAAAAGCCGGGGAGATCGTACATAATTACAAGGTGCTCTCCGAGGAGAAAAAGGGACGGAAATGGCGCCGGGAGTATCTGGGCAGCGAGGAGTTCCGCAGCATGGCGCAGCAGTACCTCGAGGGAGTGCGGACGGATACGATGGGGTGCGTGATCGAGCATCTTCAGACGCCCTCTATCCGTTCCGAAGGCATCGACGGAAGTGTGCTGCGCTACTGGGATGACGCCCGGAAAAAGTGGGCAACGATCCGGCTTTTAAGAACAAATACCGGATATGAGAAAATCTGCCGTACGGTAAAGCTCCGACAGGAGCTCGGACGCTAAGAACATCTATAAAAACGGGACTGCCGCATAAAGCGGACAGTCCCTTTTGTATGGAAGAGAAAAGATTACTGCGTATTTTTCTGCAGTTCATTGGCATTTCCCTGAAGCTGCTGCATGATCAGGGCAATGTCGTCCACGCTTTGCAGATTGGTGCGGCAGCCGGCAAGGGTCGCACCAGCGCTTGCGGTAACTTCCTGTGTCAGGGCGGATACATTTTCGATGCTCTGGATGATCTGGCTGTTGGAATCAGATACCGCATCCACACCCTGCTTTAACTCGGACATGCCGGAGGTAATGCTTGCGGTATTTTTCTCAATGAGATCAAAATATCCGGCAGCGGAAGTAATGTATTCACTCTGGTGCCTGTTGCTGTCGAACAGTTCAGTGACGGAGTCGGTAACGGAGGAAATGGACTGCGAGATGTGCTCAATCAACTGATTGATGTCTCCCGTAGCACCATTGGTCTGACCGGCAAGGCTGGAAATCTCCTCGGCGACAACGGCAAAACCGCGTCCGGCTTCACCGGCGCGTGCTGCCTCAATGCTGGCATTAAGCGCTAAAAGGCTTGTCTGGGAAGCAACACTGCTGATTAAGGCAACGATGCTCTGCATTTTGTCAGCATATTCCTTCAGCTCTTCCATAGAATCCGCGACGCGTGTACTGGAAGCCTCTGAGACCTGTACCTGCTGCACAAGATTCTTCATAACATCTTTGCTTGCCGTCAGATTGGCTGAGGTCTCTGCGGTGGAGGAGAGAAGTTCGGCAGTGACGGATGATACATTCTGTACCTGCTGGTCAATGTTTTCTGTCTGCTGTTGCTGCACCTGGATAGCAGCGGCGGTTTCGGAAGTGCCGCTGGTAAGATCCTCCATTGCGGTCTGTGTGCCGGCGATGGAATCACGAAGCTGTGAGGTGCTGTGTGAAACCTGATCGATATTTCCTGCCATATCTCCGGCTACCTTTAAGGTCAGCTTGAGAAGATCATCGGACTGGGTGCGGTCGGAGTCCGCCTTTTTGATGTTGGCATCGTTGATCTGCGCAATCTTTGTGACAGACATCAATACAAAAATATAGGAAAGGATAATGCAGGCGATTATAATCTCGGCATTGGTAATCTGGGCAGCGGTGAAACCCTGTGTAACGGCACGAAAGACCAGAACAAGGATATTGATCACCAGTGCATAAGTACACAGCAGGGAAACGAGCTTTTTATCTGCATACACCAGAAGAATTAACAGCATTACGATTACATAGCAGAACGTCAGATCTGTTGATGAGGTAAACATCACATAGGCATACAGAAGGGCAAAGCCGCCGCCGCAGAGATAGCGCACACTAGAGGTATCCTTTTGCTTTGTGTAGGCAAGAATGGATGTGACACAGGGCAGCAGACAGAGCAGAAGAAAAATCAGATACGACGGAAGACTGCGCACGCCTTTTAAGACTTCTGCGATGTAGGCCGCCGCAAGTACCGTATTCATTGTGCAGGTGCCGGCAATGGCTGTCTTATTGCGGCTTTGTGCTGCAACTGCCGGATGGGAAAGATCGGTCAAACGATTATCCATAGAAAGAATCCTACTTTGTAAATACCGTATTACTCTAAATGTAAAAAAGGCACCGGTGCATCTTGTGCACCGATGCCTTTTTCCTGCTATTATTGTAGCAGTTTGGCGGATGTTCATCAAGCAGATGTAAGAGGAACAGGACTATTTTGCCAGATTTTCTGCATAATCCAGAGCTTCTACGATATTTGCATGGAAATTTTCGGCTCCGACGTACTCGGTAAAGCCGTCTTTGGTCATCACGGACATCGGCTGTTCGTTGACGTGGGAGAAAATCAGTGTAATCTTTTTCTTCTTTGCACGGTCGGCCAGCTCACGCAGTGATTTCATGGCACTGGCGTCGATGGCAGGAACGCTGCGCATGCGGATGACGATGACGCGGGTAGCCTTATCACTGCTGATCTGTAAGATCTGGTCGGCAGCAGCGAAAAACAGTGGACCACTGATCTCGAAGACACGGATCGTGTGCGGAATATCGCGCAGCTTTTCTGCTTCTCCCGGGGTTACATCCGGCTCATCCGGGTATTTCCATGCGGTCACATCGGCGGTTTCTGCCATACGCTTCATGAAAAGCATGGCGGCGAGCACAACGCCGACTTCAATCGCGATCACGAGATCGAAAAATACGGTGAGCAGGAAGGTTGCCACCAGCACAATGACATCGCTCTTTGGCGCTGTTTTGCAGAGGCGGAAAAAGGAAGTCCAGTCCGCCATGTTGGCAGCCACGATCAGAAGAACAGCGGCAAGTGTTGTCATCGGGATCAAAGCGGCAAGCGGCATGAGCACCAGAAGGATAATGGTTAAGGTGATACAGTGCACGATGCCGGCGATCGGGGTGCGGCCGCCGTTGCGGACGTTGGCTGCGGTACGGGCAATCGCACCGGTTGCCGGGATGCCACCGAAGATGCCGGAAAAAATATTCCCGAGTCCCTGACCGATCAGCTCGGCGTTGGATTTGTGGGTATCACCGATCATTCCGTCCGAGACGACAGCGGACAGCAGGGATTCGATGCCTGCCAGCAACGCGATGGTAAAGGCCGGTGAGAGCATCTCCTGCACCAGTTTCATGGACAGCGCCGGAACATGCGGTGTCGGGAAGGAGGAAGAAAGCTCTCCGTAGACACTGCCGATGGTATTGACCGGAAGTTTTGCAAAGTAGACAACGGCGGTCGTGACGATAATCGCAATCAGAGATCCCGGAATCTTGTCGGTGACTTTCGGCCAGAGCAGCATGATGACAATGGCTGCGGCGCCTACAGCGGTGGCAGTCCAGTTGATGGTGGAAATATTTGTGGCGTAGGCAATCACTTTATCCACGAACCCGGACGGCACGGATGCGATGGAGAGTCCGAAGAAATCCTTGAGCTGGCCGACAAACAGGGTCACAGCGATACCGCAGGTAAAACCGGTTGTGATGGTATAAGGAATATATTTAATGAGAGAACCAAAGTGGCAGATTCCCATTACGATCAGAAAAATGCCGGCAAGAATGGTTGCGACAGTAAGACCTGCCGTACCGTAATCCGCGACAATGCCATAGATGATGACTACAAAGGCTGCCGTAGGACCACCGATCTGCACACGGCTGCCGCCGAAAAACGAGATAAAAAATCCAGCGATGATGGCAGTGTAGAGACCCTGCTCCGGCCCGACGCCGGATGCGATGGCAAGCGCGATCGACAGTGGCAGGGCAATGATGGCAACGATGATACCGGAGATCACGTCGCGCATGGCCTGTTCTTTGCTGTAGTCCTTTAAGACGTCAAATAGTTTTGGTTTCAATTCATTCATTTTCATTTCCTCAGTCTGTAATTATTAAATTTTTATAAACACAAGTCAGAATTTTAACACTTTACAAACGCGAACGCAAGAACGCTCGGGAAAAAATACAAGCACATGGAAAGGTGAGCAAAACTGGGAAAAATGGAAGACATTTTACAGGAAAAAGAAGATGTGAAAAGCCGGATTGTATGATAAGATAGATGATAATAAATGATATAGGAAGAAAGGCGGCAATCATGGCGGAGTCGGGCAATTCTTATCAGAAGATCTATGAAATCGTAAAGCAGATTCCAAAGGGATGTGTGGCATCTTACGGACAGGTGGCGGCGCTTGCAGGGAATCCCAGATGGGCAAGAGTGGTTGGCTACGCGCTTCACGTGAACCCGGATCCAGCGCATATTCCCTGTTACCGTGTGGTGAACCGGGAAGGCAGACTTTCGGATGCCTTTGCATTCGGCGGTGTGAATGAGCAGAAGCTGCTGCTGGAGGCAGAGGGCGTCGAAGTAACTGACGGCTATGTGGATATGGAACTGTATCAGTGGAAGAAGTTCCGGATTTAAGAGAGACGGAGGAGAAATATGCAAAAAAAGGAACTGGCACTTCAGGTGATAGAGCGTTTGAAAAAGGAGTATCCGGACACGGGATGCTCGCTGGATTATGACGATGCATGGAAGCTTCTGGTCAGTGTGAGACTGGCGGCACAGTGCACGGATGCGAGAGTCAATGTGGTCGTGCAGGATCTGTACCGGGAATTCCCGGATGTGGATGCACTTGCGGATGCAGATGTGGAGGAGATTGAGCGCATTGTAAAACCGTGCGGGTTGGGACATAGCAAGGCGCGCGACATCTCCGCCTGCATGAAGATGCTGAAGGAAAAGTACCAGGGAAAGGTACCGGAAGATTTTGATGCACTGTTAGAACTTCCGGGAGTCGGCAGAAAAAGCGCCAATCTGGTGATGGGGGACGTCTTTGGACAGCCGGCAATCGTCACTGATACGCACTGTATCCGCCTGGCGAACCGCATCGGGCTTGTGGACGGGATCAAGGAACCAAAGAAAGTGGAGATGGCACTCTGGAAGCTGATTCCGCCGGAGGAGAGCAATGATTTCTGCCACAGGCTTGTGGATCACGGGCGTGCAGTCTGTACCGCGCGGACAGCACCGTACTGCGACCGCTGCTGTCTCAATGACATCTGCAAAAAGGCCGGAATTTAGAAAAAGATAAAATAAATCAATGTATTTGATTAAAAACGCACCTTGCGGAAGCATAAGGGGTATGATAGTATATACGAAATGAATAACAGAAATCAACTTTCTTGAATTATTTTGTATGGAGGAAAGACATGAATATTGAAGCAAAATACGGAAAATCATACTTTATGCCGCCGGAGGTGACATATGACTGGGTGAAGAAGGACAGCATTGAGAAGTCGCCCATCTGGTGCAGCGTGGATCTGCGGGATGGTAATCAGGCGCTGATTGAGCCGATGGGACTGGAGGAAAAGCTTGAATTTTTCCGGATGCTGGTCGACATCGGATTTAAGGAGATCGAGGTCGGATTTCCGGCAGCTTCGGACACGGAATACAACTTCATGCGTGCGTTAATCGAGCGCGACATGATCCCGAAGGATGTGACGGTGCAGGTTTTAACCCAGGCAAGAGAACATATTATAAGGAAGACATTTGAGGCGGTCAAGGGAGCGCCTCACGCAGTCATTCATCTGTACAATTCCACTTCGGTGGCACAGCGGGAACAGGTGTTTAAGAAGAGCAAGGAAGAAGTCAGGCAGCTGGCAGTGGACGGGGCAGAATTGTTAAAGACACTCGCGGCGGAGACGGACGGCAATTTTACGTTTGAGTACAGTCCGGAAAGCTTCCCGGGCACAGAGGTGGACTATGCGGTGGAGGTCTGCAATGCAGTGCTCGATGTCTGGAAGCCGGATGCAGAGCACAAGGCGATCATCAACATTCCGACCACGGTACAGATTGCGATGCCGCATGTATTTGCCTGCCAGATCGAGTATATTCACAAGCATTTGAAATACAGGGATAATGTGGTGTTGAGCGTTCACCCGCACAATGACAGAGGATGCGGCATCAGCGATGCGGAGTTCGGTATTCTTGCCGGTGCGGACCGCGTGGAGGGCACTCTTTTCGGAAACGGAGAGCGCACCGGAAACGTTGATATTGTGACGCTGGCGATGAATATGGTGTGCCACGGTGTCGATCCGAAGCTTGATTTTTCCAATATCAGCGAGATCCGCGAGAAATACGAGCGCTTTACCGGTATGCGGGTTTACGAGCGTACACCGTATGCCGGAGATCTGGTATTTACCGCATTTTCCGGTTCCCATCAGGATGCCATCTCCAAGGGTATGGCGTGGAGAGAAGCGGGCAAGAGCGGCGACCGCTGGGATGTGCCGTACCTGCCGCTGGATCCGAAGGATGTCGGAAGGGAATACGAGTCGGATGTCATCCGCATCAACAGCCAGTCCGGCAAGGGCGGAGTCGCATTCGTATTAAAGCAGAACTTCGGTATGGATCTGCCGGATAAGATGAAGGAAGAAGTCGGTTATCTGGTCAAGGGTGTATCGGATCGCAGACATCAGGAACTCTCCCCGGAAGCAATTTACCGGATTTTTGAAGAACATTATGTCAACCTGTGCGATGTTTTTCAGATTTCAGAGTGTCATTTCGAGCAGAAGGACGGCATCACATCACGCCTGGTGATCGAGCACAACAAGGAGCGCCGCACGATTGAGACGACAGGAAACGGTCGTCTGGACGCGGTAAGCAACGCAATCAAGATGTATTTCGGCATCAGTTACGAGCTTGCCGTATACGAGGAGCACGCCATTTCAGAAGGATCATCATCCAAGGCGGCGGCGTATGTGGAGATCATCTGCAAGGGCAAGAATTACTGGGGCGTCGGAATTGACGAAGATATCATCACCAGCTCGATCGCGGCATTGGTATCCGCTGCCAACAAGATGTTAAAGAGTGAGAACATTGTGGAGGGACGCGAGGAGCGGATCGTCGACATCATGAATTACATACAGAATCACTATGCGGATGTGACGCTGGATGTGCTGGCAGATCAGTTTAATCTCTCCAAACCGTACCTTTCCAAATACATTAAGGAAAAGTCTGGGATGACCTTCCAGGATGCGGTAAAGAAAGCACGCATGAAAAAAGCACGCACTATGTTAAAGGAGACGAACCAGACGGTAGAGTCGATTGCCGCCTACGTGGGTTACGAGAATGTGGAGCATTTTAACCGGCTGTTCAAAAAAGCGTATGAGATGACGCCGGTGCAGTTTCGCAGAAAATATCAGTAATTCTCAAAGAATAGAATGACAACTGGGAACAGGGGAAAGGTATTGTGGTACTTTTTCCCTGTTTTTTACTGACAGACAGAAACAATAATGGTATAATAGGAGAATCTTAGGTAAGGAGGATGCATGATGGAAGAGTTTAAACAGCTTGAAATCTACCTGTTTCCTATAGTGATGCTCCTTGCCATCGGAATGAATAACTGGAAGCGGGAGGAACGGACGCAGGGAGACCGGATTTTCGGGTTTCTTCCGTTTCTGATTATCTGCATGATGGGCAGTGATGTGACGTATCATGCATTGCAGCTTTATGTACATCGGTTTACGGTGCTGTATGCCGGGTATCTGGTGTACTGCTTCTTCCTGACAGCAGTACCGTATGCCTGGCTTTTGTATGTGAACGGAAAGCTTTCTGTGCGGCATAACCGGCGGTGGACGGCTGCGGTATGCCATGTTATGACAGGAACCGCTATTGCTGTGGTGCTGCTTACGGTGATCATTCCCTGGAGACTGAGCACGGAAGGATGGGGCGTGCATGCGGTGTCCTACAGCTTAAATCACGGCAGTCTGCCGGCAAAGCTGGTAAGTATTGCGATGTATCTGATGGGACTTATTCTGACAGCGACGGCGTATCCGAAGGAGGTTACCAAGGAAGGGCAGAAAGAGACGCGCTATCTGCTTGAGGCAGGCGTGTTCAGCCTTGTGGGCGGGATGGTGCAGAGCTTTGCGGAGAGCTGGCGCACGGGAGGACCTTTTGTGGCACTGGCAGTACTGTTTATTTATCTGAATGCGCAGAACCGGCAGATCACGACAGACGGGTTGACCGGACTGAATAACCGCAGGGAGTTTGACGCACATCTGCAGCGGAAGATCGAATTGTGCCCGGAGCACGAGTGGGGACTTCTGATGATTGATGTGGATGATTTCAAGCGGATCAACGATGAACTGGGACATGCGGTGGGCGATGAGGCGCTCTGGCATACAGCGGATATTCTGCGGGGGGTGTTCGGCAAAGATCCGGTATTTCTCGCACGCTATGGAGGGGATGAGTTTGCGGTGCTCGGAGACTGGTTTGGGCAGGAACAGATTGAGGAAGCGATCGCGCGGATCCAGGAAGGTATCGACCGGTTTAACAAAGAGGGACAGCTTCCGCTGCAGCTGTCCATGAGTATCGGCTACGCGTTCTGGCATGAAGCCGGAAGGCGCGGGGAGAACCTGATACAGCAGGCGGATGAGCGGATGTATGAGGAGAAACAGAAAAAGAAACGTATGCGCGCATAGAGCGCGGTGCATGGGGAGGCGGACTGCGTGAGTACGGCAGCATTTTTACAGATCAATTTCATACCGGCGATTGCGCTGCTCATGATGCGCCATAATACCAGGCAGACGCTGTCTTTTTCGTGGAGGACACGCGTGCTGCGCACGGAGATGCTGCTGTTTGTACTGCTTTTACTGTGCCGCACAGCGATTTTGTGCAATCTCGGAAAAGGCGGATTTGGTCCAAGGATTTTGTTAAAGGGGCTGGGGGTGTGGTATGCGTTCGGCCTTTTGGCATGCGCCTACCTGTGCTTTTTGTATGTGCTGGATGTGGCGCAGGACGGAAACGGACAGAGAGGGATAAAATGCTGGATTCTGGCGATACCGGCACTGATCGGCAGTGCTGTGCTGCTCTCAAACCCGTGGACGAAGGCGGTCTATTTTATCAATATGGTGAATTACTATAAAAAGGGACCAGCGGCATATCTGATACCTGCTGTGGGCATGTTATACCTTGTGGTGGCATTCCTTCTTGCCGCGTTTGGTGCGCTCCGTGCCGGAAGTGCGCAGCGCAGGGGAGAACTGGGGAAGCTTGCCGCCGCTTTTTTGTTCCCGGCTGCGGGCATTCTGGTAGAAAAAATATTTTCCATGGATGCCGCGTGGGCGTTTACGGTTGCTGCATTGCTGTGGGTGTATTTTGGTATTCAGAAAGGTCAGGTAACGCAGGATGGTCTGACCGGTCTTAACAACAGACGCAGACTGGATCAGTACATGTGGGAACTTGACGAGCGCAGCGGAGAGCGGGAGACCTGCTGCTATCTGCTGATGGATGTGAACAAGTTCAAGAAAGTAAACGATACCTACGGTCACGTGACCGGCGACGAGGTGCTCAGGCTGGTGGCGGAGCAGTTAAAGCGCACCTTTGGCAATATGCAGGCGTTTCTGGCACGCTACGGCGGGGATGAATTCGTTGTGATTGTAAAAGGTAAGACGCAGGACGAGATGGACGTGATTATTCATCAGACACAGGAGAATGTAAATGCAATTGCCTGGGGAGCGGATACCCCGTGGCAGCTGTCGATCAGTATCGGCTGCGCGATGCGGGGAGAGCAGGGAAAGCAAAAAAGCCATGAACTGCTGGCGCTTGCGGATGAGCGCATGTACCGCCAGAAAAAAGGTATACAGGACAGATAATCCGGGCATACTCTCTTCATACGTTCCGATGGGAGCAGAAGACGGAGGGTTAGTGCAATGAAGGATGGAGAAGTGAGAGACTTTGGCAGGCGGGATAAGATCGGCTACATGTTCGGTGACTTTGGCAACGATTTTACCTTTATTTTTGCCAGCTCGTTTCTGATGGTATTCTATACCAAGGTACTCGGTATCAGCGGTGGAATGGTGGGGACACTGTTTCTGGTCGCACGATTTGTGGATGCATTCACGGATGTGACGATGGGACGCATCGTCGACGCAGCGCCGCCGGCGCGGGATGGAAAGTTCCGATGCTGGATCCGCAGGATGTGCGGACCGGTGGCGCTGTCGAGTTTTTTGATGTACCAGACTGCCATGGCGCAGGCATCTATGCCGTGGAAGATTGTCTACATGTATGTTACTTATCTTTTGTGGGGAAGTATTTTTTATACATCGATCAACATTCCGTATGGTTCGATGGCATCTGCGATCACGACGGAGGCATCGGAGCGGACGGCGTTATCTACCTCCCGGTCGATTGGGGCGACACTGGCGGGGCTTGTGATCGGCATCGTGACGCCGCTTTTTCTGTACACGACCGATGCAGACGGCAATCAGGTCGTGCGCGGCGGCGGAACATTTACGGTGGTTGCGGGCATTTTCTCGATTCTCGCGTTGATCTGCTATCTGGTCTGTTACCGCATGACTACGGAGCGGGTGGCGGTGGAGCGTGAAGTGGACACGGAATCTGTGAGTTTTGCGGCAACGCTTGGTGCGATTGTGAAGAGCCGCGCACTTCTCGGGATGATCGGAGCTGCGGTATTTCTGCTGCTCTCCCAGCTTTTAATCAGCACGATGAACAACTATATCTATCCGGATTACTTTGGGGACGCCCGTGGCATTTCACTGTTCACGCTGCTGTCCACACTGGTGATTCTGCTGGTGGCAGCACCGCTCGGTGTGCCTGTTTCCAGACGATTTGGGAAAAAGGAGGCGTCCGTGGCGGGGATGCTGTTCTCTGGTGTTGTATTTGCAGTCATGTATGTGCTGAAATTACAGAATATGTGGCTGTTTCTGTGGCTCGGGGCAATCGGATATCTCGGGCTTGGCTTTTTTAATACGGTGATCTGGGCGAATATCACGGACGTCATCGATGATCAGGAAGTGCAGACTGGGCACCGGGATGACGGAACTGTCTATGCGGTATATTCGTTTGCCAGAAAGGTCGGACAGGCGCTGGCAGGAGGCATCGGAGGATGGGCGCTGCAGGTGATCGGGTATGAGCCGGCTGCGGCGGCGCAGACGGATGCCGTGCGGCGTGGATTGTACACCACAGCAACGCTGGTGCCTGCGATCGGATTTTTTGTTGTGGCAGCGATTCTGTGGTTTGTGTACCCGCTGGATAAGCGGCGCGTGGAGAAAAACGTGGAGGAACTCAAGAAAAAACATCTGCCCGCTGAGCACTGACTGGTGCGGCGGGCAGATGTTTTTTCTCTGCCGGGGATTACTCGATTTCGATGACGCTCACCGGGCAGCCGTCAGCGGCTTCCTGCGTGGCATCTTCCTGTTCCGGCGTCGGCTGATGATAGACCTCCGATACATTTTCATCGTTCATCCGGAAGACCTCCGGACATACACTGGCACACAGCCCGCAGCTGATACAGCCTTCGATCACATTTGCTTTCATAGGGCATCCTTTCTGTGAACCTCCCGGGGGAGGTGAATGATGGTTACCTGTTTAGGGTTGCCGGTGTAAACGCGTCATATACGAAAAAGCCGTTAAGAAACCGCTAAGAAATTAAGAAAAAGATGATTTTACAAATACAAGTTTGATATAAAAAGAATATATGTTACAATAATTAGCAAATGCGGAAAGGATGGTGGGAGAAATGGCGAACAGCAAAAGACATAAGTTGGTATGCTGTCTGATGGCGATGGCTCTCCTGCTGTCTTTTTTTTATGTGGTACCGGATCCGGCAGGCAAGGCGGAGCGTGGAAATGCTGCAGCCTGCGTGGCAGACGGGCAGGCTGCTCTGACGGGAGAGATGAGGCACGAAGGTTCCTGGCAGAATATGATGTCTGCACAGACGCTGCTGGAAGCAAGGGACGCAAAGCCGGATGCCTGCACAGATACGTTCACGATGATTCATTCCGTGCTGGATGAAGTCGTCATGCGGGAGCAGGCGGGCATGCGCAGCCTGCTGTCCAAACTGCTGGCGGTGGTTGTGTGGGTGATGCTTCTGGTATGCGTTGTCTGCCGGATTCTAAGCCGCCGTTACGGATGCCGCATGATTTACCATTGGGAGAATATCTACTATATACACCAGACAGATGGAAAGAAAGGAGATTGCCTTCTGAATTACTTACATATATAGAAAAACGTAATGACAGGAGGCAGTTTCAGTGAACTATAAAAACCAAATAAGCGACAGAGTAAAGATTTTGCTGATTGATGAGGATGAAAGTATTTTTTATCTGATCCGCAGGGTGCTGCAGCGGGAGAACTATAGGCTTTATACTTCCACCAGCGGACGCTCCGGCATGGAGATGAGCACCAGTATCTGCCCGGATCTGATTCTGATGGATACCCAGCTTTCCGATATGGATGGGATTGGTCTGATCCAGTGGTTCAGAGAGTGGACGGATTGTCCGATTCTCGTTGTATCCGGACAGACGGGATATATGGATAAAGTCAATGCCCTGTATGCGGGAGCGGACGACTACATTGTCAAGCCGTTTCATGAGCAGGAGCTTGCGGCGAGAATTTACACTGCGCTGCGCAGAAGGATTCCGGGAGGACAGGGAAGCTTTTATCAGGCAGGAGATCTGAAGATTGATTTTTCGAGACGGCAGGTAAGCCTTGCCGGGGAGGAGATTCATTTTTCGCCGGTAGAATACCGGATTCTGGAGTGTCTTGCCCTCAATTCGGGAACTGTGGTGACGTATCAGATGTTGTTAGAGAAGATATGGGGACCGTATGCAAGCAGCGGCAGCCGTATTCTGCGGGTCAATATGACAAATATCCGCAAGAAGATAGAGAAGATCCCGATGGATCCGACGTACATTACCACGATCCCGCGTGTGGGCTACCGCATGCTTGAGAGTCAGACGGCATCGGTTGTCTGAGCTGAGGTTGAAGCGGAAGCTTTGGATGATGAAGTGCCTTTGCCTTCAAAATAGGAATCATAGATTCCGTAGATAAAACCTCCGATAATGATAAGAATACCGATCACAGAAAAAATGTGTTCAAAGATTGTCATATAAAATCCCCCTTTGGTTTCAGTTGTCATCAAGTATAACAGCCAGGAAAACGGAGGGGGATTTTGCCGCTTTTTTTTAATTTTTTCATAGTGTACCAGGAAGAGACTTAACACTTTTTTAGCAGCGGGAGCCAGGCAGAGGCAATATTGTATGCTTTTTGAACAAAATGGCTATATTAAATAAAGCACTTTTTCGTAGAAATATATGGAAATATTTGTGTTTTTTGCTATAATAAGGGTAATATGTTAAGAAACAGGGAGAAGGTTATCAATATGAAAAAGGGGAAGAAGCAGGCAAAGCGAAGAAACGCGAATGTTACGATGGCATTTGGAATCCGGGAGAAGATCGTGCTGTGTTTTCTTGTGCCGGTTCTGTTTATGATTGTGCTTGGAATTATTTCCTACCGCAAGGCGGCGGACGGAATGAGCAGTTCCTATCGCGATTCCACGCAGCAGACGATCGAGATGGCGTTGCAGAATATCGATACGAGCAACTCGTTCATCAGTGCAGAGGCATTAAAATACGTGGTGGATTCGGATCTTGGAAAGTATTTTGTGGGGATTTACGACAATGATCCGACGTCCAAGCGGACGTTGATTGACCAGGTGAAGACAAGAATTCTTGCTTCCCAGGTTGGCAACTCCTATATCAGCAACATCTATATTATTCCTTCCGGCGATCTGCAGATGATCTCGACGAAGAACAAGGCGCAGAAGGGCATTTACCAGGAGTACATGGATGAGATGGCGGTTGATGGCAAGCTGGGACAGTGGGATGACCATCACAATGCGCTGGATGAGTATCTGAGCATCGACTCGTCCAGATACATTATGGTATATCAGGCAGCCGCGCAGAACGGTAAGGCGGTTATCGTAATCGACATCAAGGCGGAGGCAGTCACAGAGTTCATGCAGGGACTGAATCTGGGAGACGGAAGCATTGTGGGATTCGTGACGGCAGGCGGCAGAGAGCTTGCAGTGAAGCGCAATGCGGGAGACGAACAGGGAACGCCGGTCGAGGGAGAGACGATTTTTGCAGACAAGGATTTTTATCTGCAGGCGAGTGAGACGGACGGCGTAAGACAGGTGCAGTACAACGGAACAGAGTATCTGTTTTTCCACAGCAAGAGTGAGGATACCGGGGCAACGATGTGTGCACTGGTGCCGTTAAAGGTCATTACCGGACAGGCAGAGTCCATTAAGCAGATCACGATAGCGGGAGTTCTGATCTCCAGTATCATTGCACTTTTGATCGGAACCGCAGTGACAAGCGGAATCCGCAAGAATATGAAGCGTATTTCCGGAAGCCTTGAGGTTGTGGCGGAAGGTAATCTGGCAACGACCGTGTCCGTGAAGGGACGCGACGAGTTCCGCGGACTTGCTGCTGCGGCAAATGACATGATCGCACACAACAAGCAGCTGGTGCAGAAGGTCAGCCAGGCGACGGATAAGCTGGCGGCATCTGCCGGTGAAGTGACGAATGCATCCGGTATTATCCAGGAGTATTCGCAGGACATAGCAAACGCGATCGGTGAGATCAACGAGGGCATGGAGCGGCAGTCCACACATGCGCAGGAGTGCGTGAGCAAGACGGGAACGCTTTCCGAGGAGATTCAGGAAGTCAACCGTGTGGCGCGCGAGGTAGAGACGCTTGTGTCTGAGGCGGAGGAGATGATCCGCAAAGGTATGGACCGGATCGAACAGCTGGGACAGCGCGCGAATGAGACGACAGCTGTGACCGCGAAGGTGGAAGAAAGCATCGAAGACTTGAAGCGCGAATCGGAGACGATCAATCAGTTTGTTTCTGTCATTACAGATATTTCGGAGCAGACGAACCTGTTATCGCTCAATGCATCGATTGAGGCGGCAAGAGCCGGAGAGGCAGGACGCGGATTTGCGGTTGTAGCCGAGGAGATCCGTAAGCTTGCAGACAATTCGGCGGAGGCTGCCGGAGAGATCCGCAATAATGTGGAGAATATCAGTGCGCAGACCGGCGTGAGCGTCGAGAGCGCAAAGCAGGCGGGCGAGATGGTTGCACAGCAGACCGAAGCAGTGCGTGAGGTTATCGGTGTATTCCAGGATATGAGCGATGCCATGGATAAGCTGTTTGACGGATTAAAGGAGATTCTTGCCGGAACGGAGCGTGCCGATAAGGAGCGCGAGGATACGCTTGAGGCAGTACATAATATTTCTTCTATCATTGAGGAGACGGCAGCAAGCGCCGAAGTGGTGAAGAAGGTTGCCGCAAGTCTGGAGCAGAATGTAGAGAACTTAAACGGCACGGCGGAGAGCCTGGGAGATAATATGACAGGTCTTAAGACCGAGATCGCCGTATTTAAGACAGAATAGGCGAAGAACATTTAGAGAATATAATAGAAGATAAAAAAGCGGCAGCCAGTCGATCATGAGATCGGCTGGCTGCCGCTTCTTGAACGCAGAGAGAACTGCATTTTATAAAGCAAAATTTGCAGGGGTCACACTGCATCAGAACGCGCAATCAGAGGTTCAGGCAGGAAAGATTAAGCAGAAACTGCCGGTGCAGCAGCTCTCTGGAGAGTACAGCAGACTGAAAGGAGTCAAGCGCAAGCTGATAGACATTCGCATACTGTACATAGTGCCAGTGAAGTTCCGTCTGCCAGTTGTCGAGTGTGATCAGGCGGTCTTCATCCAGATGAAAATCAAACAGATGGCTGCGCAGCTCGTAAAGGGCGGCATAGCGGAACAGGTTGGCGAGCATATGGCATGCCTTATCTGTGTCAGTGATGGCAGGCAGACGCACGCTGCCATAGCGCTTAAGCCCTGCAAACCGGGAGCCGGTTCCGGAAAGGTTCTGGGCGATCTCGGTCTCGAGAAGTGTGCCAAAATCGGTGTTGTAGTAGTTTAAGGTGGCAGCGACCAGGGTATCCGTCAACTGGACAAAGGACGGATGGTGCAGACAGTCATGCTGCTCAAAATACTCGTCCATAAAGTCATAGAGAACAAAAGACTCGCAGCTGAAGTGATATTCCGGACGGTATGCATTTAAAAACTGCGGCAGCAAAACAGCCAGTGCGTCCGTGTGATGCATCAGGCACAGGCAGAGTGCTGCGTAGAAGTTCCGGCAGTCCACGAGCAGGGCATCCAGCGGCAGATTGCCGTCTGCGTAAGGCAGGCTGGCAGCCTCTGGCGCATGATCTTCTATCAGAGAGTTGATAACTGGTGTGGTGGTGCCGAAAGGAACCCCTGCAGTCAGCACAATGGCGGCATACAGATAAAACGGTTCAAAGCCGTCCGCTGCGATGGAAGGCGAGAAATAGTCGTCTGCAGAGAGATAATCCTCCAGTATCTCAAAGCTGTCCTCGGCCGACGGGCAGGAAACCTGATCTGCGAGGAATTGTGCGAGATCCGGATGCTCTTCTGACACGCAGGATAGAAAACGAAAGAGCGAGTAGGTGAGAACACGCTGTCTGCCGGCAGGCTCCTTCGTGTAGTTTACAAGAAATGCGGGGGGAAATAATTGATCGTTATAAGTTTCCATGAAGAACTCCTTTTCCAAAAGTAATCCGTATGTGTGTGCGGACGGATGCCCGCAGCGCATACCGACATCATAGCACATTTTAGAATTAGATGCCATCATGCGTTTTCATTTTCCGTCAGGTGTGTTACAATAACAAGCAGACATAGAAAGCAGACAGAGGGAAAAAGATGCCAAAACAGAATCAACCAAAGGAAGAGAAAAGAGAAAAGGGGACAGCACAAGCGGTCATCCGTGAGATTTTAAGCTGGGTGATACCGTTTGTAATCGCGCTTGCCGTTGCGATGTTTTTGAAAAATTATATTATCATCAATGCCGATGTGCCGACCGGGTCGATGGAGAACACCATCATGCCGGGGGATCGTCTGATCGGAAACCGTCTGGCATACCGGAGCAAGTCGCCGGAGCGCGGTGATATTGTCATTTTCCGTTATCCGGACAACGAGGAAGAACTGTATGTGAAGCGTGTGATCGGGCTTCCGGGCGAGACCGTGGATATCCGGGACGGATACATTTATATTGACGGAGCGGATACGCCGCTGGACGAGGATTATCTCAAAGAGGACTGGACGGTGGCGACGGGGAATTATCATTTTGAGGTGCCGGAAGACTCTTATCTGATGCTGGGGGATAATCGGAATGATTCGTGGGACGCACGATACTGGACGAATCCGTATGTGAGAGAGGATAAGATTCTGGGCAAGGCGGCAGTGATCTACTGGCCGGTGCATGATATTGGAAAGCTTGAGTAGGGGAGAAGCGATCGAGGGGGTAGTTTTATGGTTACATTATTGGCGAAGATATTCATTCAGGAGAAGAACGATCAGGCGAAGATTCGTGAAGAATATGGTGTGCTGTGCGGTGTGGTAGGTATTCTGTTCAATGTACTGCTCTTTGCGGGAAAATTTCTTGCGGGTACCATCAGCCATTCCATTGCCATCACGGCAGATGCGGTCAACAACCTGTCGGATGCGGGATCTTCGATCGTGACGCTGGCGGGCTTCAAGCTGGCAGGCACAAAGCCGGACCCGGAGCATCCGTTCGGACATGGCAGGATTGAGTATATCTCGGGGCTGGTGGTGGCAGCAGCGATTCTTCTGATGGCATATGAATTGATCCGGGATTCGGTGGGCAAGATCGTACATCCGGAGGAGACAGAGTTCTCCGGGCTGATTGTTGTGATTCTGGTGTTGTCGATTCTGGTGAAGCTGTATATGTATTTTTACAATCACACGATCGGGAAAAAACTTGATTCCGCGGCAATGCAGGCAACAGCCATCGACAGCCTGAGTGACACCTGTGCGACAACGGCAGTTCTTGCGGCAACACTGATCGGACATTTTACCGGACTTCACATCGACGGATGGTGCGGTGTGCTGGTTGGTGTATTCATTCTGTATGCGGGGATCAGCGCGGCGAAGGAGACACTCAATCCGCTGCTGGGACAGCCGCCGGCAGAGGATTTTGTCATGCAGATCGACCGGATTGTCATGTCGCATCCGGAGATCTGCGGGATCCATGATCTGATCGTGCACGATTACGGCCCGGGGCGCAAGATGGTGACGCTGCATGCGGAAGTGCCGGCAGACGGCGATATTCTGGAAGTACATGATGTGATTGACAATGTAGAGAATGAACTGCGGGAGAAGCTGGGGTGTGAGGCGACGATACATATGGATCCGATTGTGACCTCCGATGAGCACGTCAGTGAACTGAAAGCCGCTGTCGTATCGATCACAAAGGGAATAGATGATGTGATTACGATCCATGATTTCAGGGTAGTCAGCGGTCCGACCCATTCCAACCTGATCTTCGATGTGCTGGTGCCGTTCCAGTTCAAGATGAGCGATGAGGAGCTGGTTGCGGCGATCTGCGGAAGAGTCACGGAATGCCTGGGGGATAATTACTACCCGAAGATTAAGGTTGACCATGCCTATGTAAAATAAAACGAAGAAGATTGCGGATGTAAAGGAATTGCCGCAATAAGCAGAGTCCTCTTTGGAGTGATAAGTAATATTATGAGAAGCATGCCCCTGCGATTTCTGGTGGAATGCCTATGGAACATTCTGTTCAAAAAATGCGGCATTTCTAACCAGCCGGTGACTGCATCTGCGATGATCCGTGTCTTTCCAAGTTTGGAGCACTCTACGGACTATGTCCGCAAGCCAACAGACAATTTTAGGACTTTTGTGTGTCCCTTGCGGCGCCAGACAACAGATGGCATTTATGCCATCTTTATGTCGAACAAAACATAACCGCGCGAAGCCGATGTCTGAATTGGCATCTGCCCTATTTTCAATAGCAGATGCCAACGAGTTTCGGTTCGCGCGGTTTTATATTGTCTGTGAAGCGGTGCCATTAGGGACACTAGAAAGTCCGCTCATTGTCTGTGGCTTGTCGGACACACTCCGGGAGAGTCCAAACGTGGAAGAGACACGGAATCAGGTGCAGTCATCCGGCTGGAAGAAATACACACATTTTTCTCCAACGAATGTTTCATATGCAGTTCCACCCGAAATCTGCATCATGCGCTTCCTGTAATATTACTTATCAAAGTAAAGTACGGTATGCTTATTGCGGCAGTTCCTTTTAGCATCTAGTTGTTGGTATCCGATGCAGCGCTGGAAGTGACGGCTGAGCTGTCGGTTTTGGAGGTTGTTTCGGAGCTGCCTGTCTCAGAGCCTTCTGTTTCGGTGTTCTTCATCTCGGAACTTTCTGTCTCAGAGTTCTTCGTCTCAGAGCTTTCTGTCTCGGTATTTTTCATCTCGGTAGCGGTCGTATCCGGAATCTCGGTCGGATCTTCTGTCTCCGGAACAATATCCGGATCCTCGTAGACAACCTCGCCGGTACCGGCACGGAGCAGTAGGCTCTTGGAACCGAGGATATTCACGGTAATGGTATCGCCGTTCTGCACATTGTCCAGACTGGTCGTAATCAGGTTCGATGTCAGGAACGTGGTAGGAACCTTATTGCCGTTTACAAAAATCTTCGTATTCTTGGTAAAGTTCGCACCGTACACCGTCAAGGTATTGTTGCTTGTATTCTTGCGGACAGAGGAGACGGTAACGTCCTCCACATCCATCACAAGGTCGGATGCAGGGTAGAGGTCCTCTCCGCCGTAGGTGTAGCGTTTGCCGTACAGCAGATCGTACTGCAGATCCTCCAGACCGGAAAGATAGGTCTCGGAAGCGGTCTGTGTCTGATGATAACGGAACATGGTTCCCTCATGAATGCCTGCCTGATCGGTAATGTGCGCGAGAAGCTGGTAAGCGGTCAGATCAGCATCTTTTTTTGCAAGCCCCATGTTGTTCCAGGTGATGTACTTGGTCTTGAAAATATCACCGGACTTCATATCCGCATCGGTGAGTCCCATCGTTGGAAGATGATCGCCGAAGAACACGATGATGGTGTCCTCTCCGCGGCGGTCAACCGCTGTGATCAGATCTCCGATGAAGTCATCCACTTCATGAATCATGTTGACATAATATTCCCACTGGTTGTTGGAAGCCTCATCTGCGGCGCCGGAAACAAGAATATCCGGATTTTCCAGAAGCTTCTCGGTCGGGTAATCGCCGTGACCTTCCACGGTAATGGTATATACGAAATCGGACTGGTTTTCCGTCGCGTTCATAGCTTTTACAGTCTCCTGTACCAGCACATCATCAGTCGGCCAGTTGCCATTCGGCGTGTACTGGGAGATGTTCATGCACTCCTTGCTGGTAAAGGTATCGAATCCCATCATGGAAAAAGCATTGTTGCGGCTGTAGAAAGTAGCGGTATTGTTATGTACGACATGCGTACCATAACCGATCTGGGAGAGATCATCGGCAATACTTTCGCAGTCCGTCTGTTTTAAGATCGTCTTGTAAGGATACTCACCGGTACCGAAATACTGCATGCTCATTCCGGTCAGAACCTCGAACTCCGTATTGGCGGTACCTGCACCCACGACCGGTACGGTAAGGTAACCGGTGGAATAGTTTGCCTCAAGGTTGTGGAAATTCGGAATCGGATCTTCGGACATATTTAAAAAGTTTACTTCGTAAGGATCACAGAAGGACTCCAGTAAAACACAGATAACATTTGGCTCGCTGCCTGTGGAAACAGTGGTCGGGCTGCTGGCGGAATCAACAAGGGTGTTGATCGCATCAACGGTTTCCTCGGAATAATCCTCCGGTTTATCCATGCCTCTTCCGACAACACTGGTGGAAAAACCGTACACAAAACCGTAATCAGAGTAGCCCTGCGCAATATTTGCAAAATAGGAAGCAAGAATGTTGGAACTCTGTGCTGCCTGTGTGGTAATCGGAAGACCGATTAAAATCAGAGCGGCAATGGAGACCGGACCAAGCACGGTATGGCGTTTTCCCTGATAACGGGGTCCCTTTGCAAAGAGAAGACCAAGAATGACAAAGAAGGCAACCACAACGGACACGACCATGGTTGCTTCCTCCGCTGTAAAATAGTTGGTGTTCTGCATTGCGAACAGATCCGGCAGACATTTTAAGTCTGTGTAGCTGAACGGTGTGACACGGTTTGACAGAATCAGACCGTTGACGGTTCCAAGGAAAATCCACAAACCGCTGATTAAGATACGCATCTGTGTACGATATTTTGTCAGATAGACAAGGGATAGAGATGCAAAGATAATCAGCGCATTATATAAGAATGCAAGCGTGTGATTGCTGATGAAAGTTATAGCGCTCACAAAGTCCCGTCTGGAAATCGTCTCCACGGCAAGAATTAACAGACAGGCTAATAAAAAGTGGAAAATAAGAGAATACTTATTAAGGAAAGCAATCCGTTTATAGTATTTTTCACTGTGTGGCTTCTTCTGCGGAAGAATGCTCTTCAGAGATTGAAGCTTACTGGAAAGCGGTGCAAGCTTTTCTTTTAGAATGTTAAATAATTTTTTCATAGAACCCTCCCAAAATGACTGTAGGCGGTGTGAAACACCGATACGCTCACGCGTGCAATATATGTGGGCAGCCGGGCTGCCGATTCTCCAGTGTAAAACTCCTGTAAAAAGGAAGTAAAGCTAAATTTCGATACTAAGAGAATATAGCGCTAATTGCATCAAAAATCAATCGGGAAGATGAATAAAAAAGGTTTAAGATTTCCTGGATTTCTATAAAATATGAATAAAAAATGAACAAACTATGTCCAAATGAAAAATGTATCACTTTACAAACTTGTCGATCGCGTCATTTAAGTCCCGGATGACCTGCTCATCCCCGGTTTCAACGGCGTCGACCAGGCAGTGGCTGATGTGATCCTCTAAAATGATTTTACCGATATTGTTGATGGCGGAACGCACCGCCGCAATCTGAACAAGCACTTCGCTGCAGTCCCTGTCGTCTTCGATCATCGTGCGGACGGCCTCCATATGTCCGATCGCACGGTTCATGCGGTTTAAGACCGCCTTGGTATTCTCGTGGTGATGCGGATGTGTGTGAGTGGAGCTGTGGGCATGAGTATGAACGGAGCCGCTGGCATGAGTATGAACGGTGTCGTCAGCATGCGTGTGAGTGGAGCCGTCGGCGTGTGCATGGGTGATGCCGTCAACGTGCGTATGAGTGATGCCGTCGGCGTGTATATGTGTATTTGCTGTGGAAGTCTTCTGTGTTTTCATGGGATTCCTCCGATTCGTTGCATTTCATTCAGTGTATCATATTCTCCCGAAAAAAAACAGGTTGTCTTTTTTGTACAATGCTTATATAATAAGGAAAGAATTTGGCAGACAAGGGGGTATATCGGGGATATACCCCTTATTTTACGCGAAAAGCGCAAAGGAAGGAATAGAAAAAGGATGAATTTACTCGACATCATAGGACCTGTGATGGTAGGACCGTCAAGTTCACATACAGCGGGAGCTGTGAAGATCGGCAGAGTCAGCAGAAAGCTTTTAGCGGAGGAGGTTGCGGACGCAAAAATATATTTTCATGGCTCTTTTCTGGCAACGGGCAAGGGACACGGTACGGATAAGGCGATCCTGGCAGGACTGCTCGGGATGCAGGTGGATGATCCGAGAATCCCGGAGAGCTTTACGATGGCAAAGGAGTCTGGGATGAGTTTTACACTGGAGGGGATTGATCTTGGAGATGTACATCCCAACTCGGTCAAGATGAATCTGACCGGAAAATCCGGCCGTACGCTGGAAGTCATTGCGGCGTCGGTAGGAGGCGGACAGATCCGGATCTGCGAGCTGGACGGGCTGACAGCGAATTTCAGCGGGGATTATCCGACCCTGATCGTGCACAACATCGACCAGCCAGGGCATGTGGCTGAGGTGACTTCGATGCTGGCGCACAAGTCGGTAAATATTGCTACGATGCAGCTTTACCGCGAGAGCCGGGGCACCAGGGCGGTCATGGTCATCGAGTGCGACAGAGAGGTGCCGGAAGAGGCAATCGAATGGCTGGAGCATCTGGAGGGAATTTTAAAGGTTACCTACTTAAGCATGCTGGAAGCATAGATACATCAGATGGGCAGAAAGATGCAGCGTATGTGACGGGAAGGCGGTGTGAACCGTCTGGATGATAGAAAAACAGAGGGAGGATGACAATGTACCGATCATTGGAGGAACTGTGCCGGATGGAGAGAGAGACCGGGAAGCCTTTTTGGAAAATTGTGCAGGAGGATGACTGCGTGGAGCAGGGCATCAGCGCAGAGGAGTCGTTTGCACAGATGCGCGGGATGTACCAGGCAATGCAGTATGCAGATGCACATTACGATGAGACGTTAAAGTCAGCAAGTGGACTGGTCGGAACAGAGGGAACCAGGATGAAGCGGGCGCGGGAGGCGGGAACGCTGCTCTGCGGAGACTTTATCGGAAAAGTGATGGAAAAAGCGCTGAAGACCAGCGAGTCCAATGCCTGCATGAAGCGGATCGTGGCGGCACCGACCGCAGGCTCCTGCGGTGTGGTACCGGCAGTGTTTTTGAGTGTGCAGGAGGAGCGCGGTTTTTCTGAGGAGTGTATGGTGGAAGCCCTGTACGTGGCAGCCGGAATCGGTGGAGTGATTGCAAACCGGGCGTTTCTGGCAGGCGCAGCAGGCGGCTGTCAGGCGGAGATTGGTTCGGCTTCCGCGATGGCGGCAGGTGGTGTGACGTATCTTCTGGGCGGCGGTGCAGATGAGATTGCCAATGCAGCGGCGCTGGCGCTTAAGAATCTGCTTGGACTGGCATGCGATCCGGTGGCGGGACTTGTAGAAGTTCCGTGTGTGAAGCGCAATGTCATGGGAGCCGTGAATGCCATGACTTCTGCAGATATGACGATGGCGGGGATCTTCAGTAAGATTCCGCCGGATGAAGTGATTGACGCGATGCGCAGTATCGGGCGCAGCATGAATGAGGATATCCGTGAGACCGGAAAAGGAGGGCTTGCGGGGACACCGACCGGAGTAGAGATCCGCGACCGGATGGCTGGAACCCTGTAGACAACCGGTTAGTGCCGGAGGACGGCTGACAGATGGGAAGTGGAATGGTAACAGGATTGACAGGATCTGAAGGGGAAGAATCATCCTGTTCCAGAATGGAAGCAGGCGTGGAGAATCGTTGGAGCAAAATACGTGAATTTCTTGCATGCCGCTTTTGACATTATATTCCGTGTCTTTGCCACGTTTGGACAATCCACAGGAGGTGTCCGGCAAACCGCAGACAATGGGCGGACTTTCTGGTGTCCCTAAGGGCACCGCTTCACAGACAATATAAAACCGCGCGAACCGAAACTCGTTGGCATCTGCTATTGAAAATAAGGCAGATGCCAATTCAAACATCGGCTTCGCGCGGTTATGTTCTGTTCAGCGGTGCCCATAAGGGACACACACAAAAGTCCTAAAATTGTCTGCAGGTTGCGAACACCTTCTGCGGAGTGTTCCAAACTTGGAAAGACATGGATCATCGAAGATGTCAAAAGCGGCATGCTTAGAAATTCCGTATTTGGCGATTGGATTCTCCACGCCTGCTTTCATCTGGAACATGGCTGTTCTTCTGGCCTCAGATAGTGAAACTATATGCAACATTCCACGTCCCGTCCGTCAGTCGTCCTCCGGTACTAGCGGTTGCTTCTTCTCCAGATGTGCATCTGCTCCGCCTCTTTGATGAGGTCGTCGCGGAAATCAGGATGCGCGATCGAGATCAGAGCCTCGGCTCTCTGCCAGGTAGACAGACCCTTTAAGTTCACCTTGCCGTATTCGGTTACAACATAGTGTGTATTCGGTCTTGCGTCGGTAACGATGGAACCGTTTGCCAGCGTCGGGCGGATACGGGACTGCACCTGACCGTCCTTGGTCTTGAAGGTAGAGGATAAGCAGATAAAGCTCTTGCCGCCCTTGGACAGATAAGCTCCGAGCACGAAGTCAAGCTGTCCGCCTGCGCCGCTGATCTGCTTGATGCCTGCAGACTCTGCATTTACCTGACCATAGAGATCAATATCCACGGCATTGTTGATGGAAATAAAGTTATCCAGTGCGGAGATCGAGCGGATGTCATTCGTGTAGTCGACCGGAGCGCTCATCAGTTCCGGGTTGTCGTCCAGATAATCGTACATTTTCTTGGTGCCGGCGCCGAAAGCGTAGGTCTGGCGGTAACGGTCGATATTCTTTTTGGAACCGTTGATCTTACCTGCCTTTGCAATATCGACAAATGCATCCACGTACATCTCAGTGTGAACGCCGAGATCCTTCAAGTCGGACTCTGCAATCAGGGAACCGACAGCGTTTGGCATGCCGCCGATACCGAGCTGTAAGCAGGCACCGTTCGGAATCTCATCGACGATCAGCTTTGCGACAGCCTTATCCACATCTGTAGCAGGACCGCCTGCACCAAGTTCACCGATTGGCGGGTTGGAGCCTTCTACGATGTAGGTGACATCGGAAATGTGGATGCCGCACTCGGTACCGCCGAGGCAGCGTGGCATATTTTCATTGACTTCTACGATGATGTGCTTTGCGCGCTCGCACATTGCACCCAGATGTGAGGCACTCGGACCGAAGTTAAAGTAGCCGTGCGCATCCATCGGAGCGACCTGGAACATGGCAACGTCATCCGGGCAGTCAAGCTCGCGGTAGTAGCGCGGCAGCTCGGAGTAGCGGATCGGACAGTAGTAAGCCACGCCTCTGTTTATCATCTTGCGCTCGATACCGGACATATGCCAGGAGTTCCAGCAGAAATGCTCGCCTGCATCCTCACGTGCAAAAACAGCCAGCGGCTTCATCAGGATACCGCCGCGCAGCTTGACGTCTGTCAGTTCGTCGGTGCGCTTTGCGAGAGCCTGATCCAGTGCGTCAACGGTGTTGGTGCACCAGCCGTAATCTACCCAGTCTCCGGATTTGATGAGCTTTACCGCCTCATCTGCGGAGACAAGCTTCTGTTTGTATTCTTCACGAAAATCCATCTCAAATACCTCCCACACAAAAGATTGTTAAAATTTTACCATAGTTTCATCCTATCACTTTATGTTGTATTTTACAAGCCCTGCCGGAGCGTATTTCCGGAGATTTGTAAGATCAGGTCTCCTCCGGCATCCGCCAGTCTCTGGAAGCCTCCCGGTATTTGTCGAGCATCATTTCATACTGGATGGTAAGCGCTGTGTCGGAAGGAATTTTGGCTTCCTCCCCGGCGAGGAGCGTCTCGTAACATTCGACGAGACCGAGCAGCGGAAGATCCCCGCTTGTGTGAACGTCCAGGATGCTTTCCGTCTCGTAGGCGGCATTGTAGAACCAGAGAACCGCTTCCGCGTAGTCGCGCTGTCCCACAAAATAGGTTCCCAGTTCGTAGCAGATTTCTGCGCACGGTGTGGTGAGCATGTCCTTCATGGTCAGCTTGAAAAATTCGTTCTTGTTATCCTCCATGCGGTAAATCCGGGCTAGGACGCAGGCAGCTTCCTTTCGGGCATCATCTGCCGGGTCATTGTCGAAAATGAGCTGGAAGATCGGTTTTGCATCAGTAAAATCCTTTTTGTCGCCCGTTTTTAAAAGCTCTTTGGCATACATGGTGCGGATTTTTGGGGAAAATTGCCCGTCGTGTTCAAACGCTTTGATGAAGATGGAAAAATCGCGCTTGCTGTGCAGGGACTGCGGACAGTGCAGAATCTCCACATCGCTGTCAAAAGTGACCGGCGTTAAGCGGACGGTCTCGTGAATCGGATCGATCCAGGTAAACGTGCGCAGTCTGCGGAACAGCTTTGGCCGGTATTCCTTTTTTGCATTCAAAACGGTATCGAACGTGCCCTGCGTCACATACTTCATCTGTACAATCTCGATCTCAGGCAGAAGGGCATCTTTAAGACGGAGAAAACGCTCGCGGTTTGCGTCGTCGAGAATTTCATCGGCGTCGGCGGTGTAGATATATTCCATCGTTGCTTTGGAAAAGGAAAAATTGCGTGCGGCGGAAAAGTCGCTGGCCCATTTGAAATCGTAGATCCGCGAGGTGTACTGTGCGGCAATTTCTTTCGTGTTGTCGGTGGAGCCGGTGTCTACAATGATGATCTCGTCCATGAGATCGGCGATGCTATCCAGACAGCGCGCCAGCACTGCAGACTCATTTTTTACAATCATACATAAACTGATAGTTGCCATAGTTTCTCCTTTGTGGGAGGCAGTGATATGCCGCTGCCCCGTGCGTGATAACTTCTATCCTAAGTATAACGCAGCGGGGGATGGCAGGCAAACAGGAAAATAAATTGTCGTGGCAAGATGGAAGGTTCTGTGCTAAAATGAGCGGTGGTTATGTCTGCAGGGCGGACGGAAGGACAGATGGAAACGGAGTATACAGATAAATGAGACAACAATTTATGCAGAAGACGATCGTCGTGTGGCAGCCCGGGAAATGTTGCAGTCTTAGGGTTTATGAATCCGGTGTGCGGTGTGATCCTGTCCGCGGTTCTGCTCGGTGAGACGGACAGCTTAAGCGTGATGCCGGTGGCTGCGCTGGTGCTGGTATGCATGGGAATTTACATTGTAAACCGCCCCAAAAAGGCGGAATAGAAAAAGGAGGAACCTATGAGCGCGATTGTTACATTGAAAAAGGGTGAGGGAAGAACCATCAAAGCCGGAGGAATGTGGGTGTTCGACAATGAGATCGACACGGTGACCGGAACATTTGAGAACGGCGAAGTGGTGCTGGTACACGATTTTGACGGTTATCCGATGGGAAGAGGTTTTATCAACGTCAATTCCAAGATCCATGTCCGGATGCTGACAAGAAAGATCGATCAGGAAATAGACCGCGCATTTTTGCAGATGCGTGTGCAGAATGCATGGGATTACCGCAAGACGACGGTGGACACCTCCTCCTGCCGTGTGATTTTCGGGGAGGCGGATTTCCTGCCGGGGCTGGTTGTAGATAAATATGAGGACGTTCTGGTCGTGGAGTGTCTGGCGCTTGGAATGGAGCAGTTCAAGGAGACGATCGTGGAACTTTTAAAGGAGACACTTGCGCAGGACGGGATCTGCATTCGTGGCGTTTACGAGAGAAGCGATGCGAACGAGCGCACGAAGGAAGGCTTGCCGAAGGTAAAGGGATTTATCGGAGCAGAGTTTGACACGAATGTGGAGATTGTGGAGAATGGCGTCCATTATATGGTAGACGTTGTGAACGGACAGAAGACCGGATTTTTTCTGGATCAGAAGTATAATCGTCTTGCCATGCAGCGGATCTGTAAAGGGAAAAGGTTCTGGACTGTTTTACCCACATGGGAACGTTTGCCTTAAATGCAGGAATTGCGGGCGCCGCAGAAGTCACGGGTCTTGATATTTCCGGGTATGCGGTGGAGCAGGCGCGGGAGAATGCGCGCCGGAACGGACTGGAGGACACGGTGCAGTTCCGCTGTGCCAATGTGCTGGATGAACTGCCGAAGCTGGCACAGAGCGGCGAGCAGTACGACGTCGTGATTCTTGATCCGCCGGCATTCACGAAGTCGCGTCAGGCGACGAAAAATGCAATTAAAGGTTATCGTGAGATTAACATGAAAGGTCTAAAGCTTGTGAAGGACGGCGGCTATCTTGCCACCTGCTCGTGTTCACACTTTATGACACAGGAGCTGCTCGCCAAGACGATCCGCGAGGCGGCACGCTCGGCGCACAAGAGGCTGCGCCAGGTCGAGTTCCGCACGCAGGCACCGGATCACCCGATTCTGTGGGCGGCGGATGAGAGTTATTATCTGAAGTTCTACATTTTTCAGGTCGTTGACGAGAAGTAAGGGCTGGAAAGTGGCGGTAATGCTTGATTTATAAGGGCTGGAAGGTGTCTGGTGATTCGCCTGCAAACCTCATAAAGTATCGCAAAATATCGTATCACAGTGGTAAGAAAAGTGGTAGGAAAAGTGGTAAGTCTGAGTGGTAAGCACCTGAAATGTAATGAATGGTAACCATGAAATGATAATGATATCGGAGAAGGTTATATGTTCGCTCTTCATAATACGGAAATTGATAGTATAGATGTAGCGTTTTGTGGTATACTATAGAAGATACAAATACCTTTCTGTGAAAGGGAAAGGAGAAAGGATACGCGTATGACAGTTGATAGAAGAGTAAGCAGTATTGAATCCAGTTTCAAAATGGAAGGCATGCCATTTGACGCAGAATGCCGTCAAAGAGTAAAAAATGTCTTAGCAAAAAAGGTTTCTGCAGCAGATGCAATTTCAGAATTAAATAAGAAATACAGAGTATCCAAGAAGCAGGTTGAAGGATCAAGAGTATGATTATTTCTATGAGGATGAACAGGATGCCAAGTACTGTTATCCGGGAACAAATGTATTAAAGAATAAACTGGATATAAGAGATTTAGATACATTGCATGAGGCTGAAAGAGATTATTCAGCGGTGCGTCAGGCAGAACTTGTAGGTCAAGGCGTTACTGGAGATTTCTCTTTTAAGCATCTTTGTTCTATACATAAGCATTTATTCAGTGATGTATATTCTTGGGCGGGCAAGACGAGAACGGTTGATATTTCCAAAGGAACCGTTTTCTGTTTGGTGCAGTTTATCGAAAGCCAGTTTGATGATTTGTATCGTAAGCTGAAAAAGGAAAATTTCTTAGCTGACATAACCGATAAGGAAGAAATGAGCGGGAGACTAGCCTATTATCTGGGTGAGATTAATATGATTCATCCTTTTAGAGAAGGCAATGGAAGAACTCAGAGAATATACATTGAGCAGTTATGCTTGAATAATGGTAGATTTGAAATTGATTTTACCGATGTTTCAAAAGAAGAGATGATAGCTGCCAGTGTCAGATCGGCAAATGCGAGTAATGATGTGCTGGAAAAATTGATTAAGAGTTGTCTTGTTGAAAAATAGTTTTAGAGAAGAATGTACGTTCCGCTTTGAGTATAAAAACTGATTTTTGAACTTACCATATGTTAACGACAGGCTAACGATAGACTAACGACGGACTAACAAGAAACTAACGACAGACTAACAACGATATAATTGTAATGCCAAAACAGATATGATATTATTATCATGGATTTGGTAGGACAAAGCGACCAATCATTCGTGTCCACAAAAGACTACTATTTTATTACAAAAAACTACTAATAAATTTACATATAAAACTAATAAATTTACGTATAAAACTAGTAAAAAACTAATATATAACCACTTTCATTTTTATTGTGGTTGTAGTAATATTATTATGGCAATCGAAACAGAGATGTTCCGGTTGCTTTTTTTATGCCATGAAAGGGTGAATCTGATGGAATTATATACGAGAGAGAAAGAACTGTTAATTATGTTCGGGAGTGAGAGAAGGCTTGAATTCTCTGTATAAGGTGGCTGCTACTGCTTTATGGAATAAGCTATACAACAACATATGCGATAGCCAATACGTACTTATGTACTGGCGTACACGAGCAGAACTGTCTGGCATAGAAAGCAATATCAGCAGGCGAGCCATTAACAATGAATAAAGCTACAGAATAAGGGAAGGACTGCCGGATGTGGTATTTCACAGTCTTCGTCATACGAGTATACTTGTCTGATGAGTTTCATCAGCTGGCAGTCCAGAAGAAAGACTCATAATCTTCTTCATAAAATGTGCTCCCTTTCATTCATACAACGTAAAAGACTAACGAACATATTTAATGAAACATCGAAACCATCTTCTTTTTGTTGTTTACCTATAATAACGATTGGAGTAGTCGATTATAGACACTGCAATCAAAAAAATCTGAAAATATATTTATCAACATTACATAAAAGTGTGTAGATGCACATAAAATGGGAATACATATTGAAATTCAGGTCGTTCTGTGATAGAATTTTATTGCTAAAAAGTGTGCAGATGCACGGAAATGGGGAGTGTAACGATGGAGATTAAAAGAGACGCTTACCTACAGCAGCTGATCGAGCGAAAAGATAATGGAATGATAAAGGTGATTACCGGCATTCGTAGATGTGGCAAATCCTTTTTGCTGTTTACCATCTTTAAGAGATACTTACTGGAGAACGGCGTTGATGTTGATCATATTATTGAGATTGCATTGGACGGTATTGAAAATGAGGAACTAAGAGATCCTAAGGTGTGTTTCAAGTACATCAAAGATGCCATGAAAGACGATGGCAAATACTATCTGCTTCTTGATGAAGTGCAGTTTATGTCACAATTTGAGGAAGTGCTGAACAGCCTGCTCCGCATGAGCAATATTGATGTGTATGTCACCGGAAGTAATTCCAAGTTCCTGTCCAGCGACATTGTGACCGAGTTCCGTGGCAGAGGTGATGAGATTAGAATCTATCCTCTCTCCTTTGCAGAGTTTTATTCTGTCTATGACGGCGATTATGATGATGCCTGGGATGACTACATGATCTACGGAGGATTGCCGCAGATCGTAAGTTTCCAGAGCGAACGACAGAAAGCGGACTATCTGAAGAACATCTTTGCAAATGTCTATCTGAAGGATGTTATTGAAAGAAATAAGATTCAGAACGTGGATGAGATTGGGATTCTGGTTGATGTGCTTGCATCTGCAATTGGCGCACCGACCAACCCTTCAAAGATTGCCAATACCTTTGCCAGTGAGCGCCAGATGACTTATGCTAATAAAACCATCTCCAAGCATATCGACTATTTGACAGATGCCTTTTTGATTTCCAAGGCAAGCCGATACGATATTAAGGGCAGAAAGTATATCGGTGCAAATCTGAAATACTACTTTACGGATCTGGGACTGAGAAATGCATGTCTGAATTTCAGACAGCAGGAGCCTACTCATATCATGGAGAACATTGTTTATAACGAGCTGTTGATCCGTGGCTACAATGTTGATGTGGGTGTCGCGGATATCTTCGATAAGGATAAAGAGGGCAAACGTGTTCGCAAGCAGTTGGAGGTTGACTTTGTGGTGAATCAAGGAAACCAGAGATACTATATCCAGGTTGCATATGACATGACTTCGGAAGAAAAACAGACGCAGGAGTTCAATTCTCTGCGTAATATCCCGGACTCTTTCAAGAAGATCGTCATTGTAAATGGCAGCAAAAAGCCTTGGAGAAATGATGAAGGTTTTGTCATCATGGGAATGAAGTATTTCTTGCTGAATGCGAATAGTCTGGAATTTTAAGTCGATTTGAGTTGTTGCTGTGGTGTTGTTCTATTTCAAAAAAGAGTGAAATGATATAAATAAGGCCAGCCGATGTGGTAGCATTTATGTGGGAGTACATGAAAGTACCGGAGGATTCAAGAGAAAAAGTTAAGAATCTGCTTAAAGATGCAAATGAAAATGGAGTAAAAATAAGTCATCAGGCACCAACACTGTATGATGTTGTTCCGAAAGAAGAAATTGCTGAATTTGAAGAGCTTATGCGCAAAACCATAGCTGACATTGTATCAGAAGCCAGTAGCGTTGCCTGTTGGGTATATGTGCAGAAATATGTGAAGCACAAAACCCTAAACGAAATGCTGCTAGAATTGCCAGACGTAAGTCAATTCATCCTAGCTATGGATACCTGGTTTGAAAAACTGATGGTTATCGAAGCTATCATTGAAGCAGATAATGAAATGCAGAGAATAAAAGACAAAATTGGTATGTTACACGAAATTTAGGGAGAAAACTGAGCAAGTAGGAAGGTGGAATATATATGAAACAAGATACTTTAGAGGGCAAAGCAAAAACAAAAAATGGGGTAAAACGGCTGTGTTTTTCCATAATCTGCATTCTTCTGGAAGTGATTTTTATTATTACTATCGTAACACGCTTGAATGAATATGCAGAAATCATAAATTTATTTACAAGGATTTTGAGTGGGATCTTGGTTTTGGGATTGTACGCATCAAATAAGACATCCTCTATGAAAATGCCTTGGGTCATCTTAATTCTAATTTTCCCAATTATGGGTGTAGGCCTGTATTTGTTGATTGGTTTGAATGGTGGCACACATAAAATGCGTGAGCGATATGCAGAAATTGATAGCAAATTGTTACCAATGCTTCCGGACAGTCAGGAGTGTTTGAGCAGAATAAAAGAAACAATTCCGAAAGCAGGAAATATAGCAAGTTACATACAAAGAAATTCGCAGTATCCAATCTATCAGAATACGGATATTGTGTATTTTGATGAAGCAGTGAAAGGATTAGAGGCACAGCTTAAGGATTTGGAGAAAGCACAGAAGTTTATCTTTATGGAATATCATGCGATAGAAGACGCTGAAGCATGGCATAAGATTCAAGATGTTCTGGAAGAGCGAGTAAAAGCAGGTGTGGAAGTTAGAGTATTCTACGATGATATGGGTTCTATAGGCTTTATTAACACAGATTTTGTGAAAAAAATGGAGGCAATAGGAATTCATTGCCGTGTATTCAATCCGTTTATGCCAGGTTTAAATCTGTTTTTGAACAATCGTGATCATAGAAAAATAACAGTTATTGATGGAAAAGTCGGATTTACAGGTGGATATAATCTAGCAAACGAATATTTTAATTACACACACCCGTATGGACAGTGGAAAGATACAGGTATTCGTTTAGAAGGAGATGCTGTTCAGTCGCTTACGGTGACATTTTTGGAAATGTGGAATGCAGTAAGTGATAAGGATGCTAATGATTCTGATTTTAGTAAATACCTTTTCCACTATGATTATGCGGCACAGCAAACTGGGTTTGTTCAACCTTATGCAGACAGCCCTATGGATAATGAGCAAGTAGGAGAAGAAGTTTATATCAGTATGATAAATAAAGCTGAAAAATATTGTTGGTTTATGACTCCATATCTAATCATAAC